>Ga0351919_10116_pt1 | contig 22516 bp, 17 predicted proteins | sample TotcelHT113001N6_FD_206845 | JGI IMG/M metagenome (GOLD analysis project Ga0351919, IMG submission 206845) | Enriched cells from coal bed in the Powder River Basin, Montana, United States - Total cells T11 rep1 HSBNCT.T11.300.1.N6 ...
TGGGGATGAAGCGGTCCACTTCGAAGTGCGTGTGCAAACGCCACTTGACCAGTCCGCTGCCGGTATGTTCCTTGAGCCACATGGCCTGCAGCAATAACGGCAGGGCCGAGAGCAGCGTGCCGTCGACCAGCGTGCCGTCGACCAGCGTCAGCGTGTGCGGCACGTCCGCCAGACGCCGGTCGCGCCCCAGCGGCGTCAGTTGTTCGCCGATTTCTTCCAGAATCGGTTTGAGGAGTTCGGCGTCGAAGACGCGGGAGGCTTCCGAGAATGAACCCAGCGACACCCGACTCAGGTCGAGTCGTTTCTGGACGCTTTCTAATTCGCTGGCTTGTTGCAGACCTCGCAGGCTATCCACCACCGGATTGAACAAGCCCAGCAGCAACAACAGGCAGAACTCGTCGTAGTGCAGGTCCCGGTGCCGGCCCGGTCGCGTGTGCAGCCCACGTCGTGCAGGCGTTCTAGCAGCCGCGCCAGCTTCTCGTAGTACTTCAGGCCCGTCACGTCGGCGGCCGTCACGTCAACCCGAGCAGGGCGTGGAACTCACCGCGCCGATCGAGCCGGCTCGCTTCGCACTGCCGCCGCCGCTGACTCGGCCTCCGGCAACTCCGCTTGTGCCGCGTACTTGGCCAGAGCGTCACGGCACTTGGCCTCGAGGACCCGGCGGATCTGTTCGCTTCTCACCCGAGGCAGCGATCGCTTCATGAACGCCGAAAAGTAGTCATGGAAATAGCGGGCATCTTCCGGCGAGCGGATCGGCCAGCCGTCCACGAGCACGTAGAAGGGGCTGGTGTGCGCGAAGGCAAAGGCGGGGGAGAGACTGGGATTGTCGCCTCGGCCCAGACAGCGCACCGCCAGCCAACCGCTCCCCGGCACCGTGATCTTCTCGTTGCGGCGGATATCCGTGGCAGGATCAACGTCGATCTGCTTCAAGACGCGTCCCTGGTACACGATGTCGACGCGCGTGATGGGCGTGGCTGAGACGGCGTGGATGTCCACGCTGAGCGGCGTTGCCGCCTTGACGTGCAACTCCGAGCCAGGCTCCTGGCCGTCGACCGTCACAAACAGCAGCGGCCGGTTCGTCACGAAGGTTCTGCCCCGCTTGAGAGCGTTCAGCCAGTTCTCCACCGTCAAGGGTCCGTCCAGCTTCGCATAGACGCGGTTATAACCTTTCCAGACCCCCACCCCCATGCCGACATTGTCGGTGCCGGCGGAGGCCGGCAGGCGATAGCCGCAGTTGAGGAAGCGGTACCAGACGCCGAAGTTGCCGCTGGTGCCGTCCCGCTCCAGACGTTCCCAAAATTCGGCCTCCGTGCCTCGGTTGGCAATACTGCAATAGCTGTTCTCCAGCACGCCGTAGACGTCGATCCAGCCGTTGGCGACGTAGAGCGGATAGTACCAAATCCGCGGCGGGTCGTGCATGTAGGCGATCGTGGTGACCCCCGCCGCATGCATCTGTTCGACGAGGAACGGCGTACGGACCACGAACGAAGTGCGGAGGTCCGCCGACCCGCCGGGGCGATCCGAGGTGGCGAAATCTTCCTGGGGCCAAGGCTCGTCATCCAGACGCAGTTCCAGAGGCTGGGGCAGATTCCACAAGAAACAGTCCCACTCGATGGCCGGCAACTCGGTCACCAACAGGTGATTGGCATCGGGCAGTGGCGTCACCTTCTGGCGCGGACGGTAGCTCAGCTCCACGCCGCCGCAGATGGGAACCGCGGCCAGGTTCAGGTCTTCGGCCAGCATGAGCGCAGCATCGGGCATCTGGTGCAGATGTTCGTCGGCGCTGTACCAGCCCATGGCCAGCGGATCGATTAACCGGCGCAGCGTGTAGGTCTTCGCGATGGTCTGCCCGGTCACGATCGGTATCGCATCATGCACGGTTGCATAGGTCGGTCCGTGGGCAATGTCGATCTGCGCCTCGCCGGCACCAACCGCGATGCGGAAGGAGCCGTCGGTATAGAACCAGTCGCCGCATACTGGCTGCGTGCCTTTGTACACAGCGCTTTGGCGGGTGGCCTGGCCGGGGAGGAAAAGGTAGCGGCCATCGGCGTCGCGCAGGTGGACGCGGGCCGGCAAGAGCTGGCCTGCCTCGTCGACCACATGCACCGTCAGCATTCCGACTGCGGGCTCGGCAGCGAACACCGTCTGCGGACGGGGCGACAGGAAGTGCTGGCCCGGTACGTCGATGGGTGCCACGACCGCGACCACAAAGGTGAGCAACACAAACTTGCTGCGGAAAGCCATCGCCTCAATTCCTCCGTCTCGCAGATGCGCAGGAAGCTGTCTAGCAGGTTGAAGTGTCCAGCAGGTTGAAGTCCAGCAGATTGCCGCCCCGGTTGCCACAGCCCACCAGGGCGAGATTCGCTTCTCGTTGGCCGCGTAGGCCCGCGCATGGATGCTCGGTAAGATCAACACCCCGGCGGCGCCAGGCGGCGACGAGTGTTTCTGGGGTTCATGGCAGCTTGTCCGCCTGCTTGACCTTGTCCGGCTGCTTGGCCTTGTCCGGCTGCTTGACCTTGTCCGGCTGCTTGGCCTTGTCCGGCTGCTTGGCCTTGTCCGGCTGCTTGGCCTTGTCCGGCTGCTTGGCCTTGTCCGGTTGTTTGTCCTTGTCCGGCCGCTTGACCGCATCCGTCTGCTTGACCGCATCCAGTTGCTTGGTCTTGTCTTGCTCCTTCAGCTGACCTTTGGGAGCTTTTTCAGCGGCCGCCTGAGCTGCTGCGGCCTGCTCGAACGCCGCCTGTTGCGCCGGATTGAGCATCGCCACGATTCGCTTCTGCATGAGAGCATCCATGCGCTGATGGACCTCTTTGCGCCAACGCTTCGTCGCGGGCTCGTCGTGCTTGTCCGGCGCTTGTTCCGCCTGCGCCGACTCCGAGACCTCGCGACGGGCTTGCTCGGCAGCCGTGTTGATGTCGGCGACGAGCTTCTTTTGCTCGTCCGTGAGAATCGTGCCGACCAGTTGTCGGAGTTTGCCCCGAGCTTCGGCGACCAGCTTCTGAGCCTCTTCTTTCTGCAATTGGGTCGCATTGGGGTTGAGCTTGGCCAGCACCACGGCGGCGCGGACCTTTTCGCTCTGGATCGTCTCGGCTGCGGCAGCTCCGATTTTTTGCTTCTGCTCTGACGTCAGCTCGAGTGCGCCCGCGACGCCCGGTACGGATCGCTCCAACGCGAACGGCTCGCCACCCTTGCCCGTAAAGCCCAGCATGTCACCGCTGGGGAGCCACTTGCCGGGGTCCTTCTGCTTCTCGGGCTCGGCGCCAAACACCTTTTGCGAGCCGGCCGAGAGCACGAGCGTCTGGCCCGGCACCTCGACGTGAACCATTCCCGTGACCACGGCCACGGCCAAGACAAACATGCTGCGAAAACTCATGTCCTGATCTCCCTTTCCTTCAGTGGACCAAAGATTTACCTCAAAATCGGTGCCCAACGTGGTCACCGAGCCACTACACGTCTCGATTCGAAAAGGCCGGTCGGCCTGGCGGGGCACGCGGAACCGGCCGCCGCCTTCAAGCAGTTCCAAGACCTGCCTCGAGCGGTTGTCGGGGGGGCGAATTACGGCCGCCGTCGACACCGCCAGTTCCGCCCGGGTTCCGCCGGCCAGTTCGATCACAGCCGGCCGGTCCCCCACGACGCGCAGCGGCGCGTCGTCCAGAACCCGCGTCGCCCGAGTGCCCTCGACCTCGACCGCTCCCGAGACGACCGGATGCCCGGTCACGCCGTAGCCTGGGACTCCGTGCCGAACACTCGGCACCGCGTCCCGCGCGACTTTGCCGGTCGGACCTTGGAGCGACCACCACAGGATCGGGGCCACCAACAAGACCGCCGCGGTGGCGGCGATGGCCCAGACAAGGCGCCGCCACTGGACACCGTACGGCTTGAGCCCCGCGGCGGGCGTCTCTGCCGAGACGATCCCCTGCAGATGCAACGTCAGCAAGGTGTCGACTCGCACCGCCTCCCACAAAGCGTCGGCCACCTCGGATCGCTCGGACACGAGGCGATCCAATTCGGCGAGATCCGCGGCCGTGGCGAGGTGTTCGAGGTGGCGTTGAATCAGATCTTCGCTGCGGTCATCGAGCATCATACACCTCCGTGGGCCGCCAAGTATTGCTGCATGCAGTCCCGCAGCCGCCTTCGCAACCGCGACAGGGCCTGGTACACGGCCGTCTGCGTGGCCCGGAACTCGGCGGCGATCGCTGCAAGCGGTTGGGCTTGGCTGTATCGCAAGGTCAGCAAACGCCGCGACTTCTCCGGCAGCTTGCCCAAGCAATGCTCCAATGCCTCGAATCCAGGCGCCGGCTGCGATTCGCTCCGATCCGCCGCTTCGACCAGCTTGAGGATCGCATCGGGCGAGAGGACCAGCGGCAAACGGCGATCGCCACTGAAACGCTCTAACAGTTTCTTGGCGGCCACGCCCCGAGCCCAGGCTCCGAAGGGCCGGCTTGGATCGTAGCGATCGAAGTGCTGCCAGAGCGTCAGGGCGATCTCCTGATAGACATCCTCCCGGACATGGACGTCCCGCACCACCGCCCCGACCAGCGCGCGCAAATCCGCCTCGCAACGCAGGAACTGGCGGAGAAAGTCCTCTTGCTCGGTCATGGGCATCGGCTCCCTTGCCTCCTTCTTGAGCTTAGCCGATGCCAATCTGACAGGAAACTCGGAAAAAGACGGGAAAACGCTTGCTGCAGCATGTCCGCGCCGTCCGAGGCTGTGAAAAAATGGGACAGGCACCGTCGCCACGAACGGTTATTCCAGGGATTTAGCGGTTCCCGCTCGGAGCCAGTCCCATTTTTTCACAGCCTCTCCGTGTGTGGGTACGTTACCGGTGGATCGCCGGGGATTCAAATACGCCTGCCGCGTTTAGCGTGCTCCGCGCTGGGCGTCCGAAAACAGCGGCGGCAACGTGAACGGGGTGCATAGCTTGCTACGGGCAATCACGAAAACGGTCCTGACCTGGCGTGTTCAGTTTGTGCCGTTTTCGCCCAGTTTTGTACTCCTGGAGCGTAACGAGTTTTGTTCCCCACTGCCGGTCCGCTTTCTCTGGAGTGCGGTGGCTTGACGCCGCTTTGGCTGTGCCTTTCTTTCTCTCCGCTCTCCAACAGCTATCGTGCAAAATGCAAAGCTGATGCAAAATGAAAGCGGCGTCAAGCCACCGCACTCCAAAACAGCTCGAACCTCGTTCTAGGAGGATCTACGCAGAACAAAAACGGGATCAAGGACATTGGTGTTGACAAGCACAAACTGAACACGCCAGTCCTGACCTCTCGAATCTTCTCGCGGCGCAAGACGCTTGGTTGGGTCTGGAGCAGTTGTCCGATTCGCCGCAATTGTGAAATGTGGCGGGTTTTCATGCTTCACCGCCTGTTGAACCCCGGACAATCCGGCAGGATGAACCAGAAGACACTGCCACGGCCAAACTCGCTGGCAACCCCGATCGTGCCGCCGTGGGCTTCGACAGCCAGTTTGCAGAAGGGCAGGCCGAGTCCCGTCGAATGCTGTTGGCACTCCCGCCGTGCTTCGACCTGGCCGAACTTTTCGAAGATCCGTTGATGGTACTCGGGCTGGATGCCACAGCCGGTGTCCGCAACCTCGACGCGGACGCCCTCCGGCACCGCCTCGGCGCGAACCGTGATCCGGCCGCCCTCCGGCGTGTTCTTGATGGCATTGGTCAGCAGGTTGGCCAGAATCCGCTGCAACAGCTTCTTGTCGGCCGAAACGCGGAGCGGCGGCAACTCGGCGCGCACCGTCACCGAGGCGGCGTCCGCCTGGATCTTCGTGGCGTGTACCGCGTCCGACACGACCGCCGGCAACTCGCACGCCTCGCGTTCGACGGGCATCTCTCCCGCCTCCAAACGGCTCACATCCAGCAGGCCATTACACATCTCCGTCAGTTCCCGGGCCGCCTTCTTGCCCATCTGGCACAAGCGGAGCAGCTCGGCGGCGTCAGCGGGCAGTTCGTCGCACAGCAGGTTGATGGCGCCGCCCAAGACCGCCAGCGGCGACCGCATGTCATGGACGATCATGTGCGTCAGATCATCCCGCAGTTGTTCCAGTTCACGGAGGCGTGCGTTGGCCTCCAGCAACTGACGGCGCTGGCGGCACAGTTCCAGATGCGTGCGGACGCGGGCATGGACCTCCTCGAACTGGAACGGTTTGGTCACATAGTCCACGCCGCCGACCGAAAACGCCTTGACCTTGTCCGCCGTCTCCCCCAAGGCGCTGATGAACAACACCGGGATCTCCTGCAAGGCGGGATCGGCTTTCAGAAGCTCGCAGACTTCATAGCCGTTCATCTCCGGCATGTTGATGTCCAACAGAATTAAGTCCGGCTGGTTCCTGGCCGCCGCCGACAGGGCCAGCCGGCCGTTGGGGAATGCCAGGACCCGATAGCTGTTCGCCTGCAGCATGTCCTGCAACAGCTTCAGGTTGCCCGGCACATCGTCCACCACCATGATCGTTTCGGTCCGGGCAGTGTCGATCCGGGAAGTGTTATCCATTGTCGTTTCCTCCGTTGCCAAGTAGTTCATCGAGTTTTGCATAATCGTACCGGTCGGCCAGGGCCTGCAGCCCTCGCGCGGCGGCGCTGTCGAACGCCTCCACCTGACCGATCAGTTCCGTCAAGCCGGCCACGTCGCCATCGGCCACGGCCTGGCGCAGGGATTGGACCAGCGCTGCAGGAAGCGCGACCAGGGCCTTCGGCGAAACAGCCGCCGGCTGTCGCCGCCCCCCGGACGAGTGCGCCTCGTCGGCATAGACGTAGCGCAGATCCAAGCAACTGGCCAGCGCCTCGTACAACTCATCCGGGCGGAAGGGTTTGCGCAAATACGCGGAGACCCCCGTGGCCAGCACCGCGGCCTGTGAATTCTTGAACGCACTGGCCGTCACGGCGATCACGGGCACCGTGCGTCCCGCCTCGCTGGCCTTGATCTGCCGGGTGGCTTCGTAGCCGTCCATGACCGGCATCCGCATGTCCATCAGCACGGCATGGGGCGCCCACTGCTGAAAGACTTCAAGGGCCACGGCGCCGTTGTGCGCCTCGCGGATCTCGAATCCCAACGGCCGCAGCAGATCGGCCAGCAAGTCGCGGTTGTCCGGCGCGTCGTCCACCACCAGGATCCGCCAAGGGCCGGCGCCAGGTTCCAGCCCGATCACGCGGCGGGCGGCCGGTTCCTCGCGTTGCGGCACGTCTTCCGTCCGCTCGAGCAGCGCATCGAACCGGAAACAACTGCCTTTGCCAACCTCGCTTTCGACCGTCAGCCTGCCGCCCATCAACTCGACCAGCTTGGCGCTGATCGTCAGGCCCAACCCCGTACCACCCGCCACGGCCCCGGCCTCGCCCTGCACGAACGCCGCAAAGATCCGGTGCAGATCCGCTGCGGGAATCCCCGGCCCGCTGTCCTCGACCTCGACCACCAGCCGCAGGATCTGTCCGTCTTCCGCCGGTCGGCCAGCGGCCGGTTGGGCCCGCACCCGCACCACCACTCCGCCCCGCTGGGTGAACTTGACAGCGTTGCCGATCAGATTGATCAGCACCTGTCTCAGCTTGCTCGCGTCGCCCAGGACATGGTACGGCACGTTCTCGTCCCGTTCCACGATCAGCCGCAGTCCCTTGGCCTTGGCCCGGCTCTGGAACATCATCTGCAGGTCGTCCAGCAGGTCGTGGAGGCCGAACACGGCCCGGTTGACCTCGGTCATCCCGGCTTCGATCTTGGACATGTCCAGGATGTCATTGATCAGGTCCAGCAGATGGACGCCGCTGCGGTTGATGCTGCGGAGCTGGGCCATCTGTTTGGGAGTCAGCGAAGGATCATGCTCCAGGATCTGGGCAAACCCCAGAATGGCGTTCAACGGCGTGCGAATTTCGTGGCTCATGTTGGACAGGAACCGGCTCTTCTGCCGGTTGGCCGCCTCCGCCACCTGCCACGCGATCCGGTCCCGCTCGGCTTGCTTCCGTTCCGTGATGTCGGTATCCGAACCGCTGAACCCGATCAACTGTCCCTGCCGGCCGAACATGGAAACTCCGTTGCTCAGCACCCACACCAAGCGTCCATCTTTGGCGAGCATTCGGTTCTCGAAATTGGTGCATGTCCCGTGCTCGCGAAGGATCTTCAGCCCGAACTCCCGTACTGCGTCGCGGTCTTCGGCGGGAGCCAGATCGAAGAAATGTTTCTTGCCGATGAGTTCTTCCGGACAGTATCCGAGAACGGCTTCCACGGCGGGGCTGACAAACCTGTACACGCCATCAACGTCCACCTCCCAGGTGACGGTGCGCGCGTGCGCCGCAAGTTCTGCGTATCGCTTCTCGCTCGCCCGCAACGCCGCCTCAGTCCGCTTGCGCTCGGTGATGTCATGCGCAAGCTCGATGGCGCCGATAACGGCGCCTGAGGAATCCCGGACCGGTGTTGCCCGAACGAACCACGAACCTTGCGCCGCGGGCCAGTGCGGCTGGTTTTCCGGTGTCAACTCCGCCTCGTCCGCTTGGCCGGACTGGATCGCCTTGCTAACCGGACAATGGTTGCATACCTGCCCCAGGCCCCAACTCTCGAAGCATGTCGTCCCCCGCACGTCCTCGACGGTGACCGGCAATCCGGTGGCGGTACGGACTCCCGCAAGATAGGCTCGATTGGCCCAGACCAGCCGCTGATCTCTGTCGTGGTAGGCAATACATTCTTTGGCATTGTCCAGGATGAGCGATTTTTCCCGCTCGCTCTCTTTCAACGCGCTCTCGGCCCGCTTGCGCTCGGTGATGTCCTCCACCGTTTCGTGGACGCTCGTGATCCTGCCGTCCGGACTGGTGAGCGGCATCGTACGGATCGACAGGATGCGCGGCCCCAGCACGGTGACGGCTTCCCTCTCGGCGACGTGCGGCTGACCGTCTTGGAAGGTCTGCACCACGGGGCAGCCCTCACACGGTTCCGTTTTCGGCGGATTGTTGTACACCGCGTAGCACGGCGGACATTGTCGACCGCGGTCGTCGGGAAACCAGCGGCGTTTGGTTTCATTACTCGCCAGAATCTCCATGTTCGGGCCGATGATCGACGCGCCGACGGACAGCGTGTCGTTCAGCACCCGGTATCGCTGCTCGCTTTCCCGCAGAGCCGAGGTCATCTTCCGGGCCAGGGAATACGCCCGGATGCCGGTGCGCTCCAGCGTTGTTATCAAGAGGAAGATCAGCAGGCTGATGATCAAACCGGCGGCGAGGACGATCTTGGCCGTGTACCGGTCCACGACGGCCTCGAACTCCGGAGCGGTCTCGACGGCCAGGGTCCACTGATGCCCATACAGATCTAATGTTTCGCGGGTGCGGAACATCGGCCGATATTCCGCGCCCGCCGCGCCGTCGCTATCAAACAGCAGGACCTGCGGCGAGACCTCGGCGCCATCGAACAGCTTGAAGTCGATCGAATGCAACGGGTCCGGGACGATGCCGTCCATCAAGTCGCGTAGGAAAAACGAGCCGTAGACGCATCCCCGGATGGCCGCTTCCCGCTGTTCGACGGTTTCGAGCGGCATACCGTTGGCATAAACGGGAACGAACATCAGAAACCCCAGCGGGCTGCCCGCATCAGCCTGTTGAACCAAGTTCACTCTACCCGAAATGGCGGTAGTGCCGGTCTTCCAGGCCCGCGTGATAGCAACCCGCCGTACCGGTTCGGACAGCTCGTCATAGCCTAGAACTCGCTGGTTTTGCGCGTCCCACGGTTCCACGAAGACGACGGGCGTGTACATGTCGCGCTGTCCGGCGGGCCAGACAGTATAGTCGGGCAAGCCTTCGGACCTGACCGCTTGGATGTGTTGCATCAGTTCCGAGTGCGGGACGGCTTGGGCAAAGCCGATGGCTTGGATGCCGGGAACAAGTGTCCGGACCTCGTGGTAGGCGTAGTAGTTCCGCCATTCCTCGCGGGTCACCTCAACGGAGGCGGCAAGGATGCCGGCGCCGCCGTGCAGGATCATCTTGTACCGGTCAAGGTGATGGATGATTCCTTCGTTCAGTTGCTCCACGTACGCGTCGAACCTCCGCCGCTCCCGGACGGTGACGACGTTTTCGTAGAACCGCCACGCCAAGGCGGACAGCGAAACCAGGATCGCGAGCGCGACGTAGGACAGGACCCGTCGAGCCGTAGATCTTTCGGGCATTTCCTCAACCGTGGCCTTCATGTTCGCGCTCCTTGCCGGGGTGCATCGACTGGGGGAATGTACAAAGGCGCATGGTGATTCCCCGGCGGGAGGTCGCCGGGCCAATGCGGCCATTTTACGGTCCGCACGGCGGCAATACAACCAAACGCTCCGTCCGCTACGGGTGCCGGAAAGATGTCAGGAAGCGTTTCTCGACAGAAAGTGCCGGTTTGCCTAGATTTGGGGCATGGGAAGACCGAATCGAGCAGCGGATGGTGGATTGGTTTACCACGCACGTGGCACGACTTCCTTCCCTTTTCGCCGCCGCGTCTGTTTCTGCCGTTGCCGCCGCTCTTCCCTCGTGAGGGGCGGTCGTTCGTCCACCATGACTTGCTCCTGCCATCTTGACAGCCTTCCTGTGATGGTGGAAAAGGCTAACAAGGCCCGTGCCCAAACGAGATATTCTCGAGTTCGCAAATGTCGGGCCGAACAGTATTGTGCCGGTCCCAACTTTTTCACACTTCGCCCCGAGACACCACCGCTATTTGGCCTGCGAATAGCTGATCACGTTGCCGTGGAAGTGAATCTGGTTGCGGCCGCCGGGCGTGCTGGCAAAGACGATGCCGGCCACTTGTTCGAATCGTTGCGGAATCAAGCGGTAAAAGTTGTGTTTGCCCTCGCGTCGCATTTCGATTAGTCCGGCCAGGCGAAGCAGCGACAAATGGTGACTGACCGCCGGCTGGCTTTGCTTCAACACGTGGCACAGCGCCCGCACGTGGAATTCCTCGTTCTGTTGCAGCAGAAACAGAATCTGCAACCTGGTCTCGTCCGCCAGCAGTTTGAACATCTCGACGAGGTTCTTGGTGACCTCCATCGGCAATAGCCGCCCGTCTGACGCAGCGGTCTTCCCTGCATCGCGGAAAACACCGCTGCCAGGCGAGCGACGGTCGAGTTGGGATGAATCCCCGAAAACTAGAGTCATGACTTTCGAGGCCTCTGGGGTCCGAAACACCTGCAGTGTCTTTCGATGAGTCCCACGGATTGTGGTGCTGGAGACAAGTTTTGGCGCGCCTGTTCAAGGCAACAAGGGCCTGCAAAACGGCGTCGTGTGGCCGTGAATTCCTTACCACTTCGCAAAATTCTACTCCGCAACTGTCTATTGGGAATATGGCACTTGTCAAATTTGTCGCTTTTTCAGTTTGACGCATGGTTTGCGGGATGCAGGTCCTGACCGTACAGCGGCAGGTGGCGATAATAAACCTCCAAGCACAAGGCATTCATCGCGGTGGTGTAGACACGGCCTCCGTAGCCGCCCCAAACCGTGTTCGTGGGCCAACTGCCGGCCAGCGTGCCGGAGATTTCCTGAGATGCCAACAGCCGTTCCTGCAAGGCTCCGTTCCAGGCTTCCCAAGCGTCGCCCTGCAACTGAAACAATGCGAGCGTGGCGTAGTACCAATAGTATTCGTTGAACGGACCGCCCTGCGGTGTCTCTTGCAACAGGTAGGCGATCGCTTCGCCCGTCGCCGCTTCGTCTTGCTTCAAGCCTATGAACAGCCGGCACGCCAGCGCTTCGGCCGTCATCGTGCGCGACGCCCCGGTTCGAGGCCGGTAGCCCGCCAGCCCGCGCTGGGGGCCCGTGGTGACACTGTTCAAAAAACGGATCATGCCGGCGCGCGTCGCCGCGGGAATCGGCAAGCCGGCCAGTTCGGCACTGTGCAGCGCCATCAGTTGCCAGCCCAATTGGCTGGTATCCCCCTCGTCTCCCGGCTGGTAGCGCCAGCCGCCGGTTTGCGGATGCTGGGCGCGGACGGTGTAGCCGAGGGCACGTTCCAGGTAGGGCCGCAGCCCCGCATCGCCGGTCATCCCGTAAGCTTCGCTCAGCGCCAGCGTGGCCATCCCGTGGCAGTACATGCGGGCGAACAGCTCGGCATTGCCTGCCAAGTTGCCGTCGGCGGTTTGGCTGCGGGCCAGAAATCCCAAGCCGCGTCGGACCGTTGCCGCCTGCGGGCCGTCCAGATGGGTCTGACCGGCGCCGAGATAGGCCAGGATGGCCAATCCGGTAACGGCCGTATCCGCTTCCGCGCCGGCGCCGCCGCGGTCGTGTCCCAACGTCCTTGTTTCGCGGCCGCCGCCGTGCCGGCTGCAATCCCACCTGCCGTCCTCGCTTTGGTTCGCCGCCAACCACTGCAAAGCCGCTTGAACGGCCGCTTCGGTAAAGATGTTGCCGCCGCCGGCTTCCAGCATCGCGGCTCGCTGGGCGGCACTGCGACTCCGATAACTATCAGGCAGGTCGCGGCTCGCGCCGGCGGGTTGTGCGGAAGCGTGTTGCCAAGCGATTGCCGCCGAGGCAGACGCTCTCCGCCAACTCTCTTCGGCAGGCGGCGGGGCGGCTCCTTCACGGCCGACGGCCTCGTCGGGCCGGTTGTCCGCGGGGGCGGTCCGATCTCGCACGCCGGCCAGTGCGGTGGCCGACGGCAACGGCAAGGCCAGATCGATCAGCCGCTGCAGATCGTCGTTCGGAGCGGCTGCGTTTCGAGATCGTTGATCCGAGATCCGAAACGTCGGCGCAGGCTGCAACTCGGCCAACGGCAGCCGTGGCGGCTCCGTCATCGGCGGTGTGGATTGCACGGCGTCGGCCGGCGGCTGAGACATCTTCCGTTCCATGGAAGGAGACGCCTCGGCAAGCGGGCTGGGCAGCAGTTCGGGCGGCGCGGTCGGCAAGGCCAATTCAGGCGGCGGGACAGGCAGTTCAGGCGACGGTGTGGTCTCGGGCGCGGGCGGCGGTTGGGGCACGTCGTCAGCGGCGACTTCGGACGGCGCGGGCGTGTCGGCGGTTTCCAGGGGAGACTCTTCGGGCCGGCGAACAGGCTCGTGGGGTTGGGCCGGCACCAAATCGTCGCTCGCGTCCACCAACGATAACTGGATCACGTGCTCGCCGGATGGCGCCGGAAGATCGTGAAACAGCCGGATGCCACACGCGGAAGTCAGCAGCAGCAGGTGGGCAAAAACCGACAAGGCGACGCACTTGGCCAGCGGGCGGACTTGGCCCCAGCGAGTGAACAGCAGCACCAACAGACCGCCGCCCAAGGTGGCGCCCCCCGCCACGAGCAGCACGGTGTTCAGCTGTAGGGCGAGCCCTGCGACGCCCCAGGCGGGGATGTGGGCGAAGACCTGGGCTGCGGTATTCATGGGCTAGCCGCCTTTCGCCGGCAGACGAACCGAGATTCCCATGTCGGAGACCCCCGCTTGACGGCAAGCATTCAACACGGTGGCGACGTGCTGAAAGGCGCCTTCCCCGTCTCCACGCACGATGACGCTCAAATCGGTGTTCCTCGCTCGGGCCGCTTCCAATTCCCGCCTGAGTTGGACGGGGGTGACGAATTTGTCGTCCAGCGAAACTTGTCCGTCGCGGTAAACGTTGACGACGTGCTTCTCCATCGCCGGCGCCAACTTTCCCGCGTCGGCGACTTCCGGGACCTGAACCGGCAATTTCGTCTCGGCCCCGATAAACTTCGTACCCACCATGAAGAAGATGATCAAATTGAAAACAATATCGATCATCGGCGTCAGGTTGATGGCGGGCAATTCGTCCTGGTGGGCTTTCAGAGGCATGGCTGGGGCGGCACGCGAAGGTGCCGGCTTTCTTGGTCTACGGGTTGTTTCGACCGGCAAACTCCGGATTCTTCACTTTGCCGGACGCGGCTAGGACAGGTTGCCAAGCGACCGCATTCCAGGAGAACAGGCCGGGCTTGCGGCGATACCTTTTTTCGGCTGGTCAAGCCACTTTTCGCGTTTTCCTTTCGCCCGCCGGCCGCTCGGTTTCGGGGCCTCTCAGCAGGTGCCCGTCGGCCGCGATCAGGTCCACGATCCGCTGTCCCAAACCATCGATGTCCGTGATCAGCCGGTCGACGCGGCCCACGAAGTACAGATAGGCGATCAAGGACGGGATCGCGACGCACAACCCGCCGGCGGTGGTCAGCAGCGCCTGGCCGATCCCGCCGGCCAGCATTTCCGGCCGGCCCATCGCGTCGCCGACGGCGATCGTATTAAAGGTCTGAATCATTCCCAAGACGGTGCCCAGCAGACCCATCAGCGGCGTGATCGTGGCGACACCGTTGATCACGCGCAGGTATTTGCGCAGCTCGTTGGTCGCCCGTTCGCCCGCATCGATGATCGCTTGTTCGACTTCGACCGCCGGACGGCCCCACTTGCGAATCGCCGCCGCGAACACCTCGGCCACCGGACTGCGGTTCTTGTCGCACAGGTCCAAGGCGGACTCGGGACTCAGCTGGCCGTCGCGCAGCTGCTGCAAGAACCGTTTCACGAACGGTCGGGGAATCACCCGCCCCCGCCGCAGGCTGATCGACCGTTCGAACACGAAGACCAGCAGGATCACCGAGCAGGCGCCGATCGGAATCATCAACGGCCCGCCGTCGCGGAGAACCTGTAACAGATTCTTCATCGGAATCCGGCCTTCCTCGACGGGCGGTTCCGCCAGGACAAGGGGTGCGCTGGGTGGCGCGGCCGCGCCGAACGGCAGGGCCGAATCGCTCTGTCCGCGGACCGCGGAGGCGACGGCCCAGAACGCGAGCGTGACCAGGACGGCCGGCCAGAAGAGCGTGCGGCGGAGCGAAGAGACACTTGAATTCATCGGCGGTTACCTCAACCGTTAAGGCGTTGCGTATTCGACGGGGGAAGTACGTTGCGGCCGTCAGGCCACGTTATGGTTCTCCGAGGGCTCGCCGCCGCGCGCTGTGGGGAGCGGACGACGACGGCGACATCCGGCTTGCGGGCGCGGCAAGTTTTTCGTTCAGCCGCTCCAGCCGTTGAGCGGCTTCTTTCGCGTGGGGCGTTTCGGCGAAATTCGCGACCACCTGCCGCCAGACCCGGGCCGCGTCCTCATGTTCGCTGCGCAGTTCGTGACACTTGCCGGCTTGGACCAGCGCCGCCGCCCGCCACGGCGGATAGTTGTACAGGCTTTCCACGCGATAATAAGCCTTCAGCGCCAGTTCGAGTTCGCCGCCTACGGCGTAGACGCTGCCGATCATCCACTGCGCCTTTGCCGCCGTTTCGGTGCGTCCCCCGTCGGGCGAACGGATGACGCGTTCCAGTCGCTGCAGCGCCTCCGCCGGCTTGTCCTGCTTGGCCAAACACAGGCCCAGCAGGTAGTCGGCCTCGTACTGTTGGGCGAAGGCGGGAAATCGCTCCTCGATGCGGCTGACCAAATCGTACGCCTCTTGCCATTTCTCCTGGTCCGCCAAAATCTGTGCTCGCCGCAGCGGAATCATGGCGTTCCAGGCGTCGTCCTCCGCCAAGGGGGCGTGCTCGAGTTCGTCGAACCAGGTCGCGGCGGTCGCGTAGTCCTTCTGCTGGTACAGCGATTCCGCAATCCAGCAGGCGGCGTTCGCCCGCAAAGGAGAATCGGGAAACTGCTCAAGCAAGGCGATCAGCGGAGCGGTAACTTCTTCCCAACGCTGTGTGGAAGCGGCCAACTTGCCGCGCAGGTACAGCGCTCGCATCAAAATCTCTTCGTCGCATTTGGCTTCGATCAGCCGATCGGCAAATCGCTTCGCGCGATCGTACTGGCCGGCCCGGCTGGCCCGCTCCGCGAGCCGATACGTGGTGTCCGCCCAATACACGCCCTGCGGAAACTGGTCCGAAATGCGTTCGAACAACCGCTCGGATTCGCCGGCCTGGCCCGTCTCGTCCAGCTGCCACGCCAATTCGTACAGTGCCGCGTCCAATCGCTCGAAGTCGGGATGCTCTTGGACCAGACGGCGGAGCAACGGGACAACTTCCGCTTTGCGGTCCAACTTCTCCAACAGCCGCGCCGCTTCGATCATGGCGGGGGCCGCGTGCTCGCTGTCGCCGTATGTGGCCGCGACCATCAGATAGGCGTTCAATGCGTCGTCGCCACGTTCCCGTTGCTCCAGCGTTTGGGCTCTCATCATAGCCGCCTCGGCCGCAAGCGGACTATCGGGATAACGTTCGAGCAATTGGCCAAAAGCGTTCTCCGCCGCCTCGGCTTTGCGATCGCGGAACTGAGCCCATCCCAGCCCCAACCAGCCTTTGGACGCCCACTCCGGCGTCTGGCCGCCCTGGACCAACACGCCGAACAGTCGAATCGCCTGGTCGTTTTTCCCAGCCACAAAGGCGGCTTCTGCCAGCCGGTGAGTGGCGGCCGCGAACGCCGGCTCCGCCAGCGCCCGGTCCGGCATCTCGGCATGCGCCCGCAACGCGTCGTCCAGCCGGTCGCACTGCAACAGGGCATCGATCAACTGGACGCGGCATGCGGCGGACTCGGCGCCCTGAGGTTGTGCCGCCAGATACTCCTGCAACGGCTCGACGGCGTCGGCGGGCCGATTCAATCCGGCCAAGGCCATCGCTTGCGCGAGGCGGACACCACCGTACAAATCCTGGTGCTCCGGCAGCCCCTGAACCTGGGCCAGAGCTTCGAGAGCCGCCGCGTACTGCCGATCACCCAAATAGGCCAAGCCGAGATAGTAGCGGTTCGTTTGCAGTTGGGACGCTTTTTCCGGCGTGCCGTCCGCAGCCGCCTTGTCGAGTGCATCCTCGGACGCGGCGATCGGGGGAGTGGCCACGGCCGTTTCGATCAACCGTTTCAGAATCTCAATCGCTTGAGCATACTGCTGCTGCTTCAGGTAGCCCCGCCCCAGGCACTGGTCGACTTGGCCGCGAAATGGGCTGGCCGGAAACCGCATCCGGAATTCCTCACCCAGAGAGACGACGCGCTCGTACTGCATTTCCGCCAGCGCCCCTTGGATTTGCAGATGCAGGCTGTCGTCCGCCCACTGGCAATCGGGCCAGTCTTGCACCACTTTGGCATAACCTTCTTCCGCGGCCTGCAAATCGCCGCTCTGCCGCAGCGCGTCCGCCAACCAGAATGTCATCGCCGCGGCCAGCGCATGCTGCGGATGCCGTTCGAGCGCATTGCGGAGGACTTCCACCGCCCGGTCCCAATCGTGTTGGGCCACGCAGCACATCCCCAGCCAGTAGCGGGCGTGTGCCAACAGCTCGCTGTCCGGAAATCGCGTGATCGCCGCCTGAAAGGCCGTGGCCGCCTGGTCGTATCGCCCGTGGTTGTACAGGCAGATGCCCGCCTGGACTTGGGCGTCGTCGGCCAACGGACCGTTCGCCGCCGCCAAGGTCGAATAGGCGATGCGGGCCGACTCGATGTCTCCCTGCAATTCCAATGCACGCCCCAACCCAAAGCGGCACTCGTCCACCTGCGGCCCATCCGGGTTGCGCTGCAAGACCTCGTTGAACAACTCCGCCGCGCGCCGCCCGTCCCGCGCCGCCAACGCGAGTTCGGCGAGGTATTTCCGCGCGTAGACCTCAAACTCGTTGCCCGGAAAATCGGCCAGAAATGTTTCCAACTCCTTTCGAGCGACTGCGGCTTCCTGCGTCAGATACACCGCTTCGACGGCTCGAAATCTCGCCTGCAGGGCAAACCGATGCCTCGGCTCGCGCTCGACAAACTCCAAATACCCCTTCCGCGCCTCCGCATGCCGGCCCTGCTGGACTAACGCTTCGGCGCGAAAAAACAGCGCCGACGCCGCTTGGGGATGAGCGGGGTACTGTTCCAGGAACCGCGCAAACTCGGTATCCGCCATCTGCCAGCGGCCGCTGGAATAGTGGCCCACGGCCACGGCATAATTGTCCGCGGCCGCCTCGGCCCCAGGTGGCGCGACAGTATCCGCCCCCGGCGACCGGCCAGTCCACGCCGTCGTGGCTGCGACAAGGCATAGCCACGCGGTCCAGATTCGAAAAGGGGTGCTAGCGTACATCCTTGCACTCGCCTAGAGAAGGTAGAAGATTCGTTCGGCATCCCAGCCTCTGCAATCGTACCCAACCTGGGACCGGCGCGGCAAGGGCAACTCGTGCCAAACGGCACTACCCGCCGGCAACCGGAGCGATCAGCGTCAGTTCGTCACCTTCGCGCAACGTGGCCGGTTCGTGGCGGGCGATCGTTCCCAGGTGGCGTCCGCCAACAGCGACCAGGCAACTGGCCGCCCATCCGGGTCCCTCCCCGTATCGCTCCAAAAGCATGCAAATTACATCCTCGATGCCGGCATCCTCAGGGACCTCCCACTGCTCCGGCATGTCTTCCACTGCATCATAACCCCGTCCGATAACCACCAAACGGATTTTCACGGAATGCTCCTTTCTCCACGGGGGCTGTTGATTGTACGGGGCTTTGCGTTCATGGTATACAGAGCGGGCTGACGCACCAACCACCGTTTGAAAAAATAGAACGCCGAAAAGGAAAACTTCATGTCGCTTCGCCTTGTTGCCTGCTGTGCTGTCTTTGCCGTCATCGCGCATCGGAATGGGCGGCGAGCCCACCACCGAGTTGCTTTGGCCCGGCGGGGCCCCGGGCGCGGTGGGCGAGGAAGGAAAGGACCAGCCGACCTTAATCGGCTGCTTGCCGGAGGCGGAGAAAACCACGGGGGCGGCGATCGTGATCTGCCCCGGAGGCGGCTACGGGCATTTGGCGATGGGGCACGAAGGCCATGACATCGCGCAATGGCTGAACTCGTTCGGCGTCGCGGCGTTCATCTGTGATTATCGTCATCGCGGCAAGGGATATGGTCATCCGGCGCCGCTGCAAGACGCCCAGCGGGCCATTCGCACGGTCCGCGCTCGATCCGCCCAATGGGGCGTTGATCCGGCGAAGATCGGCATCCTGGGTTTCTCGGCCGGAGGGCATCTCGCTTCGACCGCAGCCACGCATCATGACGCGGGGCAAGCGGAAGCGACCGATCCGATCGAACGGGTCAGTTGCCGGCCGGATTTTGCGGTCCTCTGTTACGCGGTGATCGCGCTCGGCGAGCCGCACACGCATCGGGGCTCTCAGAAAAACCTGCTGGGCGACAACCCCGATCCGGCGCTTGTCGAGCACTTGTCCAACGAGAAGCAGGTCACGCCGCAGACGCCGCCCACTTTCCTGTGGCACACGGCCGAAGATCGCGGGGTCCTGCCGGAAAACAGCTTGGCCTTCTACCGCGCGCTGCTGCAAGCCGGCGTTCCCGGCGAGTTGCACGTCTACGAAAAAGGGCCGCACGGCGCGGGGCTTGCCAAAACCATCCCGGGCACGTCCGACTGGCCGCTGCGCTGCGAGCAATGGTTGCGGACGCGGGGCATACTGGCAAAGGAACCGTAGGCCCGCGGCTGGACAGGCGGCTACACGTAACGTGCGACGTTTTCAAGTGGTACTTTCATAACCGTCAGCCACAGAGATAACGCAGCTCGGCGACCAACGCATGTTGGGCGTCCACTCGCGGGAAGCGGTGATCCTGGCTGACCCGCCGTAATGGGAGCTACCGACCGATGAATTAAAAGTCTTCATTGTCCCAAGTCATACAGCTTCCCCGTGTCCGCCACGTATGCCATGTCTACCTTCCGTGTTCGCAGTGGGCCGCGGCGCGCAAACCCGTCTGCGTCGCCTATGATCCGCAAGATTCGCGAGTCGGCTGACCACTCGTAGTTGATCGACCAAACCGATGCCCAAGCGGCGATCCAGAAGGACAGCACCGGGGCTGGCTGTTTTCTCTTCACGTCATAGACCCATATCGTGTGGTAACGCGGATACGCATCATTCAGCGACGTCAGAAAAGCAACGCGTCGCCGATCCGGCGAGGATCGCAATTCGTGTCCCGGAAAGAGAAAACGGATCTGGTGCGTCTTGGGATCGAAGCGATAAATGGGATATCGGCAGCGGAGCTCCAAATCGGTCTGACTGGCCCGATAACGCTGGTAGTTCTCTGAGTAGGGATACCATGAATTCCATCCTGAAGCCAATATGACGGCATCCACCTCTTCGCGAAACAATGCAACTTCATGCAGGTCCACGTGGGTGGGTACACGGCCGTTCCGCCACAGTGCGTCGGCAGTCAGACGATAGTGGATGTGCTGATCGCCAGCTTCCCTAGGGATACTGCGTGTGAGGACAACGGCCATGCCAAAATTCTCGGCCACATCGGTGTCGAACGGTTCCTCGATGAGTCCGGGAACATCGGGCATTTTGGCGACCGGCGGCGGCATCTCTCGCCTGCAAGACTCGCGCACCCATTCCGGTACGGACAACGGAGGCGATGGTGGCAGTGCCTCTCTCACGCCCGATCCCCAATCATCGTCTGGACCGACCAGGGAGAAATACAGACGAGGCGGATCAAGGGGCCCGAGGTAAAGTAGCAGTGCGGAAACGCCTACGCATATGCCGAAAACAATCCAACATCGCAGACGACGATTCATTCTCGTGCCCATAGCAGCACACTCAGTCGTCCAACAAGAAGAACAGGGGGAAGCGTGGCCCGACGCCGCCTCCAATCAAGGCAACCAGCGTCCAAACACCGACATTTTACTTACAATCGCCGCCGCCTGCACCACAGCGTAGGCGTTCGCGGCGTGGGCGCGGCGGCTCAACGGGGATGCAGTGGCAGTGATCGGACCGCCCCCATCGAAAAGCTGTGGGGCGAGGCTCGCGGCAAACATGGGATCCCGGCCACATCAACGCGGCTACGGCCTCTGCCTGATGCATCATTTTGACTTTCGATATTCATTCCCAAGAGAGGGGCGGTATAGGATACGCCCCATTCCACGGCTAGTCAGGACGTTTCCAGCCATCCCGAGGCGATTGCTTTCCCCGCCTCCGTCGCCGACGCCCAGGCCGCAGTCTACATTGACGTGGCCGAGAAGTTGGAAGCCGAACAATCGGAGGGAGCGATCGACGCCGAATGCCACACGGCCGCTGGCGACGTGCCACCGGCCGAGGCATCAAGGACCCCTTGGGGCTTACGCCGTCTTGCGCATGTTCAGGAGTTTCCGCAGGGGGAGGGTTGGTGTCAGCGCATGGATTGCCGGATCGGACCGCAGCGTTTCGGCAACTTGTTCCAGCTGCTCGGCAGCACTCTGCGCCAAATCAACGAAGATCCAGCGGCGGCCCGCAAACTCGCACTGGCCTCCCCCGTTTCCGTCAAGCCACTCTTCACGAATGCAATACCCCAGTTGCCGAGCCATCCTCAGCGCCTGTTCCCTCAATTCCACCGTATGCATCGACACGTCCTCCTTCGGTACCGGGCCGGATTATAGGGGCTTGCGTTACAGTTGCCCAGTTCAATGCGACGATATGAGTATTGCTTGTAAACAGCTGGGAAATATAGAGTTAAGGCATTCTGGACAGGTAAGCCGCAACAATCGCCATCGTTTCGGCAAGCCGGTGAAAATGGCGGTTATAGCAGTGATGTAAGGCGCACCCATGAGGAAGAACGGTAACAACGGCTCGTCGAACTCCGACCCGCGGATCGCGATCCTCCAACAGCAATTGGCCCAGGCCCAGCGGCTGACCGCCGTCGGCGAACTGGCTAGCACCGTCACGCACGAGTTCAACAACGTGCTGATGACGATCATCAACTATGCGAAAATGGGATTGCGGCACAAGGACGAAGCGACCCGCGACAAGGCGTTCGAGAAAATCCTCGCCGCGGGCGAGCGCGCCGCCACGATTACCAACGCCGTGCTGGGGATGGCTCGAAATCGGTCCGATTCTTTCGAGCCGACCGATCTGGCCGGGATTATTCAGGAGACCATGGTGCTGCTCGAGCGGGAAATGCGCAAGTATCGCATCAGCGTCGAGATGCAGATCCGCCAGGTGCCGCCCGCCAACGCCGTCGGGAACCAGATTCAACAAGTCCTCCTGAACTTGGTGATCAACGCCCGTCAAGCCACACCCGAAGGCGGGCGGGTCCTGATCGGGTTGACCCACGACACCGTCAGCGACACGGTCGACCTGAGCGTCCGAGATACCGGCAGCGGCATTCCCGCGGAGAAACTGCCTCGCATCTTCGATCCCTTCTTCAGCACCAAGGCGGGTCCGGACAGCAGCGGCAAAGGCGGCACCGGCCTGGGACTGTCGACCTGCCGCAACATCGTCGAACAGCACCGCGGGCGAATCCGCGTGGAAAGCACCGTGGGTGTCGGCACCTGCTTTACGATCAAGCTGCCGGTTTATCGCAAGCCGGCGTCTGTCCCGGCCCCGCCCATCACCGCTCCGCCCATTACCGCACCGGCTTTAACCGCGACTGCGATCCCGCACTCGATGTCGTAAACGCAGACTCCCCGCATCCCCACCGGTCAGGTCGATGAATTTCAGGCCGCGCACGGGCGTGATAGGAACTGCTCCGGCGCTTCCGATGTTCAGCGTTCTTGTTTTCTCGGATGAACGGATCACGGTTCGTCGTCGAGGGCCCTGTTCGGCAGGGGCCTGATCGTCAGCCTCAGTCCGAGAGGTTTAAACCATCGTTCAAGCAGCCTTTTGTTTTGACCGGAAACTTCGCCAGGTATTGGGGCCCGGCGGCGCACGAACTACCGCCGGAGACGAGGT
>Ga0351919_10123_pt1 | contig 22218 bp, 22 predicted proteins | sample TotcelHT113001N6_FD_206845 | JGI IMG/M metagenome (GOLD analysis project Ga0351919, IMG submission 206845) | Enriched cells from coal bed in the Powder River Basin, Montana, United States - Total cells T11 rep1 HSBNCT.T11.300.1.N6 ...
TTCTCCATGCAGAGGGATGTGGTTTCGTTGGCAATCAGCGCCTCGTCTCTCGGAATGGGGCGAGTCACTTCGCCACTGCTATCCGAAACCACCAGCATTTCGCCGTCGCCGAGTTGAAAGAAGAGAAGAAATTGATCGGTGAGCGCAAGCGAGCTAATTGATGGGCAATCAATCGAGGTAAACGGTGGATTGCTGCGCGGGTGGCATGGGGCAGAGTACCGGTGGCCTCTTCTATTCTCTGTTCCGGTGGTTGTTCGGGTGTTGTGTTGGCTGAACTCTGCGAACTGTTGACCCGCGTTGAATCCAGGGGATGTCTCGTCCCAACGCGTGGCAGAGCGCGATCATCGCGGGGTGGAATGGTTGCCGGGTGAAGGCGACCCACAGTTCCAACTGGTTGCCGCGGCTGCGACACTTGTGGCAGCAGTAGCGACGGCTGGCCACGTTCACGGAGAAGTGGCGGGGCCGGTTGGAGTTGGAACCATGTAAGGGACAGCCGCCGTACCATTGGGCTCCGGTTGCCTGAGCAGGCTGGAAGCCGACCAGGTGCAGAACGTCTTCCATCGTGATATCTCGGCGCAGGCGGGCGAAGTCGATTCCGGGCATGGGTGGCTCCTCTGGGGGAGTGGGGATGGATGAGGTGTGAGCACGAAGCGGAAGACCGTTCCGTTCCCTGTTTTTCCTTAGGGGGGAACGGGAACGGTCCTGAGAGCGTCAGGCCTTGCGGCGTCAGTCCGCTCGTTGCCAGCCTGCTGGCGTGTGGCGGAGTTGGCCTTCGCGTTCCAACGCCTGCAGCGTCTGGCCCAAACGTTCGTTCTTCACGCCCAGCAACTCGCGAAGCTTGGCCCGCGTCAGGACCACGCCGTCGGTCAGCAGTGCCAGCACCTGCTCGGCGAGACTGGCGGGCTTCTGCGAGGACGGTGCCGCGACGACCTCCAGATGGGCCGTCTGGGCATTGGTCGCGACCAGTTCCAGGTACACCGACGGCGCCGCCGGCGCGGCGCGGTGTTCGCTGGACAAGAGCAGGCGCTCCTTGGTGCGTTGGAGGTACAAGTTCGAGTCGCCGAAGGCGTGCAGGTCGCTGGAGCCGCGGAGGGCCTGGCCCGCAGCGATGCCTGCGGCTCCGTTCTTCCGTGTGTGATGCACGAGGATCACGGACAGGTCCAGTTGCCGCTGTAGGGTGCGAATATAGGCCAACAGTTCGGCCACTTCGCTGGCGTTGTTTTCATCGATCCCGTGCAAGCGGACCAGCGGATCCAACAGCAGCAGCCGCGGCCGTAGCCGCTGGGCCGTCTGGAAGAGTTGCTCGCGATGCCGCCGCTGATCGAGGCGGAGCGTGGGGGCCGTGATCACATGGATCTCGACCTGGGGCAACTCGAGGCCACGATGCCGGGCCATGCCCTCGACGCGTTGCCGCACGATCGGCAAGGCATCCTCGGCCAGGTAGACCAGGACCGGCCCCGGCTCCGGGACGCGATAGCGGCCCAGGCAGGCCGTGCCGGTGGCGACACTCAGGGCCAGGTCCAAGCCCAGCCACGTTTTGGAGCACTTGGGCGCTCCACCGATCAGGCCGACGGAGGAAGCTCCCCACAGCGGCTCGACGAGCCAGCTTTGGGGGCGGTCCTGGCAGGAGATCTCCGCCACGCGGACGACGGGCAACGAGGGTTCAGGTGGCTTCGCCATCTTCAGACCCTCGCTTTCTTCTTGCCTGTCGGGCGTGGCCCGGCCGGTTGAAACACTTCCAGGAAGCACTTCTCGTCGAGTTGGGCGACTTCCTGAGCCATTCCGTGGGCCAGCAGTTCGCCGCTCATGGTCATCAGCAGGCGATAGTTGCCTGCGGCGTGGTCGACCAACACGTCCTTCAGTTCGGCCGTCATCAGCGTGGCGTTGCCGGCCTTGGTCAAGGCGTGGCTGAGGAGTTCCAGGAGTTCCTCCCGCGAAGCGATTTCGGTCTTCAGCCGCGTGCGGATCCGCGTCCCCAGCGGAATCAGGTCTTCCTGCCGCAGTCGCTCGACCAGCCGCCCATCGCCCGCCAGGACGACGGTCAACAGCGACGTGGCGTCGAAGTCGGCGCTGGACAACAGCCGCAGTTCGCCGAGCACGTCCGCGGCCATCTCCTGGGCCTCGTCGATCAGCAGCACGGGCTTGATCCGCGACGAAGCCAGGTGGTCCCGCCACCGCTCGCGAAGCACTTTGAAGCCCCCGTAGCGATTGGCCGGGCTGAGTTTCACGGCGAAGACATCGCCCAGTTCGCGATAGAAGTCGGCCGTCTTGGACTGCGGCCGCTGAAGCACTCCGACGCTCACGTCCCGCAACGCCGCCAGACGTTCGGCGACGATTCGCAGGGCCACGGACTTGCCGCTGCCCGACTCGCCCGTGATCAGCGCGAAGCCGCCCTCCTGGACCAGCTGTTCCACACGCCAGGCGAAGTGCTCGATCTTCGGGGGCTGCCACAGTCCGTCGCTGGGCAACTCCGGCGAGAACGGGTTCCATTTCAGGCTCCACAGGGATAACAACTTTTTGGCGTTCATGAGGCGTCTCCTTGGTCAGCAGGCGGGTTGGCAGGCAGATCAACAGCCGGAGCGGCAGCCGGAGCGGCAGCCGGAGCGGCAGCCGGAGCGGCAGCCGGAGCGGCAGCCGGATCAACCGGCGGGTTCTTCGGCAGGTACGCAGGCGGCATCCCGGTGGCGGAATACTCGGCCAGGATGCGTTTCAGCAGCGGAGGCAGTTCCGGAGCGGCCTGGTCCTGGTCGCCCGGCGGCGGGGCGACGCCTTGGCCATCGCCAGCCGGCACGCCGGACGTGTCCAACGGGAACAGCAAGCGTTGCCCATCGGCGTTGGCTTGCCGGTCCAGCGGATACAGGGGAGCCAGGATCGTTCCTTGCCGCGGGTCGACCAGATCCACCCGGCGGAGGTCCCAGCGGGCGTAACGCACGGACACGTCGCGGAAGTGACGATAGCGAGCCGGGATCTCGAACCGCACGCCCTCCAGCGAGATCGTCCCGTCGCCCTGCCGCTGACGACGACGGGCTTGCAAGCGAAACGCCGCGCGAAGTGCCTCACTGGACGGACTGGGACGCAGCACGTCGCGTGTCTTCGCGAAACGTTCGACCGGCGAACAGCCCAGTTCGCGATGCACGGCCCGGTTGTATTCCATCTCGACCCAAGCCTGAGTGGCTTCGTTGAGGAACTCCAGCGTCAGTTCCTTGACGCCCGCCAGCATCTCCATCAGGCGGCCTTCCAGGGTCGCCCAGAAACGCTCCTGCTTCCCGTTTTGGTACGGCGAATAGGGCAGGGTCTGCTCGTGGACGATCCCCAGGTTCAACAGCCCTTCGCGGAACTCCTCGGCGATCATCGCCGATCCGTTATCGCTCAGCAACGCCCGGGGCAGCCCCCGCTTCTGAACCGCCTGGCTGAACCCGTGCACCAGATCCTCGGCCTGCTCCGACAGATACCACTGCAGATGGCAGCCCAGCCGCGAGCAGTCGTCGAGAATCCCCAGCGCCAGCGGGCGCTGCCACTGGCCGCTGGGCAACAGCACCGGCAGCGAGCCGTGGTGGAAGTCCAGATGCCACAACGAGCCGACGTACTCCGCCTCGTAGCTGCGGATCTCACGTCGCTCGCGACGCTGAGCCGCACGTTCCATCCCGGGACGCCCCTTGGCCGACCGCCGCCGCTTGCGGAACCAGCCGTGCGCCTGCATATACCGCCGCACCGTGGAATAGGATCGCAGGGGCCCGTGCGTCGGATGGGCCTTGAGCCAGGCGACCAAGTTGTCGTAATGCAGCTGGCAGCTCCAGTGCTCGTGAGCCCGATACTGGGCCAACAGCTGCTCGACCTGGGCCGCGGGCAAGGAGATCTTGCCACAGTCCTTGCGGACGATCCGCCGCAAGACGCGGACCGGATCCTGCTTGGCGCCGCGGGCGGCGTAGTACCAACGCTCGATGGTGCTGGCTGAAAACTGGACCGGGCCGCCGCGGACCGGATGCGTCCAGGTCTTGTCGGCCAGCTCTTGAAGGGCTTGTTGCAGCCCTCCGTGCGGCACCGGCGCACTGAGCAGCGAACCCACAATCGAAAATCGAAAGTGAGCCCACAAAGATGGGGTAGGGGGGACAGGTTTTGAAGTCATCGCAGCTCCTCAAAAAAGGAAAACAACCGTGGAGAACCACTGCGAGACCACCTTAGTTCGCTTGACCGGTCCCGTCGTCGCGCATCTTCTGCGGGCGGCGACTGGCCAGCGCGAAATCTAGCCCTTCAAGCCCCCCGTGATCGTGATCGGCGAGAGAAACAGGAGCAGCCCCTTCCAGCCCGGGGTGGGATCAGAATCGCGGCCATGGAGAAACCGCCGCAACAACTCGAAGGGCAGCGAGGCGGCGTCTACCGCGGGCAGCAAGAATCCCCGCGCGACCTTCCAGAACGCGGTTTGCGGAAACTCCTCCTGCCAAAAAACCCGCCAGCGGGCGATCGTCCGCCGGTCGATCTCCAGATCGAGTATTTGGGACAGTTCCCGCAGCCGCCGCGGAGTCGCCCCTTGCTGCAGGGCCGCCACCAGAATGATCACGGCATGCAAGTACACCTTGCGGCCGAGAAACCGCACCGAGGCCGGAGTGACCCGCTTGCGGCAGCCCTCGCGGCTACAGCACAAGCTCAGGCGACGCCCATACTCCGGCGGCAAATCTGCCGGTCCTCCCCGCGGCTTCCGGGGGAAGTCCGCCCGGTCCAGACGCCCGCCGCACCACAAGCAACCTGCCTGACGGGCCGTTGCCGCGAGTTCCTGATCGATCGACGAGAGAACCGTCCAAAAAGTCACCTGCTCCAGCAAACGATGATCCATAATTCAGTACTCCGAAGTCTGTGAAACCTTCTACGGAGTACATCCCTCGCGGAACTTGATCGAGTGATCAGCCTTCGCGAGGGAATTTTTTTGAACCCATCAGGCAGCTTGCTCAAATTCTGCCGATTATTCCGCCCGGATCTCGCGCACGCTCAGGGGAATTGCTGCAAAAGATTGGCAGGACCCGGCTTCTTTGCTAGGCTGATGGCGTGGCGGCTGAGCGATATGCAGCCGAAAACGGCGTTGTAATTATGTATTGGGACGGCCGAATTAGAAGTTACGCCCCTGGCTCCGATGCAAGCACACGAAGAACTACCGTCTGGCAAGCAAATCATCCGGCAGTTCGACGCCGATGGGCGAGTGACGTCGGAAAGCCATTCCTACGGCATGCTGGACATTGGAATCACGATCGAGTTCAACGCGGGGGTCAAGACCGGCGAAATGTACTTCGTCAACAAACGGCTTGTGTCTCGGAAGCGGTACGAAAAGGCTCGTGCAAAGTACTCCGACATGCCGCCCCCGGACTGTGACCTCGAGGATGTTGGGGCGGAGATGCTCCGGGGCGTGCAAGCGGAGCGACGACAACACGCCAAAGCCAGCAAGGAACACGTGCCTGATCCGAACGCCGCCGCCCAGACCGATGCATTCTGCCGCTCAATGCTTGAAACCGGCAAGTCGGCTGATGCACGAACATGGATCGAATCAATAAAACATACCTTGGGGGAATACCCGCATTCAAAGAGTCGCAAGATTGTCGACAAGCTCATTCGACTTGGTGCCAAGCGGCTGCATGCCTGTGATATTGATTGCTACGACAACGATCAAGAGAACACCGGTCACCTTGTTGTGGAGTTCCCCGACGATCCAGAGAGCAGGAAATCGTTGTTTCGTGAAGTGGACCGCTTGGCGTCCTTGCAGGGTTTCCAAGGGGATTTCGATAATGGTCAACGGTACGTATACATCAAGCTCGACTAGCGTGTGGGCGTGCGATGGACCCGAGCGGGAATGGCGGTCGGGTCTTGGGATGAAGTCAACGGTACTCGGCGCCATTCCCGCCGGGTTATCGCGGTCTACGTGACGGAGACACCTTCGCGACGGGACCGCTCGGAGCACGATAAACGAGAATCGCCCGTGACCCAGAAACCGTGCGGATCATCCTTGCGACCAGAACGGATCACTCCTCGACCGCGGTCACGTAACAAGAGGATGAAGGCGAGCGGGGGTCAGGCTGGTTGCCAGTGGTGGCGTCTTCCCGTCCCCGCCGCCTTATCCGTGTCGTTCGCATGCTATGGCAGTCAACTACGCGAAGTCCTACGTCGATCGCGCGTGTGAATCACGAGATGTGGTCACGCTGTATGACGTTGTCCGCACACTGGACGCCGCGCGTGATCTGCCCGAGCCGTTCAAGTTGTTCGTGCGTATGTGGGAATGGTGCTGTTCCACGCGCTCCGGCGTCTGGCAATACTACGAGAACATCCCGCTTGCTAAGTTCCACGAAACGGCAGCAATGATGGATCGGTGCAACTTAGGCGAAATCGCAAAACGATACCGGGCTGGAATGCATAACTGGGCAGAACCAGTATACTGTGGTGACCTCGACGCCTGGATCGATGAACATTGGGGTGCAATCGAAAATGCCGCAATGGGACTAATTGAAAGTGACCGCGAACGCCTGTATCCGACCCCCGCGTAGGTCGCCACCAACGGACATCAAACGCGAACGCATGCGAACCAAGCGGCGGACCGGAGCCGCGATCCGGTCCTCGAAAATGGATGGCGTCATCGTCGCGGCCCGGTGACGATTGTCGTTCTGTCGCACTACCGAGTCGATGTTTTCCCAAATGCACGTTTGCCGCGCGTTGGCACTGCTGGCTCTCTTGGGTGGCGGGTGTGGGCATCACGATCCAGCTCCACCAGAATGGCGGCTTGGCAAGGACTATGTGATGGATCGCGACATGCTGAACGGCGAATGGGAAGTCGTCGCTTGCCAGATCGGCGGCGTGTCGAACCAGGCCAACATCGGTGCCCGAATTCAAATACGCGACGGTGTGATTCGCGACCATCATACACCCAAGACGAGCGTCTACGAGTATGCCATAGACCAGTCAACAACACCAAAGCGAATGACGTGGAAATTGGTCGGCTTTGAGGTCGATGGCGCGATGCAGCGTATCCCAATGTCAATGCCGGCCGCGACTGGGATTTACGAACTCACCGCGTCTGAACTCAAGTTCTGTTGGTCAACGCCGGATCGGCCGCTTCCAGAGACGTTCTCGGTTAGCGATGATCGAGACTGCCACATGTATGTCTACAAACGCGTTGACGGAGACTGACGCGCACGCAAACGCATAGCCGGCAGAAATCGGGTAGCCGGGCGGGTTTCCCGTCCAGCCGCCACACCACCTAGACGTAGTGCCAGGCACGGTCGGCTTCCGGGCGTTTTGAAGTGGAAGAGGCAGGGGCAGGCGGTGTCACGGCCCTTGCCGGGTGGTACAATGCGACGAACGGCCGGGCAGGTCCGGGCGGAGGATCACAAAGTCCGACGGCGCGGAGGAGGCGACAAATGGGGTTCACAGTCTACTACCGCTCGACCCGGCCGATCGCGGCCCCGGTGGCTGCGGCCCTCGAACGGAGTACCGACGAGCTATCCCGCGGCCGCACTTGGCTCAGTTGCGAGCCGGTCCACTTCTTCCCCGAAAGCAAGGATGGCCACTTGCTCGGCGGGAGCAAGCCGAACTTCCAACCCCACCCTGACGACGTAGCATCGGCAGCGAGGGAGGGACTTCCGGACGGGACGACTCTCGACATGCTTGACGTCTTGTGCCAACTCTCCCGGAATCACGGAATTGATTGGGAGATCAGCCATGACCACAGCGATGGCCCGGTGGGTTACATCCGGTCGGGAGTTTGCGACAAGGATGTGGTGTCGCAGGTCGAGGCGTTCGCGGACGTCGGCGACATTTTGAGAGCAGGCAATGACGGCGAGGGGGCCTTTACGCCCTCCGCGCCACTTCACCGGGCTGCGGCAAAAAACGATGTGGTCGTGATCGAACAACTCGTCGCGGCTGGTCGGGACATTGATGAAATACCGCACGGGTACACAGTTACGGCTCTGGCCGTGGCGGCATCCGAGGGGACGCCAGCCACGATACGAAAACTCGTCGAACTGGGAGCCGATCTCCAGAAGAAGGGCCACGACGGAGCGACCCCTCTACGATTCGCGGTTCAATCCAGTCAGGGGCAGAATGTCCGTACGCTCGTCGAACTGGGAGCAGAAATCGATGAGTACGATCCCACGGTCGGAACGCTGCTGCATGTGGCAGTGCTCCAATCATCTGCGGATGTCGTCCGGTTGCTCATGGAACTTGGCCTGGACCCGAAACGGAAGAACCATCGAGGCATCACGCCATTGGACGGCGTACAGGCTCAGCTCAGAGGGTTGCACCAAGCCGAGTTAATGCTGCGAGGTGCGAGCGTGCCGGCGATTGCGGATCATATTCGCGAGCTGGAGGACCTCGAACGGATCATGACGGCCAAGCCGTGACGCGGGACGCACTGACTGACAGGCTGCTCGATCGAGCATGGGGGCAGCGATGCTCAGGTTCTTCGGCAAAGCCGCTGCGTTCCTATTCCAAATGCTCAGCTACCCGCTGCTCTTCGCCAACTGGCTGTTTGGAGCGATTTCCGGTGAGAACCGATGGATACGCGAGCAGCAACAGCGAATGATGGAAGGCCGCCCGCCTCTGGCTGACGCGGACTTCGCTGCCCGACTGCCAATACAGGGGGAACAAATCCGGATCTGCTTGGCGATCCGGGACGCCTTAGCTGTTGACTGCGGGTTGCCGAAGACCGCGATCTATCCCGACGACGGAGTCGCAGTACTGTTTCGACTGATGTCGCCGTGGGCTGGTTTTCTTGACATAATCTTCCGTGTTGAGCACGCGTTGGGCATCACGGTTTCGGTTCGCGATTTCCAGAAACGATGGCGGGAAGCGGAACTTCGTGTCGGCGAGGTGTCGTTCGAGGAATTCGCATGCATCGTGCTCGCCGCCGCGCTGGGTAGTACCCGCCGCCCGATAACTTGATGCGGCGCATTGGCGCCGTGGACACCGCTTGGGCCACGAGCCGGGGGCAAGGGTTACGGCCCCGTCGGATCTGTCGCTTTTAGGATCGGCTGACGTTGAACAACGCAGATTGTAAGGGGGTAAGAGCGAGATGAACCTGCATCCGGCTGCCCACGAACAGGAGGCCGTCATCGACGCGGCAGCTTGCGAGTACCGTCGGATGTGGTCTTCGCTACGACCGCCGTTTCCGTGCGAGTTCGTTGGAACCCGATCCGACATCGACGCCCTTGACTTCATTGGATACGAGGCCGGGAGCCATCCAAGGGGCCCGTTCGGGGCAGCTCTCATCTGGGGCAACGTCATCGCGAAGACCGGAGTCTTGTGCTGGCTGGTCAGCGAATCGGGTGACTATCTGCTGGGGTCAACCGAGTACCCACGGTTACTGATCTGGCCTCTGGCCCGGACTATCGAGATCGAGAACACCGGGATGCCACAGCACGGCAAGTACGAGTGGCTTATGGAGGAGGCGGTGACCCGCTGTCTCGCCCAATCCGAGTTGTCCGAAGAGGAACAACGCCGATTACTGGCCGTGCTCGACCCGGAACCGGAATGCGGATTCAGTTCCGTGGTGCCGTTGGCAATCGAGCAGATTCGAAGCCTGCTCGAACCTGCCCAACCGAGCAGGCCAGATCAGCGGTGACTTAGATGCGTTTTGATGCGGCGGGTCAGTTCCCGCCGCACCAGCCACGACGCGCCACGTTCACGGGACCGCCAATGCCCCAGCTTTCATCCCGGACGCGACGGCCGCGTGGCCGGCAGCCGCTCAGTTTCCGTGGGTCACTCAGTGGCTGACGCTGCGATTACGACCATTCCTAAATTTCGGTTGCTGCCCCCCGTGACGGCCCTTCATCGCTAACCTCGGCGATTCACAATATCCATCGGAGAAGACGCCATAGGAGGCTAATTCCGATCAACAGAAGGCCCGCCAACACTACGAGATTCGCCCAACTGCCATGCTCCCGAGTTTGCAGATTCTCAGCGATTTCTTTGTCAGACATTTTTGGGTCGATCGGCATCTGCCTCGGCAGTCGAGCCAGGGCTGAGAGGAAAAACCCGGCAAGCAATATGACGATCCCGAGCGAGAGCAGATACCACGGAGCGGCAATCATGTACGACTCAATGCGATTAAGTGGTGCTAAGAACTGTTTGCCAATCTTCGATTCTACAAACGACCGCTGTCCGCACCGGCCTCGTCGTCTACGGCCCCTCCCGGGTAGAACGATCACGGCCCTCCGGTGGGACCGCGCCGGGCAGTTGGGCGTTCCTGGCCGGAACATTAGCCCGGTCAGGCGAGGCGCGGGCCAGACGTCTAAACGCTAATTCCAGGGCCCAGCCTAGTGCGCAGCATGCAACGCCCGAGACCAACGCCATGATAATCTGCGCGTCCCGATGCTGTCCTCCTGGCCGCGCTTTACTGCCTAAGAAATCGCCGTCCTCCGGGTGGCGGTAGACGATAACGCCCAAGACGCGCACCCGGAACGCCGGGTACCTGCTTTCGTTCGGCGTCTGCGTTGAAACCGAAGTGGTGACCCCCGTCAGCGCCAGTAGCACGCCCAGCGCGAAGCCGATGATCGCGCCGCGCGGAACCGGTCGGCATAGGGCGGATTGCGTACTCCGAGCATCCACGAGAGCCTCCGCAAGGCAAACTCTGCAATTCTCCGGCCGGATGTCCACGGCCAATCACCGGATTGTACCACGGGCCAACGGCTTGTGGGATTTGTTGGGGCAAGAACAGGAATCGCGGCCTCGGGCCGCCGCCAACCGCGTCTTTGGCCACCGGAACCGGCTGGAATCGGGCGGTTTCGTGTGAAGACCGTTGGGTCAGCACCAGCTACGACATCTGCCACGGGGGTCGGTCTTACGAACGCCTGGCCGACCAACGACTACTCAGCCTGATGACTTTCTCGGACCAGCCTGCTCCCCGTCGTCCAATCGGTTGGTGCGGGGGTGCCCGGAGCAATTGGTCCACTACCCCGATCCCTTGTTTTGTTACCTGCTACGTGGGTTTCGTTCGAGAAGCGGTGGATACTGACCGAAGAGTGAAAGATGCAAGCCGACCAAAGCGAACAAGATGCCAAGTGTGTGCCATCCAACGACGGAACTTGCTCCTACAATACGATAACGCGTACGCGTCACGACCGTGTGTCGTCCATGACTGTTTAGCCGGTACTCGGGCTGCGTGTCGAAGACCGGGCGGGTGCCTTCCGCGACGCCCGCATCGCCAGATGAGGCGAGCATAGTGATCATCGAAGACACAGCAATCAAGACACAAAGAGCCATCAGGAACCAGAGTAACGGGCGGAGACGATAGAGCCCTTGGTGAGAGTTTACGATGGGGCGCAGGGTCCGGCGTTTTAACCTGAAGTTCAGAATTGGCACAATCGTCACGGTTGCGAGGAAAGCGGGTATGCCAAGCACGCTCCCGGCTGATGGGCCGAACAGGGCCATCAGCATTCCGCCGATGTAAAGGCCAATTACGACAACGATGGCTACGACGTACGTCACCGGCTCGTCTACCCTTGGGTTCGATTCCTGGCAGCTCTGCGTTTGTCCGGCCAGACTCTTCCCGGCCGATCGACGGATTGTACCACGGTCGAACGGCACGCGACATTAAGGGGGCAAGAACGACGGGTTCCTGCCGTCGTCCTCGTCGGTGGCCACCAACACGGGGTGGGATCGCTTGGTTTTGTTTGAAGACCGTTGGGCCAGCTTACCGAGCCGAACCCGGGGTTTTGGGCTCGGTGTAGCTGGCCCAACCTTCTGATAACCCAGAAAGCAGTCGTCCGGAGAGACAACCGAGACTTTGGCGTTTTGGGGGCCAATTCCGGCGTCGGGGCTGGTTGGCGCGGTGTCTCTTCCGTCGGCATCGAGCCTCCCGACCGAGACAAGCAGCTTTTCGTAACCCGTTGCAGGAAATGGCGTTAAAACGAAAAAAGCCGGGGCGTGGTGCCTCGGCTTCGTTCGTTAACCCCTGGGTCGCTTTTTATTTTGCGACCGGAGTTGAGGTTGCGGGGACAGGATTCGAACCTGCGACCTCGAGGTTATGAGCCTCGCGAGCTACCGGACTGCTCCACCCCGCGTCATGTTGGCAATATTCTACCGCGCGGGCCGCGAATGTCGAGGGGGCCAACCTAAGTTTTTGACGGCTAAGGACTTCTTTCCTTGGCGCGGGGTTTTCAGGCTGATAAACTTGCACCAACCCATCAAGGGACGGTGGCTGATTCTGTGCAGAACGGACGAACCTGGGCCGCTTTCTCGGCCTGGGTAGGTAGCTCGTGCAGAACCGCCGATGCTGACCAGGAGTTTTTTCGATTATGGCCGGACACGAGCCGATTCCGCAGTTTCCCATGGGCCAGGGAATGCCGGTCGCACAGCCGATTCCGGTGGCTCAGCCGGTCCCCGTCCAGCCGGTCCCTGTCCAGCCAGCGGCGGCTCAACCAACGACTGGTTACGCTGCGCCGGCCGCCGCCGCAGCCGGAACACAACGACGGGCGTCGGCCGCGCGACTTGCGCCGGCGATGGCCAAGAGCGCGGTGCCCCTGGCCCCCTCCACGGCTCAACCAGTTCCCGCCACGCGACAACCCGTTCCCGCGGCTGCTCGGCCAGTTCCCGCCGTAGCGAATCCTGCCGAGGGAAACGCCGGGCTGCCCCGAATTCGCACCGATACGGGCGCGGACGAACCACCGCCGGAAGTCACGGACAAGGCGGTCCGCGCGGCGCCTCCGTGGCTGGTCAGCAGTGTCGTCCACATGATCGTGCTGATCTTGATGGGCGTCCTGTACTTAGCCGCAAACCAAGAAAACAAGGTGCAAATCGAAGCGATTTACGCCGAGGACGAAGGGATCCAGCTGGAAGAAGATATTCTGCAGGACGCAACCAAGCTGGACATGCCCGATGTCGTCGTTCCGGTGCTGTCCCAAGACTTGACGCAAGTCTCCGACCCGTTCGCCGCGCCGCCGCAGTTGGATCTTAGCCTGGACGGCTTGGCTGCCATCAGCGACATTGCCGCGCCGTCGATCGGCTTGGCCTTGACCGGACGGGAAAAAGGGGCCAAGGAAGCCTTGCTGGGGGCGTACGGCGGCACGGCCACCACCGAAGCGGCGGTGCAGTTGGGACTGGAGTGGCTGGTGAAGCAACAGAACGCCCGAACCGGGCTGTGGAGTCTGACCGGTCCGTACTCGGACGGCGGCGGTAACGAGAACGTCCTGGCCGCGACGGCAATGGCGCTGTTGGCGCTGCAAGGAAATGGAAACACGCACAAGTCCGGCAAGTTTTCACGAAACGTGGAACGAGGCGTCGACGCGCTGGTCCGCATGCAGGACCAGGACGGCAATATGTTCAGCGAGGGCAGCTTTAACCACCGGCTGTATTCGCAGGCGCAAGCGACGATCGTCTTGTGCGAGCTGTACGGCATGACCAAAGATTCGCGTTACCGCCAGCCAGCACAAAAGGCGTTGGATTACGCCTCGCGAATTCAATCGCCGCAAGGAGGATGGAAGTACGTGCCGCGGGAGAACAGCGATACCTCGGTGACCGGCTGGTTCGTGATGGCCCTGCAGAGCGGTTTGATGGCCGGATTGACAGTGCAAAGTCCGACACTGGACGGCGTCAGCAAGTACTTGGACAGCGCCACTCCGGACGGCAGCCTCTACAGCTACGAAGCGCGCGGCGAGCCGACCCTGACGATGACCGCCGAAGCGCTGCTGTGCCGCCAATATTTGGGGTGGAAACATACCGATCCGCGGTTGCGGACCGGCGTGGATCAATTACTCCAAAACCTGATCGATTACGACGAGCAGGATTTGTACTACTGGTATTATGCCACGCAGGTCTTGCATCACATGGGCGGCCGCGATTGGGACGCATGGAACAAGGTCATGCGGCAAGCCGTGCCGGCGAATCAAGTCAAGGACGGCAAAGAGCGGGGCAGTTGGGATCCCGGCAGCGATCGCTGGGGCCATCACGGCGGGAGGCTGTACACGACCTGCCTAAGCTGTTACTTATTAGAGGTTTACTATCGCCACCTGCCGATCTATAAGCACTTCTGACCTCGCCGGGGTCGATCTTCGGCCGCCGAGGAAAAGGATAAATTCCTAGGAGCCGCCGCTTGAATTCCCCAATGCCTTCCGGGAAAACCCGGCTGATCCGCATCGCAAAGTTGGTGTTCCGGTTGCTTGTGCTGACGCTGGTCGGCATCGGGATCTGGCAGACGGTGCGGAAAGCGGTCGATGAATTGCAGGTTCAGCAGTTTTCGTGGCGGCAATTACAGTGGGGCTGGGTGGCGGCGTCGGGACTGGCCTATCTGGCGGCTACCGCGCCCTGTTGGGTTTTTTGGCATCGGACGCTGCACGCGATGGGCCAGCGGCCGGGCTGGCTGGAATCGCTACGGGCTTACTACATTGGACACTTGGGAAAATATTTTCCCGGCAAAGCCCTAGTGGTTGTGATTCGCAGCGGGTTGATTCGCAGCTCGCGGGTGGAGACGTCGATCGCCGTTGCGGCCGTTTTTGTCGAGACGCTGACCATGATGGCAGTGGGCGCCTTTGTAGCGGCGGCGATTATCGGCATGCTGTATCGAGACCAAGGCTGGCTGCTATTGCTGGCGGTGGGCATGATGATTTGCATCGGCGGGCCGACGGCGCCGCCGATTTTTCGGCGGTTGGTCAAGCTGGTCGGGGTCAAGAAAGTGAATCCTGACATCGATCGAGCACTGGCGGGACTCGACTGGCGCTTGATGTTGTTCGGATGGCTGGTCAATCTTGCCGGCTGGGGGTTGATGGGGCTGAGTCTATGGTTGACTTTGCGCGCGCTACCCACCATCACGGCGGTGCCGGTCGAACTGCATCATTTACCTCGAGTCACGTGCTGCGTCGCCTTGGCGCTGGTCGCCGGCTTTTTGTCGATGGTGCCCGGCGGCATCGTGGTCCGCGAGTACGTCGTGATGACGCTCCTGTCCGGCCCCTTTGGTGTGGGAGCTGCTGCTGTCTGTGCAATCGTATCGCGGCTGGTCGGCTTGCTGGCGGAATTAATGTTCGGGGCCGTCCTGTATCCGCTCAAACCTGGCGGAGAGGACGCGGAAGCAGTTCCTGAGCCTGCTATCCCGCGCGCGGTTGAGGATGGCACAGTCGCATGACCCGGATTATTGGGATCGCACCGTGCGGCATTCGAAGGTTTGCGACGTGCGATCCCCGCTGCATTACGTCCTGCGGCTATTTGGATTTGGAAAAAAACACGCCGGAGATTTTCGGCCTGGATGCCAACGATCAACGAAAAAACCCGCCGGGGCAGGTCACCCCGGCGGGTTTTATTCTAGTAGCTGCCGAACTTTCGTTCAGCGTGACCTTTCGACTTACTCGACAACGTTTCCACTGTTGGTCTGGCGGCGTCACCGCCACCAGACAAAACATCCTTAGAAAGGAGGTGATCCAGCCGCAGGTTCCCCTACGGCTACCTTGTTACGACTTAGTCCCAATTGCGGAGTTGACCTTCGGCACCTGCCTCCCTTGCGGGTTAGCTTGGCGACTTCGGGCCCTCCCCACTTTCGTGGCTTGACGGGCGGTGTGTACAAGGCTCAGGAACACATTCACCGCGGTATGCTGACCCGCGATTACTAGCGATTCCAGCTTCATGCAGGCGAGTTGCAGCCTGCAATCCGAACTGAGCGATGTTTTTTGGGATTTGCTTGCTCTCGCGAGCTTGCGTCCCTTTGTACATCGCATTGTAGGACGTGTGCAGCCCTGGTCATAAAGGCCATGAGGACTTGACGTCATCCCCGCCTTCCTCCGGTTTAACACCGGCAGTCTCCCTAGAGTCCCCGGCATGACCCGCTGGCAACTAAGGACAAGGGTTTCGCTCGTTAAGGGACTTAACCCGACATCTCACGACACGAGCTGACGACAGCCATGCAGCACCTGTGTAAGGGCTCTCCGAAAAGCACTCCCGCCTTTCAGCGGGATTCCCAAACATGTCAAGACCAGGATAAGGTTCTTCGCGTAGCCTCGAATTGAGCCACATCCTCCACCGCTTGTGTGAGCCCCCGTCAATTCCTTTGAGTTTCAGCCTTGCGACCATACTCCCCAGGCGGAGCACTTAACACTTTCGCTACGGCCGGGGGGATGTGGAGGTCCCCCCAACCTAGTGCTCATCGTTTACGGCTAGGACTACCGGGGTATCTAATCCCGTTCGCTACCCTAGCTTTCGTTCCTCAGCGTCAGTTGAGACCCAGTGAGCCGCTTTCGCCACCGGTGTTCCTGATGATATCAACGCATTTCACCGCTCCACCATCAGTTCCGCTCACCTCTATCTCACTCAAGCACGCCAGTTTCGGGCGCAATTCCTCGGTTGAGCCGAGGGATTTCACACCCGACTTAACGCGCCGCCTACGAACTCTTTAAGCCCAGTGATTCCGAATAACGTTTGCACAGTTCGTGTTACCGCGGCTGCTGGCACGAACTTAGCCTGTGCTTCCTCTGCGGATCGCTCAAACACAGGGGAGAACCCCTATGCATTTGCTCCCCACTGACAGCGGTTTACAACCCGAAGGCCTTCATCCCGCACGCGGCGTCGCTCCGTCAGGCTTTCGCCCATTGCGGAAGATTCTCGACTGCAGCCACCCGTAGGTGTCTGGGCAGTGTCTCAGTCCCAGTGAGCGGGGGCATGCTCTCACACCCCGTACCCGTCGTAGCCTTGGTGAGCCATTACCTCGCCAACTAGCTGATAGGACGTGGGCCCCTCCTCCGGCGGAATCACACCTTTGGTCCGGAGACATCATCCGGTATTATCTGCAGTTTCCCGCAGCTATCCCGGTCCTGAGGGCAGGTACCCACGCATTACTCTCCCTTTCGCCGCTTTCCATCGCCCGAAAGCGATTTATCGCGCGACTTGCATGCCTAATCCACGCCGCCAACGTTCATTCTGAGCCAGGATCAAACCCTTCAATTAAATTATGCTTAACCACTCCGGCAACTTGCGTCACCAAAGCGGATACGAGCAAACACCAATTGATGGCTTGAAACCATCCACTTGCGTCTCGGTCGCGAGACGCTTCTGTTGACCTGTAAAGCATGTTCTCGAGCTAAACTCGAAAGGTCGCTACCAAATTTTCAAAGATCAAATGCAGCCAGGTTCCCCTCGCTACGAGACGCGTAATTCTACGCAATGCTTGTCTACTGTCAAGGGCCTGAAAAAAACTTTTCTGAACTCTTCAAACCCTGTTGGTCAGACAATTCTCGGCTGTTCAATGCTCCAGACTTTAACAGAGCCGCCATGTGTCCGCAAGGGCCGCTGGGTAGATACGCGTAAATTATCGTGACGCTCGCGGTTCGCCGCCATGCTCCGTGCTGCGGCAAGTCGCAACAGGAAAACAAGTTGCGACGTAACTGTCGGAACGAAAATGATTCTGATAAAAACATTCGCACACGGGACCCGGCTCGCCGTTTCGCACGGTTCGAACTGCAGGACTGGAAGTTTCTCGATTCGTTCGCTAACCTTACCTATCAAGGAACCCAAAGCATGAAACGAGCTATCGCCGGTGTCGTTCCCGCCGAATCGAACGAAGTCGCGGTGATGACCATTTGGCCTTCCATCGCCGTTTTCTCCCTGGGCCGATTTCTCGGCAAACTGTGCGACCTTCGTTGGCCCGATGTGTACATCTTGCGGCTGGGCAATCTGCTGGCCCTGCTGTCCATCCCGCTTGCCCTGCCGCTGTACTTCTGCCGGATCTTGCCGAGTATCGGAAGACGCTATACGCTCACCAACCGACGGGTCGTCATCCAGACAGCGATCACCGCGATCGTTTTCGACGCCGTCGATCTGGATGGTTTCGATTCGATCGAAATCGACGCTTTGCCGGGCCAAGCGTGGTTTGACGCGGGAGATTTGAGCTTCCGCCGCGACGGCCGCGAAGTGTTTCGGCTGGGCGGCGTGTCCTGGCCGGAGGCATTTCGGCAAACCTGCCTCAAATCGCATCGGGCCTATGTGGCCGTGAAACACGCGGTCCAGCAACCGTCGCAATCGAAATCGGCCTGAGCGGCAAAGAACCGAACGGGGCTGGACGCAGGCCGGTTTGCCAACCCGTCCAGGACCGATATCAGTACAGGAGCATGGCCAGCTTGCGGCGATAACTGGGTACCAGTTCGGAAAAGTCTCCGGGCCGAACGGGCGTTATTGGCCCGTTGAAAACGCTTGCCATTCTCGTTCCACGGCCTCGCGATCGACTGCCGTCGGCTGGAACATGATCCGATACTGGAGCGTCAGGCTCTGGTTGGCCGGCAGGGTGTGCGGGCTGCGGTACAGAATGGCCGGGCTGAAGTAAGGCATGCCTTGGATCAAATACCATGCTGTCGGGTGTCGAAAACTGCGGGGATGTTCGAGCACGATGATCGCGGCCGCCCCGCCGTTCTGCGCGGGTCCGCTGAAGGCGATCCAGCGGGCCTGTTTTGTCACTTCTTTGACGGCCCCATCGCTGTCGGAAAACTGCCACGGCCGCAGTTCCGGAGCCAACCGCAGAGACAACCCCGCATAGCCACCCCAGCTGACGCCGTTCGGTTCGCCCGCGATCGGCGTACGATCCAGCAGCACCGCGGCGTCGCCCGCGGTAAACGTACTGAGCCAATCGATATGATAGGCGCCCGTCGGCGTCGGGGCGCTAACCGTCACCGTTCGCTGTTCGGTCAACACGGGCGGCTGGCCCGGCGGGTGGTAGTGGAGCGCCAGTTCGAACCGCGCCGAGTAGTCCTGGCGCGGCGTGGCCTTGACCGCAACCACCTCGGTCTCGCCCGGCGATTTGCCGGTCTTGGGGTCTTCTTCCCAATAGACCAGTCCGTTGATACTTTTCCACGAGAACCACAGCGCCCGGTGCCAATAGTGGTCCGCCGGTCGCAGATTGGTAACGGGCGGCCCGCCGTCGATCGTAACCGGATGGAAGTAGGGCTTGCCCTCTTCCGGCTTGTAGTTGAATTGCCAGACCACCTGTGCGCCGCGCACCAGCGCCAGCGAATGCGGTGTTTCCTGCCAGGCCAGTCCGGCCTCGGCCGTCACCGCCGAGGCCAACAAGATCATTAAGCTCGTCATGTTTCAAATCCTCCTCACGGTATTTTGGTTCGTCGGAAGCCATCCTGCAAGACGGCCCAGCCGCGAGTCCTGGGAACGAATCGCGGGTTGTGGATTTCGAACTTCCAAGCCAGATGACGAAGCGGTCGTATTCCGGGTACAATCCTGGTAGAATGCGACGGGCGTGTGAACTGTTGAATTCGCCGCAGGAACGGACTGCCAGCAATGTTTCCAATGACGCAAGTCGTTGGCTTTCGGTCCAAACGACAGGCAAGCTGGCGGTCATTACGCTTGAATCAACAGCCCGCTTGCCCGGTCCCTCTGGAAACGACAGGCTGCGAGGCGATGTCCCATGTCCGCGGATTCTCTCCCTATCGACCGCATGACGCAAGCGCAACAGGATGCCAATGAACGGGAATTCCAGCGATTGCGGGAGCTCTCGCTGGAAGAACGTGGGCAGATGCTGCAGGCCGCGTGTCGAGCCGTTGCACAAATTGCGGCCCATCGCCGCGCCGCCGGCCTGCCCGATCCGTTGCCAGCCCCTTGGCCGGCCTCGACGCTCGACTTTTTGAAGAGGCACGCTGCCCATGTCCGCCGATAACGTGTTGCCTTCGGCAGGTGATGTAGCTCGCGATTTGGCGGCGGCACTGGATGCCCGTGGCCAAGAGTACGCACTAGGCGGGGCCATCGCGCTGGGGTTCTGGGGCGAACCTCGGGGCACGCTGGACGTGGATGTGACCTTGTTTCTTGCGGCGGACAAGCCCTCGGAATGCCTGTGGCTGCTCCAGGATATCGAATGCGAGTTGACCGTTTCCGAGGCGTTCGACTCACTTCGGGAGCACGGATTCTGCCGGGTCACCTTTCATGGATTGCGGCTCGATGTCTTCCTGCCCATCGTCGATTTTTTTTCTCCTGATTCAGCTGCGAGGTGACTCCCATGCTTAAACAGTCGGTCTTGTGGATCCTGTCCGTTTGCATCCTGTGGTCCGTCGGTCTTGCCCGACCCGGCTCGGCTCAAAGCGCCGAGCAGGTCCTTGTCGAATGGCAGTTCGACACTGAAAACGATCTGCGTGGCTGGGTGGCGGGCGGCCATTTGGCCGACGTCCAGGTTCGCGACGGAGCGTTCAGCGGGCGGGCCACGGATTGGGATCCGATCCTGCTGGGACCGGTGTTCGAGATCGCCGCAACACCGACGCAGCGCATTGAAATCACCTTGCGATGCACGGAGGAGAGTCGCGCGGAGTTGTTTTGGACCGAGACGCTGGAAGGCAAGTTTGGCGGGTTCAGCCAGGAGAAATACGCCTCGTTTGCCGTCGTCGGCGACGGCCAGTTTCACGTCTATCAGCTGCGGCCATTTTGGCACGCCGCGGGGAAGATCGTTCGCCTGCGTTTCGATCCGCCGAATAAAGGCCGCTTCGATTGGGCCGGTCTGCGGATCGTGGATCGCGCCAAAGCCGCAGTTTCCGACGAGCAGGCTTGGCAATTCGCCACGTCGCCCGGCGGCTGGCAAACGGAACCGCCGACCAGCGAGCCGTCCGTGCAAGACGGGGCCCTGCAGTGGGCCGTCGACAGCCCGGATACGATCCTCTGGAGCCCGCCGTTGCGTGTCGCCACGCAGGAAAACAGCTGGCTCTCGCTGCAAATGGCGGCCACCGCCGGCACGACGGGACGCATTCACTGTGCCAGCAGCAAGCGGTACGGCAGCGGCAACGTCGAGTTTCGTTTGCGGCCGGACGGTCAGATGCGCACCTACAACATCTTCCTTGGATCGCTGTCCGTGTGGCGCGACGACCTGGTGCTGGTCGGTCTACAACCGACGGATCAAGCCGGCGTAACGGTCCGGGTCAAGTCGGTGGAGATTGCCGACCAGCCGCTGGGCGCGCCGGAACTGGAAGTGGAATTCCTGGGCAGTACCGCGGGGGTGAATCGCGTCGGGCGGCCGGTCGAAGTCAGCGCTCTGGTTCGCAATCTGGGCGGCCAGACGGCCGAAAACATCGTCGCTGCGTTGCGCGTGCCCGACGGCGTCCAGTTGTTGCCGGGCGGGCAGCAGGCCGACCGCATCTCGCCGTGGCTGCCGCAGACGATCACGTGGCAGATCAAAGCGTCGCAGCCCGGACCGGCCACGGTTGAACTGCAGCTGCAAGCGGCGGGAACCCCACCCACAAGTTGCCGTGCGACCATCGAGTTTACGCCGTCACCGCAGATTCCGACGACGGACTACATCCCGCCGCCGCAGCCGGTCCAGGCGAACGTCGATCTGGGCGTGTTCTACTTTCCAGGCTGGGGTTCGCCGTCCCGCTGGCAGCCGATCCTCGATTTCCCCAAACGCAAACCGGTATTGGGCTGGTATGACGAGTCGAATCCGGAATGCGCCGACTGGCAGATCAAGTGGGCCGTCGAGCACGGCGTGACGTTTTTCATGGTCGATTGGTACTGGCTTCGCGGCCAGCGGCACTTGGAGCACTGGCTGCACGAAGCGTACCAGAAGGCCCGCTTCCGCTCGCAGTTGCAGTGGTGCGTGATGTGGGCCAACCACAACCCGCCCAACACGCACTCGCGGGAGGACTGGCGGAACGTCACGCAGTATTGGATCGACCACTATTTCAAAATGCCGGAGTACTATCGCATCGACGGCCGGCCGGCGGTGTTCATTTGGGCGCCGCGCAACATCCGCAACGACGTGGGCGGCAGCGAGCAGGCGGCCGAGTTGTATGCGATGTCCCAGCAGATGGCTCGCGACGCCGGCTTGCCGGGAATCTATTTCGCGGCCATGAGTTCCCATGAATCGGTGGCGGCCTGCCAGCAGCTGAAAACCGAAGGCTACGAGGCGTTCACTTCGTACCACGGTTTTCAGCTGGCGGAAAGCCGCGCGGGCAGCAAGTATTTCGGCTTTGACAAAGTGGTCGAGACGGCCGGCGAGGTCTGGCAACAGGCCGACGAGCGGGCAGCGGGCTTGCAGTATTTTCCCATCGTCGATACCGGCTGGGCGTCGGAACCGTGGCATCGCAGCGAAGCGCGGGTCATCTCGGGGCGGACGCCCGAGTTGTTTGGACAGTTGTGCCGCCAGGCAGCCGACTATGCCGCGCGGCAGGGCAAGAAGATCGTCGCCGTCGGTCCCTGGAACGAATGGGGCGAAGGCAGCTATATCGAGCCGTACGCCGAGTACGGCTTCGACGACTTGAACCAGATGCGCGAGGCGTTCTGTAATCCCGG
>Ga0351919_10124_pt1 | contig 22187 bp, 27 predicted proteins | sample TotcelHT113001N6_FD_206845 | JGI IMG/M metagenome (GOLD analysis project Ga0351919, IMG submission 206845) | Enriched cells from coal bed in the Powder River Basin, Montana, United States - Total cells T11 rep1 HSBNCT.T11.300.1.N6 ...
CATCACAATCCCACGGCAGGACCGGCCGAGGGCGAGTGGCTGTACGGACACAATTGGGTCACGTTGGCTTGGCTGGCCACACATCCGGCGTGGGGCGTGATCGCGCTGCCCTTGCGCTCGTTGCTGTACGTCCGCAAGATCGACGTGCCGAAACTGGCGAAAAAATATGGCTGGGAATTCCGTACCAAACATCAACTTGGTGTGGAACTGTTGACTTGGTACAAGCAGCTGCTTGGCGTGTTGGGGGTCAAAGCGAAGTTGTGGTTGGCAGTCGATGGAGCCTATGCGGTACGCCCCTTTCTTCTCCCGGTCCTCGGGTTGGGAATCGTGGTTGTCAGTCGCTTGCGAAAGAATGCGTGCCTCCACGACCTGCCGGGCCTCCCCGATCCGCATCGCCGCGGGCGCCACCCCATCTACGGTAAGCAGCGGATCAGCTTGGCGAAGCGCGCTGCCCATCGGAAGGGTTGGGAGACGATTTCCTACCATTGCCGTGGTGTCGAAGTGACGCGGCAGTACAAGACGTTTCTGGCGACCTCCGCGTTAGTCAGCGGCCAGATCCGCGTGGTGATCGTAAGGTTTGAGGACGGCAGTTGGGCACCGTACTTCTGCACCGACACCTCGGCTGAAGTGCGCGACATCTTGGAAGCGGTGGCCGCACGCTGGGCGATCGAAGAACACTTTCATGACGTGAAGGAAGTCTGGGGGGCAGGCCAACAACAAGTCCGTAACGTCTGGTCGAACATCGGCTGCTGGCACTTGAATCAGTGGATGTATACCTTGGTCGAGATCTGCTCCTGGGATGTACCGAAGTCGGAACTGATCGATCGCCGAGCGCGCCCCTGGGACAACCCTGATCGTCGTCCCTCGCACGCCGACCGCCGCCGTGTGATTTCCCAGGAAATGTTGCACACGGAATTTCTAGCCGCTCTGCCCCGCACGCCCAACAACGACAAATTCCGGACACTCGTCGAAGCCTTAGTTTCCCTCGCAACCTAATCTCCTAAAGTGCAGTACCTTGATATACCGGGTCAATCAGTCCATTGACGACGATCCACTGTCCTTGCCAGGACGCATCGGGCGTGTATCCGAGTGCGTTCAACCCCTCCGACCAAAGGGTGATACGCACACAATCCTCACGCCAGTTTCCAAAGTTGATGAAGACATAGGGCGTACCCCTAAACGTCTTGCCCGGTTTGACTTCGACAATTCTTCCGACAAGCTCCACCTTATCGCCAATATGTTGGTAGACGTCGGAGAAGCGGGTTCCATCAATAACCGGCAATGCCCCAATGTACTTCTGCGATTCCGGCCGTGCTGCTGGCACCGATACAGGTGAAGTTGGGATGTTGCGTCCATCAAGGAAATCGCAAAGGCGAGGAACCGAAGAAATTGGAGATCCGCAAACTGTAGCAAAACTCGTGACGGCTCTTTGGAGCTTTTGCTCCTGGATGGCCCTCAAAACCTGAAACACCTGAGACGACGAAGGGTCGGCAAAGTCATTGGCTGAAAAGAGGATGTTCTCACCCGTTGAAAACCGGCGGAACAGATCGGGCTGAAGCGTCAACGCCCAAAGCGACAAATCTATGACCAAGAAGGAAAAGCGGTCAATCGTGGCTGTGAAGTCTCCGGCACTACGAGCAGGGTGCTGGAAATGTTTGTGTCCAAGTTCAGAGCCGCCCCCAGCGTTCATTCCGGGGACAAATATCCCGTCGTAATCAACGAGCCGCAATTGGCCTTGCGATGACACTAGGACGTTTCCATTTTGAAGGTCGCCGTGTGCGATACCCTTTCCTGCCAATTCCGATTCCATTTGAACGAATGATCGCCGCAAACGATCAATGGAACTTCGGTCGTTGTAGTTACGCTCGATGTACTCTCCCAAGGTCATTCCGGTCACCCACTCCATTTTCACAATAGGATGGGAATCCCCTCTGACCTTTATGCCAGCATGTTGATACTCGAACCCGACGAAAAGAGGCGATTGGGCTGCCTTCAAGCAGGAGTGGATTCGGGAGTATCGATCTTGAAGATTGCGGACTTCCTTGTGGAAGCACCTGACGGCGTAGGATTTGCCGCTCCGAGCAGAAAGGCGGTAAGTAATGGCGAAGCCGCCTCCAAGAGCCTTGGGAATGCCGAATCCGTTGCAGTCCACCGTCGCATTGGCAAGTTCCGAATCAGAGAATGCCAATCGGGGGCTTTGTACGGCATCGTTGTAGGCGTCAGGTGTCGGAAGTGGCATGTTCCTCACCCAATATGATTAGTGACGAGTCATCCTTCCGCATCTTATCTTCCCGCCGTGCCTCTTCAACCAGCCGAGTCAGGTCTTCCTGATTCCTGACGGCGATGACCTTATTCAGCCGAGCTTGTGTGCTGCCGTCCTTACGTAGTAACCACTCAGCCAAGGCGTCGGTGACGCAGAGAAGGAGTGAGTCGCTCGAAGACGGGTAGTGCCACCACGCCTTACATCCAGATTGAGAAGAACAAGAGATCTTCTTGGCTACGAGCGAACGCAACACCTGTTGAAAGTACGGAGTGTTGTGCCGGGAAAGTAAGGTTGATAGCAGATTTGGTCGCCGTTGAAAGTCGTGTGCTTCCTTATAAGGAAAGGCTTGACTGATCTTTCCGTTCTTGATCAATAGGGCTTCTGTGTCGCCAATCGAAGTGAGCTTGATGTGGTCACGGAGCAACTCAACAACCAAAAGTGATGCGAAACTTCCACGATTGAATGCTGCTTCCTGGCTCCATGACATGTCTTTACGGTCCGACCGATCCTCGTATGTCGCTATTGCTCGTTTGAGCCATCTTACAAATTGAGAGTGCGGTGGTTCGGAGCAAGCCGATTCAACTAGCACTTCGGCCCAGAGTGCGGAATTGTAGGACTCACTGGCACCATCGCTCATGACGTAAAGATGTTCGTCGTCGCAGATGCGTACTTTGTCCTCATTCGACTCTGGAAAGGCATGATCTTTTGGGACCGTTCCTTCAAACAGCGAATGCCATTTTCTTGTTGGTTTGCTCATCGCAGTTCGCTCGCCCGTGTTCCAATGTCGAAGAAATCTACAATGCCTTCGATACCAACTCGGTAGCCGAAAAACTTGGACTCAGCGGAAACGGGGTACTTTTCCTGAGCCACCTTGAGCAAGTGTGGCGGGAACTGGCTGGAGCAGCGAAACAGCATCTTGGATTGGGCGTCAGGTAAAGACGCTTCACTGCTTGGAAAAATCAACCCCGCCCCTTCACTGGCGTCGATATGGAGGTTGAAAAGCAGAACTGTTCCGTCGTTGGTCGAGATCTGCTGGAGTTGCATGGCAATCTCCTCCGCATCGCCGTCAGTCGATTGACCATCGGTGACATGGATCACAGTCGGCGGGTATGAACGCTCATGGGAATTGCACCAGTCAACTAGCAACACAGCGGTCTGTCGCATCGCTTCGCACATCGGTGTTCCACCGGAACTCTTCGGATCGAACCAGACTGGGAACTTGACGGTTTGATCGACCAATCCCCCCGCCCCGTCATCTACCCGCTTGGTCCGAGTGTCGATGCGAAGGGGATTCTGCTCGACGGCAGAAAGCGGATGGATCACGCTGGTGGAGAGAGAACCGCCAAAACCTGAGCCGACGCCATTGCCGCCGTATGCCAGCACGCCGAGATCGAAGTAGTTGCGGACACCATCTGCCTTAGTAGAGCGAATAGTGAGTTGGTAGATCGTCTTATTCAGAACATCCGCAACAAAGTCCGCCTTCGTCTTGCCAGAGGGCATCTTTTCGTCCATCGACCCGGACTGATCAATGACAAACAGAAAAGCGGTCGGCTGGCTTCGACTGATTTCGGCAGAGTACGGCATGGAAGTTCTCCTTTGTAATGGGAAACGAAAAGTGTGTACGAAGTCGTTTTGCCTAGTCGTATGTGTCGCTATTGTTGTTCATGGAAGGTATCGGTTGTAATTGCCCTGCCTTCAGGATCTGTTCACTGCTGTACCACCCATTTTCACATTAGCCCGCCCCGCACCGACGATGGCTGCCGACATCGCATCTAATCCTTCAGCGGAGGTTGCTTGGTGTTGTTCCCAGTTCTAAGAAGCGAATCACGGAGACCATATCGGCGTTGAAGGCAAAGCAGCGGCTCGCATCCGACACCGGTGATCCTTGCTGCCGAGCAACACTTTGCATGTACGGGGGAAGCAGGCTTGATAGCTGAAACAGTTGTTTGGCGAATTGATCGGGAAGGGTCGATTCGTTGTCAGGGAACTCAATAGGCGTGCCTGCCGAACAGGAGATGTGAATGTTGAAAAGCAGAATTCTCCCATCATTTGTGGCCAGGGATTTGAGGGATTCCGCTGCAAAGCGTGGATCACCATCTGTCGCCTCGCCATCCGTGATGTTGATTACGATTGGAGGAAAACTTGATATGTGCCGGTCAATCCAGTTTGCGAGAATGGTCTTCGCTGTGGTAAGAGCCCGGCACATCGGTGTTCCGCCATCTGCAACAGGATCGATCCAGACTGGGAACTTGGCCGTCTGATTCACAAGTCCGCCTGCACCATCATGCTCTCTTTTGGTCCGCCTTTCAATTCGGGCCGGACTATTGGCGATTTCCCTAATCGGGACCACTTCACGACCAATAAGCTCCCCACTGAAGGCAGATTCGACTCTATTATCAGTATTGTCTCCGCCGTAGCCAATGACGCCGACGTGGAAGTAGTCACGCACCCCGTCAGACTTGGTACACTTGATCGCAATGTTTTGGAGAAGACGATTTATCGCATCGGCAACTCCTTGTGCTTTCGTGCGTCCGCTGGCGGTATGAGTATACGTTCGCCCATCGACCACTACGGGCTCATTCATTGACTGGATATTCGTTGGGTCCAGCACATCGCACATTGAACCTGATTGATCAATCAAGAACAAAAAGCACGAGGGGTTTACACGACTGATGTCTGCACTATACGGCATCGCAGTGTCTCCCGAGATTATGGCACCATCATTGCGTAGCTGGTGACGGCAAGAGCAAAAGTCATCCATAGGATTGCGACGACGAAACATCCTGCTTGAGATTTGCGGCGTCTTTGCGTCTTGAACAAGTCTTCGATGCCAAACGTGGTCCTTCGGTAAATACGGTTGTAGATCGCCTTTTTGGGGTCGGTCAGCCATCCCCATCCCCGTGGGGCCTTCAGTCCTAAAGAGTGCCTGGCATACCGTTTCCAAGACAGCCTCGCCGAAATTCTCTTCTTCAGAGATGGTGTTCGGAAGCCCCATTTCATAAGATGTCCTCGCTAACTATTCCGCCGCAACAGCTAAACATGGCCTGCAATCCAGTCGGGTAATTGGCGAGCAACTGCCAAAGGGCCTACGAGCGAAGCCATTGCCAACAGCAGGTTGGGCACCTTCAGCGATCCAGCCGTGATGTCTGCATAACGCCCCCGCACCGTCTCTAGCCGTTACGGGACAGCTTGTTCACGAAAACAAGAATGCTAACCCAACCGGATAGCAACCGCAATCGACCCAGCCCTAGATTCCACCCTGACATAACGTTAGGTAGCGGAATGGTCGGTCGGGCAGGCGATACAACCTGCCCGGTCAAACGGCTTGAATTCACCACTCTTTCCACACAACATTGGGCCGCTTTGACGTTCGATCAGCTTCGACACTTCCGCATTTTACCAGAGTTGGCTAGCCGCCATGTCGAGGCCAAGATGGAATCCGCCTGGGGGCTGCCCCTCGGCACGGCTTCATCCAATTCCCCGCACCTTTGCCGCAATCAGCGGCGACAACATCAGCACCAGCATCCCGAACGGCAGCAGGCCGCCCTCCAGCAGGTTGTAGTCGGCCGCCAGTCGCTCCCACGATGCCCCCACCACAAAGCGACCGAAGGCAACTTCAAAGGCCAGCGTCAGGACCAGCCACAGCAGGCCAACGGCCAGCAGGTAGCTGGTTCGGGTCGCATCGATCCAGCGGACGAACGCCACGGCAATAACCAGGATGATCATCGATCCGGTGAACACGCCGATCTGACTTGACCGTAATTCGCCGACATGCGGCACCAGGAAGATGCCACGGGCGATGCCGTGCAGGATCTCGGCAACGATCAGGACCAGCCAGACGGCGATGGCCCTGGTGATGATGGCGAGTCGAGTTGGCTGGGGTGCGGGTGTCATGCTGTTGTCACCAGGGGCCGATGATCTTGTCGAGAACTGCCAGCGTCAAGGTCGCCAGAAAATCTAGCAAGACGGCAAACGCCAGCGTGAGGCGAAACGTCATCTTGCCATCCGGTCGGCCGATCAAGAAGGCAGCAAGCCCGCCAGCAGCACCCAGGACTGCAAGAAGGGGAAACCCGCCGATGCAACCGTAGAACAGCACGGCGACGAAACTGGGGAGGACGGCTTCCATGCCGCTACAGTATCCCGTAAATGGAATCGGAAAGCGAAAGACGAGGGCGACCAGGGCGGCGACGGGAAAGGCCCCAAGCACGGCCAACAGGCTGCCAATCCCGGCCGAACGTAATCCCAAATGTCCAGACACAGCAATCCTCCCCCTCGTCAGTTTTCGATCCCGTCCGCTCCGATGTCAAGGGCGATCTGCCTCGTTGCCTCGCCCAGCCGCCCGGATCAAAGCCAGCTTGCAGCCCGCCTTGGCTTCGTTGACCGCACATCCCACGGCACCTACAATCGCCCGAATCGTTTGGGTTTGGGTTCAGGCTTTGGAACCATCGGAGGTTGACGTGTCGTTGAGACAACGGCTGCTGGTCTGGCTTGTTTTGGGTTTCTTCTTCTGCCCCGTCGTGACCTGGGCCGGTGAATCTGCCACCACGCCCGCTTCGCAGCGGCTCCTTCCGGTGTGGCGTGTGCTGCTTCTGACATATCGGCAAGTTGACGTGGACTACACCGACGACAGCGGCAAACAGCACCATTTCAGCAACAAGCTCCCCGACGAAGAAGTCCAAGCCGCCGTTTGGTCCTTCCGCCAATTTCCGTCCCTGGCCTACAAGCATTCCAAGGGTGAGGTGGTGATCCAGTACGACATCGTGTACCCCGCCAGGAAGATCGACTCAGTGACGAAGATGGGCAAAAACGTTTGGTGGATGTCGCCGAACGACACCCGCATCGAGATCGACGAACATTCCCCGAAGGGCAGCTACGATTCGATCCTGGTCCTGGCTCCCCTCAGCAATCATGCCACGGGCGAACATGTTCCGACTGGCGGCTGGGGACTGGCGATTCCACCCACGAATTGGTCAAATGGGGGCACCTACTGCACCGTGGGGAACGCTCCGGTGGACATGTGGAACGAGCCGGACGTGGGCGAAGTCTGGCTTCACGAGTGGCTCCACGGGGCGTGTGCCCATTTCGCCAAGAAAGGCTGGGCCATGCCCAAAGGCGATGCTGATGCAGGCGGCAGCCACGGCTACAAGCATTCCTCCGTTTACGGCTGGGGCGAGTTCTATCGGGACTTGATGACCGGACAGGTCTTGGACGAAGGCCGCCGCACCGGGATCACCAAGGAAGCATGGGAATCGGGACCGATCTTCGGCAAGAAATTCTTGGTGGCGGCAGATTACTTCTCCTCCGACACGACGCCTTCGTACCAGGCCACTGGGACAGTCGCCTGGACGGGTCGGGGCGGCAAGAATGAGAACGTAGCTCTTGGGGATGCCCAAGCAGGCAAGAGCAATCTGCAAATTCCGGTGCGGTTGAAGAACACGTGCGTGATCACGGCACGAGTCCAGATCCCAGCGTCGGGCGTGGGTGAGGACGACAGCGTGGGGATCGTGGTGGGGGACAGCTACGCCTCGCTCAACTACGGCACGAAACTGGCCGGGAAGACGAAGATGTCGATCACGTTCGAGCAGAGTCAAGAAACCTCGTCCGAGGTGACGCTCGCCGCTGGCCGGTACACAGTCAAGTTGTCCGTCGATCTGGCGGCCGGGACGATGAAGATGAAGGCATGGCCTGACGGCGGGACTGAACCGTCATCGTGGCAGGTTTCGGGAAAATTGGTGGTCCAGGGGACCGATCCAACGGTCGGACTCCAACACATCGGCCAAGGCACGCTGGTGGATGATCTCGTGGTCGTCGAAGAGCCGTAGGCCACGGATGAGGCGTCTGCCATGCCCACACCGTGGCTCAAACTGCTGCTCATTTTCGTCCTGCTCGTCACGGGCCGGATCGGACTGTCGGCGGACAACAAACATGATCTGCCCCGCCTTGAACGATCCTTCTGGCTCCACGCTTCCTTGGCCGCCACGGCACAAAAAGGCTACTGGGGACCAGCCTTCCCGCCGTCCCCAAGTCCCATTGAATCGGACATTCAAAACGCCGCCAAGCTGCTGACCAGCACCTACGCCGCCAACCGACTGTACTTGATCTACCACGCCGAGATCCCTGTTGACGACGCCGTACAGGTCTTCGGCTGGTGGCGTCGGCACTGCCCCGGCACCGTGACACTTGTCCCCACGTTGGTCCTGCGGATGTACGACAACCAGCAGAGCCCCGTCTTCACGCCGGAGCAATTTCGTCGGCTGGTTCAATTCTTCCAGCAGTCGATCAACGCCGACCACGTGGCGGTCTACGACGTTTACGGCAACAGGGACCAGGGCGAGGCGTTAAAGATCCTGGCCGAACAGTACCCCAAGGGACTGATCCGGGTCGGCATCCAGCCCGATGAGAAAATCCGGCCACCGTTCGTCGCCGCCGTCCAGGACACATGGAGCGGCTTCTGCCACGGCAAGACCAATGCCGATTGGCTGGACCGGGGCTTCGGAGCGGAGACGTTACGAAAGTGGGTGGAGAACCGGAATCGGCAAGGTTATCCGGTTGCCTGGGATCTGATTGTCGTGGCTTGGGACTATTCGGCGACTGAGCGGGGCGGCTATCCCGGCTACGATGACGCCGCCAAGAACATGCCGCTGCCAGCGGACAGAAATCGGCTGGGGTTACAGGACATCCTACAAACTGGCCGTGTCGGCTGTGTGGCCGGGTTCAGCAGCGACTTGCTGATCCTCCAAGCCAACTCGGAAAACCCGGCCCACGACGGTCGGCAGGCGAGTTTTTACGAGACGCTGAAACGGGCCAAGCCGTACCAGGGCTACTACGCCGTGCCGTTCCAGGAAATCGTGGCCATCTATGGTGGCCTCAAGGACGGAAAGTCACCGGGCCGTGATTGGGAAGCTCGATAATGCAATGCGTTGGGACGTATCGACCAACCAACTAAACGAGGCCGATAAGCTAATCCCAGATTTACTCCGGCAGATGCTAGACGGTCGGTAGATCCATGCAGATACCAGCGTATCGCTTTAGCTCGTCGTCTACCCTCCTACCGTCGCCTAACATCTCGTTGACAAGACGCATGACAGACTGACAGACCACACTGTTTATTGCCTTTTGCTCGGTCTCGTCCGTCAATCGCTGACCGATCCGCAGCAGAATGTCGGCGTGTCGCAATGTAACGGCTTGTCGTAGTGACCACTGATTTTCTTTTTGTTTTCGTGTTCTTCCCATGCCCAACGCTCCTGTTATGTGACTTCCGGTTCCACAAAGCGGACTGGCCATGATCACCTCCTTGATCTCTTCATTTTCGCAGCATCGCCCAAAATACTTGAGCGTTCGTCCAAGATTTTCCGACTGCGGGCAGGACGTGCCAGCAGAAAAAAATTCGCCGATTTCAGAAAACGTGTCCCGAAAAATCTGGCGGCGACACTACTTTACCTTTGGAACATTTTTCGGGAGGAAACCATGAACGTTACAGCAGGCGAACGACGCAGGATACTCAAGCTTTTCAATGTAGCGGAGACGGCTCGGCAGATCGGCGTGCCGGTGAAAGAGATGCACAACTGGGTCGCTGCTGGCCATCTGCCCTCGCCACAAGTCAAGCTCGCAAAGCGACGGTACTACACCGTCGAGGACATCGAAGCTTTGACTCGGAAGTGTGCCGAAATGAAAAACCACCCGTGATTTGTGGTCACGGGTCGTTTGAAAACATTCACCTTTTTACCAACCATCCGGCTGGGACAAACTGCCATGCCGGAGAAGGAGTCTAATGTATGATAGTAACCAAACGAGCGTTTTGCTCGACGACCAAACAAAAACCCAAAGAACTGAAATCCTTTGCCGACTGTACGGCATGGATTTCAATCTGATCCCGATGAACGGCAAGAAGCCGTGCGTCGAGTGGAAGCCGTACCAGACCCGACAAGTCACCGCCGCAGAAATAAAAGAATGGATGCGGGGCTCGTTTCCAACAAAGGACGGAAAAAATCTTTGGAAAGCGAAAATTCTGAACTTCGCCCTACTGACCGGAGCAGCCCCGTGGTCTGACAGCAATCCGGGGATCGTTGCCATCGATTCCGATGACGAACAAGCTGACGACTTGGCCAGACGACACTGCCCACCGACACCAATGATCCAATTGACCGGCAGCGGCGGGGGGCATCGGGTCTATCGGCGGCCACGGGTCGAAGATGTCCCGTACATCGGCAACCGCCAGAAGACATGGATCGACGGCAGGCAGTACAACCTGGATGTGCGGGGCGACGGCGGCTACATCATGGCCCCAGGCTCGATCCACCCGACGACCGGCAAGTTGTACGTGGAAGAAGTCCCGTGGACGCTGGACCTTCTGATGCAATGCCCGGTCTATGACCCTGGCTGGCTGATCTGTGAACATGCAGGTAAGCCAAAAAGTCGCCGAACAACTGTGGTGGTTTCTGCCTCCATCGACGCCACGGATCACGACGACTTGATTTCGGAAGTCGAGGTGTCGGCGGCGGAACGGGAACGGCAGGCACGGATCTACCTGGAGGCCGTCCCCGGAACTCAAGAAGGCACCGGTGCCGACCGCTCTTGCACGGCCCTGACCATGCGATTGCTTTACGGGTTCGCCCTGCCTGCCGATACCGTGCTGGAAATGTTGGCCGAATGGGGTCAGAAAGCGGACCAGCTTGACACCAATGGCGGCTGGTGGCCGTGGACCGAAGAAGAAATCAGCCGGAAGATCGAGTGGTGCCTGCGGCATGAATACGACGGCGAAGTCGGCGACAGGCTTCATTCCTGCCGGGAAATGGACGCCGGGATCGACGAAATCGTCGTGCCGTTCGACGACGCCAACCTCATCCACCATGCTGCCGAGGTCGTCGATGTTGTCATTTCACCGAAGGACCAACTGGATACAGCCGCCCAGTTTTTCCAGTCGGAGTTCGACCGCAAGACGCTTGTCCACCATCACGGCTGCTGGTATCGCTGGACCGGCCAGCGGTACGAAGTGTTCAGCGACGACGACATCAGAGCCCGAACCTGGAAATGGCTGGCCAAGTGCCGCTGGTCGAAACCCTGCGGCAAGAACAAGAGGCGATTGGAACGATACCAGCCGAACCGCCCCGCAGTGACCGGCGTTCTGGACGCCCTCAAAGCCGTCGCCAACCACACCTCGACGGTTGAGCCGCCTTGTTGGCTGGAATCGGGGGATCTGTCTGATCCGACCAACGTGATCGCCTTTGCCAACGGCCTGCTCGATGTCCAGGAATACTTGGCTGGTTCGGTGACCCTGCTGGACCACACGCCGAACTGGTTTTCCTGCAACTGCCTGCCGCACGGCTTTGATCAGAATGCCGTCTGCCCACGCTGGCTGGCGTTCCTGGATCAGGTCTTCGATGATGACCCGGAGCGGGTTGCAGCACTACAGCAGTGGTTCGGCTACAACCTGGTTTCTGACAACCGGCAGCACAAGTTGGCCCTGCTGATCGGCCCGCCTCGAAGCGGCAAAGGGACGACCATGGCAGTGATGTCGGAACTGCTCGGCAAGCACAATGTCGCTAGCTCGTCACTGGCCTCGTTGGGCGGCAGGTTCGGCCTGGAACCGTTAGTCGGCAAGCTGGCGGCACTGATCGACGAAGGCCACCTTGGCAAGTTCAGCGACACGTCCTTGGTGTTGGAACGCTTGAAGGCGATTTCGGGCGGGTCGGAACAGGCCGTGGATCGCAAAGGTTTGACAGCCCTGCCCAGCGTTGCCCTGAAGGTCCGCTTCACCATTGCAGTGAACGAACTGCCCCGCTTGTCCGACTCTTCGGCAGCCATGCGGTCACGCTTATTAGTCCTGCCGTACTTCAACACCTACGAAGGCAAGGAAGACTTCTGCTTGGTGGAACGGTTATTAGCGGAGATCCCCGGTATTACTAACTGGGCGTTGGAGGGACTGCGGTTACTAAGGACTGCCGGGCGGTTCAAGAACCCGGCTGCGGGCGAAAAGATCCTGCGGGATTTCGTTTACCTGTCGTCGCCGATCCAGGCTTTCCTGGACGAGTGCTGTGAAGTGGGGGACGGAAAGGACGTGCGGCGGAACGATCTGCAGCTGGCTTGGCACCGGTGGTGCGACGACAACGGCCACATGCCGGGCAGTGTTGCAGATTTCGGCAAGAAACTGCGGGCGGCGGTTCCCAGGGTTGATGACCAGCAACGGAGAGTGGCAGGTCGGCGGGATCGCTGGTATGTGGGCCTCGGCCTTACCTCCGACGCACTCGCCGACATCGCCAGAGCCAGGAACGGTGCCTGATTGGTCAAGAACTGTCACAGGTGTCACAGGACTGTCACAGGCAAACTGAGTTTGCCTGTGACACTTTTTCCCCGTGTTTTACCGCCTCAAACGCAAGTGTCACAGGTGTCACAGGCAAAATCCCATTTCTTATGGAAAATCTGAGACAATGATGAAGTGAAATTTTTGGAAGGAGATAGAAGTGCCGTTTTGCCTGTGACACCTGTGACACCTGTGACAGCCGTCGCCGTTGGTGCTGTGGAAGCTGGTGCTGGCGACGGGCGAGCCGGTGGCGGGGCCGAGCGTTAGTAATGGATCTTGGCCGGTTGAATTGGCGAGACGGTGGGTCTATTCTGGAAGTCCTGCCGCTGGTTGGTTCGGACTTGCTGGTGGACTCGTGCCGAGCATCTGCTACACGCTGGGTTGCCTCATGGGAATGGATGCACTCGATCTGACTTTTCGTCTTGAAAAGCAACTTGGCATCAAGATCAGCCAGGCTGAGGGCATCGCAGTGCTTTTCGACACTGCCGGGACCATTCACCGCTACCTCATTTCGAAGCTGCAAGGCGAATACCAGCAGGTTCCCCGCATCGAACCCCTGTTCAAAGAAGTCGCCGATGCCGTGAATCGCATCACAGGGTGGTGGAGGCTTACATCGTCACTCGACTTGAATAGACGGTTCTCTCCGGCCACTCGTGCCGCAAATTGGCAAGCCCTGGAAGATGCGTTGGGAATGTCCCTTCCCCAACTTCAACAACCGGCAGACGGTGAATTTCCCAAGACCCCACGGAAATGCGATTCAGTCATCTCGCTGACCTATTGGATCGTCGAGCATCACCCTGAGCGGGTCGAATGGTTTCCCGTCAGTTGTGAACGAACAGGGAAGATGTCTACGCACCAATTCAGTGAGGACGAGGTGTGGGCGATCCTGTGCGAGTGCATCTGTGATGCGTTGGGGGTAAAGCCCGAAGAAATCACCCCGGATTCCCGCATGGTTGAAGACTTGGGGATGAATTAGCGGGCCTGCCTGACGAGATCATCCTTCACTCGCCAAGGTTTGCACTGGCCGTCGCTGGCAGGGCGTCGGGGGAAGCGTTGTCCCTGCTTGGTCTCGTGGTACGGGGGCGGTGTGTGATCGCAGTGACCCAGGTTGGGTCGGGAACGCCCGCTCACTGTCGCCGTGACGGGATCTTTCGCCGTTGGGGACGATGGCGGACCTTGAGTTTGGGAGGCCGCTTGGAACGTTCCCTTGCCGCCTTGGCATCGTCCCGCAACATCTGCATCTTGACCAAGCTGACGAACCTGTCGCTGACTTCCAAGCCGTGGCTTTCCAAGTCAGCAACAACTTGCTCCGGCTTGGCTGCATTCCCAGCCGGTCCAGCGTGTTGCGGATGGCTCGTCGTTCGTTGGCGGTCACGTCGGTCCTCGTGTTGTCACTGGCTTGCTGAACTGCCCCTTTAATTCTTCCCCTGCACCGAAGCCCTGGCAACGCCAGGATCAGCCATGTGCTAAAATGGCCCAGACTTTTCGTCTCAATCCAGGAGTGTCCCGTGTCCGACATCCCAACAAAAAGCCGGTTCCACTTATCCCCCGCCGAAACCGGCGTACTGGCGTTCACGGCACTCTACATGGCGGTCTGGCTGGTCGCCTCGTTCATCTCGAAAAATGACGAGTTCGTTTTCTACTTCATCGTCATGTGCGTGCTGATCTTGGCCGTTGGGGCGGTCCATCTGCACGTTCGGCTCCACATCGGTGCCTTGTGGGGCCTGTCGCTGTGGGGACTGGCACACATGGCCGGTGGCCTGATGCCGGTGCCAGCATCCTGGCCGATCAAGGGCGACACCCATGTGCTTTACAACTGGTGGATCGTGCCAGGGATGCTGAAGTACGATCAGTTGGTTCACGCCTACGGCTTCGGTTTGGTGACTTGGATCTGCTGGCAATCGCTCCGGGGCAGTCTGGATCGCCGTGGCGTCATCGTGAAACCAAGCTTCGGCCTGCTGACGCTTTGTGTCGCCGCTGGGATGGGCTTCGGAGCGATGAACGAGGTGGTCGAATTCGCTGCCACGCTCACCTTGCCCGGCACCAACGTCGGTGGCTACGAAAACACCAGCTGGGATCTTGTGGCAAATCTGGTCGGGTTTTTGGTGGCTGCGGTGGTGATTTCCGTAAGGCAGGCCGTCTCCGACGTGAGGAAACGATAATCGATTATCCAATTCCCGTGCTACTTGAACTCGGCCATGACCGGGTTGTGGTCGCTCATCCTATCCCACTCTTTTCCCGACACGACGACGCACTTCTGCAACCGCTCCTTCCAGGATGACGGAACGAAGATTCCGTCGCAGTGGTACGGCGTTTCCTTATTTCCATTCCACCGGAGCGTTTGGGGCAGTGGTTCGTCTGGTTGGGCCGTCTGCCAGCAGTTGATCAAGCCGAACTCATCACGTAGGCGGGCCTGAATGGCCAGATCAGCCTCGCACGTTTGGAGTGGTTCCGACTCGTGCCGTTCGCTGATGGTCAAGTTGAAATCGCCGCCGATGACGATCTCGAACCCGTCCCGCATTTCAGCGATCCGGTCAAGGATCGAATGGACTGCTTGATGGTAGCCGCCTTTGTCCGGTGCGTGGATGCTGAAAATGCGAAGCCTGCATCCATCTGGATTGGGCCATGAGAATCCAGGTACTTCGATGCCGACGACATTGCCGCCAAAGTGCTGCAAATCGAGTTTGGAGGGCTTGTGGCCTTTGACGTAGACGGCACTGCCCCAGTGTTGCTTGCCCACGGGCGACCAGGAGGCGTGACAGTGCAGCCCAGCATCAAAGAGCGGTGAAAGGTGCTGACTTGGAGGATACGATTCCTGTGTCAGGAAGATGTCGGGATCGAGTTCCTCCAGCACCTTCGACCAGTGGTTCCTGCCAGCACCGCCGAACCGCAAGTTGTAAGTCACGATCTTCAAGGCGATGCACCTCCGTGGCAAGTTTGATTGGCATCGGAAAGCTATGCTAATAGAATACAGGGGGACTGCGACGGGATCAATGCACCCGTACACGAACGAAGAAGAACGTAGACGTTGATTAGCACACTCGCCGCACCGGAGCCAGAATGCCCCGCACCATCGCCATCGGAGACATCCACGGCTGTTCTACGGCCCTAGCCAAGCTGATCGAACTGGTTGCACCGCAGCCGGACGACGTGCTTGTCCCGCTGGGCGACTTCGTGGACCGTGGCATCGACAGCAAAGGCGTCATCGAGCAACTGATTTCCTTGGCCGACCGTTGCCGCCTCGTTCCGATCCTGGGCAATCACGAAGAAATGATACTGGGAGCAAGGGAGGGCTGGTCCGACTTCCGCTTCTGGATCAACTGTGGCGGCCTTGCCTGCTTGGATTCCTACGGCTCGACCGGGCGGATCGACTTGATTCCTCGCCGCCACTTCACCTTCTTGGAATCCTGCCGGACGTACTTCGAGAGCGACCAGCACTTCTTCGTCCACGCCAACTACAAACCGGACGTGCCGCTGGACCGCTTGGACATCCAAATGCTGCGGTGGCTGTCGTTGCAGGATTACGTTCCGCCGTCACCGCATTGTTCTGGCAAGGTTGCCATCGTCGGCCACACGCCACAGCCCGAAGTCCTGGATCTCGGCTACTTGAAGTGCCTCGACACGAACTGCTGCTACGGCGGGTTGCTCACGGCGTTGGATGTGGATACCAATCAGTTGTGGCAGGTGGATGAAAGAGGCGAGGTGCGGGCGTAGCCCGGCGTGGCTGAAAACGATTGGGTGCTCACGTCTTTCAATTGCTACACATTGGTCCCCGGATCAGCGACTCGTCAAGCCCTGACCGTACTCCTGGATGAAGGACAAGTCAGCGAACCGTTCCTGGTAATCGGCATCGATCCAGGCGGCAAACGTCGTCACATGCCGGATGCCTCGCTTCCGATATGCTTCAACGTCAGCGAGAAAGACATCCTTGTTCCACGGCAGCTTCACGCCGGGGCGTTTCCACCGAGAAAACCGGGAGACATCCAGCCAATACTCCAACACCTGGGCCGTATCTTTCGGGAAAACTGTCAGATTGGCGTCGAGTGCAGGTAGCCCTTCGGCCAACTTTGGATCTTGCTGCTGCTCGTAGGGAATGTCGTAGCGTCGTTTAATGGGAGCGAACTCCAGAAAGACACCTTGATCTGGCTTGACGTTCACAGGGGGCGTCAGCGTGTTGTGGTAGGCAAGGTGTGCGACTTGGGCCTTCGAGTCCACTTCCCGCAAGGCCCTGCAAATCCGGTTCTCGATCACCAATGCCTGTTCGGACGGTGACAACTCCCGGCACTTCGGGCACTGGCACCAGGGCCTCCCGTCGTCACCCCAGTAGAAATAACGGCTGGTGGTTGGACGAAGCACCTTGCCGATTTCCACGGAATTTTCGCAGATGATTTGCAGGGCTGGGGCGGAGTGGACGCAGCAGTTGAAGTCGGCCACTCGCTGCCCCTGGTCGTCCATGCGGAACATAACAGGATTCTTCGCAAACAGCTCACGAGGCAGCAGTTCCTTCATGGCGTGGAGTTCGTATTCCACTTCCAGTCCGAGCTTCTGGCATTGCTCCAGGAACCGTTGGCCCACATCGGATTTGACACACTGAACAACAGCCTGCGGCGAATTCTGGTGGTGAAGGCCGATGGTCGTCAGACCCGCATCTTTGGCTCGCTGTGGCCAATCCGCCAGCGTCAGATCTTCGGGTACCAGCACGACGCCTCGTGTGGTGAAGCCACTGTCAGCGGGCGTGTTGGCCCCGGCAATTCTGCCACGAAGCAGCACCGCCAGGGCACCATTGGCACAGCCCGCCAGGAACTGTCGTCTGTGGAAGTTGATCATCACGCTCACCGCTCAAGTGAAATGCTATTTGACAAACCACACCTTCGCCGTGGAATCAGTCTTCATGAAACCCAACAGCAAATCGGCGACCTTCCGCCGTCCACTGTCGTTGGGATGAGTCCCATCAGGGCCGAGATCCTCCGGCTTCCAAACAAGATCGTCGATCTTCCGACCCTTCTCGCCGTCTGACCACAGGTACGGTCCCCAGAGCACCGAACCGCCATTTTCGCATTCGTGCAGCCGGAAACAAGCTCTCAAGCGAGAAGATGGTCTCGATTGCAGTCACTTGACCACCTGACGCATTTGCTTCAGCAACAAGCAAAGCACAGCGGCAATGTTCCAGGCGTCGTCGCCCCCCCGGTGGTGCGTTCCCTCCATCGGCCACCCCAGTCGATTGTACGCACCGTCCAGTCCCATTTCCCGGTCGTCCCCGAAAGCCGCAGCGAACAGCGTCTTCACGTTCAGGTGCGTCGGGCCGAACGGGTAGGTAACGCCGTGCTCCCGGCAAACCCGTTCGAACTGACGGCGATCATAATCGCCCCAACTGGCCCACAGGCGATCTTTGGACTGGAATTCCTTCTGGAGAATTTGCACGGCATCGCCGAGCGTACCAGCGTTGGCAAACATGTCTGGCGTCAGTGTTGTCAGGCTCGTGCAGAATTCGTTGATTTCCGACCACTCGGGCTTGACCAGAATGCTGCGTTTCTCGGTGCGGGTAAGCGACTTGACGTTGACGGGGCAGATGCCGATTTCGATGATCTCGCTCGACTGGCCCGTTGGTGGATGTCCCTCCCAGCAGGTCGATTCGATGTCGATGACCAAGATCACGTCCAGCCGTTTTGCCATTGTTGCTCCCTGTGACGCCGAGACGGTCAGGCCGCATTGTAGCACGAATGGCCCGTGTCGGCTGGGGTGCCATGGTTCGCCTTCTAACCTGGCCCCGTCACCCAACCTTCACCGGCTCCATCTGCCACGCCATCAGAATGTCCAAAGTCTGGAATGACTCGGCATCGCCTGCTCCAAACCCGGCTTCGCTTACGAGAATCTCGTTGCCAAGCTGGCGATCATCGTCGTCGTCGTCGTCAAACACGTCGAACATGGCTTCGGCCTGCCGCTCGCACCACCACTGGAAAGCAGTGATGGCGGCTTCCTAGCTTGTTGCTACGATCCCGATAGAAATGGGATTAGAGGGAAGAAGTCGGAAACAAAAAACCCTGGCCTGCCAGCAACGGCAGGCCAGGGCGGGCCGCCTTACAGCCGTCACCGAAGTGAATAGCTGATCCAGCAACTGCGACTCGTCATTTCAATTCACGCCGTCCTCCGCAGAGGACAGCGAACCCGCCCCACCGTTTCCGGTGGAAGCGGGCCGCTTTACAGCCGTCACCGAAGTGAATAGCTGATCCAGCAACTGCGACTCGTCGTTTCAATTCACGCCGTCTTCCACAGAGGACAGCGAACCCGCCTCCGCCGTTGCCGGTGGGAGCGGGCCACCTACAGCCTTCACCGAGATGAATTCTGTAGCTGCGACAGTGTCATTTCAATTCACGCCGTCCTCCGCAGAGGACAGCGAATCCGCCCCACCGTTTCCGGTGGGAGCGGGCCGCTTTACAGCCGTCACCGAAGTGAATAGCTGATCCAGCAACTTCCTTACATCGTTTCAATTCACGCCGTCCTCCGCAGAGGACAGCGAACCCGCTCCACCGCATCCGGTGGGAGCGGGCCGCCTTACAGCCTTCGCCGCAGTGAATAGCTGATCCAGCAACTTCCTCACATCGTTTCAATTCACGCCGTCCTCCGCAGAGGACAGCGAAGCCGGTTCTTTCCCGGACTGCCATATTATACGTCCCAGACTTCGGATCGTAAACCGGAAAACGTGTAATAGGGTATCTCAAAATCTGTCATAGTTATGACAGGGTGACGGCTCTTGGTGGCGAGCCTTCGAAACGGGTGGCTGGCAAACATGGAGCTATTTGGCCCGTGTCAGCCTTTCCTTCGGCAAGACAAGACTGTAACCCCGCCCCGTCACTGGGACGACAAGACTTCGAAGCTCGTGTGGCAGCTTCTTCCGCACCCTAGTGGCATTGGTACAAACCATCAGCCACTTGCTCTGGTCCCGCAGTTCGTTGAAAGACCGGAATTCGCCATTTGCTTCGGCCAAGAGCTTGAAGAACTCCCTTGCATCGTCGTCTTCGCACCCGAAGGTCGCCTCGTCGATTCGGATGGTCTTCCGCTCGTCATCAACCGTGACACGTGTACGTATGCTCTCAATCTCAGTAACGGCTGCCGTTGGCGATTGCACTGGCAGGACCACGGGTAGCTGGTCGATCTCTCCGAGGCATTCCAACCAGAGGCGAATGGCCTCGGCAGAACTCCTGAAGAGATCGTTCACAAGAATCGTCCGAATTGGCACAGCGGGCGTCCGCCGCCCAGAACCCTCGTCCTCGTAATATAGGAAGTCAGGTATCAGGTCCACCCAGTCACCCGTGCTATTCTGGCACTGGTGGTTGATTCGTCGAACTCGCAACACAGCAGTCGGACACACATGTGCTGTTTCGGCAACCAACTTCAGCCATGCATCCAGTGGATGGCAGTCTGGAATCACGACGTGTGCCTGGACGGGCGTTCGCTCCTGCCCGACCAGTTCTCGAATCGTGGCAAGTGCATCGAGGCCCGTTGACGCCAACCGTGAGAACTGCTCATAGGCTTCGCTTTTGCCATAGAACCTGCCAAAGACGAGATCGTCGTCAAAAAGATGCCACGAAGTCCAGTGTTGCGGAAAGTAAGCTCCGAAGAACTCGTCCAAAGACCTGCGGTAGCGGGGCATCTCATCGAGCGTCCACGGCAACACTCGATACTCGTCGTACCACAATTCGCCCTTTGCTGCACCCGTCAGGGAGAACTCGTTCCTCAACGCCTGGAAGCTGTCACGCAGACGGTTGTATTCTTGATGTACGATCACGATGCCTTCCCTTCGTTTGCCTCGGTTGCGGTCGGCGTTCGACAAATGAATTGCGTCCCTGCCAGCTTGGTCGAACTCCAATCCGTCCGCCAAGAGCGGATCGTTTCGAGCTTCTGAGATTCAGTCATCCAATGGGACGTGATCACGGCTGTTCAGCCTCGGATTGGTCACTTTCTCCTCGACCGCCCGGCCGGAATCTTGCGGACCACTCGTGGCTTCGGATGCACCCCGGCACATGCCATCCGACGCCTGAGTCCGCTGGTGTCCTTTGCGGCTTCGATCTTTACCTTCTGGACCATCCCCGCACTGACTTCGATGCCGTACTTTGCCAGTTCGGCGACGACATCGCTGGGGCTGGCGTGAAAGCCGAGACGACCCAGCACACCCAACACGGCCCTGCATTTTCGGATTCGCTTGGACATGGAACCGCCTCCGATGTGGGACAAAAAGCATTCTACCACGTCAACTGCGGCAGGAGACGACAGCAAAACGGATCGGCTACAACTACACGCTGGCCCCTCGAATCAAAGCCATCTTCTGCGGCCGTGTCAGCTTTTTGATGGCCGCTTCCCGCTTCAACGCCAGGCTTTGGCTACACTGGGATTCCTGGTACACCAGCTTGACCGGACGACGGCTGCGGGTGTAGCGGGAAGCCGTCCCGTCGTTGTGCTGCCGAGTCCTGCGGACCAAATCCTTGGTGATGCCGGTGTATAACGTACCATCGACGCACCGCAGGATGTACACGAACCAGATCTCAGCCGCCCTCTTTGCCACGTCGTTTCCTCGCCAGTTCCCGATGCCGAAAACAGTCCACCACGTGATCGTTCACCATCCCCACGGCCTGCATGTAGGCGTAGCAGATGGTGCTGCCGACGAACTTGAAGCCACGCCGTTTCAAGTCAACGCTCATGGCATCTGACTCCGGTGTCCGGGCTGGCATCTCCTGCATCGACTTCCATGCGTTTTGTATTGGCCGGTGTCCGACGAAGCTCCAGATGTACTGGTCGAACGTGCCGAATTCCTGCACCGTTGCCAGAAACGCTTTGGCGTTTTGTATGGCGGCGTCGATCTTCAACCGGTTTCTCACGATCCCCGGATTGGACAACAAGGTCTGCCGCTTCTTGTCGCCGTACTTGGCGACGATTGCCGGATCGAAGTTGTCAAAGGCTTGCCGGTAGTTGTCCCGCTTGTTCAGGATCGTGGACCAACTCAGTCCGGCCTTTGCTCCTTCCAGGACCAAGAATTCAAACAGCAGCCGATCATCGTGGATCGGTACGCCCCATTCGGTGTCGTGGTACAGGATGTACTTATCGCCCTTCGCCCATAGGCAGCGGTGTGGTTCCATGTCTGGCTCCGTTTCCATTCTGGCATCTGCGGTGTCCCACGGTATCGAGATTTCTCGCCGCTTGCCAGCCCGGTGAGACCAAGGGCGTCCGGGCATGGTCGATTCCGTGAAATTTGAGACTGGGCCTTCTGGCCTTGCCGTAACCGCTTTTCGCTAGCCGAGTTACGTTCTGCTCCGTTTCGTCCCAACCCTGCCGCCGTCTCAATTTCGATTTTGCGACGACCACCCGTTTGCATGGGCCTGTCGCAATTCTCATGTGACGGGCCGTGTCCCAGCGAGAACCCCACAACGCACAAGGACACCACACTATTCAGAATTTTGCCCGAACCGTTCCTCGTCCGGCCCCTGCCTGCCACCGTTGGACGGACACCACTGGCCCGGTCGTTCAGTCACACGACGCAAGCAGTAAAGGAACGACGATGCCCAGCCAGAACGAAATCCGCCAATCCATCACCAGCCAGATTGTCGAAGCCCTCAAGTCCGGGACGTTACC
>Ga0351919_10127_pt1 | contig 21757 bp, 9 predicted proteins | sample TotcelHT113001N6_FD_206845 | JGI IMG/M metagenome (GOLD analysis project Ga0351919, IMG submission 206845) | Enriched cells from coal bed in the Powder River Basin, Montana, United States - Total cells T11 rep1 HSBNCT.T11.300.1.N6 ...
CGACGTTCATGGTCGGCTTGGTGACGATGGCGATGAACCGCCGGTTCCAGAGAACGGGCGACCTGGTCTGCGGTACGATGGTGGTGATCGAAGAGCGGCATTGGTTGACGGGAGTGGTCAAGTTAGAAGACGAACGAGCGGCTCACCTGGCCGAGTACGTGCCTCCGGATTTTCGGGTCAGCCGCAGCTTGGCTCGCAGTTTGGCCACGTACGTCGAGCGGCGACGGTTCTTTACGCCCGCGCGGCGGCGCGAAGTGGCTCGGCATCTAGCGGAGCCGCTGCTGGAACAATTGGAGATGCGCCGAGACACGAGTCACGATCTGTTATTATGTGCGTTGTACTATCGGACCTTTGTGGCGGACCGCGCCGTCGACACGCAGCCTCCCGGGCTGCGGGGGGAATCGCCGTTCGGAACGACGGCGGAGAATGCAGACGCGTGATGCCGATGCGGCACTGGTGGAACGCGGTCCGCATCGCGAGCGAGGATTGGTAACAAGAGGATTGGTAACAAGTTGTCCTGAGGCCTGAACCGTGACCCGAGGGGGTGTTTGCCGGTGAAAGTAGCCGAACTGCTGGAAACGCGTCGCAAGAATTGGGCGGAGTTGGAGCATCTGTGCGAGCATCTTCCAGCGCGCCGGACCAAGGCGTTGGGCGCGGCCGAGGTGTCCCGATTTGCTGCGCTGTACCGAGCGGCTTGTGCCGATTTGGCATTGGCGGACGCCTATCAGTTGCCTCCCAATACCGTGCAGTATCTGCATCGGCTGGTCGGGCGAGCGCACAACCAGCTGTATCGCACGCGGCGTTTTGCGTGGGCGACGTGGAGTCGCGTTCTGTGGGAGGAAGTACCGCAACGGATCTTTCAGGATCGTTGCGTACAGGTGGCTTTCTGTCTGTTCTGGGGCGTGTTCTTGCTGTCCGCATTCCTCGCCTATGCCAAGGATCTATGGCCGCAGTACGCCGAGGCGGTGATGACCCGCGCGGCGATCGAGGGACTGGAAGCCAGTTATCAGAATCCGATCGATGGGCGCGATCCCGAAGCGGGCCTGATGATGGTGGGATTCTATATCCAGCATAATACAGGCATTGGATTGAAGTGTTTTGCCGGCGGCTTGGCGGTGATTCCCGGCATCTTCGTGACGGCCTTTAACGCCGCATTTTTGGGCGCGGCCTTCGGATACATGGCCCGCCCCGACGTGGCTCAGGGGCAGAATTTCTTTCATTTCGTGACGGCGCACGGGCCTTTTGAATTGACGGCGATCGTGTTGTCGGCCGGCGCCGGATTGCGGCTGGGGTTGGCGTGGCTGCTGCCCGGCCGCTGGAGCCGTCTGGCCGCTTTGCGACGGACTGCCGAAGAGACCTTGCCCTTGATGGGCGCCGCGATGGCGATGTTTTTTTTCGCGGCGTTGATCGAAGGACTCATTTCGCCGTCCGCGCTGCCGTATTGGGTCAAAGCGACGGTGGCGGTGGTGTCCAGCGGGATGCTGTCTTTCTATTTCATCATCTTGGGCATGCCGCGGAGACCGGAACGTGCAGTTTGACAAGACCACGATTGCCGTGCGCGAGCGCGGCATGTTGGACACGCTGGACTTGTCGCTGCACGTGCTGCGCGAATACGCCGGACCGCTGGCTGCGGCGATGCTGTTGGGCGTCCTGCCTCTGATGGCGGTGAACTATTTGCTGCTCGGATGGATGGCCGGCGGGATGGACGAGGAATCCGGACTGCCCTGGCGGTTCATGTACCACCTGTCGCTGCAAATCTACTTGCAGGCGCCGCTGGCCGGGGTCTTTGCGACGGCGTACTTGGGACAAGCGGTGTTCTTGGAAGGGCCGCGGCTCGGGGAGGTGATTCGGGACGTCGTGCGGCTGCTGCCTCGGATCGCTTGGTGTCATCTCGTGATCCGAGGCGCCGCGGTGGGGTGGCTGCTGTTGCTGATGGTCGAACGGCATGGTGCGTTCGATGGCGTTCTGGAAGGGTTTCTGCTGCCGTTGCTGGTCGGCTACGCCAGCGTCGTCCGCGCGTTTCGCCCGTTCATCAATGAGATCGTGCTGTTGGAGCGTAATCCGCTGACGTCGCAAGGCGAGCGCGTGACGACCGTGGGACGACGCAGCCGAATGCTGCACGGGGCCAACGTGGGCGAGTGGCTGGCCCGTTGGATCGGCTCGTGCCTGCTGGGAGTCCTGTTGACCCTTTCCGTCTATGGTACGATGTATTTTTTCGCGAGCGTCGCCTGGGAGGACTGGAGCCAGGGACCGCTGCTGATTCGGTATTTGATGCCGCTGGCGATGTGGATGGTGGCGGGGTTTTTCACGGTGTTTCGCTTTCTAACCTACCTTGATGCACGGATTCGTCAGGAGGGCTGGGAAGTCGAATTGCGTCTGCGCGCGGAAGCCGCACGGATGGCACGTTAAGGCTTGGGTGGGTAGATGTCCGCTGCATTTCGCTCCATTGGATTGACTCGTTTCCGGACGCCGCTGTGGGGCGCGTTGGGGATGATGTTGCTGGGCACCGCCGCGGCGGCGGCGGCCGACGCAGCGGTCGAATCCGGGCGTGAAGCGCTGCGGGGCCGGACGCGTTTTCCCTGGTATGACGCCCAGCAGGACGTGTTGCGCCGCATCGACGTGCGGCCGCCGAAAGAGACGGCCGAACACCGCGGTTCGACTTGGCAAGCCGATCCGTTTCCCGAGCTAGATTCAACGTCCTCGTTCGGCTGGGACTGGAGCGGCCTGCGGGCGATCGTCCAGACGTTGCTTTGGGGCGGGCTGCTGGCGCTGCTATTTTGGCTGATCTATTTTCTGGTCCGCAGCTATCTGCGCCAGCACGCGGCTGCGGAAGCCGAAGACCAGCCGGAGCAGGACCGGCGGGTGGAGGAGGATTCGATCGAGAGCTTGCCGTTCGACATCGCCCGGCCGCAGACGGACCTGTTGGCGGAAGCCCGGCGGTTGTACGAGGCGGGCGCCTACGCCCAGGCCGTGGTGTATTTGTTCAGCTACCAACTGGTGCGTCTGGACCGTACCCAGCATATCCGCTTGGCCCGCGGCAAGACGAATCGGCAGTACTTGCGAGAATTGCAGCCGCGGCCGGATTTGCGCGGCTTGGTCGAGCACACCATGGTGGCATTCGAGGAGGTCTTCTTCGGGCATCATCCGTTGGATCGCGCCGGCTTCGAGCGGTGCTGGAAACGTTTGGACGAGTTTCATCAGCGTTTGTCGGAAGGCGGAGTGTCCGATGGCTGATGCTTTCAACGACAGCGTGACTGGCGTTCGTGCGGGCCGAGCAGGCGGTGAACGCCTTGGAGCGGTCGCCTTGCAACAAGGCGAATTCCTGACGTTTTTTTGGTGCAGGATCGGTGCGAGGGCCATTTTTTCACAGCCACGAAACGATCCGGGCGCGTGTATGTACGGGTGTCGAACTTGGCTGGCGGCAGTGCTGGCTGTGTTGCTGGCCGGCTGTGGGACTCAGGAGATCGACCGCACGTACGGAAAACGCCGCGGAGCGGAGGGAGAAGCCAGCGTCAATGGGACGGCGGTGTTGGCGCGGATGTTCGAGTTGGCGGGGCACGAAGTCCGCACGCGCAGCTATCTATCGCCACGAGCCGAAGAGTTCGACGTGATCGTCTGGTTCCCCGATGATTTCCAGCCGCCGGGGGAAGAGCCGCAGGAATTCCTCGAAGAATGGCTGTACGGCGGGCGAGGCAGGACTTTGATTTATGTGGGGCGGGATTACGATGCGGCGATCGATTACTGGGAAAGCATGATGACGGGAGCGCCGCCGGAACAAAGCGTCGAAATCCTGCGGCGGTTGGCTCGGGCACGAGCCGAGCATTCCCGCGCCCGTGCGGTCATGCCCGAGGCAGCGGAGTGCCGCTGGTTTCAGGTTCGCCGCGGCGGCACGCCCCGCAGTACCGGGCGCCGCGGAGAAACGCCGGCGACGCTGCAGGGACCGTGGGCCGACGCCGGTCCGTTCCGATCCTCCGCACTCGCCGGGGACGACGTCGTGAGCTTGGAGCCGCGGAAAGAACCGGTCCTCGACGATTTTGACGAGCGATTGGACACGGAAATCTGGTTGTCTGCCGACCGCGTTCCGCTGGTCTGGCGGGTCTCCAGTTCCTCCTGGGACGAGGGGCAGATCATCGTCATCCATAACGGCTCGTTCCTGCTGAATCTGCCGCTGGTGAAACACGAGCATCGGAAGCTGGCAGGCAAGCTGATTGACGCTTGCGGCAGCGCTCCCAAAAAGGTCATGTTTCTGGAAAGCGAGGCTCCGGGGGTAACAATCTTTGAGGAGGAGCCGGGCACCAAGTATCCCACGGGCTTCGAAGCGTTCACGGTATGGCCTCTGAACGCGATCCTGCTGCACTTCATCGTTCTGGGGTTGACGATCTTGGCCTGCCGCTGGACCGTATTCGGACGCCCGCGCGAGTTACCTCGGCCGCCCGTTTCCGATTTTGGGCGTCACGTCGAGGCCCTGGGCGAGCTGCTAGCGAGGACGCAGGACCACGCCTACGCTGAAAGCCGGTTGGCCGAATACCACCGCCAGACGGCAACCGATCGCCCGCTTAGCGAGTCTCCACGGGCCGAGACGCCGCGAGCCAGCGGCGGAGAATGACAACCAGTTGCGAACCGGTCAGGGCCGCACCGACAAACGCTGCGCCCGCCCCGACAAACATCGCCGTTTGGCCGGTCGCAAAGGCGGAGTACAGCAGCATGAGGCCGCAGGTCACGCCAATCACCAGCAGCGGGAGCCGATCGACCGTCTTGTGGGCGGCTTGACTCTTTTCGAAGGTCCGAATCGCGGCCGTGGCCGACTGATTCGCCACTTCGCGCAGGGCACGCAGGTTCGTCTCACGCTCGGCCGGCCGGTGAAGCGGTATCAAATCGGACGGGTGCGGTAGGGCGTCCGCCACTTTGTCCCACGATTCTCTGGCAGGCTCGTCAGCGGCGTTTCGCTCGGCTGTCGTGGGCGCTGCTTCCGCGATCGTGTTCCGCGAGGTCATGACGCCGCTTTGCTCGTTGAACGCGGGAGCGTCCGCCGCAGGCTCCAATTCCCGGGTAGTATCAGTCGGATTTACATTGCCCTTTTGGAGCAAGCGTTCGACGTAATCCCGAACCACGGGATCCAACTCCTCGTCCTCCTCGCGTTGGCTCCACGGGGGCAGGGGGCCCGATTCCAGGGATGGACGCTGCGTCATCGGCATTGTCTCGTCCAACGGCTCAGCCGCATTCCGCTCGTCGCTGCAGCTGGGCTCGCACTTTGAAGGGAGCAACTGGCCGAGCATCTGTTCCAGCCACGCCAAACGGTCTTCGATCCGGCGAAAACGCAGGTCGGTTTCTTCTTCGCATCGTCGGTCGGGAGCCGGAAATCCGCTCGATTGGTCCACCGATATCTGAGGGAATTCGCGTTGTGTCGTCATAATCGACGCCGACATTTTTTCAGGGCGCGTGAGGGGTTTTTCCAGGCTGTTGTGATGTAGGTCATGGTTCGAGACCGGTCAAACGTCTCCTGCTGGCACTGTCGAAGGAAGTTAAAAAGGGGGAGTTTCGCGAGAAAAATTTCATATCTATGCGCGATGTGCCGATTATCCGAATTCGAAGGACAAAGCGGATGGCAGGAACCGTTCCAAACAGTTCAAGGGTGGCAGCCAGCGAAGATGGGGATCAGGGATGAAAATTACACGACCGGAAGCAATCACACACCTCCGAAAAGTGTTGCTCAGACGCCGCGATGCGCTGCGAAGCGCGCTGGCAGGGGATTTGAGCCTGTTGAAGGAACTGCGGGGACAGAGTCGCGGCGACGTCGCCGACTTTGCCTTGGACGCCGCGCAAGATGAAATCAGTTCCCAGCTGGCAGAGGTCGAAAGCCGCGAATTGGTGAACATCGAAGCCGCTCTCGAACGCATTCGCGAGGGAAATTACGGGGACTGCGATCATTGCGACGAGGCGATTCCGCTGGCGCGGCTGCAAGCTCTGCCCTACGCCACGTTGTGTATCCGCTGCCAGCGCGAAGCCGAAAAAGACGGCTCGCGACGCGGGACGCCCGATTGGGCACGGATCGTCAACGGCGGCTCCGATCACGACAGCGCTTTTCGCGATATCGAGTTGGACGTCATCTAATCGGCGTCCTCCAGCCGCGTCAGGGAGAACGACTGCATGAAGGCTCGACAGCCACTACATGACCATCTTTGTCTGGCCTCGTTGCTCGTGCTCCTCGCTGCCGTTGCGTCGCCGCTGGGCGCGCAGACGCCCGCGGCGGATCGCCTGGAAGAGCTGCCCACAACGGCCGAGGCCCGTCAGCGATTATACGAAGAAGTCGATCGCGAAGTGGCGGCGCTCCAGCGGCAGGGCACGCTGCTGAAACGCGTGATCCGCTTGGTAACGCCGACCGTGGTCCACATTGAAGCGGAGAAATCGAGCAGCCCGGATGTCAGGTTTTCCCGCCGCTCAGTAGAAGAGGCGGGGTCCGGCGTGGTCATCCGGCACGGCAACGGCGATTACGTCCTCACCAACCGCCACGTCATCAACGACTCGTTGCTGGGGCAGATCAAGATCAAGCTGGCCGACGGCCGGATCATCAACCCCAAGCAGGTCTGGACCGATCGCGGCACGGACGTGGCGATCATGGAAATCAATGCCGAGAATTTGGTCGCGGCCCGTCTCGGAGACAGCGACAACCTGGAAATCGGCGACTTCGTGCTGGCCGTGGGCAGCCCGTTCGGACTGAGTCATTCGGTGACCTATGGGATCATCAGCGCCAAAGGCCGCCGCGACCTGAAGCTGGGCGACGGCAGCGTCAAGTACCAGAACTTTCTGCAGACGGACGCGGCCATCAATCCCGGCAACAGCGGCGGCCCGCTGCTGAATTTGCGCGGCGAGGTGATCGGCATCAACACCGCGATTGCGAGCAGCTCGGGCGGCAGCGAAGGGATCGGGTTCTCGATCCCGATCAAGATGGTCATGACCATCGCCAGCCAGTTGATCGAGCAGGGCAACGTGGTCCGCGCCTATTTGGGCGTGCGGTTGGATTCGCGTTTCGACGCGCAACGGGCCGCCGCCGTCGGACTGCCTCGCCCCACCGGCGCGCTCGTCTCCGCCGTCACGCCCAGCTCGCCGGCTGCCAATGCTGATCTCAGGCAAGGCGACGTGGTCATGAGTGTCAACAACGTGCCTGTCGAGGATGACGGCCACCTGGTGAACTTGGTGAGTCTGACCGCGGTTGGCGAAACGGTGAATCTGTTGGTCTTCCGCAAAGGAACCACGCTGGCGGTCAAGGTTCGCGTCGGAAAGCGGGAGGATTTCGAGCCGGAGTAGAGGAGGCCTGATGAAAAAGGACTGGCTCTCCTGGTGCCTGTCCTTTTCACTTTTGGCGGCTTACCGCGAAGCGGTTGATCTGGCCTTCGAGGCCCGTGGGTTTACCCCAGGGGAGTTTCACCATCCGCCCAGCAAAACCCGACACAAATACCCTGTCCCCCCATCGCAGCCGCCGGAGGCGGCGGAGGCGGCGGTGGGGAAAAGTGTGGGATGTCGGGCGGTCGCATTTCTAGGCGGAGGGTGAAACTCCGCCGAGGTGAACTCGGTGGCCTCCGGCTGGACAGCAGACAACCGCTCATCTGGGCAGCTCGCCAGGTCAGGAGTTCTGACATGTTCCAGGCATCACGGTCCGGCCAGCTGCGCGAACCAGGCGTCCAGTCCCCGCTCGAACCGCTCCATCCGGCTCCGCCGCGGAACCCGAGACTGCCTCGCTTGCTCGGCCGACTTGGTCGTCCGCGAGGCAAGCCGTTCGCTCAACCCCGTCTCCAGCAACTCGGACGTGACGTCCTGGCGATCGTCCTGCAACAGGTCCGCGAACGCCTCGTCCACGGAGGAAGAAGCACGACGGTTGATGGATGAAAGTTGCAGGACGGAGGAAGCCCGCTCGCTTTGCCACGCGACCGGCCAGCGCGGTTCAACGGCTTTGTTGACGCTGCGAACCGCCAACACCGGAGCCATCAAATCGTGCTCGTCGTCGCTGTGGCCGTAGCCCAGCAGATGGCCCAATTCGTGCATCACCACCGTCAGCAAATCAACGCCATCCGTTGACTGTGGGCCGCCGACCGTCGACTGCGGATCGCCGGCCGCGGTCGAATGACCACTGTTCACCGACCACCCAAACATAGCCGCATCGTCGTCGATGCGAACGTGGTTCGTGGCCGTGTTGGCCAAGCCCAGATAGGCTCCTCCCAAGTCGGCCACGGTGAATCGGACGTTCTGCAGCGTCGCGGCTTGGGAGGGCGATAAGCCCATCGCCAACCAGTTTGCCGTCGCTTCGGCCGTTACGGGTGCCAAGTCCGCGGTGGTGATCGACGCCGCACCGGAGTCGAAGGGATTGCCGGACGCCAGCAACGGAGTGACACCAGGAAGCGCTCCCACCGAAATCTCGATCCCCGACACGATGAAGTTGCCGTCCCAGCCGCCGATATTCTCGAAGCCAATCTCCAGCGATCCGCCCGAGACTCCGATGGTAAACGTGCGAACATCTGTGGTTCCCGCGGGAATGCTTTCGACATCATATTGGTGGATCCCTTCCGCATAAATCCGAAAGTTGCCCGCATTGTACGATTCGACGCCGTAGTACATCGGATTCGAGTGATAGATGCGAACACTGTACGTATCATTTGGCCCGTTGGGCAGATCCACCTTGAACGTTGCATCCTTGGCGTAGTTCAAGTCCGTGCGCAAGGCGCCGCTGGTGCCTGCATTGATGGTATCCTGCCGATCCACGCCCGCCACCCGCGACGTCCAGCCGTAGCCGCGCGTCGGATTGTAGGTGGTCTGCGGAATCACTTGCAGGAAGCCCGCTTGCACCGGGCTGCCGTAGATCCCAAAATCAAAACGCAAAGGTGCCGCAGTGCTCGGGGCTTCGTACGGCTGCGTCACCGTCCCGCGCGACAGGCCCGACGGCTCCTCGACCAGAATCGTCCAGTTTTCCGGTGAGGCAGTCGTGTTCGTCAACGTCTCGGGTCGGAGCACACTGAACGTGAACACCCCGTATTCGTTTGCGGTGACTTGGCTGCCGAACAGGCTGGTATCGCCGTCCGGCGTGACCCGGGCGTACTGCGTGGGCGTCCCGGCAGAGACCGTCACCGTCAGCGTGGCGTTCGGCGGAGCCCCCGTCCCCTGGTACGTGTCGACCGTCATCCCGTCGGCCGCCAGGGCGCTCAGCGGATCCGCTCCCGCCGGAACGGTTCGCGTAATCGTGATCTCACCCACCGCGTCCACCGGCCGGATGTCCATGGCCAGGATCACCGCGGTCGAGTCCCAGCCGCCCAGGTCCTCCATCGTGACAAATAGCTTGCCCAACTCGGTGAGGCCGATTGCCGCGATTTCCGCCGTCGTGAAGCGGATCCAGCGGTAGAATCCCGTGCCATCGCTATTCGAAGCGCCGCCGCCCCAGGTGACATTCACGCCGCTGCCGTCCGGGGATCCGGCGCCCCAGGTATCCACTACCTGAGTGGTACCAGTAACACCCGAGCCGGAGACGGTGAACCGCTGCTGATCGTGGTTCCACGTGACGTCTCCGGTCAAGATCATCACTTCATACTGTTTGCCCGCCACGACGTCCACCTCGAACGTCAGCGGGTTTCCCGACCGGTCGGTCGAATGGCCGTCGTATTTCAGCCGCTGGTCCGCCGTGACATAAGGCGGCTCAACCGGCCAACTTCGTTCGAAGTACCGTGGCGGCAGCGTCTGCCAGCCCGCCGAATTCGCGCCGGTCTTCTCCGTGAACGGCGAAACGGGCATGTAGTTGTCCGTCGGGTCGGTGTAGCCGTGGAACCCGTTGAAATCGTACCGTCCGGGGGCCGTCAGCGTCACGTCGTTGCTGTTCAAACCCGACAAGTACGAGATGTTCATCAGCACGCCGGACGGGTACAGGAACGCTCCCTCCGGCAGCCCCAGGAACCGCGTGTCGATCAGGTCCGTCGAGTCGTTGTCGATAATGCGGAACTCGGCGCCCACGGGCACCGCGAATTGAGGCTGTACCAGCAGCGTCCCGCCGCCCGTGCCGTTCAGCAGCGAGCCGTTCAGATTCCCGCCGCCGTTTAGGACCAGCTGGTCATAACCGCCCACACCCGCCGTCAGACCGCCCAACTGAACGCGGAACGTGCCGCCAGATCGAACGTCGACGTCGCCGTTGATGGTCAGCTGTCCTGCCAGTGGCGTGCAACCGTCGCTCACATCGCCCGGATCCAGGGTTCCGCCCGAATACACGATCATGTCGCGGGCTCCCGGCGTGGTACCGATCGTCCCGTTGCCCCCCAGCGTGCCGCCGTTGTTGACGTACACCGTGGCCGCGTTTGCGGTCAGCGTCCCGTTGACCAACAGCGTCCCCGCATTCACGTTGGTCGTCCCGACATAAGTGTTAGCGGCGCCGTTCAGCCGCAATGCGCCCAGACCGTTCTTGATCACGTTGCTGGCTGATACGACGTTGCCCGTGGCGCTGCCCGGTGTGATCCCGATCCAGCCGTCACAATCGGCCAGGCTGAACGTGACTGCGCCCGTACCCGCCACGATATTACCCTGCAACTGGATCGTGCCGTGATCGTTACCGCCGGGCCCCGCGCTGTTTGCGTCGGCGGTGATCCCGATCGCGCCCCCGTTGCTGGTGATGATTCCAGCCGCCGAACCGAGCACGTCATGGTCAGCGTTGATCGTGATCGAACCGCCTCGGCTGGTGATCACGTTATTAAGCACCACGTTGCCGTGCGGTACCGCCTCGTCGGCGGCCGGCGCGGTGACGTTGGCGTCCAGCAGAATCGTCCCGGCCGCATTGGCGGCGTTGGTTAGCTGGACGCCGGAATTGCTGGCGTTCAGCACGGTGATATTGCCGCGTTCCGTGGTCAAGGAAATGCTGCCCAACGTGCCGTTGTGCGTCGCCTGTTGCACATACAAATGGCCGCCCGCCGCGATTTCGTTGATTGCGATGTTTCCGCTGTGTGTATTCAGTGCATCCAAATAGACGATGTTCGTCTCAAGATCGTCCGCCGACCCGATCCCTGAGGCCGCCCGTAGCGTGCCCGTACCGGCGATGATATTGGCGGCCTCGCCGACGAGATTGTCGATGATTTCGCCGATACCATCGCTGGCGTACAGGTTCCCTTCAGCGGCACCACCGGCTGTCACGGGCCCCCCGTAATCCGCCGTCACCGTCACATTACCTCGGACATTGTCGTTGTTACCGTCGGCGTTCAGCACGCTGACGCTGACATCGTTGGGCGCCTGGAGCCGAATATTGCCGTCCACTGATCTGACCACGGACCCGCTTGCCATCGTCACATCGCCGCCGCTGTTCCCATCGATCGCCGAACCGCCGTTGTAGTTGGTGCCGGCGCTCAGCAGCACCTCGCCATTCGCGACCGCACCAACGGTGACTGTCGCGGCCAGGCTGATCGAATCGCCCGCAAACAGGAAGATACTCCCCATCCCGCCGCTGGCCGTGATGCTGGCGTTGATCGTCAGGTCGTCCGTGGTCAGATTTCCTTCCGCCGCCAGCGTGATGTTGCCGCCGCCGTGGTTGATCACGGGACTGGCAACGGTCAGCGGACTGCTGGCCCGGACGATAATATCGTGGCCTAACGCTCCACCCGTGATCCGCACGCCACTGGTCGCGGCCCCAGAGCCGTCCACGTTTACGTCCGTGATCGTCAATCCGCCGGCGGTGTCCTGCAGATTGATGTCGCCCGTGGCCGTAACCGCCGCCAGGTTCACGGCGTTGATCTCCAATTGCGCCAAATTGCCGATGCCCGTGCCGGCCACCAATTCGATCTCGTGCGCCACAATGTCGGCGGCGGCATCCGCCGTCGCGTCCTCTTCGATCGCGTCGGGTGTATTCAGCCACACGTCGCCGGCCGTCGTCCCGGCGCTGATCAGCCCCACGACGATATTGCCGCCGGTCGTCCGCAGCATGATGTCGTTGGCATCCGCATCGGTGGTGGACCGCACATCCGTCGCCGTGATCTGGCCGCCCGCATCGACGGTGATCGGGCCGTTCGCCGTGTCGACGTCCAGCAGCACGATCGCGTCCGTTTCGTCGATATCGATCGCTCCGGCCGCGGTGACCGAAGCAGCCAGCGTGCCGATGGTCGTTTCGATTGCCGGGTCGGCCCCGTTGCCCACCGCCGCCCCGATTCCCGTTGCCGCCGTAATCGTCACCCTGCCGCTGTTGGCCACGATGTCCACGTGCGTATCGCCGCCATCGATTACGCCGCCCGCGGTACTGTCGATCGTCACCGCAGTGTCGCTGGAGCTTGTGGTCAGCAATCCGCCCAGCGTCACATTGCCGTACGCATTCAGGTCAATCATGCCGCTGCCCGCGTCCCACAACGTGCCGTTCCCCATTGTGATGACGCCGCTGTTATCGGTATTGGCATCGGCTGTGACCGTCAAGTTTCCGCTGGTGCTGGTGATGTCGCCTTCGGCGTCCGCCGTCACGTTTCGGTCGGCGTTCAACGTGATATCCCCGCCAGCCGACAGAATTCCGTCATTGAGCACAATATCCGAATTCGCGCCGTTGGCGTCCAACAGGATCGTTCCCGCGCCGGCCGCCGTCACGGCGTTCGACACCGAGCCGCCGTTGTCCACGGTGATCGTGCCGGCCGCTGTGATCGCGATATTTCCCGCCGTCGACTGAGCCGCTCGGAACACGGTGACCGCGTCGGTTTCCGCGATCTGGATGTCGTTCGCGGTGGCATTCAGCACGTTCAACGAGCCGATCGTCGTCTCCAACGCATTTCCATGGCCGACGCCGTTGACGGCGGCGATGACAACCCGGCCGCTATTGGCGATCAAATCGACGTTCGCGTCCCCGCCATCGATTACCGCTCCGGCCGTCGTCGTAATCGAAATCGCCGCCGTGGTCGCGTTGCCGGTCTGCAGATTGGCGATCGTGATGTTCCCGTCCGCATCCAAGGTAATCAACCCGGTTGCCGTCACCGTTGTCGTGCCGTTCGCTTGCGTGATGACCCCGTCGACCGTTCCGGTCCCCGCGTTGAAGTCGATCGCTCCCGAGCCGGCAGCCGAGATGTTGCCGCCCCCGTTCTGCAAGATGTCATTGCCCGCGTTTAACGTGATGTTGCCGTTGCCGCCCGTCGCCGTCACGGCCGCGTTCAGCGTCAAGTCGTCGGCCGCCGTATCGCCGCTGGCCGTCAGCACGATGTTTCCGCCGTCGTTGTTGATTACCGGAGCGTTCACGATCAGCGGACTGGAGGCGACCAAGCGGATGTGATCGCTGCCCGTCGCCGCCTCGTCCCCATTGGTGATTGTGACGCCGGACAGGCCGTCGACGGTTCCGACGACCAACATTCCACTGTTGACGATACGGACGCCGCCCGACTCGGTCGCGGCCGCCAGCGTCAGACTGCCGCCGGACTGGGCCGTGTCGAGCGCGTTTGCGTCGGTGCCGATCCCCGTCGCCGCCCGCAGCGCGGCGGTGCCGGCCGTAAGGTCCGTCGAAATATCGCCGGCATCCGTAATGGCCCCATTGCCGGTTGTGACGCGGGCCTCCGTCGTAGTACTCAAGCCGGTCAGGTTGATGTTCCCGTCGGCCGCCATCACAATCATCCCGCTGCCCGCGGTGATGGTCGCTCCGGCGTTCATTTGGATCTGGCCTCCGTGCGTGCCGGCTCGCGTGTCGGCCGTCACGGTCACCGTGCCGCCGAGTCCCATCACATCACCGTCGGCGCCGAACCGCACGTCCTGTTCAGCCGTGATCTCGATCGTCGCCGTCCCCCCGGCAGTTCTTACCACGCCGTTGACGACCGTGTCCGCGGTGGTCGGGGCGTTCGGGCCATCTCCCAAGGAGATGTCGCCGCCGGCCAAAACTTGTTCGGCTGCTCCGTCCGATTCAATCCGCACGCTGTCGCCCGCTTCGTCCGTCGGAACCACAGTCTGACCCAACACGGGCCCGATTCCGACCGTCGCGTACACGTCCGAACCCCTCATGGTCGCGTTACCGGCCGAATTCACTTGGCCGTTCGCTTTCACCCAAACGCCGCCGACGCCATCGGCGTCCGAATCCGCCGTCAGGATGATCGCCGAACCGGCGCCGGTGGTCTGCGTCACCGCATCGACGATGATATCCCGCGGCGCGGTAAAGTTCATCGCTTGATTGCTGGTTAACGAAGCGCTGATAATCAGATCGCTGGCCGGCGCCGTGTTGCCGTGGAGCGTGATGTTTCCGCCCGCGGCTGTCAGTGAGGCGTTTAACGTGACTGCGCCCGTCAGGGTGATCCCGCCGCCCGTGCCGGTCTGAGTACTGATCGCATGGCTAACCAGAATCGTGCCGTTGGTGGCGTTGATCGTCACTGTGCCGCCGGTCAGCGGATCGCCCGTCGTGATCCCGCTGACTGTGACCGCCGGGGTCGTTGCCGTGATCGATCCGACTTCGATACCGTCGGAATCGGTAAAGCTGATCGATCCCGCATCCAGGTCCGCGGCGATCTTGTCGACATCGTTCGCCCCGTTCAAGTCAAACGCACCGGCGCCGGCCAGAACCAAGTCAACGCTGGTCAAAGTGCCTCCCGTCTGGCTGACACCTTCCAACGAAGTCAACGTCACTTGATCCTGGGCGGAAACGCTGCCCGCCAACGCGATGTTTCCGCTGGCGGTTCCAGCGCGGGCCCAGATATCGCTCCCGACGGCGGTCGTCGTCAAACTGCCGGAAGCGGTGACCTGCACGCTGCCGGTGCCGTCGTCGCCGGCTTGCAATGTGATCGTATTGTCCGCAATAACGGCCGCGTTGATAATAATGTCGTCGTTCGACGCCATCTCCACCGTCGTCGGGTCGATTGCGCCGTCGATGGTGATCAGGCCCACGGCGTCAAAAACCAGCGTTCCAGCCGCCGTCATCTTTGCCCTGACCCAGATCGTCCCGCCACTGTTGACGGCCACGTTGGTTGTGATGTTCGTTGCGGCGTTGAACGTCACACTGGTCGTGGCGTCCAAAATGCTCAGCGAATTCACGGCCAGCCCTTGGTAATTCTGCACCGCCCCGTCGTGAATCGTCAGGTCTCCGCCGCCGGTTACGTTCCCGGCGAACGTCACGTTCCCCGCCGGCCCGGCATCCAACGCCAAATCAAAGCCGCCCGTGGCGATTGTCGAATTGAACAGGATGTTTCCGGCCGCCACCCCCGTCGTGTCGATGCCCACGCCGCCCGTCAGCGTCACCGTCGAGTTGACCGTCACGTCGTCGTCCGTCGTGTTGATGCCCCCGGCCGACGCAATCCCGCCGCCGCCGGTGATCGACACGGCTCCGTCCGCGTTGATATCTCCAGCCGCAGCGATCACCACCGTTCCCAACTGGTTGAACGTCACCGTCCCGCCCGTCGTCGTCGTGATCCCCGCGTTGACGGCCAGGTTCATCCCGGTCAGCGACACGCCCGCGACCGCGTTCGTGTTCACCGCGCCGTTGAGCGTCGTAGTCCCGCTGCCCGCCGTCTGCGAAAGGCTCGCCGCCGCGATTGCGTTCGCCGTTACATTTGCCGCGTTCGCGATCGAGATCGCACCAAGCCGTGCCGTCCCGCCCACCGCACCGATGAACGTCACATTGCCGCTGGCATTGACCACTAGGCCGGCGCCACCCGGCGTTGCGTTATCGTTCAGCGTATTGCTAAAAGTGACATTCACGCCTGTCAGCGTTGTGTCTGTGCCCAGCGTCACCGCCTCGTTGTAGGTCTGATTGCCCGTGGTTGCCACCGACCCGCCGTTGATCTGCGTCGAGCCGCCCGCGTTTGTGGTCACGTTGGTCAGGGGCGCAAGTCCGCCCACCGTAGCGGCGAACGTTGTTACCCCGCTGGCATTGACCGTCAGATCGGCGTTACCCGCCGCTGCGTTGTCGTTCAGCGTATTGCTAAAGGTCACATTCACGCCCGTCAGCGTTGTGTTTGCCCCCAGCGTTACCGCGTCATTGTAAGTCTGATCGCCCGAGGTTACGACCGACCCGCCGTTGATCTGCGTCGAGCCGGACACGTTTGTGGTCAAGCTGGTCAGTGGCGCACTTCCACCCACCGCGCCGGCAAACGTCGTCACCCCGCTGGCATTGACCGTCAGGTTGGCATTGCCCGGCGTTGCGTTGTCGTTCAGCGCATTGTTGAAGGTCACATTCACGGCGGTCAACGTCGTGTTCGCCCCCAGCGTCACCGCGTCGTGGTAGGTCTGATCGCCCGCGGTTGCCACCGACGCTCCGTTGATCTGCGTCGAGCTGTCCGCGTCCGTAGTCAGGCTGGCGATCGGCGTCCCGCTCCCGATGATCCCGTTGATCTGCGTCGTCGCGCTGCTGTTCAGCACCAGCGCGTGGTTACCGTTCACCGTGCCGTTGAGCACAATGTTGCTGTCGCCCGCCGAGATTGTCAGTGCCGATCCCAGCGTCGTGGCCGAGTTGACCGTCACGATCCCCGGCGCCCCCGCTGCGGCACTGGTGTTGATCGTCACCGCGTCGGCGGAAATCGTCAGCGTGTCCGTGGCCGCGTCGCCGAACCTCACGTCGCCTGCCGACGTGAACAGTAGCCCGTCCAGCACCACGTTGGCGTCAAACGTTCCGCCGGCGCTGCCCACTGTGACCGCCTCGGTGAACCTAACAATTCCCGCGGACTGGGTTACCCCGCTCGCCTCGACGGTGTTCGTGAACGTGGCCAAGCTGCTGTTGGTCAGCGTCAGCGTTCCGATGTCGGTGCCGACGACCCCCGAAACCGTCGCGGCGGCGGTCGTGTTGATGGTCAGGTGCGAGGCGGCGCCGCCCGCCACGCCGCTGATCGAATTCAGTTCGATCAGCGTCGCCGACCCATCGCCCACCGTCAGCGTCACGCCATCGGACAGCGTCGCCGCCCCCAGTGTGATTGTTCCGTTGCCTGCAGACAACAGGCTGCTGCCGGTTGCGGCCGTCGTGTTGTCGAGGTTGATCGCCGCGTTCGTGGTGCTGATGTTCCCGTTGATCTCGTTGGCGCCGGTGATATGGGTCAGCCCGCCCGCAAACGTCAGGTTGTCGCCGCCGTTGCCAAACCTCACCGCACCGCTGGTGCCGAACGTGACGCTGTTGGTAACGTTCGTTACGCTGCCGAAGAGGTCGAGAGCGAAGCCATTTCCAAGATTCGTAATGCTGGTGGTGTAAAGGTCGTCGCTGAATGCAATCTTTCCTGTCGTATTCGTAAGGACCACGGACCCGATGGGGTCTCCCGCAGTTCCCACAGCTCCTTGAAACGTAGCGGCTGCACTATTTGTGATCATCAAAGAATCGATCGCCGTACTCACGGGCCCTGTCACTTGTACCGCGCTGGTTACGTTGAACTCGACAATCGTGTCGGCCGGACCGGCGGTCCCCGTGAGGCTGCCGAGGGACACAGGTCCGTTGCCACCCGTTCCAAGTTTCAACGTCACGCCATCGGCCAACGTGGTGGCTCCCAGCGTGATGTGTCCACTGCCCGCCGCCAATTCGCTGTTCCCCGTAACGGCTGTAGCGGCGTTCAGATTGATCGCCGCGTTCGCGTTCGTCGTGGTGATATTTCCTGCAATCTCATTCGGCCCCGCCGTATGCGTCACGCCGCCTGTGAACGTCAGGGTATCGTTGCCGTTGCCGAAGGTGACTTTACCGCTGGTCGCGAATTCCACCGCGTCGGTCACGTTCGTGTTACTGCCGAACAGATTCAGGTCGAAACCTCCGCCGGAGTTCGTGATACTTGTCGCCCACAGCTCGCCATTAAACTGGATTGCATTGGTTGTGCCGCTGAGCACCAGTGATTGAATGCGACTGCCTGACGAGCCGACGCCGGCGCCGAACGTCGCGCCGCCGCTGTTAGTTACAGTCAGCGTTCCGATATCCGTTCCCACCGGGCCAGTTAGCGAAATGGTATTCGTGGAATTCGGCGTTAGGTTAGACGGGTCGCCAGCGGCGATCCCCGACACGGACTGCATGCCGATGGTGCCGCCGCCGGAGATCAGTCCCAGCGTCAACCCGTCTCCGATCGTCGTTGCTCCAACGATTGCGATGCTGCCGTCGCCGCCGGTCGCGTGATCCGTGTCGACCGTCACGCTGGCTTGCACCACGACGGCACCGGTCAGGCTGACGCTTCCGGCGGCGGACCCGCCGTCGGTGGCGATCGAGGCGGCGTTCAATTTGATGGTCTCGGCATTCAACGTCAGTTCGCCCGGATTAGTGCCGTTGCCGAGGGCGAGATTCGTGTTGATCTGGATTTCGTCGGAATCACCTTGCCCTTGGATTTCGATCGCTGCGGAAAATCCGGCGGTGCCGAAGGCATCGACCTTGATTGTATCATTCCCGCCACCGCCGTTGATCGTCAGCTTCTTGCTCGGATTGGCAAAGAAGATTAGAGTCTCGCCGGAGGTCGAATCGATCTGGGTTCTTGTCGGATCGGAGGCGTACTGCGAAACAGTGATCGTTTCGGCAGCACTACTGTACGTCGCGACCACGTACTCGCTGTCAATCGAGTGACTGATTGGTTCCAGCCCGTCGTAGTGGATCGTCCCGGCGATCGGTCCGTTCAATTCGATCTTCCCCGAGTGTTCATCGTAGAACGTATATGTCGTAGTCGTCGTCGAACCGCCGGTCAGGACGATGGAATCGTGCCCGTCACTGCCGCCATGGAACGTGAGCCCACCCGAGGGGATCGGACTGCCGCTGGACAGGTCGACCGTCAGGGTATCGTCGCCGTCACTCCCGTTAATGATAAGAGTGGTGAGGTTAGCGACCGGGGTTCGCAGCAGGACAGTTCCGTCCGGTGAAGCACCGCCCGTCCGGATTTCGATGTCATCGTCGACCATGCGCATGAAGAAGCTATCATTCCCACTGCTCCCGTCAAACTCGGGTGTCGCGTCGTAATTCAACACGACGGCATTATTTTGATAGTCGATCTCGAGCGGCGCATTGTTCAGCAGGAACGTGTCGCCGTCGGTCAAGCCGTTGAAGGTGTTGGAGACACCGCCCGTCGCGGACAGAATGGTGAACGCGTTGTCGGCAACGGGCTTGTGGGACCCGGTGACTGCGATCGATGCCCAGCCCAAGCTTGTGGTTCCCGTGAAAGACCAGCTATCAAACGCTGTGGCGAGCGTCCCGTCGATCTCAACGGCCAACGTGTCGTTCGCGTCCATGGTCAGGTTGCCCGTCACGGTTACCTGCCCAGGGCTGGTACCGGCGGCGAGGATGACGGCCTTACCGGTGGAATCCACATTGCCCGTGTACGAACCGGTGCTGACATTCACCGTACCCCCGCTCGGCGCCAATTCAACGCCGCGCTGGATACCGAGGGTATTGGTCGTCACATAGTTGTTGTTCGCCACCCACGTGACCAAGCCGTAACTTGCGTTGTCCAGGGCATGCGTAATGTTGTCCTCAATGTCAAAGTTCGACGCGATGGCCGCACCGTTCTGTTGGAAGACCGTGCCGACGGCATCCAGTGGGTCGTTGTCCAAGTAGTCGATCAGGCGGCCTGTACCAACGATGTTCAACGTGTTGGTGACGCCGGCTTGAAAGGCAAGGGTTCCCCCGGCATCCACTTGAACCGCAACGTGATTGTAACTGTCCGACTCGTTGATGGTCACACCGCCAAGGGTGGAGTGGCCTAGCGTCAGCGTCCCGACGCTCTCGACCAGCACCGTGGGAAAATTGCCCTTACCGGGGTCAGCGCCTTCGCCGGCCTGGGTCAGCGTTCCGTTAGCTACGATCACCTGGCCTGAGCTAACGGTCAGGGCCGGTGAGCCAGAACCCAACGTGGTTCCTCCGAGGTTGATCAGCAGAGTGACGTTGGCGGGCACGTCAAGATCGAGACCTGAGTAACTCGGTCCGTTGGTCAGTGTGACTTGGATCGTCACGTGACTCGTCGGCGCAGTCAGACCTTCGACGAGGCCAATGAAGAACGCGAGTTCCGTCGCGTCGGACACGGTTGTCATGACCGTGTTCAACCCGGCGTCGGCGGCCACCGCGGCGACAACCTGGTTGAAGAGCCACGGTGGCATGTTGGGGGCAATCCCGGCCGTCCCGGCTTCCGAACTCTTGCCGATCCAGGGATCAAAATCGACGTTATTGCTGACCGCGGAGCCGGTGCCGCTCGCGTTCGACAAATGGGTAGGCCCGCTGGCGGAACCCCACCAGTTGTTCTCGGCGTTGAGGCTTACGCCCGATTCAACGGACTTGTTCGAGCCGGCCACGCTCGAAAGGTCGTTGTCGGATACCATAAACGACGCGTCGACAGTGTTTCCCGGCCGGATGTAAATATTTGCAAAACCGCTGCCAGTCTGCCCCGAACCAGTGATTGCATTGCCGGTCACCGACCCGCCGTTAACGGTCGAGTAATACCCTTCAGCCCAACCGGCCAGGAACAGACCGTTCTTGCCGACGTCTGTGATCGTGTTTCCTTGGACAGTGAGCGACTCGATGGTCCCGCCGCTGGGAAGCCCGAAATGGAAGATGCCGTCCCCACCACCGGTAATCGTGTTGTTTTGGATGGTCACGGTCCCATATTGGCCCACCAACGCAATGCTCGTTACGTTGTCGGTTGTTCCCGTCTGCGTGAATGTGTTGCCTGTGATCGTCGCCGCTGTAATCCCCAACGTCGTGTTCCGAACGGAAAGCAAGTTCGGTTGCTGGCCGGGATTGAGCGCGTTGAGGAACAGGTTATTGGTGACTGTCGAAACGGCTCCCTCTAATGTTGCCGTGTTGCCGGAATTGGAATAGTTGGCTGCGCTGCCCGCTTCGATGATCGAATTGGTCAACGTCGACGTCGAGGCAAGCATCCGCACGTTGGTACCATTCCAGTACAATGTGTTGGGGACTTTTTCGAACCGGAATCCGTCGAGGCTCACTGCGCTGGCGCCACTCGTCACGTCCACAAACCCCTGGACGAGCGACTCGGAGACCCGATCCGCCGCCGTGCCCGCCTTGCCGCCATTGGCTCCCAATAATGTCAGCGATTTCGAGATGGCGAGATTCTCATTGTAGGTCCCATCTGCCACGTAGATCGTGTCACCGTTGCTGGCCGCCACGACCGCCGCCGAAATGCTCGTGAACAGACTGGTATTGAGCGTAAGGTTCAGCACCGGAGCCTGTCCGTCGCTCGTGAATTGCCCATCCCCGGAACCACCTTCGCCGATGTCGCTGTAATCCACATATAGCGAGGCCAACAGTCGCCGATCTTCCAATTGCTCCAGGAACAGTTTCCGTCCGCGAGCGCCTTTGCGCAGCTGCTTGGTCTGCTTCTTGTCCCGCAACGGCTGGATGGTCTTCCGGGTTGTCATAACTGAAACCTCGTCCTGGGTGGTGGAATTCTCTGGTGGTCAGCTTGGATCGGACGTACTTACTGGTTCCCGATTTCTTGTTTTCTTGCGCGCATCTTCCATTAGCGTTCATCAGCGTCGATTAGCGGTCCTCACGACCACGGTCGAAGGCCGGAAGCGTAGACCGCTAATCCACGCTGATGAACGCTAATACTCTCTTGATGGCGGTCAAAAGCCGCCCATGTTTACCTTGAGGCAAATTTCTTGATCGCCCCCGGCAAGAACTGCCGCCTGTCGACAGGCGCAGCGCTAACCGCGGGCGACGAAACGTTCCCAAAGGGCAACAGGCGACTCCTTTTCTTTACACCCGATTTTGCGGATTTAAGCTATCTTTCCGAGAAATTCGATTATTCGAGCCAGATAAGGGCATATTGCGTGCCAACGCCCGCTCTCAGCGGTCCTCTACGCGCCCGGCCCTCTTCCCACAGCAGATAGCTGTCCCGAGCCC
>Ga0351919_10134_pt1 | contig 21637 bp, 17 predicted proteins | sample TotcelHT113001N6_FD_206845 | JGI IMG/M metagenome (GOLD analysis project Ga0351919, IMG submission 206845) | Enriched cells from coal bed in the Powder River Basin, Montana, United States - Total cells T11 rep1 HSBNCT.T11.300.1.N6 ...
TTTGAACCCTTTGGATACCATCTCTTTTTTGTAACTGCCCATCATAGGCTCCACAGCCTTTATCCATTTTTCTGCTTCTGCTTCGGACAAAGAAATCAACTGGCCGTTCTCCTTCTTAAAGGCATCAAGTCCCTCAATGTCCATTTCATTCCATAGGCGCGCCTGGGCATCCTGCGTTTCTGCAGCGACCTCCATAAAGATTTTTTGAATGTCTGGAGGCAAGGAGTTCCACTTGGCTTTGTTCATCACAAAATAAAAGGTGTAACCGGTACCGAGCCGCCACGATGCGGTGACGTTTTTGACGACATCTGCGAACTTCCAGTATTTTAGCGTGGAAAGGTCCACCATGATTCCGTCGATCACAGCCCTTCTGAGAGATTCATAAACATCGGGCATCTCGAGGGGCATCGGAAGAGCGCCTAACGCCTTTACGACGTCGGCAGTTTCACCTGTCGCCCGTAGTTTAAGGCCCTTCATATCTCCAAGGGTCCTTACGGGTTTGCTGATGGTCTGGACGATTAACGGTCCCGAAGTATTAATGTAGAGGACTTGGACAGAATCCCATTCAGCGGGCTTGAATTTTGAGTAAAAATCCTGGCTTACCTTGGATGCCACATACCCGCTTGGGAATCCAAGCGGTTGAGCAAAGACCTCAGTTACGGGAAAACGTCCGCGTGTGTATGAAATATGAGAAACCCCCATATCTGTAATGCCCGTTACTATGCCGTTGAACATTTTTACCGGTGAAAGAAGGGTACCGCCGGGATAGTACGTGATTTGGACCCTGCCGTCCGTGCGCTTTTTGATTTCGTCACAAAACTTTGCGGTAAGAATGGACATCTTGTGAGTAACCGGAAGATAGTTGGCAGCCTTGAGCTTTATAACATCTGCTCCCCTGACCGGAGAGCCAAGAACAAGGGCTGAAGCAACCACCATGAGTAAAACCATAATGCCTTTCTTCATGTCATACCTCCTTTGTAACCAGATTTTTAAAACAACAACATTCAACGTGTCATCTGGATCAGAAACCCGTCAATAAAGACCGTATTCCTTTGTGAATTCGAACATGGCTTTTACATTCTCAGGCTTTGCGTCGTCGAACCCCGCAGCCGAGTCCATAATATATCCCCCGTCCTTCCCGACAATATCGATCAACTTCTTGCAGTATGCCCTTATATCTTCCGGCGTACCGGTAGCAAGCAGAGACGGCGGTACATTCCCGCGGATGCAAACCTGAGTGTCAAGCGCATCCTTTGCCTTGAAGATGTCGGTTGCCTCGAAGGCGTATAATGCCCTTGCAGGGGGTACATCCTTAATAATGTCCAGCCGCGAAGTGCAGTCCCCTTCCCACAGGACACAGGGGGTCAGGCCTTCGTTGATGAGCGCCATCAAAAGGTCCCGGAGGGTCGGCCAGAAAAACCTTTTAAACTGTTCCTGAGACATAAAACCATCCAATCCTTTGTGGATTGGTATAAATATCCTGGGATTTCCGGATATCCGGGACGCGTTCACAGCCAGCTCAAGCATGACAGGAAGCAGCTTTTCACATGCCTTGATGACCTTATCAGGCCTCCTGTACATGTCAAACATAGAGCCTTTTGTGCCCCGGAAGTAGTCGCTCAGGGTGTCAAAGGGTGCCTGGGTGAAGCCGCCGTATTGCATGGGAAAGCCCGCTTCCCGCGCTTTCTCGGTGAAGAGTCTGGAGTAGTATGCGACCTGTATAGATTTCTCACCTGCTTTTTTGAGCGTTTCCAGAGCCTCAATCATTTCCGGAGAACCGAATGCTCCGAAACCAAAAGGTGTACCCATGGCATATGTAACGATATCCCTGAGGGGAGGAAGTTTTTCAAATGCTTTAAGGGCTCCGAATATACGGGGCCAATATGTTCTTAACGTGAAATCGGTGGGATCGGCGAGGAAGGCATCATACTCGTCGGCCATCATATACTCACCGTCGATAAACTGGTAGCTCACGTCCGCTGCAACGCCGTGCCCCGGCCATTTTAGCTGTTTGAAATCGAGTATTTCAAGAAGAGGCCCAATAGAACGAAGGGCAAAGGGATTATTGTCCATATCCGGCTCGAATTCCGTCAGGGTTTTCCATTGCGCCTTCCACAGTTTTTCCGGATCATACATGACCTCTTCCAGCGTCATCTCCGAGTATTTGGCCGGAAAAAAACTGAAGTGTGCAAGAATCGGTACTCTGTCAGGTTTTTTCAGGGCTATAGCATCCAAAACCCGCTGTTCCCGTTCTCTGTATAGTTCCTCCATAGTCTTGCCCATAATCATGGCTCCTGGTTGAATCAATAGATTCCTGGAAACTCTGCTTTAGGACAATCATATTCCCTTGTGCCTTGCGGGAAAGGTTGCCCTTTTTCTTTCATTTGTCTGTCTTCTGCAAATAAAATGTTTTACATCCAAAGTTTATATAAATGCAACTAAATTATTTACTGGTGTCCCGGATAGCTTTTTCCGGTGCGAGATTTCCAACGGATGCTCCACAGTATCAAAATGTTATTCGAACTTATTTTATTACATCGGATTCTCTCCGGGTGATTCTGCCCATCCTCTTGACATATTTTATGAATCTGTTAAAGAATAATAAATACGATGTTGCGTGACTTGACCTTTCCTTTAAACATGCATGGCGTATTCAAGCGAAAAGGATTAAAGTCAGTATTGTTGAGGAATACTGAACAACCCTGATTGCCCGGAGAAGGCAAAGAAAGGGCGGGAGGGAGCTTATGATAATAAAAAAAACAACAGGCATACCATCATCAGAAATTACTGACAGGAATCTCTACCTTAACCGCCGGCAATTTATAAAAGCTGCAGCAGCCATTGTTACAGCTGTTGCCGTGCCCGGAGGTTTTATCAGAGGGGCAGATACGGGCCGGAAGCTGATAATCAACAAACGAGGGGAGTTTGCCGAAGGCGAAAAGGTAACCAGCGCCTCCAAAGCCACCAATTACAATAACTTCTACGAATTTTCTACTGACAAAGATGACGTAACTGAGCGGAGCAAAAGATTCCGTACCCGCCCATGGACTATTTCAGCAGAGGGCTATATTAATAAGCCCAAGGCTTACAGCATTGACGGACTTATCAAGTTGTTTCCCCTTGAGGAGCGCATATACAGATTCCGTTGTGTTGAGGGCTGGTCCATGGTTATTCCATGGGTTGGTTTTCCATTCAGCGATTTTGTTAAAAGGTGTGAACCTGCATCGAAGGCGAAGTTTGTCGAATTTACTACGCTCAAGGACCGGAATCAGATGCCGGGACAAAATCGGGATATCCTCGAATGGCCATATGTTGAGGGCCTCAGGCTCGACGAGGCCCTCAACCCTTTAACGTTGCTGGCTGCAGGTATGTACGGGGAAATCCTCCCGAACCAGAATGGCGCGCCGCTGCGGCTCGTGGTTCCCTGGAAGTATGGTTTTAAGTACATAAAATCTATTGTCCGCATAAGGTTTGTTGAGCAGATGCCCGTCAGTTCCTGGATGAAGGCAAACCCCGTGGAATATGGTTTTTACGCCAATGTAAACCCGGAGGTCGACCATCCCAGATGGAGTCAGGCCAGGGAAACCAGGATCGGTGAATTCAAAAAACGCAAAACCCTCATGTTTAACGGATATGGGAAAGAGGTGGCCCATTTGTATAAAGACATGGATCTTGCAAAGTACTTCTGAGGTGAAACTTCCTGTGCAATTATCCGTCCGATTGAAATTGCTTTTTTATGGAATCTTTCTTATACCGTTTCTGTGGTTGATGTTCCTTGTATTCACCTCCGGTCTCGGCGCAAACCCTGTCGAGAAGGTCATTCATACTACAGGCGACTGGGCCCTCAATTTTATGATGCTAACACTCACGATAACCCCTCTATGCCGGATTACCGGATGGTCATGGCCTGCAGGACTGCGCAGAACAGCGGGCCTTTTCTGTTTTTTTTACGCGATCATCCATTTTTTCACTTATATTATCCTCGATCAGGGTCTTTCATGGGAATTTATAGCGGCTGACGTGGTAAAATATAAACGTATTGCTGTGGGGTTCGCGAGCCTTTTACTTCTCATCCCGGCGGCCGTAACGTCGACTGCCGGGATGGTTCGTAGGCTGGGACAAAAGAGGTGGAAAACAATACAAAGCACAGTCTATGCCGCTGCCGTATGTAGCGTAGTCCATTATCTGTGGCTTGTAAAAATAGATATGATACGTCCGCTTATTTATGCCGCGGTTTTAGCCGTACTGCTCGGATACAGACTCTTTGTTTACGTACTGGAGAAGACCGCGAACCGGTCGTGATTGCCGTCATATCATCTGTCTTATATTCGACCGAAATGATGTTGGGGAACGCAAACGTGCTGACCTTTGTCTCAGTGAAATGTATGACCGCTATCGCGAGGCGGTATGCCTGCCCTACCGCACGAGCATATCAATGGGGTATTCTTATGAAGAAACCGGAGCCCTTCCGGGACGTATACTAAGACCTCAAACGCCTCTTTAATCCCAACAATGTCCTCTCTCCCGGCAAATCCGGGATAGACTTGAACCAGGATTAAAGAATCTCGAATTACGAATGAGGCCGGGATAGTGAGGGAGCTATCCCGGCCTCCCCCTTTTTACAGTTTGAAACCGAGTAAAGGGTGAGTAGAATTTTCAACGCATTCCTTCATCCTTATAATATAGTCAGGCTGTATTCCGTCCATCCACCGGGGATAACCGCCAACCCACAGATATGTCAAAAGCTCCTGGAATCCGTGCTTATCAAAAATGTAGTCACCTATTTTTACGGTCTTGTCAATTAAGTCTGTGACAACATTTATCTTTGTCATTGAAGCGTAGCGCTTTACAATGTCTTCAACGAGTTCCCTGTTTGCATAGCCTTCCGTATGCTGTTTAAACTCCTCCGGTTTGTAAGGAAAAGGAAAATGTCCATAAACCTCACCTATGAATCCGCATAGATCCACACCGGTTATTGCCCCCATCAGATTGCCGATCCGATTTTCCTCAAGTATATAGACATTCCAGTCCATCGTACAGGATTCATCGGATGTGTTCGAGGCCAGTTCTATAATATGATCGGAGATATCACAGGCAAAGAAAAAGTAATTATTCAGCAATATCATATCTGTTTCAATATTAAAAAAACCGAAAGCTACATCTCCGTGATTTAACGATTTAAAAAGAAGCGGCATAATTTAATATATTCCTCCTGATTCTGAGGGCGGAAATAATATATCACACAATCTTATGATTTACTATCGGCAAGAGCCGGCTGAAGAATACATACAGGGAGAAATAGGAGATATTGATGAAGATCATTCCTGTATACCCCGGGTATCCTGAGACATTCCAAAGTTTCAAATATCCTGAAATTTATCTCCAAAAAGTCTTTTACCAGGCTATCCTTATTGCCAAAATATAAGAATATGTTGTAGAATCGTGGAAAAAAAAGGACGGGTGAATTATGAGAGTTCAGTTATGGATCATATATGCTTCGGTCACTGCAGTTTTCCTCGCAGCCGCAGACTGTTTCATCAAGCTGGCGGCCGGCCGTATCTCAAGCAGCCTCGGCCTGCTTGTTTATGGCGGATGTACCTTTGCCACCGGTTTAGTATGGGTTTTTTCGCAACGCCTTCAAAATATTCCTTTAAACACAGACCTTTTAGGTTTTTTCTACGCACTGGGTGTTGGTGTATCCTTCAGTGCCGTCACTATTGGTCTCTATGCCACCTTTAATGCCGGAGCACCGATTTCTCTTGCTTCGCCCCTGGTTAGACTTGGCGGGCTTGTTGTTGCCAGTATTGTTGGCTTTGTTCTTTTCCGTGAGGGGCTGACAGTGCGTTATATAGCAGGGATGCTGCTTGTTTTTCTTGGTCTTTATTTTATTCTGACAAAGTAGGGAGGGGAGTCCTTCCGGAGTTAAAGGGGTTTGTTATCAGATATCTGCGCCGGACTCTTTTATCTGGGTAAGAGAAAATACAGGACCGTCTTTGCAGATATATTTTGAACCGATATTACACCGTCCGCAAATGCCGATGCCGCATTTCATTCTTGCTTCCAGTGTTGTAATAATATCTTCATCCTTAAAATTCAATTTAGCGAGGTTCTGGAGTACAAACTTGATCATTATAGGCGGTCCGCATGTAATTGCGATAGTATTATCCGGTGACGGGGCAACTTCATTAAGCACGGTGGGGACAAAACCTGTCCTCTTGTCCCAGCCGGGATATTCGTTGTCCACCGTAAGAATTAAATTCACATCCGGACTTGATTCCCATTCGCTCAGTTCATCCTTATAACAAAGATCAACGGGAGTCCTTGCCCCATAGATTATGGTAATATCATTATAATCTTTTCGATTATCAAGCATATAGAGTATCAATGTCCGGAGCGGTGCAAGGCCTATGCCGCCGCCGATAAAGAGTATATTTTTGCCTTTCATCTCATTGTATGGAAAGCAGTTGCCGAGAGGGGCTCTGACGCCAACCTGATCGCCTTCATGCAGATCATGAATTGCACTTGTTACTTCCCCTGCCTTCATAACGCTGAACTGCAGATATTCCATTCTTGTAGGTGGTGAATTGATTACAAAGGTTGCCTCGCCTACGCCAAAAACGTATAATTGTCCCACCTGACCGGGTTCAAAGGAAAATGTTTTCATCTTTTCGGGGTCATCAAAGACCACACGGTATGATTTTATATTAGGCGTCTCTTCTGTAATTTTTATAACAGTCGCCAGTTCAGGCAGGTATGGGTTAAAGCTTTGTTCCATGTCTTTCACTCCGGACTTCTAAGTTGGGAAACAATTTCACTGATATCTACAGAAACAGGACAATACCTGATGCACCTTCCGCAGCCTGAACAGGCAATTACTCCATTATATTTTTCAGGATAAAAAAGAAATTTATGTCCTACTCTGTTTCTATACCTTTCGAATCTTGTCGGTCTCGGATTATGCCCGCTTGTCTCCAGGGTAAAATGATAGAACATACATGCATCCCAGCTGCGTATTCTTTCGCCGCTTTCCAGCGTCTGTTCATCCGTGAAATTAAAACAGTAACATGTCGGGCAAAGGAATGTACAGGCGCCGCAGCTTACACATTTGCTTACCGCCTGCTGCCAGAACTCATTAAGGTCAAAACGTTTTCGCGATAGTTCAGTATGACTGACGGAGGGGAAGGGCTTTTTTACCGCGTTATATGCATCCTGCTGTTTGTTTTGCGCTTCCTGCATATACCTGGCGCCGTCTTCCATTCCCGGTGCAGAAAGCATCGCCTTGCCTTTTTCGCTTACAGGTTCAAAGAAAAATCCCTTTTCGAGGCCGGTCATTAACACGTCGGACCCTTCCCTGTTTGCAGGGCCGCCGCCCAGGGCAGTGCAGAAACATCCGGCAGAAGGGACAGGGCAACTGAGGGTTATTATCGCTGTTTTGTCACGGCGTTCCTTGTAGTATGTATCAGGGCCGTTTGCTTCTATATATACCCGGTCATACACAGTGAACCCCATTACATCGCAGGGACGGCAACCGAAAATTACCGCCTTGGGGTAATCCGTATGTGATTCAATCTTAACCGATACTTTTTTAGGGTCATCGGTTTCTTTTTCATATCGATACGAAAAGAGGACATCACTCTGCGGGAATATAACCGATTTCGGCGGACTGTTGGCAGGCCTGTCAAGGCAGAGGTTTTTTTCAGGACTGAAGGGCCTGAAAATTATTGTGTCACCTTCAAGAACAGGCATATATACAAGGCTGTCCTTGCCGAGTGCTTCTAAGAAACCATTAATCTTATCCTTTGGAAGAAAACCCGTTTCCGCCATTAAATTTTATGCTCCTTTATCTTTAACTCGTCGACATTAAACATGAACATGGGCGGCTTGTCGTCAAGGCTGACGCCCGGTTCATAATCGAAGAGCTCTTTCATTTCCTGGTTAATTTTCTTTTTCAGCTTGTTTACCGGTATGCCCATGGGGCAGACGCGTTCACATTCACCGCATTCAACACATCTTCCTGCAAGATGCAGGGCATGGATCATATGGAACATGAATTTTTCAGTTAGAGTCATTTTCTGTGTCATCCAGTGAGGATCACGGCTTTCCGCAATACAGTTGTCCTGACAGATACACATGGGACATGCGTTCCGGCATGCATAGCATCTGATACAACGGTCGAACTCCTGTTCCCAGTATTTCATACGTTCTTCAAGCGTTTTACCTTCGAACTCTTTTATGTCCGCATAAACGCCCTCAGGCACCTTATCCGATTTAACGGGATCTCCTACAAGATGGTCATATACAAGAGGTGTCGGATATTGGCACGTTCTGCATTTGTCAGGCGATAATTCGGCTAAGGGCAATGTCTTTCGGCCTTTTCCGGTTACAGCTGTAACGTTTCCGCTGTCATCGAAGACGATCTCTTCAAGCAACTCCCTGCTTGTCTCCTTTAATACCTTGTTTACGCTTATTACGCCGGTGCAGGGTATGCCGATAATAACGAGGTTCTCCCGTGTTACAAGTCCTTCCTGGATAAACTGGACTATTGTACGGCTGTCGCAGCCCTTAACGATAACACCAATCTTTTTCATTTTAAGTGCAGGCAGGTATGTTGTCAGATTATGGACGCAAAGAGGATTCCAGACAAGCCCGTCAATCTGATCCGCTGAAGTAATAAAGTGAGGGGTTGCATGTACTGCATCAAAGCCCTGTTTATAGCCGATCACCAGATCAACATCGTTCAATACATTTGTAACGACTTCTTTAAGCTTATCTGCTTTGACTTTATACATTACGGGGTTGCCTCCTTTTTAATGTGGAGAGGACCCAACTCATGAATTCTATTCGTAAACTCAGTTACTGTCTGCTGCCACCTTGCCCCTTCTGAAGCAGAGACCCAGGTATAGTAAAATCTCCTTTCATCAATACCCAGAAACGGAAGCAGCCTCTTAAGCATCTCAAGTCTTCTTCTGGCATAAAAATTCCCATCCGAATAATGACAGTCCCTTGGATGACAACCTGAGACGAGTACCCCGTCTGCCCCGTTAAGAAGTGCCTTTACTACAAAAAGCGGGTCAACCCTTCCAGAACAGGGCACCCTGATAATTCTAAGGTCTGTAGGCTGCTTAAAACGGCTCACCCCGGCGGTATCAGCACCGCCGTAGGAGCACCAGTTGCATAAGAAGCCGACAACTCTAAGCTCTTGAGTGGCTATTTCCGGCATATGGCATTAACCTCCGCTAAGAGTTGATTATCGGTAAAATGCTGCAATTGTATTGCGCCGCACGGACAGGTGGAAGTGCAGACACCGCAGCCGGCGCATACAGTTTCGATAACATCAGCAACAACCCTTCCGTCGCGAAGCTCTTTTTCTTTGATAGCGCCAAAGGGACATGTTTTCAGGCATTTAAGGCATCCGACGCAGGTATTCATATTGACTCTCGCAACTGCAGGATCGGATTCAAGCATGTCCTTTGAGAAAAGGGCCTGCACCTTACTGGCAGCAGCACTTCCCTGGCCGACGGAGGCCGGTATGTCTTTTGGCCCCTGGCATGCCCCTGCAAGAAATACACCTGATGTGTTTGTCTCAACAGGTCTTAATTTGGGATGGCTTTCTACATAAAATCCGAAGGTGTCGTAAGATATATGGAGTTTTTCCGCCATATGCGCTGCATCAGGTGTAGAAACCACAGCTGTGCCGAGGACTACAAGATCGGCTTCAACCTCCACCTGAGCCCCGAGCAGTGTATCTGAGCCCCTCACAACCATTTTGTTCCCCTTCGGGTAAATCCTTGATACACGTCCACGTATATATTTTGCCCCGTACTCTTCCTGCGCCCGTCTGGTAAACTCATCATAACCTTTCCCGGGGGAACGGATGTCCATGTAGAATACATATGATTGGGAATCGGGGATATGGTCCTTGGTAAGTATTGCCTGCTTTGCAATATACATGCAGCAGAAGTTTGAGCAATAAGGTATGCCGATGGACTTATCACGCGAGCCTGCACAGGAGATGAAGGCTATCGTTTTAGGTTCCATATGGTCGGAAGGTCTCACGATATGGCCGGATGTGGGACCCGATGCATTAAGCAATCTCTCGTATTGAGCCCCCGATATTACATCAGGGTAACGGCCGCCGCCGTATTCCGGCAGCTTGTCCATATCAATAAGGCTGTATCCGGTAGCAACAATAATCGCGCCTATATCTTCTGTTATTATCTCATCCTTCATTTCATAATCGATGGCATTTGTCGGGCAAATCTTTGCACATACACCGCATTTTCCTTTTACAAACTGGCGGCAGTAATTAGGGTCTATTTTTGCCTTTTTCGGTATGGCCTGGGGAAAGGGAATATTTATTGCCCGCGTCGGCGCAACCCCGAAATTAAATGCATCATATGAGTTCTTGGAAGGGCATTTTTCCATACAGGCACCACAACCCGTGCATTTTGACCAGTCAACATATGTGGCTTTCTTCCTGATCTTTATCTGATAATTTCCGACATATCCCTTAATCTCTTCGATCTCGGAATAGGCATGGAGCGTTATCTTGTCATGCTGGGCCACATCCACCATCTTCGGACCCAATATGCATATAGAGCAATCTATTGTAGGAAATGTCTTGTCAAGGCGGGCCATCATGCCGCCTACGCTCGGGCTCTTTTCAACAAGCAGCACTTCCAGACCGCCGTCGGCACAATCAAGGGCTGCCTGCATACCTGCAACTCCGCCGCCGATGACAAGCACTCTCTTATTTACTTTAAAGGATGTCGAATAAAGCGGTTTGTCCTGCATGACCTTTGCAACTGCCATTCTTACAGCCTCTGTAGCTTTTAAGGTATTCAGATCTTTGTTTTCGCCGATCCACGAGATGTGTTCCCTGATATTTGCCATCTCAAAAAAGTAGCGGTTCAGCCCGGCTTTTTCTACGGTGCGTCTGAAGGTCAGCTCATGCATCCTCGGGGAACATGCCGCAACGACAACCCTGTCGAGACCTTCCCTTGTTATAGCTTCTTTTATTTCATTCTGGCCCGGTTCAGAGCAGGTGTACATATAGGTGGTAGCATAGGCAACACCCGGAATTTTCCGTGTTTCTTCAGCTACCCTAGCCACATCAATTGTACCGGCAATGTTGTTTCCACAGTGGCAGATAAATACGCCAACCCGCATCTATTCTATCTCCTCTGATTTAGTCTCTTCTTTGTTTTCTGCTGCCTTCGGGCTTTTTCCTTTCGCTTTTGCCTGCTGTTCCTGCAGTTCCTTTGCCTCACGAGCCTGCTGAACAGTGATACGTGTACGTACAAAACGATCTGCACTTACAATCACCTTATCCATGGCAAGCGCTTCAGGGCTGTAGCCATATGCGAGCCCCATAATCTGGGAAAAATAGAGAACAGGTATATTAAAGGAGGAACCTGTCAGACTGTTTACCTGTTCCTGGCGTAAGTCAAGGTTCTGCTGGCATAGAGGACATGCGACTGCAATACAGTTGGCGCCTGCATCTATTGCCATTGTAAGTACTTTATAGGTGAGTCTGTTTACCATGTCCCTTTTCGGTACTCCGAAAGCTGCACCGCAGCATTCGACTTTAAATGCAAAATCACATACCTCAACCCCGGCTGCAGCAAGAATTTTATCCATTGACACAGGGTTCTCCGGGTCGTCGAATTGGGCAATTTCCGGAGGTCTGTTGAGGATACATCCGTAATATGGTGCAACTTTCAGATCAGGAATTGTGTGGGTAACTTTTGCGGCTACTGCATCAATCCCGACATCTTCATAAATCACCTGTAACGCTGATTTAGCTGTTACGCCGCATTCATAGGGCTCATCAAGAAGCTCATTGACCTCCTGCCTGAATGAATCACTTTTTGCCATCCCGTGCTGGGCCTTTTTAAATGCTGTCATACAGGACGGACAAGGAGTAATAAGCGTCTTTAAACCTGTCTTCTCAACAATTGCAAGGTTTCTGGCAGCAAGGGCAGCGGCAAAAACATGGTCTACAGTATGTGCAGGTGTTGAGCCGCAGCAGCTCCAGTCATCAGGTTCTCTGAAATCCACCTCAAGTGTTTTCAGCACTGCTTTCAGGGATTGATCGTATTCTCTTGCCGTGCCTTCAAGCGAACATCCGGCATAATAACCATATGTTGTTTCAACCATGCTTCTTTGCCTTTTTCTGGAATCTGTTGAAAATTTGAGCTACCTTATCGGCGCCCTTAATCTTGGTGGGTAAAAAATTGATCTTTCCATGCCCCATAACCTTCGGTCCCAGTTCTGCATCAGCCAGCAAGTGGCCTGATTTAAGGTTATACAAAAGGAGAATTCCCACTTCATATATCCTGCCGAATTGTTTCATGGAGTTAAGGAATGTGTCGTAAAATAATTTTATATCTTTCTCAGATACCCTGTTCTCGCGGCGTGCAATGATTCGAAGGGTATCCATAATCCCGGCAACATCTATGTCGCAAGGGCACCTTGTTGTACAGGTTTCACAGGTAGCACAGAGCCATATGGCTTTCGAGTTGAGGATTGTGTCTTTCTGCCCTGCCTGAAGAAGCCTCATAACCTGGCTCACAGGGTAATCAAAATAATGTGAATAAGGACATCCTGCAGTACAGTTGCCGCATTGATAGCAAAGCGAAGGGTTTTCCCCGCTTTCTTTAACAACCTGTTTGATAAAATCTAAGTCGACGTCATTGCTGAGATTAATAGTATTCATATGTCTGTCATCAAAAATTGTATCCAAAGTGCTGATGAATAATTTTTATTTATAGCATACTATAAAAGGAATTTTCAATATGTTTAAAAAAATTCCGTAAATTTCCGATGAATTATATTTCAATAGTCTTTATAAACAGATTCTTATTAATATGTTGCGCTGTTTTTATTGTCCTCCATCAGGTAATCAAAGTTAAGACAAACTTAAGAAAAGCCAATCAGAGGCAGGTCTTGAAACAGTAGAAAAACTGATTGATATTGTTGTGAATCTAAACTTCTTGACTCCTTATTGCGGCTCTGGTAGGATGCTTAACAAATTCCAAAGAGAAAGGAATGCCTAAAATATGAAAACATCAAAAATAGAAGGTATAAACAAGGTTTTGATTATCGGTTCCGGTCCTATTATCATAGGTCAGGCCTGCGAATTTGATTATTCAGGTACACAGGCATGTAAAGCGCTGAGGGCTGCGGGCTACAAAATTGTACTTGTTAATTCGAACCCTGCGACCATTATGACTGACCCCGGCATGGCTGATGCTACATACATCGAGCCGTTAACGGTCGAGGTACTTGAAAAAATTATTGAAAAGGAAAAACCCGATGGACTGCTGCCTAACCTTGGGGGTCAGACAGGTCTGAATCTTGCCGCAGAGCTATCGAGAAAGGGCATACTCCAGAAACATGAAGTGCAAATCATAGGCGTACAGGTAGATGCGATTGAGAGAGGGGAAGACAGGAACGAATTCAAAAAGACTATGAACAAACTCAATATACCCATGCCCGAGTCTGCTCTTGCCTACTCGGTTGAGGAGGCGCTGGAGATTGCAGACAGGCTCGGTTATCCCGTTGTTATACGGCCGGCCTATACCATGGGCGGTACGGGCGGCGGTATCGCATATAACAAGGAAGAACTCAAGATTATTGCAAGCAGGGGTATTTCAGCAAGCCTCATCGGTCAGATACTCATAGAAGAGGCGGTAATAGGCTGGGAGGAACTGGAGCTTGAAGTTGTAAGAGATGCCGAAAACAAGATGATTACCGTTTGTTTTATTGAAAATATAGATCCCATGGGCGTTCATACCGGCGATTCTTTCTGTTCAGCCCCTATGTTAACCATTTCAGAAGATGTGCAACAAAAGCTCCAGGAATATTCCTACCGGATTGTCGAAGCCATTCAGGTTATCGGCGGGACAAATATCCAGTTTGCACACAACCCTAATGACGGGAGGATTGTGGTTATCGAGATCAACCCGAGGACATCCCGTTCATCCGCACTTGCTTCCAAAGCCACCGGCTTTCCTATAGCCTTTGTTTCTGCCAAGCTTGCAGGCGGATATACATTAAAGGATATACCCTATTATAGAAACGGGACTCTTGATAAGTATACGCCTTCAGGTGAGTATGTTGTTATAAAATTTGCCCGGTGGGCCTTTGAAAAGTTCAGAGAAGCAGAAGACAAACTGGGTACGCAGATGAAAGCGGTTGGCGAAACAATGAGTATCGGCAAGAATTATAAAGAAGCATTCCAGAAAGCTATCCGCTCCCTTGAGATTAAACGTTACGGCCTGGGTTTCGCGAGCAATTTTAATGACCTGCCCCTTGACGACCTTCTGAGGCTCCTGAATGAACCGTCATCGGAAAGACAATTTATAATGTATGAAGCTTTGCGGAAGGGTGCAACAATAGATGAACTGTTTGAGAAGACGAAGATAAAACACTGGTTTATCGGGCAGATGAAGGAGTTGGTTGAGCTTGAAGAAGAAATCCTTCAATATAAAGGCAAGGCGGTTCCCGACAGACTCCTTATGAAAGTCAAGGAGGACGGTTTTTCAGATAAATACCTTGCCAAAATTCTTGACCTTAAAGAAGAAGATGTGAGGAACAAAAGAATAGCTCTGGGTAAAGCTGAAGCCTGGTGCGCGGTTCCGGTAAGCGGTGCCGACGCCGCATACTATTACTCTACATATAATGCCCCTAATGAAGTCAAAATAAGTGACAGGCCCAAAGTAATGATCCTCGGCGGCGGTCCGAACAGGATCGGCCAGGGTATAGAATTTGATTACACATGTGTGCACGCTGCATTTACTTTACGTGACGAAGATTATGAATCAATAATGGTCAATTGTAATCCGGAGACGGTATCTACGGATTATGACACTTCCGATAAACTCTATTTTGAACCGCTTACTGTTGAGGATGTCCTGAGCATATACAGTAAGGAGAAGCCGATCGGCGTAATAGTCCAGTTCGGCGGACAGACGCCGCTTAATATTGCAAGGGAACTGGAAGATGCAGGCGTAAAAATACTGGGTACATCCCCTGAAAGTATAGACCTTGCGGAAGACAGAAAACGTTTCAAACAGGTGATGCACAAGCTTGAGATACCGCAGCCTGAGAGCGGGACTGCAATAACGCTTGAGGAAGCCCTCAAGGTAGCAGCAGACATAGGCTATCCTCTTATGGTGAGGCCATCTTACGTGCTCGGCGGACGAGGAATGGAAATCGTCTATGACGATGCAACCCTGACCTCCTATGTGAATGCGGCTGTTGACATGTCTTCAGGAAGACCTATTCTTATAGATAAGTTTCTTGAAAATGCAATTGAAGCGGAGGCTGATGCAATTGCTGATGGAGAAGACGCCTTTGTACCCTCCATTATGGAACATATTGAGCTTGCAGGCATCCATTCGGGTGACAGCGCCTGTGCAATCCCTCCCAGAACTTTGTCTGAGAAACATATCAATACAATAAATGAATATACGAAAAGGATTGCCATAGAGTTGAATGTCGTAGGACTTATGAACATCCAGTATGCAATCGCTAACGACATAGTCTATATACTCGAAGCAAATCCCAGGGCGAGCAGGACTGTGCCCCTTGTATCGAAGGTGACGGGGGTTCAGATGGCACGTATTGCCACACAGATAATGCTCGGTAAAAAACTGAAAGATATGAACCTGAAACATAAGAAATATCGGCACGTAGGCGTAAAAGAGGCAGTGTTTCCCTTCAATATGTTTCCTGAAGTTGACCCTACCCTGGGGCCGGAAATGAGATCCACAGGTGAAGTCCTCGGTATGGCTGACTCTTTCGGTCTTGCCTTTTTCAAGTCTCAGGAGGCTGCCGGACAGAAATTGCCCGAAAAGGGTACTGTGCTTATAACAATATCTCCGAAAGACAGGGACGATATTTTAGGTGTGGCACAATATCTGAAAGAGGCCGGTTTCAACTTGCTTGCCACGGAGGGCACACATAAATTCCTTGCAATGAATGATATAGCATCAACACAGATAAAGAAAGTTCATGAGGGAAGGCCCAATATTCTTGATGCGCTGCACAATAAGGAGATACAGCTGATTATCAATACGCCCATCGGGAAGAACAGTATGTATGATGATTCTTATATAAGAAAGACAGCCATAAAATACAAAATACCTTATATCACAACAACAGCGGCGGCAAAGGCAGTGGCGGAGGGTATCAGGGCATACATAGAGAATAAAGAGGGAGCAGGCATCAAGTCGCTCCAGGCTTACCATAAAGATATAGAATAGATTTCAGCAACACACGCCCCCTGCGTGGGCGATTTGCTATGAAGTAACTCCGTTGAGTTTTATGTGCGCCAATTTATTTTTAAAACGATAATATCTAATCCGGGGTTCACGGATGAGAAATTTTCAGGTTTTTCTTTGCTGCATATACTCGGGAAGCCGAAGAAGCGCATCTTTGAAAGGTGAAGGATTGAAGACACTTAAACAGTCTTTGGCTGCACTTGTGTAATCCATTGCCTTATCAGATGTATACCTTATTCCGTCATATTTTTTTATAATAGCGCTCACCCTCTCGAAATCTCTCAATGTAATACTCTGTTTTTCAACCACTTTCCTGACGAGGGCTTTTTCTTTTTCTGTTGAAAGATTTACAGCGCTGATAAGGGGAAGTGTAATTTTTCCTTCTTTAAGGTCTGTCCCTACCTTTTTTCCGAGAACCTCATCGTATGAATTATAGTCAAGCATATCATCTGTTAATTGAAATGCCATGCCGAGATTGTGTCCATATTCTTTTAAAGAAAGTCTTTTCTCTTCATTAACATTTCCCAGTATCGCACCTATCTCGCATGCTACTGAAAAAAGAACCGCTGTCTTGTTCCTGATGATTTCAAAATAGTCTTCTTCGGTGGTATTAATATCTGATGTCTTCAAAAGTTCCAATATTTCACCTTCAGACAGCTGTTTCGTTGTATGCGCCATAGTTTTTATTATTTCAAAGTTGTCTCCTTCTGCCATGAGTTCAAAAGACTTTGTATAGAGAAAATCACCGACAAGGACACTTGCCTCATTCCCCCATATAGTATTTGCTGTTGAGGCGCCCCTTCTTGTTTGTGCATTGTCTACCACGTCGTCATGTAAAAGTGTTGATGTATGTATGAACTCGATGATTGCAGAGTAGGTTATATGTTTTTCGCCGGTATATTCACAGAGTTTTGAACTGAGCATGACAAGTATCGGCCTGATTCTTTTTCCGCCGGATTTTACTATATAATTTACAATCTCTTTAATGAAACCGACTTTTGTTGAGACTAATTGGTCTATAGATACTTCGAGTTTCTTCAGATCACCTTCTATCAGCTTTAAAATCTGTTCCATCGCTACCCCTTCAGATAGTAATAACTTTCAATTTCTTTCGTATATTGCTCATTATCGTATATATAAAGAGGTTTTTCAATAGTTACTTCCATGCCGCCCTCTTTTATAAATTCAGCAAGAAAAAGGTTGGCGCCCATCTCCCTTTTCGGATAAATCAATCTCAGTCTTTTCGGTTCAAGCTTATTTGCTTTGGCAGTGTATATGAGTTCGCCAAGTCTTTTTGAAGGATAAATAATATAAAAGCGCCCCTTTTTGTTCAGTAGAACTGATGAAGCTGAAAGCAGTTTTGAGAGATCAATATACGATTCATACCTTGCTATAAACCTTGAGTATTTTGGACTTTTTCTTCCCGTGCATTCTTTTGTGTAAGGGGGGTTGGACACGATTACGTGAAAAGGCGTCTTTCTTAAGTTTTCGACATGAAGTATTATGTCGCCATGGATAAATTGTACATTTTCGCAATTGTTGAGGTATTTATTCTTTTGGGCTGCCTGGAACAACTCTTCCTGTATCTCTATGCCCGTCATGAAGTTTTGATTGCCTTTCTTAGACATATAGACGGGTATAATGCCACAGCCTGTACCGATATCCAACAGCCTTTCATGCTTTTTCAGAGTTATAAAGTTTGACAGAAGAATGGCATCGATGGAGAATCTGTAACCATCCTTCTTCTGAATGATTTTCAGTTCATCGTTGCATAGAATATCAAGTGTCTCGTCATTTTCTATCTGCATCATTTCTATTTATCGATTATAAGTTAAATCACTGTTTATAAGCAGGTTTGCCCTGATCTCTCTATACCGGGCAATTATTCGTATTGGTAGAAAACCAGGCCTGTGAGTATTTTCGGATAGAAAAATGTTGATTTGGGCGGCATATAAAGACTATGATCGGCAATGTCCTTTACTTCTTCAACTGTTGTGGGAGGAAGGAATATCCCCAGGTCAATATTACCTTTTCTTATATCGCTTATCAGTTCATGTGAGTCTTGTGTAAATTCAATCTCATCATCAGCTATATTAAGCAGTCCCTTCAGCAGGCCGTTATGTACTATATTAACCTTCAGCTTTTTAAGGCTTTCATGCATGTTGTTATCCATTGAAATAGGTGAGCCCGCCTTAAGTATATATAACTCTCCGGGCGCATCTTTCGAATAAAAAAGATAGGCCGGCCTGTCGGATTGTGCGATACGTTCCATGGCTGTAATGAGCGAGCTGTCATTTTCCATCGGGATTTTTTCGATATCGGCATGCCGTCTCACGGCATCCAGGATTTGATTGATATTTTTGAATTGTTTGAATTTTACCATACGGTGATAAGGAAGGATCACAATACCGTCAGAATACATATTTGTCAAATAAATCGGTATATACGAAAGCCCCAGCCTGTATGAAACATCCAGCCTGTGATGACCGTCAGCAATATATATGTTTTTATTGCCTATTTCCTGAGAAAGGGCATTTATCGCGGCATTGTCCGTCATCCTGTAAAATCTGTTTGCAACAAGTTCCTCGTCAATAAAGTCATAGACGATCTCTTTCGGAGCTGTTGTGAGAATATTTTCAATACCCTGCATCCTGTCTTCATAAAGACCGAAAACAAAACTTGTGTAGGTTTTTAAAGAAGAGATCAGCCTTTCCCTGTCTTCTTTTGCTTTTTTCCTTGTCTCTTCATGAGTGAGCATACGGTTTTTTTCAATCTTGTTCAGTGCTATAAAACCTCTTCTGAGGTAGTTTTTATGCCCGACTTCAAATTCCTGTTCGTATATATAGACCGTATCTTCGTTGTCAAATTTAAGTATTCCCTGTTGCAGCCAATTTCCGAGTGTTTCTTTCGCGTTATTATATTTGTCCAGAGGAGGATTTTTCTCAGGCAATTCCAGTCTTATCGCATTAAATATGTTTCTTTCGTAATATGCCCCTGCATTTGAGATGACATCGTAGGGCGGGCAGACGCAAGATGCTATATCGCTTATCTTTTCACTGCTGAAAAGTATTCCTTTAAAAGGTTTTATATATGGTTCCTGCATACTGAATTTGTTAACACAGGCAGGGTGGAAAGTCAAGTAGCCCCTCGGTTTGGTAATTAAACTATCATAATATTTATAAGAAATGTTCCCCTTCACTTATTAGCGTAACATTTTTGACCCTTTCCAGGACAAAATTCAAAGGATAAAATACTAGATGCGGCTTTAAAAGTATTCTCTGAATACGCCTGCAAAGGGGCAAGCGGATGGGGTGATTAAACAATTAAAACAGGAACATTCTAAAGTCGGCTTAAAAACATTTATTCTGCAGGTAGAAGATATTATATAGCAGTTGATCAGCATTTATCAGGCAAAGCCGGAGCATTGCCCCTGAATCCGGCGGCCATGTTTTCAAGCTCGTCCCAGCGGTGATAGGCTTCATCGAGTTCCTTTTCCACCGAGCTTAAACGATTGTTGGCTGCGTATACCTTGTCCAAATCACGGCTTGCATAGAATTCAGAGGAATTGAGGGTTATTGTGAGACGCCTTTTCTCTTCCTCTAAGGCTTCGATGATCTGTGGCAGTGATTCAAGTTCGCGGGTCTCCTTAAAGGAGAGTTTATACTTCTCCTTCGGTGTTTTCTCCCTCTTTTGTTTCAGTTCCTTTGGAGCTGTTGACTTCAATTGCTCGATCGGCACCTTCCTCTGTCTGAGCCAATCGTCATAACCGCCGACGTACTCCGCTAACTGTCCGTTACCCTCAAAGACAATTGTCGAGGTCACCACATTATTGAGAAACTCGCGATCGTGACTGACCAGCATAATCGTACCCTTGTAATCCAGGAGCCTGTCTTCGAGCAACTCCAGCGTTTCCGCATCAAGGTCATTGGTGGGTTCATCAAGGACAAGCACATTAGATGGGATGACAAATAGCTTTGCCAGAAGCAGGCGGTTGCGCTCACCGCCTGAGAGAGAACTGACTGGCGACATAATCCGCTCAGGCGAAAAAAGAAAATCCTGAAGATACCCAACCACATGCCGCGGAATGCCGCCAATAATAACCGTGTCGTTGCCGTTACCGACATTTTCCCTGAGCGTTTTGTTCTCATCGAGCTGTGCACGGAGCTGATCAAAGTAGGCAACACCGACACCGGTACCCAGTCGAACTGTTCCCTGTTGGGGCATGAGGTCACCGAGGAGTATTTTTAGGAGAGTGGTTTTGCCGGACCCGTTAGGCCCTATAACACCAACCTTATCGCCTCGGATGACAGTAGTGGAGAATCCGTCGACGATTTTTGTATCACCCCAGGCAAATGAAATTGATTTTGCATCCACAACCATCCGGCCGCTCCGCTCTGCTTCCTGTATTACCAGCCGGGAGACACCTGCCTGTTCCTGTCTGCGCGCGCGTTCCCGGCGCATCTGCATCAACGCCCGGACCCTCCCTTCGTTGCGGGTACGACGAGCCTTCACACCTTGCCTGATCCAGGTCTCCTCTCTGGATAATTTTTTATCAAATTCATGCCACTGCTTCTCTTCTGCTTCCAGCAAGGCCTGCCGTTGTTCAAGGTATGTCCTGTAGTTACAGGCGAAGGATATCAGACGGCCCCTGTCGATTTCCACGATCCGTGTTGCCAGACGCTGAAGAAAAGCCCGGTCATGGGTTACGAACATGAGCGTTTTTTCATACTTCAACAGGAAATCCTCAAGCCAGAGGATGGTACTGACATCCAGGTGGTTTGTGGGTTCGTCCAGAAGCAGGATATCAGGATCATTCACCAGAGCCCTGGCCAGAAAAACCCGGCGTTTCATACCTGCAGACAAAACCCGGAAAAGGGCATTTTCATCCAGTTCAGACCTTGTAATCACCCCTTCTACCCGCTGGTGATAATGCCAGGCGCCGGATGCATCTATATGGTGCTGGATATCCTCAAGCTTTCTGATTAGACCGTCGTTACTGCTTTTGCTAATCTGCACGGTAAGGTCATGGTATTCCCTGAGGAGTTCCGCGTGTTCCTGTCCGCCTGCAGCCACCACGTCATAGACAGTCCCCGGCAGATCATCGGGGACATCCTGTGCCAGCATGGCAATCTTTACATTGCCTGTTCGAATAATACTGCCTGAATCCGGAGTTATATGTCCGGCCAGCATTTTCATAAAAGTGGATTTGCCTGAGCCGTTACGGCCCAGCAGGCCGATGCGTTCGCCGGCCTCGATCTGAAGCGAAACGCCATCCAACAGTTGCGGGCCGCCGAAATTCAGTGAAACATCATTTATAAGCAGAAGTCCCATATTATCTCACGGGTCTT
>Ga0351919_10145_pt1 | contig 20780 bp, 17 predicted proteins | sample TotcelHT113001N6_FD_206845 | JGI IMG/M metagenome (GOLD analysis project Ga0351919, IMG submission 206845) | Enriched cells from coal bed in the Powder River Basin, Montana, United States - Total cells T11 rep1 HSBNCT.T11.300.1.N6 ...
ATCCGGACACGATCGTTGGCTCCCAGCACTCGTCCGGAAGCCTTCGTACCGGAGAGAACGAACGTCGCCAGGGCGCTGCCGGCAAGGGTGCGTTTCAGAAAGTCACGGCGATGGTGACGAAGCATGGTTCACCTTCTGGAGGGAAAGACATGGAACAAAGGATTGTTGGATCGCGCTGAACAGATGCCTTGGTGCTACACATTCTCCTCCACCACCCACGGTGGGCGATAGGCACGCGTGAAGAGGCTCATGGCCTCGGGTTCGTCGAGGATTCGCTCGGTCTTCGGATCGATTCGCAGCTTCCGGCCGCCGAGCCGGCAGCTGATGTTGGCGTAGTGGACCAGGAGCATGCTGCGGTGACCTTCTTCGATGTCGGCGCTGGGTCGCTGACGGCTCTTGACCGAGTGGACGAAGTTCTCCTTGTGGGGAGGGTCGGGATAGCGGCCATACATCTGGTCCTTGACCACCGGCTCTCGATCTTTCGTCCGAACGAAGACCTGCCAGCCGCCGCCCATCCGGCCTACGTACATCACGCCCTGCTCGCCGTAAAGCTCGATCCGCGTGGCGTTCTGGGGCCAATGGGGGAAGATGTCGCCGTTGCGAATCCCGTCGTCGCTTCTGAGCATGTAGGGCGTATAGAGCGTCTGCTCGTAAGTCATCAGCATTTGCGGGAACTCGAAGACGGCCAACTGTGTGTCGGGCGTTTCGGCAGCCCCTTGCATATTGAAACGCCCGCCGTTGCAATAGACGCCGCTCGGATAATCGACGCCGCAGAGCCAGCGAGCCAAATCGAGTTGGTGGATTCCCTGATACGCCATCTGGCCGCCCGCGTAGTCCCAGAGCTGACGCCATTGGGTATGGATCGCCTTGTTGTACTCACGTGCCGGGGCCGCGCCGTTCCACATGTCCCAGTCCAGCGTGTCGGGCGGGGCTGAGTTGGGTCCCCACTGGAAGTCCGCCTCGTAACACTGCTCGAATACGCGGCAGAGGTGTACTCGGCCCAGCTTGCCCTCTTCGAGATAGCGTTTGGCGGCCAGGTTGTAGGGAGCGCTGCGGTTCTGCGTGCCGATCTGCACGATTCGGTCGTACTTTCGAGCGGCCTCGACGGCCTGGCGGCCTTCCCAGCAATTGTGGCTCTGTGGCTTCTCGCAATAGACGTCCTTGCCGGCACGGCAGCACAGAATCGTCGCCAGGGCGTGCCAGTGGGGCGGGGTGGCGATCACGACGGCGTCGACCGAAGCGTCGGGGAGCATCTCGCGGAAATCTTGCAGGCACTTGGGCCGCTTGCCCCCTTGGCGCGCCGCGTACGCCTCCGCGCGCGACTCGTGCAACTGGCGGTTTACGTCGCAAACGTAGCCGATCTCGCAATCGTCGCGATCCAGAAACCCCATGGCCAAGGAATGACCCCGCCCTCCGCCGACGCCGATCATCGCCAGCACGAGCCGGTCATTGGCTGGAGTCGCTCGGGCAGATCGAGGGTTGGTGAGAATCGTCGCTCCGGCGGCGAAGCCGAGCGCGCTCTTTCCCGTACGATCGAGGAACCGACGCCGGTTGATTTCTGACATGGAAGCAAATCCTCCGATAGAAGTCGATATTCTTCGTGGCAGCCTTTCGGGGCTATCCCGCGCCGGCTGCCTTTCTCAAACGGCCAGCTCTGATGGTAACACATCTCCCCGGTGTTTCAACGGCGTGTTCTAAGGCAGTTCGAGGGCTGTTGGACGGGAAGCCCAGACGATGCGCGGCAGGCCGAACCGGTATTCGTCGCGTGGGGACGGCATCTCGGCCGGCCGTTGAGTACGGCCGCCAATTCGCGAATCGCCTTGTGACGCAGGGCCTCGACTTGCTCGGGCGGTGCGTCATGAAGCGATCCCTTGACGAGTGCCTCGACCGGCTCAAACGTATCCGGCCAGTAGACCTGGGACAGATTCGCTTCCTCGCCCCGGAGGCTCGAAAGAGGCGGCAGCCACACTCCATTCTGGGATCTGTAGAACTTGTGCCCGTCGCGGAACACTCGGCCCGCTTCGATCACCAGCACGACCGGCCTGCCGCGGCGCTGGCCTGCTTTCGTTGCTGTCTGGGTGTCCGGCGACAAATGGACGTCATGCCGCTTGCCCTTGGTCAGCTAAAGGCGCATGACACATTGCGGTGCTGCGGCTCTACCCGGCGGGGGCGCAAGCTGATAGACTGCAAGAGGCGACGATGGGCGATTTTGGACTGCGGTGATAGGTTACCGGGTTTCGAATCGGCGGCTCTCTCGCGTTTCATCGCCGCTGCACGGCGAGCCGCAGGTGACTGCGTGCCGGATTTGCCGGCGCCTGCGGTTGGGCGTCAAACGACAAAACCAACGCGTGGACTCCTCCCATGATGCTCCTACGAATCTGGATCGTGAGACTCGGCCTCGTGCTGGCAATGGCTGGCGGAATCGATCGGAGTTCAGCCGCCGCCGAGGCGAAGCCGGCGGGGCCGCGATACGAGCGGGCCGTACTGATCCGCTTCGAGGGCGTGATCACGCCGCTGTTGGAGCAATTCCTCTATCGCAAGCTGGACGACGCCGAGCAGGACGGCGCCGACTTGGTCATCCTGGAAATCGACAGTCCGGGCGGGCTCGTCGAATCGAGTTTCAATATCGCCCACCGGTTGCGAGACCTGGATTGGGCGGCAACCGTGGCGTATGTGCCGCGCGAAGCGCTCAGCGGAGCCGCGATCGTGGCCTTGGGTTGCGAGCAGATCATCATGGATCCCGACGCCGTGCTGGGCGACGCCGGGCCGATCCTGCTGGGCGAAGACTTCCTGTTCCGCCACGCACCCGAAAAAGTGCGCAGTGACTTGGCTCGCAAAATCCGCGATCTGGCCGAAGGCCGGCGCCGCCCGCCGGCGCTGGCCGAAGCGATGGTGGACAGGGAGCTGGTGGTATATGAAGTCACCGATCGCCAGACCGGCGCGACGACGTTCATGTCGGAGCACGAACTCCGCTCGTCCCGGGACCCGGATCAATGGGAAAAGGGGCCTCCGGTCCTGGAGTCGCGGGAAGGCAATTTCCTGGAAGTGAATGGACGGCGCGCGGTCGAGTTGACGTTGGCCGAAGGTACGGCGAACAACCGCCAGGAGTTGCAGCAGCAGTTGGGACTGGCCCAGATGCCGCGGGTGATCAAGCCCACCGGCGTGGATACCGCCGTCTACATCCTGAATTGGCCGTGGATTACCGCCCTGTTGTTCGTCGTGGGCCTGGTGGCGTTGTACATCGAGATGAGTACCCCGGGCATCGGTTTGGGCGGCTTGGTCTCCCTGTTGTGCTTTGCCCTGTTTTTCTGGAGCCGTTTTCTGGGCGGAACGGCCGAGCTGCTGGAGATCGTCCTATTCCTGACGGGCGTGGCGTTTCTGGCCGTCGAGATTTTCGTGCTGCCCGGGTTCGGCGTGGCCGGCATCATGGGGCTGATGCTGATGCTGGCCGGGGTGCTGATGGCGGGCCAGACGTTCCTGATTCCGGAGACGAGGCGCGAGTGGGAGATATTCGGCACGTCCGTGCTGGTGCTCAGTTGTTCGGCCGTGGCGTTTGTCGCGGTCGCCGCGCTGCTGAGCCGACACTTCGGCTCGTTGCCGATGTTGAACCGGCTGGTACTGCAGCCGGCCGGTGGGGACTCCGTCCCGCGCGTGCGAACGGCTGCGGATGGAGACAAGCCGTTGCCGGTACTTGCGCCGGACAATTCGTACGGTGTCGACGTCGGCGACTGGGGACTGGCGATTTCGCCCCTGCGGCCCTCCGGCAAAGCGCGTTTCGGCGACCGCTACCTGGACGTGTTGACCGACGGCGATTTTGTGGAACGCGGCCGCCAGGTGCGGATTGTCGAGATCCAGGGCAGCCGCATCGTCGTGCGCGACGTCGAGGAGGAGTAGATGCCGCCGAGGACGTTGTTTGAACAAGCCGAAGCCGACCACTTGCGGCAAGCGCAACCGCTGGCGGCGCGGATGCGGCCGGCGACCCTGGACGAGTTCGCCGGCCAGCAGCATTTCCTGGGCGAGGGCAAGCTGCTGCGGCGGCTGTTGAAAGCGGACCGGCTCGGATCCGTGCTGTTCTACGGGCCGCCCGGCACGGGCAAGACCACCCTGGCGCGATTGCTGGCCACCGAAAGCCGCCGCCGGTTCCGCCAATTGAGCGCCGTAACCAGCGGCGTTAAGGATCTGCGCGAAGTCCTGACGGACGCCCGCGACGAGTTGGCCACGGGCGGACAGCGGACGCTGCTGTTCATCGACGAGATTCATCGCTTTAACAAAGCCCAGCAGGACGCGTTGTTGCCGGACGTCGAAGAGGGCGTCGTGACGTTGGTCGGCGCGACCACGGCCAATCCATTCTTTGCGGTGAACAGCGCGCTGGTCAGCCGCAGCCAGATTTTTCAATTCGAGCCGCTGTCGCCCGCCGACGTCAAGACGCTGTTGCGCCGCGCCGTAGCGGACAAGCTGCGCGGGCTGGGCCGGTACGAAGTCCGCCTGCACGACGACGCGCTGGACTTCCTGGCCGAGGTCTGCGACGGTGACGCGCGGCGAGCCCTGACGGCGCTGGAGATCGGCGTCTTGTCCAGCGGCCGGCGCCCGCTGGAATTCACGCGCCAGTTGGCCGAAGAGTCGGTCCAGCGAAAGGCGGTCGCCTATGACCCCACGGGCGACGCCCACTACGATGCGATCAGTGCACTGATCAAGAGCATCCGCGGCAGCGATCCGGATGCCGCCTTGTACTGGCTGGCACTGATGCTCGAAGCCGGCGAGGACGTTCGGTTCCTGTGCCGCCGGCTGATCATTTTGGCCAGCGAGGACGTCGGCAATGCCGATCCACAGGCTCTGCCTTTGGCGGTCGCCGCGATGCAGGCCTGCGAGTTCATCGGACTGCCCGAATGCCAGCTGACGCTCAGCCAGGCCGTGACCTACTTGGCCTGTGCGCCCAAATCGAACGCCGCCACGACGGCGATCGGCGAAGCGCGGCGCGACGTCCGCGGGGGACGCGTGCTGCCGGTGCCGGTAGCGCTGCGCGACGCGCACTATGCCGGTGCCGATCGGCTGGGCCACGGCAAAGAGTATCAGTATTCGCACGACGCCGAGGGCGGCGTGGCCGCCCAGGATTATCTGGGCGTGGACCGCGAGTACTATCGGCCGGTGGCCCGGGGGTTCGAGGCCGAGTTGGCCCGGCGGTTGGAGATCCTGCGACAGACGTTGCGGAGCGGCCGGGCTAAAACGCCGACAATCCCAGAATAAGCCGCAGGGAGACGGTGACGAGCAGATACAGCGCGCAATGAACAGCGGCGGTGCTGAACTCGAAATCCAGGCTGGCAAAAGCGCCAAAAGCGCCGATGCCGACCATCACCGGGGCGATAAAGACCATGTGGATGACCTGCACTTGATCGCCGCCCAGGACATAGCCGGTGACCAGTGCGACCAGTCCCCACAGGGCGGCATACACGGCGGAGCAAATGCCGACGCGGATCCAGAGTTCTTTTCCGCGGAACGGTTCCAGCTCGTCGTCTCGCAAAAACGTGTAACCCGCCCAAGCCAGAGGCGGCGCCAGGACCAAGGCGCCGAAAACCAGCAACAGCGTCGGCACATCCCCCGTGGGCGAACGGAACATCCACGTCGCCACCAGGACGGTGACGATCGCCCCCACCACGATGGCCGTCAAACGCGGCGAAACCTTTGTCTCCTTGCGGGCGATCGGTTTCAGGACCGCACGGCCCTTGGTGTCTTTGGGCCCGAATCCTTCGGGCGCATGCACGACGACCTGCTCGGCCTTGGCAGGCACCTTGATGATCGCCTTGCACTGGGGACACGGACCTTGCTTGCCCGCGAACTTGTCGCTGACATTAAAGCTTTTCTTACAGCCTGGGCAGACAACCGGGATGGCCATACGCGGGATTCAATTATTGACGGGAGGTTATTCACATTCGGCGAGATCGTCTTCGTTGATCATCGCCAGGCCCTGGCCGGAGAGCATCTCGACCGCCGCCTCGAGATTATCGACCATCAAGGCCATGACCGGATAACCGTGAGGACGAGCGATCAACGGATACGCTTGGATAATATTGATCTCCGCCTGAAGCAGCGCGGAACAGATCTGGACCATCGGTTGCGGACCTTCCGGCAATTCGACGCACAACAGGTCGCTTTCGATGATTGTCAGTCCGGCCCGTTCGAGGATTTCTCGGCCTTGTTCCGGGCGACTGAGAATAATCCGTACAAACGCGCATTCCGTGGCGTCGTTGATAGACAGCCCGACGATGGTTACGTGACCGACTTCGAACCGTCGCACCAGTTCAAGTAACTGGCCCACGCGGTTTTCCAAGAAGATCGTGAACTGACGAATGGTCGGATAATCGCGGCCACGCGCTGTTGCAAAGTCGATTGCAGCACCTTCTCCGATACTCATTTGCCCGTGCGCCTTTCAGCTAAGCGGAGTTTTGCGAGCCGGGGGGATCGGCCCCTTCTCGCCGGACGTCTCGCCAAGCACAACTATAGAAAAATCAACAGGTTCGGTCAACGCGGAAAGCTCTTTTCACGGTGCTTGGGGTGCATGTCAGGGTTTGCGCGAGTTGTCGGGGTTGAAAAAAGATCAATAGGAGAATTAGCGGCTGGCATGGTAAACTGCGGGCCGTGGACCGTTTGGAGAACGGGGTCTTTTGGGGAAGGAACGATTCATGGATGATGTGGCGACGCGTGTGCAGGAAAAAAATAGCCAAGTTTTGTCCAGGGATGCGAAGACGGCCCAGTTAACGGAACGTCTGGAAAAGTTGCTCCGAGAAGTGGCTGATGTCGAAATCGAGTTGAGTCGAGCAGAGGGGGCGATCAAAGGGATTCCGCATTATTCCGTCATCGAGGGGCGAGCCCATGCGTTGGGTAAGCAGCTCAGCCAGGAAGTGCAGCATCGGCAGATGCGCGAATTGACGGCCTCCCAGCCGCTCAGCGGCAAGTGTCCGGGCTGCGGCACGCGGTGCGATTTGCATTTGCACTGTCGCGAGGTGAAGTCGATGGATGGCCCATTCGAGTTGCAGGAACTCGTCGGTGAGTGCCCCTGCTGTCGCAGGTCTTTTTTTCCCGATGCGGGAGGCGTTGGGATTTGACGCCCGAGAATTGACGCCGGGCTTGGGGGAGCGGATCGTCTATACAGCGGCCGAGACGCGATCGCTCCTGCGTGGCAAGCTGGTCTTGGAGAAAATCGGCGGCGTCATGGTTTCGACCAACACGATCGAACGGGTGGTCGGAGACGTCGGGGCCGAACTGGCGGCCCGTCGCGACGCCGACCCGAAGACGGCCGAAGCTCTGGCTCAACGGCCGGAATCGCCGCCCGAATTGGCCGTGGTGGAATGTGACGGAGGCCGCATCCGGACGCGTGAGCCGAACCAGGGGCCGGGCGTTCATCTATCGGGCGAGGGCTGGCGGGAGACGAAGAACGCCTGCTTGATCCGGGGCACGCGACAGATGTTTGACGATGATCCCCAGCCGGAGCCGCCGGCCTGTTTCTGCGATCCTCAACACGTGGCCCAGATCGCAGAAACCGAGGCCTTGTCAGTGGCTTCGCCACCAGCGGCGTCCGAAGGCGGCCAGGCAGAGCAGTCCAGAGAGACGCAGGTTCCCTTTGAAGGCGATTGGCGGCCTAAGCGCTTCGTGCGAACGGTTGTCAGCAGTATGCAGTGTTCCCGCGACTTCGGTCGGCAGATGGCCCGCGAGGCGAAGCGGCGGCGTTTTTTTGAGGCTTCCGCTCGCGCATTCTTGGGAGATGGCTTGCCTTGGAACTGGACGTTGTGGAAGGACCACTTCCGCGACTTCACGCCGATCTTGGACTTCATTCATCCGCTGAGTTATCTGTTCCTGGCAGCGAAGGCGGTCCACGCCTTGGCCAACGACGCGTGGAGTCAATACTTGGCTTGGATGCGAGGCTGTTGGCAAGGCGAAGTGGGCCAAGTCATCGAAGAGTTACAGGCTTGGCAAGAAAAACTGGGACTCCCGCCTTCGGATACGCTCGACACGGATCCACGGAAAATCGTGGCCACAACGATCGGCTACCTGGAGCACAATCGTTCTCGGATGAACTACCCCGAGTATCGCCGCCAGGGTCTGCCGATCACCACAGCCTGGATGGAGTCGTTGGTTAAAGAAATCAACTATCGGGTGAAAGGCACAGAGATGTTCTGGAACAATCCGCAAGGTGCGGAAGCGATCCTGCAGGTTCGCGCGGCGGCGTTGAGTGACGACGATCGGCTGTCACGGCACATGCGACAGCGTCCCGGACAGCCGTTCCTTCGCCGTCCCAAACGGTGCCTTACGCTGGGCGGAACCCCTACGTGTTAGGAAGCGAAACTCCGCGTCCACGCTTCGGGAACACGGCGATCAAGGTGGCTTGGCGATCGCCACCGAGCCGGTCTGCGGTGGTGCCGCTCGCTCTCGAGCGACCTGAGTACGGATGGCAGTCGCGTGTTGTTTGCGACGAGCCCGAGACCTGTGATTGCGCCGCTGCTGTCGGGCCGCCGCTGACCTCGTTCGTGGGCGCTCCACCGGCCGTCGGCTGGCCGGGCTCCTGAGCGTCGCCACCACGCCGAGAGTGTAGCGTCTGGAGTGGTGCCGTCCGCTCTTGATCGCCTCGAGTGAGAACCGCGAATGTGTGTTGTTTGTGACGATCCCGAGACCTGTAATCGCGCCGCTGCCGGGCCGTCGCTGGCCTCGTTGGTGGGCGTCCACCGGCCGTCGGCTGGCCGGGCAACTGAGTGTCGCCACCACGCTGAGAGTGTGGCGTCTGGAGTGATGCCGGCTGCTCTTGATCGCATCGAGTAAGGGCCGCGGATGTGTGTTGTTTGTGACGAGCCAAAGAGCTGTGATCGCGCCGCTGCTATCGGGCCGCCGCTGATCTCGTTGGTGGGCGCCCACCGGCCGTCGGCTGGCCGGGCTCCTGAGCGTCGCCACCACGCTGAGAGTGTGGCGTCTGGAGTGATGCCGGGCGCTCTTGATCGCCTCGCGTGAGGACCGCGGATGTGTGTTGTTTGCGACGAGCCCGAGACCTGTGATCGCGCCGCTGCTGTCGGGCCGCCGCTGATCTCGTTGGTGGGCGCCCACCGGCCGTCGGCTGGCCGGGCTGCAGAGCATCGCCATCAAGCCGAGAACGCACCGGTCCGCGGTGGTGCAAGCTTGGACGTATCGTCCGTCCTTGCTAGTGTGGGGGCGGCGTGGTCTGCCTCGCGGCCAGTCGTCGCGACCAGTTCGGACGGCGGAGGCAATCTTGTTCAGGACGCAGCCGATACGGTGTGATAGTCCGCCACGGTCCGGCCGCCGATGAGTTCCGCCGCAGCCGCCGTCCCATCGGCTATTGGCTGGCCGGGCGACCGATCGCCGCCGCCACGAGATGGAAACGTGGCAGTTGGCGGCGTCCTGTTATTGGCGGCGATCCCAAGGGTGTGCGATAGTCCACCGCGGCCGGGCCGCCGGTGTATTCGATCGCGGCCTCGATTGGCGACATATCTCCAGAATTGCCTTCGCAGCTGACACTGCTAGCAGCGACAGGTCCCGCAGGACTTTATCCAAGATGCAACGTTCGGTGCATCCGATATGCACCCTAAAGCACTGTTTCTAGCTTGCTGAAACCAGCAAACCCTGACATGCACCCGGTTACTTTCGCGTTTTCCTGCGAGATCTTCTCTGTTCGTCCTTCTTGCGAGGAAGAGGAGACGCATTCGCTGGTTCAGGAAGCATGCGGGCATGCAGGTCTCCAGCCATGAACAAGTGATGGATCACGAACATGTCAGGGCTTTGTCCGCGGCGGTGGCGAGTTTCACGAACGCGGGGTTCGGGCTGGAGAACGGTTGACGTCTGAAGTTCACCGGGTGCGTCCATGCCGAGATTTCTGTGTTGCATTTTGACGTTGTCCTGGATGCCGACAATTGCAGCGGGTACGTCACCGTCCAGGACGAATGCCAGCATGCCGCCGTGGCGAACCGCACCTGAATACTGACCGCTGACGAATCGAAGCATCCCAAAGCGGACATACTCCGCGAAGTACGGGCGGATGCCATTCTCGGTCCGGACGTTAATCCGTTTACATTCCAAGCAGAAGTAGATTTCGTCAGACGGCACGAAGGGGAGGAAGGCGATATCCAGACGGCCCAATTCGTCACCGGAGTCAGGTTCCAGGATGACGGCTTGAGGCTGGATGCGGAACGGGTAGGCAGCACGATCTGGGCAGCGTTGCAGTGCCGAGCACAGGCGGTTTGTGACCGGATCTTCCCGCTCGTTTCCCGCCGGAGGCGGCAGCTTGTCCCACGTCTCAATGACGAGGGCGAGTATCTGGGGTACCTGAGAATCGAGCAGGTCTACCCACTCGGCGGTTGATCCCCAAGGCGTCATAGATCCCCCTGCGGCGATCGCATCAGGATCGTTCCGGCAATCTCGTCTGCGTCGTTCATCGCGGCGGTTTGAGTCCAGTAACGCTGGCCGATCGGCTTGACCAGATAGAGGCGGTTCCGGTCGAAGACCATGACGCCCCGCACAAGATCGATGGCGGCGTGTTTTCGAGAGGCCACTTTGCTCAAGCGGTTCAACGTCTTCAGGAGGTCGCCATTCGTATTGGGCGTGGGGGCCGACACTTCGGAGCGGTCGATTTTCTCAAAAATGGCCACGCCGACTCCGAGCGATTCGGAGCTGCGAACGTGGCCCCGAACGGCAAATCGCCCGCATCTGGCCCAGCCGTTAAGCATTTCGCAGACACGGTCGCGGTAACTATCCAATTGCGCCGACTTCACGGGCATGATGGTGGGAACCAGCGGACGGGCCCTCGTTGGGCGGACGCTCGGTATGACGACCGTATTGGTGTCGTTAATCAGGAGCTTTTCCATTGGCAAGACGTCGAAGTACTCCTCCACAAGCGGCTCGATCGCCTCACTGGCCGACCGGATAATGCCGGGACGGTCGGCTAGATCCGCATCCGCCCGCTTCGCTACGTCAGTAACGAGGCGAGCCACTTCCCGGACGATGTTCCAAGATCGCTTTGGGTCGGGTTGGTCGTCCGGAAGCGGGAAAGGCAAGCGAAGTACCTCCTCGACATGGACTTCTTGCCGGCTGACTCCCCAGTTCGACGATGTGTGGAAGAGGAAGTACTTGGCCAGACCCGTTCGCAGGTAGGCGGCCAAGAATGCGAGGAGATCTCGGTCGTTCTGCGGACCGTGGATGCCCCGTACGGCATCTTGGAAGCTAACATCGAAGTCCGCGAACGCTGTGCTCGTTGCCCCCTTTCCCATCAGGACGTGCGGGCAGCGAAATACCGCTGTGATCTTGTTCGAGCCGCTCCGGACCGTCACTTCAGGGGCGTCAAGAAGAATGCAATCTCTGGTCAGCAATAACAAGTCAATCGCGGCATTTGAGGCGTTGATGAACCAACGCGAAGGCAATGAAATTGTCTCGGCTTTCTCCGGATCGTCCGCACTTCCCTGAGGCTGAAAACCCACGGCCATAATCCAAGGTTTCGTCGTGTCCTTCTCTCTTGCACGCCGGACGTGATCTCTCAACCTCGGGTACAACGACAACCTGTCCAGCAATCGCCAGTCTCTCGGCGTAGCCCAATACCGTTGCTTCCAGATCTGTGGCGCGTCGGGGCCGTTAAGGTCCCGGAGCACCTCGCCCACCGTGATGGTTGACCGGTCCTGAGGAGCGATGGTGATTACTTCTGCTTTCGTCACCGCCCAATCCGCCTTCGGAGTCCAGTACTCAATTCGTTGGGCTCCAACGACGGGCGGCGGTTTGCAGTAACGCACGACGACCGCGGGGTGTCCAGCCTTCTCGAACAAGAATCGCTGGAAGTCGGCCAAGTTGAGTACGCGGTCGATGGCATGCGTCTGGACCCAGGCCCTTTGAAAAGGGATCGCGGTCGTGCTGTGGTTGAACAGCACCCCATGCGGCAGGACCAAGCAGACCCGGCCATCGTCGCCGATGTGTTCCGGGGCCTTCCACACAAACGCGGCGGCAATCTGCTTGTCCGGTAGCGGCCGATCGTGGGCGTCGCACCATTGGCCCGCCGGAGTCGCACGGGTCGCAACGCTTCCCCACGGCGGATTACCGACAACCAACGCCACGTCCCTGGGGATCGGCTCGCATTCGGAAAAGAAGTCCGCGCGTCGGATGTTTCCCGTGGCCGCGTCGGCCTGATCTTCGGAAACCACCAAGCACGGCAGCGCACGCCCTTTTTCCTGCAGTTGCTGGATGTCGCGAGGGGAAAGCTGGTCAAGGTATGCAAGGTAGAGACTGAAGGCGGTGATCCGACAGGCGGTTTCGTTCACATCCACGCCGAACAGGCTCTCCCGCAGAAGCCGCATGAGTTCCCTGGCCTTGGTGTCGTTGCGGGCGGCAGGATTGGCCTGCCTCCACTCTTCGGCGATCCGGTTGAACAGCCCGACAAGGAAGATCCCGGACCCGCACGCAGGATCGAGAAATCGTTTTCCGAGAAGCGTCGGCATGCGCTCCAGGGCGGTATCCAGTACGATTTCGGCCAGGAATCGAGGCGTGTAGAACGCACCCACCTGATCGTCCGACGTCTTCAGGAATCGCTCGTAGATGGCGCTGATCGTCTCGATGGGAATGTACCCGAAGTCATACGGCCAGAAGGCACGTTGCCCGGTGCGGACGGCCGTCCCATGGAAGAAGTCGTCCAGAACCTCGATGTGCCGATCGGAAACCAAGTCTGCCTCGCTGGCCAGATCGTCGCTGAACAGGTCGCCGTTGAAATCGTCTGCCAGCCTGCCGAATAACCGGTACAGCGCCGCCTTCGCGTCGTCGCGAGGTCTAACTCCGAGGACGTCTCGCAGGTGAGCGGCGTCCTTGATGCCCAGGCCGTGCAGGTAATCTGCCCCGATCACCTCGCGGTCGAACAGGTAGCAGGCGAACACGAGACGGCAGAGCAACGCGTCCAGCACCGCCGCCGGAACGCGATTGGCCGTTGCCCCGTCCAGCTGTTCACGGGTGTCTTTGAGGTTCTCGAGCAAATCCCTGTCAATGCGGTGGGCTGGGTCGAAATAGCGTTGATGCTCGCGAAAGAACTGTCCCGACTCGACGCCGATCAGGAACTCCTCGAGTTTGGTCCCGACGCGGTCAAGGACGGTGACCAAACTGGATAGATCCGCTTCTGTGGGTGGAACGGCATCCGGTCGACTCATGCCGGAGTAGATATGCACCTGGTCGTCGGAGATCAGTGCCAGAACAGGTGCCCCGCCGTGGTTCCAGAAACGCCCCTGCAACTCGTGAACGGCGCTGGGAATGATCTGCTTGATCCGCTTGAAATAGATCAGTGGCGAGTTCTCCGCGCACAGGATGCCATCCACCTTAAGCAGTCCAAACGCCCGGCGGAGCAGGTGTGCTTGGGGGGTTGTAGGCCCGAGATCTTCCGGGCCCGCAAAGAACTGAGGCGGAACCTTCGAGGCGATCCCGAAGTCGGTCTTCCAGTCGGTTTGGCGCGCGGCAGTCATTTGAACGCTGCTCCCTCCTCGGCCGCAACCATTGTGGATTCGCCGAGCAACTTGTAGGCCCATCCTTTGGCAAGCCGGACTGCGCAGATCGAGTAGCCTTGCTCCTTCAGGAATTCGATGTCTCGATAAACGGTCTGCTCGGAGCACACGAGCTTCTCTGCCAGAATCGGAGACGAGAATTCACCCGCACGGATCAGTTCGATCAGTTTGCTGTGACGGTCGGCAATCGCCCGGAAACGTTCGTATCGCATCTATTCGCCTCCACCGCCCATGTCTAACAAGCCATGATAGACTTGTCAATGCCGGGTACATCCTTGCGACGGAGATTTACCGCGACCTGCCGTCGGATTCACGGGTCCACTCGGAACGGGACATTCCCGTAAGCGAGGTGGCCTTTGCCGTCCTTGACGGTTACGAACAGACGATAGGCACCGACTTGCGACGGCGCGGTGAATCCGATCTTCGCAGCGGCTGGATCGCGGATCAATCCCGGGATCGGCTTGACAGGCTTCTCCAGGCCGCCGGCGTAGGAGCCGGCAGGGATCACAACTTCCGGCCGGATGTCCCATGCGAAGACGAACGGGTCTGCCTCGTGATCGGTGGCTTGGACTTCGGCGCGGTAGGTTTGGGCCTCTTTCAGGCAAACGGAACGCGGCTCGTTGAATCCGTCGATCCGCGGCCCTTGAATGGCCGGAGCGCGGTTGGCCGGCCAACCGCCGGTCCAGTGTCGCTGCATGACATCGAGCGACTCGGTTTGCAGCCCGTTGCAGAACAGGCCGTACCACGTGTGCGTCGTCTCCTGCTTCTCGCTCCAGTAGAAGACGAACGAACCCAGGCAATGGGCACGTTCGTCTTGGGCACATCCCAGATGGCATACTCGGCCACGGGCCCGCCGATCGCCGTGGCGGCACGGACCACTTCGCCGCGGACCTCGGGGGCGGAGGCTTTCATCGCCGCGCATAAATCGAAGCGATTCCCACCGCCGCGCGGCCCCCCGCGCGGCCCCCCGCGCCCATCCGCTGTCTGGAATTGCGGAAAACCTCCATGAAACACTAGTTACAACGGGCGAAATACGGTAAACTCACCCGGTTGCGGCTACTTGCCCACCGACTTTTCTAATGATTTCGACACAGAGGTTGCCTGAGATGTCTAGCTTTTCGAACCGAAATCGGCGTCCGTCCGGCAGATTGACGTTTGAATTGCTCGAACCGCGCGTCGTTCTGGATGCTCAACTCGCAGCGGCATTGGCGAGCGATTTGGGGCTGTTCGCAAACGCCGACGCGGGTACGGCGGCGGTCTCCGAGGCGGCAGATTCTCCCGAGCGATTCACGTCGGCGGACGAGTTGCAGCAGTTTCTGGTACGGGACGCAAACCAGCGATACGGCGAACGATTCGGCCAGGATGCCGGATGGTGGCCTTGGCTCGAGGTGACGACCGCGGGCGATCCCCTGGTCAAGCTGCGTGTTTCCGATGCGCAGGAAGGCGACTACTCGACGACGAACATCCAGGTCGCGGGCGTGGACGAGGGCGATCTGGTCAAGACGGACGGACGGTACTTGTACATCGGCGTCGGGTCGGAAGTGACGATCGTCGATGCCCAATCAGCTGCCGACATGCGAATCTTGTCCCGGCTCGGGAGCGAAGGCCCGACCGCCGCGTTGTACTTGAGTGATGACCGGTTGACCGTGATCTCTCAATCCGCAATGGCCTTGACCGATGTGGGGATGAGGTTTCCTCCTGGGAGCGGCGAGCCGAAGTTTGAGGTGACGGTTTACGACGTATCCGCACCCGAAACGCCGCAGTTGATCAGCCGCCTGGAACTCGAAGGGAACTACGTCGATTCGCGGATGATCGGTCAGACCGTGTACCTGGTTTCGGGGCATCCGTTCGTCTTGCCTCCGCCGGAAATCCTGCCCGCGCGTCCCGTCGGGGAAGAGGAAGGTCCCGATCCGGCGCCTTCCGAACGCGACCCTCAGGAGGATTCTGCCGTCCGCATTCTGCCATGGCCCGGTGCGGACGGCGGTGGATCCGGGTGGGTCTACGAAACTCGCGACCAGTATTGGCAGCGAATCGGCACGCGGGTGCTCGACCTCGCCTTGCCCAATTATGCGCTTCGCGACGGCGCGGGCACCACGATAGCAGCGGGCCTGTTGAGTGCCGCCGACGCCACGTATCGGCCGCTGAACGGGCGCGCGGATCAGCTGGTTTCGATCACGGCGTTTGACATCGGCGCCGAACAGCCCGCGATTTCTGCCTCGGCGAGCGTTCCGGTCGCTTGGGCGAGCACGGTGTACGTCTCGCCGCAAAATCTGTATGTCGTGACGGCGGACTGGTCTTCGCCGCAAGCATCCAGCGAGATATACAAATTCGCTTTGCTCCCCGAGGAGGGTCAGATTCCGCTGGCCGCGAGGGGCCGCGTGCCGGGCCAGATACTCAATGCGTTTTCGCTTGACGAGCGGGGCGGCTTTCTGAGGATTGTCACGCACAGCGGTTGGCGTGCGGACGCCACGACCGCTCTGTACGTGCTGGAACAACTGGATGGAAAGCTCGTGCGAAGCGGCCAGATCGAGGACTTGGCGCCGGGCGAGCAGTTGTTCAGTGTCCGCTTCCTGGAAGATCGGGCGTTCGTGGTCACGTTCGGTCCTCAAAGCGGCGTCTGGTTCGACCCGTTGTTCACCATCGACTTGTCCGACCCCAACTCGCCGCAGGTCATCGGCGAGTTGGAGATTCCGGGGTTCTCCAACTACTTGCAGATGATCGAAGGCGAGTTCCTGATCGGGCTCGGCCGCGATGCCGACGTGGTGAACGGCCGCCAGCTTGCGCCTCAGGTATCACTGTTCGATGTCTCGGACTTTGCCGACCCGCAGTTGACCGACCGCGTGTCGTTTGGCAGTGTGTCGTCATGGTCCGAAGCGTTCTTCAATCATCACGCCATCAGCTACTTTCCCGAACATCGCATCTTGGCCGTCCCGCTCGACACTTGGTTCCCCGCCGGGGTGCCGATCATGCGGGAACGCGACGCCAGTATCGTCGAGTCCTCGTTGCCGCGGGGGCTGTCTCAGCTGTGGGTGTTCCGCGTCGATACCACGGCCGAGTTACCTCAGATCCGCGTGCTGGGAACGATCGAACATGATCGTACGATTCTCCGCAGTCTCCGGATTGGAGAGCAGCTTTTCTCGATCTCCGGCGAAGTGATTCAGGTTCACGACCTATTCGACCCGGGCGCTGCGTTGGGTGTGCTGTATTTCGGGCGTCCTGCGGAGGACGACACCGATACCGACACGGGCAGCCGGGTCATCCTCGCCAAGACCACGGAGTTGAATCCGCTTCCACCGGACCCGCGGATTTCCGATCCGCTTGTCCGCGTGCGGCTGGAGGCGGCCGATGCCGCCGGCCAAGTCGTGACGACAGTCAAGGCCGGGGAGACGTTCACGCTGAACATGTACGTCGACGATCTCCGCGATTCCGGCGCCGGCGTCTATGCGGCCTATGCAGACATTTTTTATTCGGCGCGAGTTGTCGGCGTGGCGGAGGATCCGATCGCGTTTGACGACGTGTACGCGAATGGCCGGTCGGGCGACGTGGATCGCACCGGCCTGCTGAATGAACTGGGCGCCTTTGCCGGCTTGCGAACGCTGGGAGACGGCGAACGGCTGGTAACCAGTGTCTCGTTTGTCGCGCGCAGGACGGGTACCGCCGCATTCATCGCGACGCCCGCCGGGGCGATCGGGCACGAAGTGCTGGTTTACGGCGAGGATCGAGTCGTGCCGGCTCGCTTGGTGGATTGGCAGGGAGTCGAGGTGCAAGTCGTCGGCGGCTGGCGCAATGTCGAGTTGCCGACGGACGTCAACGACGATGGCCGCATCACCGCCTTGGACGCTCTGCTCGGCATCAACGCCATCAACACGCACGGCATCCTTCGCCTGGAGCCAGCGGATTTAGAACCGGCGGTCGCGACGGTGGCGGGCATGCACTTCTACGACGTGAACGGAGACGGCTATCTCACGCCCGAGGACACGTTGCATGTCATCAACCGGCTGAACACGGCGAACGAGAATCCCGCCGTCGGCGACGAGCCCGTGAGGCCGCTGGCCGCATGGGTGGATTGGAAGTCGATGCATGATTTGCTGCAGGAGGAACGCTGGCAGCAGCCGCTGCAGACGCTGCAATTGAGCCCCGAGCGGACGCTGCGTTTGGTTCACGAAATCTTGGTGGCCGTGGATGCCGATCGCCTGAACGAGTTGCTGCAGAATCGCGTGCCGTTTGGACCCGCGCAGTGGAAAGAGGCGATCGGTCCGGTGCTGGATGCCATCCGGTGCCACGTCTCGGTAGATCAACTGCTCGACTTGGCCGACCAGTTGCAGACGAACTTCGACGACCTCGACCTGGCGGCGATCCTGCCCGGCTTGGCGCCGCAAATCAACTTGACCGCGGCCGGCGAGGCGTTGCACGACGCGTTCTTCGCCAAATTGTCCAATCCGCTGTTCCTGTTAGACTTATTGGATTCGTGACTGCTTCCTGCTTCCGTCAAGCCAATTTTTGGGAATGGCTCTTTTGACACCGCAGGGGCTTAACACTAGCTTAAAACCTCCTTCCCGGATGACACAACTATGAGCGAGCATACCTCGGACCCCGTTCCCCTTCCAGGTTTGGGCACCCGCGCCTTGCATGCCGGTCAAGTGCCGGATCCGACGACGACGGCCCGCGCCGTGCCGATCTACTCGACGACTAGCTACGTGTTCCATAACACGGAGCATGCGGCAAACCTGTTTGGGCTGCGCGAATTCGGCAATATCTATACCCGCCTGATGAATCCCACGACCGACGTGCTGGAGAAACGCCTGGCGGCGTTGGATGGCGGCGCGGCGGCGCTGGCGTTCGCCAGTGGCCAAGCGGCGATCACCGCGGCCTTGCTGACGATCACCCACGCGGGGCAGAACTTCATTTCGGCGACCAGCCTGTACGGCGGCACCTGGACGCTATTCACCCAAACGCTCGCAAAGCTGGGCATCGAGGTCCGATTCTTCGATCCGAAAGCTCCCGAGTCCATCAGCAAGCTGGTGGACAAGAATACGCGGGCGGTGTACCTCGAATCCATCGGCAACCCGAAGAATGACGTGCCAGACTACCGCGCGGTGGCGGACGTCGCGCATCGCCACGGCTTACCGGCAATCATCGACAACACCGTACTGGCTCCGACCCTGTTCCGTCCCATCGAGCACGGCTTCGATATCGTGGTGTACTCGACGACGAAATTCATCGGCGGCCACGGCGTCCATATCGGCGGCGCGATTGTGGACAGCGGCAAATTCTTGTGGGCCGACGAACCGCAAAAGTGGCCGGAATTCACCGCGCCCGATCCGGCATATCACGGCATGGTTTTCGAGGAGGCGTTGCGACCGATCGGCAACATCGCCTATATCCTTCATATCCGTACCCACTGGCTGCGCGACACGGGGGCCGCCCAGAGTCCCTGGGGCTCGTTCTTGACGCTGCTGGGGCTGGAGACGTTGCACTTGCGCATGGAGCGGCACTCGCAAAACGCGTTGGCCGTCGCCCAGTTCCTGGAACAGCATCCGGCGGTGCTGTGGGTGAACTATCCGGGTTTGTCCAGCCACCCCGACTATGCCAACGCGGCGAAGTACCTGCCGGACGGACAAGGCGCGATTATCGGGTTCGGCATCCAGGGCGGCAAGGAAGCCGGCGCCAAGATGATCGATAACGTCAAACTATTCAGTCACTTGGCGAATATCGGCGACGCCAAGTCGCTGATCATCCACCCGGCCACCACGACGCATTCGCAACTGACTGCCGAAGAACAGACGCAGGCCGGGGTCACACCCGAATACGTGCGTCTGTCGGTGGGCATCGAGGACCTTCGCGACATCCTCGCCGATCTCGACCAGGCACTGCGCGCGTCGCAGGCGTAAGGCGGACGCAAATGCAGGAAACCGATCCGAGCGGATGCCCTCGGCTCGCCCGTGGGAGGTTCACGTTCGATGCGCGCAATCCCTCCCGTCCCAGCGTGGAATGTAACGATCCCACGGACAAGCCGTGGCATTCCGGAGATGACGGGAGGGGCCGCCGCGGGTAGCGTTGAGGCAGGTTGGAGTGCGGTGGCTTGACGCCGCTTTCCTTTTGCGGCAGCCTTGCGTTTTGCACGACGCGGCCCAGAACCAGGTCGGCCAGGCAGACCAGCGCACACCCAGCACGGCGAGATCCGCAAACGCGGCCAGCGCGGCCAGCAAAGGAGCGACAAGTAGCTCGGCCAGCAGCAGAACCAGGCCTTCCATTAGAGCACCGTGTTATTGCGGGCCGGATTATCCGGCCCAGGATAATCGATCACTTTGGGTACGGCTCCTAGCGCGGTGTGGCGTCGGCCTCCAAGTCCCCCAGGGCAAATTGAATCCCGGCAAGGTAGTGTCCCAGCACATGCGGGTTGTAGTAGCTCGACGCCTCGTGACCCAGCGAGCAATAAAAGACCCGCCCCTTGCCATACGGGCGCACCCAACTGATCACGTAGTCGCTGTCCTGGCGATTGCCCGGATCGGGCATCTTCCCCAAGTCGAGGGTCAAGAGGACTCGCAGCCCTTTGCGGAAGTCCGGGTCCTTGGACACGTAGATCTCGTCAAAGAGCCGGAAGCTTTGTCCGCCAAGCGGGGCGCACACCGGGTGTTCAGGCTCGACCGGCTTGACCCAGACCTCGCCGGTCACATGGCCGCCGAATGGCCCGCCCATCATTTCCAGGTACTCGTTCCATCCCGTGGCAAGGGCCGCATGAATCCCCACGATGCCTTTGCCGCCGGCGACGAAATCCAGCAGGCTCGTCTGAAGCCCCGCTTCGCGCCGGCTGGCCGCGGCCTGCTGCTCGGCGCTGAGGCTCTTGAAGTTCACCGGCAGCATCGGATGCGACTCGTGCGTGTTGTTCATCAGCACGGCGTCGAACTGTTGGAGATTGTCCGGGAGAAACACGAGCGGATCGCCGCTGGCGACGGCCTGGAAAGCCCCGGTCTTTTGGCCCAACGCCTCAATGGCCTGGAAACAGCAGGCCACCGACCCCGGATGTGTCGGCTTGCGGCCGTAGACCAATAGCTTGCGCGGGCGGATCGGCGCCACGACCGGATTGTCCGGCAGGGCCTCTTCGATGGCCCGGGCGGTCGCTTCCGAGACCACGTAGTTCGGGTCCCAGAAATTCTGGGGCTTCTCAGCAGCCGGTGCCGCGCTCGTGACAAGCGACATGGCGAGGATGACAACGTATCGCATCGTGAATGGCCCTCCTTAAAAGGCTAGACCTTCGGCAAC
>Ga0351919_10147_pt1 | contig 20600 bp, 17 predicted proteins | sample TotcelHT113001N6_FD_206845 | JGI IMG/M metagenome (GOLD analysis project Ga0351919, IMG submission 206845) | Enriched cells from coal bed in the Powder River Basin, Montana, United States - Total cells T11 rep1 HSBNCT.T11.300.1.N6 ...
TAGCTGAAGTAGTTGTCTGATTTGAGCGTATTGCTTGCTTTCAACAAAAACGATTGGGCTTCTGTAACCCCGTCGGCATCGAGTATTTTTCTTGATTTTTCGAGCTCTGTTTCGGCCCTGTTAAAAATTGATTTCGCATTTCCCTTTGCAGTTTCAAAGAGCTTTAATAATTGAGGGTTTATTATATTGCTATAAGTTGCTAAATCAGGATCAATTAAGTCATAAACAAAATAAACTCTGTTCTTTCGGATAAGCTTTGTCAATATTTGAATGGCTACTTTGTCTTGCCCTTCTCTGAACCTAATAATTGCATCCTGATACAAGGCATCCGTGCAGCCCGGGTGCAACAGCAATATGCTTTTGATCTTTTTACGGGCATTATCATAGTCTTTATTTAGAATATAAAAACGAAAGAGTAAAAAGAGGATAAATATTTTTTGTGCGTCTGAGCGGGCGTACTGAAGTGCTTTTTCAAAATTGTGCTCTGTCTGTATAGGTCTGCCTTTTTCCATGTTGAGATATCCCAAAGCGCAATAAACTTTGTAATCGGTTGGATTACTTTCCAGCGCATTCTTAAGGATTGACTCTGCCCTATCAAGATCTGCAACACGTAATAAATCCTGAGCGAGCCATATTATGCCGCCATCATGCTCGCTCCTGCTTTTCTTGATCTTGCCCCATTCTTCTTCGGCAGTATCCCATATGGTCCTGAAGAAACGCAGTTGAAAAATTCTTTTTAATTCAAAGAATCCGTGATGTACTGCTATAATTGGTTGTGAGTCCTTCGCGTTACTGTATTGAAATATATCAAGGTCGACCTCTTCGGCAAGAAGATATTTAAGAAAAAGTCCGCTTATATCTTCTATGGAAAGATATCCCAACCTTTCCATGCCATTTGTGAGTTCAGGCAATATCTTTGAGGGACAATCAACAGGCCGGTGCCTTTTGTCTCCACAGTAATAACAGGTCGGCAATTCCCCATGCACCATTTTGTTTTTATAAAAGGACAGCAACGAATAATCTTCCTGTCTATTCTCACCGGAAATAATTTGGTAAAAAATCCTGTCGGCAAAACCTCTTTCTATTAAACGGCCTGGAATATCAATATACCTTTTGATTATTTCATATGCATCAGTTGAAATATGAACTTTTCCCGGGCTGATGTCTCCCCAATCATTGTTTTCCTCCAGGGTTTTTATCTTATATCCTGGAGAAAGGGGGTCAATATCTATAATTATTTGAATAGGAAGTGGGGCATCTTTTTTTTCCTCTAAATTGCCCTCCAGTAAAATTTCCTTTAAGAATTTTGATATTTTTTCCGCTACAATAAAGGCAAATGAACTTTCTTTCATGGTTAACACGATAGATTTATCTGTTAGAACCTGTTTTTTTGTACATTGTTCATCCCATAAAAAATTTTTTGTCTCGATCAAGTTATCCCATATTTCTCTAAAATCATATTCGCATAATCTCCATATAGGTCTCAAATAAAGCATTGTATGAATTGCAGGGTTAAGTTCGACACCTCCGTCCCAGATCACTTTATAGGCAGTAAGATCTTTTGGAATGTTATTTTTATGCCAGGCTTTAGTCAATTCGAAATAAACCAGTGGTATATGTTTGACGTGCTCATACACCTCCCTGGATATATAAATCTGGTCTCCTTCCGACATATTTGTCAACTTTGAAGCAACATTAACAACATCCCCGTAGATATCCTTTTCTTCTACAATTACATTTCCATAATGCAGGCCGATTCTTACATGTACCTGATCCTGCGTGTCTTTTTCTTTGTTATATACTTGTGATTGCTGCTGCATCTTTATCGCTGATTTAAATGCTTCCAAGGGGCTGATAAAGGAAGCCATTACAGAATCGCCCAACGCCTTGATAAGTTTCCCTCCATATTCATTGATAATAGGTGTAGCAATTTCATAGTGTTCCTGAAGCATCGTTCTGCCGGCCTTGTCTCCATATTCTTTAAAATATTTTGTTGAACCGACCAGATCTGTAAAGAGCACGGCTATGCTTTTTATAGGCTCATCAGGATACAGATCTGTTAATGAAGGCAAATCCACATGGAAGGTTTTTTCTTTTGAAGGGGCGTATGAATCCATATCTGTCCGTTGATATTATCGCCACATTCTGCTTCGGCTTTAGGAAAATGTCCCCATATCAAATATATTCCTATTTACCGTACAGTATGATATAGATAAGCTTATGTCTCATAAAGGTTTTAGGCCCTCATACCATAGAGGAACAGACGGTGAAGTCACTGTTTTTTTATCGGGGCGTATATGCATAGACAATATCGGCAAAATACTGCACGGGTTCACGCCTTTCCTTAATAAAAAACTTCCTTCAAAGCTTTTGGTAGACCTTGCACATGTCGATTATCTGGATAGTGCAGGTGCGCTTATGCTTATAGTGATAGAAGAGAAGGCTAAGGCAAAATCAATACCCTTTGAATTTATGAACGCATCCGATAAAACAAGGGAAATGATGGCCCTGATCAACCGGGATGCTCTAAAGGTAACACCGCTTATCGCTGAGAAAAGGACAACAAACATCGTCGAAAAGATCGGCGAGGAAAGTATAGATTTTTATAATGATATCATACAGGTAATATCATTCGGAGGAGAGCTTGTTTTAGAAATTCTCTATTCGGTACTTCATCTGCGCTCGGTCAGATGGGGGGACGTGATACTTTATATGAAGAAGGTAGGCGTTGACGGACTCCCTATAATAGGCCTTATAAGTTTTCTGCTCGGTCTTATTCTTGCATTTATGTCTGCCCTTCAGCTCAAACAGTTCGGTGCCAATATATACGTACCGGCCCTTTTGAGCATTGCAATGGTAAGGGAGCTTGGGCCCATAATGACGGCAATACTCGTAGCCGGCAGGTCAGGTTCTGCCTTTGCCGCAGAGATCGGGACCATGAAAGTAAACGAAGAGGTGGATGCCCTAATTACAATGGGGTTTAATCCCATCAGATTCCTTGCCATACCGAAGGTGTTTGCCGCCATTGTGACTGTACCTTTCCTTACATTATTTGCAGACATCTTTGCTGTTGCAGGCGGCTTGCTCATCGGAATTATGGTGCTTGATCTTACGGTTTACACATATATACATCAAACAATAAAAGCCATAGATATGTTTAATATTTTTATGAGCGTTATTAAATCCATGGTTCTTGCAGCACTTATAGCCGGCATTGGCTGCCAGAGAGGGTTTACTGTGAGGGGCGGGGCTCAGGATGTTGGGAATGCCACAACCTCGGCAGTTGTTGCAGGCCTGTTTCTCATAATTGTGGTTGACTCGATCTTTGCAATAGTGCTGAATTATATATGAAATAATAGCGGAAGGTGAAAGGTGAAAAATAAAAGGCGGGGGCAAAAGGGTTAAAGTAATGACTATCCCAAATCCAGGATCCCCATCCTTGACCCCGGATCCGATCATACGCGTTGAATGTCTCAAGGCAAGTTTCGGGACTGATACTATCCTTGAAGATGTAAGTTTTGAGATCTTTAGGGGAGAAATTTTCATTATTCTGGGCGGGAGCGGATGCGGGAAATCAACGCTGCTTAAACACATGATCGGGTTGCACGAGCCTGCCTCGGGAAAAGTATTTATTAATGGAATTGACATAACTTCTGCCGAAGACAAGGAAATGATGCGACTGAGAAGAGAAACAGGTGTTTTATTTCAATCGAGCGCACTTTTTGGTTCTATGACGCTGTACGAAAATATAGCGCTCCCGCTACAGGAGTTTATCCATCTTCCTCAAGGAGTTATGGACCTTATTATCAAAATGAAGCTCGGCATGGTGGGGCTTGAAGGATATGAAAACCACCTCCCGTCGGAGTTGTCGGGCGGAATGAAGAAAAGAGCCGGTATTGCGAGGGCTATGGCATTAGATCCGACCGTACTCTTTTTTGACGAACCCTCTGCCGGACTCGACCCTGTTACCTCGGCCGAGCTTGACATGCTTATAAAGAATATCAATAAAGGGATCGGTACAACAATGGTTATTGTAACCCATGAACTTGAATCTATTTTTGGTATTGCACACAGAATTATCATGCTTGATAAAACCAAAAAGGGTATAATAGCAGAAGGCAATCCTTTGGATCTGAAAGAACACTCCGCAGACCCAAGAGTTAAAGCGTTTTTTAACAGACATGTGGCGGACCACAAAAAATAAAGGGATGTAAATGGCAAGGAAGAAACCGGTTTTCACTGTCGGCATTTTTATTATTGTAGGAATTATTTTAGGTGTAGGCGCGGTAGTATGGGTAGGTGCCTCCAAATATTTTCAGAAAGGCACTATTTATGTGACATACTTTGACGAGTCGGTTCAAGGATTACAGATTGATTCGAAGGTCAAATACCAGGGCGTGGACATAGGCTGGGTAACAAAGATAGGGGTTGCACCGGACAATAAGCTCGTCGAAGTAATTATGAAGATTAATTTTAAGGGTGATCTGGAACATAATTCTGTTGCAAAGCTTGAAATGGCAGGCATAACAGGTATGGTTTTTGTCGGGCTCGAAAGACTGAAGGCTGCCCAGGTAAAATTAACACCAAGAATAGATTTCAAGCCTGACTATCCTGTAATACCTTCAATGCCATCGGAGATTCAGCAGATATTTACCGGTATACATGCAGTGGTTGAAAGGGCAAAGCAGATCGATTTCAAAGGCATTTCGGACCAGATAAAGGCTACTTCAAAGGCAATAGAGAACTTAACAAGCGATAACAAAATAAAAAGTATTATGTCAAGTATGACAAATGTGGCCGGCAATCTGGAGAACACCTCCAGAACAATTGATAATATGATGAATAAAGGTGGAAAAATAGATGATATTCTTGTTGAAGCAAGAGGTGTTGTCTCTGATGCAAGGAAAGTAATTTCAAAGATAGACTTAGAAGTAGAAGCAATGAAAATTTCCGAGACCGCAGAAAAGGCAAACCAGATGATAGGCAACATAACAAGAAGGACACAGGTGATTTCAACTGAGATTCAAACTACAAGCGAGAACTTAAGGCGTGCTTCGGAGACCCTTGAGAACCTGCTGGAAAGATTGCACGCCGACCCTTCAGATATAATTTTCAGCAATCCGGCGGCGGGGAAGTAAAGAGGATGAAAAGGTGAAAGGATGGGAAACAAAAAGGGGCAAGCCATGAAAAAGGACGGCATTGGCAGCCTTGTGAAAATCTGCATACTTTTATTGTTTATTTTCATTATTACCGGTTGCTTTTCAAGGTCAAAGCCGGCTTATATGATAGAGAGATATATGTTCGATTATACATCGCCTGCTGTCGCTGATCTTACCGCTTTAACCGAATCCGTAAAGGTTGAACGGTTTTCCGTGAATCAGTCTTTCAATACCCAGTCAATGATTTACAGACCCTATCCATTTAAGTTTATGACATATAATTACAGCCGCTGGAGGGTTAATCCCGGCGATATGGTAACAGATTATTTTCTCCGCGATCTTAGGAGCGCCAATGTATTCCGGGCAGTTTTTTCCTATCATGATATTGAAAAAACCAGGTTTGTTATTGAAGGCCAGGTGCAGGATTTTCTGGAGGCAGCCGATAAGAATGAAACTAAGGCAATACTTTCAGTAAACGTTTCTTTACTTGATACGGACAAAAAAGAGATTACCGGAAGGGTTGTATTTCAAAGACAGTACAGGTTTCAAGAACAGATCGGGGAGCATACACCCGAAGAATTTGCAAAAGGAATGAGTACCAACATGTCGCGTCTATCGGAACAATTGATCAAAGATATCCACAAGGCAATTATTACCGTGATTTCCTCTGTAAGCGACGGCCAGTCCGGCGCTGACCCGGGCTCCCGGGCAAAATAAGGGAACAAGAATGAACAGAAAAGAATCGCTAATAGACTTATTAATCCATGATCTGACAGGGCCATTATCAATAGCGTCAACAAGCATCAACAACCTTATCAACAAGCAGGATAAATATGGCCCCGTTACTGCACGTCAGAGGACAACTTTGAATATGGCTTTGCGGAATATAAACAAGGCAAGCACTTTTCTCAACGAGATAATAGAGGTTTACCGTTCGGAAGAAGGTCTGTTTAGAAAAGATTTTTGTTCCATTCGGGACATTCTCAGGGACGCTTTTATCGAAGCCATGGAACTAGTTTACCCGGATGTTACAGAAAAGCTATCCGGTGAAGAGAGCTATGATAAATTCGTTCAGTTTCTCGAGGACAACGGGGTTGCTATTGATATTACAGGGAAATATAGCAGATCTTCTTTCTGTCATGATAAAATAAAGATACAGCAGATCTTGCGAAACCTTATTACTAATGCCCTGAAGTATCGACGGAAAAAGATGGCCATAACCGTAAGCGGGGATACGGAACTTGTTATCGCAATTGAAAATGACGGATCGGGCATGCCACGGGAAAAACAGGATGTTATTTTTAACCGTTTCTCCCATTTAAAAGAAAATGAAGATAACAACATGAAAGGTCTTGGATTCGGCCTTTCATGTGTAAAAACCATTATAGAAACAATGAATGGAAATATCACGGTGTCAAGCAGTGAAGGAGGCGGGACACGTTTTACAATACAGATTCCGTCCCTTTAGAAAAACATTGAAAAGGAGGAGTACTTATATGGCCGAATCTATTTTAAACGGAAGAAGGATACTTGCAGTTGATGATGAGCCTGATGTTTTGACGGTTCTTGAAGAAGAGATAATGGATACCTGTCCGCAATGCACCCTTGATAAGGCTACCACATATGAAGAGGCGTTAAACAAACTCGAATCAAATAATTACGATCTTGTTATCCTTGATATTATGGGGGTAGACGGTTTTATCCTCTTAAATATTGCTGTAAAGAAAAACTTAAAAGTCGTAATGCTCACTGCCCGCGCCTTGAGCGCTGAAGCCCTGAAACAATCATATGAAAAAGGGGCACGGGCATATCTGCCGAAAAATAAGCTCGGCGAGATCGTACCCTTTCTTGAGGATGTAGTAAAATATGAATTTGAGCCTGCCTGGAAACGTCTCTTCGAAAAATTACACGGTTTCTTTAAGGAAAAATTCGGTGCAGATTGGGAAGAAAAACAGGGATGAATTGACATAAAAAAGCAATTTTTTCTCTTGTCGTTTGAGTCGAATATGATGGTGCAGCAACACCACAATATAACAGGGTAGTATTTTAAGCGTTTTTGCCGCATGGAAGACAGAGAATAAAACAACACGGTGGGCTCCGGGTGCAGGCTCTGGCGTGCAAGAACTATTTCTGGAAGAACGGGTGAAACCATTAAGCTGTTAGTCAAGAAGGGAGAGGGTCATGTTTTATAATGTGAGAATCCTATCCCTTTAGAAAAACATTGAAAAGGAGGAATTTATATGGCCGAGTCTATTTTAAACGGAAAAAGGATACTTGCAGTTGATGATGAGCCTGATGTTTTGACGGTTCTTGAAGAAGAGATAATGGATGCCTGTCCACAATGCACCCTTGATAAGGCTACCACATATGAAGAGGCGGCAAACAAGCTGAAATCTAATAATTATGATGTTGTCATTCTGGATATAATGGGAGTCGACGGTTTTCTCCTTCTTAACATTGCTGTGGGGAAGAATTTGAAAGTTGTAATGCTCACTGCCCGCGCCTTGAGCGCTGAAGCCCTGAAACAATCATATGAAAAAGGGGCACGGGCATACCTGCCGAAAGAGAAGCTCGGCGAAATCGTACCCTTTCTTGAAGACGTACTGAAATATGAATTCGAATCCGGCTGGAAACGTCTCTTCGAAAAATTACACGGTTTCTTTACGGAAAAATTTGAATCGGATTGGGAGAAAAAAACAGGAATGAATTGGCGTGAATGGGGAAGGTCTTCAGGGGCGTGACATGAATTAACAGTTGATTGCTATTTTATTACAGGATATTGCGTCTCCCGCCGCGATCTGTGATTAAGAACGGGTTGAACCGTGTATCATAGTCATAGTAATCAATACCCTCACGGCGTTTAAGGAATAGCACTATCCGGTAAGTTGCCGGTGTCAATATGGCTTCGTACGCTGATTTTACAAACCACTGGGTTATAACCGTGTTCACAAGCCCTGATGCAGGAATAACGCCTGCGAATGCGAGAACTATAAACACCAGTGAATCCAGCCCCTGCCCTACAAGTGTTGAACCGATAGTCCGGGTCCACAGCCACCGGCCTTTTGTTGCACATTTCATTTTTGCAAGCACATAAGAGTTTGCAAATTCACCAACCAGATAGGCAATAAAAGATGCGATCAGTAACCGGGGTGTATAGCCCAAAATACGTTCATATGCAGCCTGTCCGTCCCAGAATGAAGCCGCAGGCATAATCTGTCCAAGCCAGATGACAATCACCGAAAAAAGGTTGCATAAAAAGCCCAGCCAGATTACACGGCGGGCTGTTTGGTAACCGTATACCTCGGTAAGTACATCGCCGAAAATATAGCTTATCGGGAAAACAATTATTGCAGCAGGCATAACAAAACCGAATATGCGTATCAGTTTTACAGCGGTAATATTCGATGTGATAAGGCAGGCTGTAAATATAACTGCAACCAGCACAAACCAGAAAGAACATACCGACTTTTGAACCTGTTCTTCAGACATCCGTATCTAAATTAGCCCAACATGGAGGATAGTTCAACTAAAAACTGAACACATGGTGCTTAACAGGTTTACTTTGGACATTGTGTTTGTTACAATAACCTCAATCACAGGAATATGTCATACATGAGAGCGCTGCTGCAAAAATGGCTTCCGGTGCAGATTGCATATTAATAGTACAAATATAAACCTGTAAGGCTATGCATGGAGAAGGACAATAAATTGGAAACTGTTAATAACAGGCCGGTATTGTCCAAATTGGTAAACAATTTTCTGCTTTTTATTGTTACCTGCGGATTTATAGGTTATCTGCCGGGTGCGCCGGGTACATATGCATCAATCCTCGGATGTATTATTGCTTATTTTTTTACTTTTAATTCTGTTTTCGGGAACGCTGTTTTTGTTTGTTCCCTTGCTGTATGTTCCGTTGTCTGCATCAATCTCCTGAAGTATAGCGGCAAAGACCCTTCCTATATAGTAATAGACGAGCTTGTGGGAATGTTTGTCACAATGACCGGATTTAAACCGGACCTCTTGAACATTATTAGCGGTTTTATTTTGTTCAGGTTTTTTGATATAATAAAGCCGCCCCCTATAAGAAATGTTGAGCATTTTAAAGGAGGCTACGGTGTTGTCGCCGATGATGTGCTTGCCGGTATATTTGCAAACATGTTTATGCATTTAGGATACATTATCTTTAAATCATAAGGGGAAAATTTAAAAAAGCAGTGGACTTAAGATGAAGCCCGAAGAAAAAATAGGATCTATCCTGAGAGAAAAGGGGTTTAAGATTGCTACAGCCGAATCGTGCACCGGCGGGCTTATCGCAAGCAGGATTACCGATATAAGCGGGGCATCGGAATACTTTGAGGCAGGTTTTGTAACATACAGCAACCGTGCAAAAACATGTTTTCTAGCTGTTCCTGATGATGTAATAAAAGAAAAAGGTGCTGTGAGCCATGACGTTGCCGAGTTGATGGCGGAAGGCGCAAGAAGTATGGCAGAAGCGGATATAGGTCTTTCTGTGACAGGCATTGCCGGCCCTGCAGGCGGCACAATTGAAAAGCCTGTCGGAACGGTTTACATGTGTGTCTCCTGCGCCGGCAAAACATTTGTGCGTCACTTTTTATTCAACGGAAACAGGAAGGGAATAAAAAAACAGACTTCCGATGCTGCGTTAGTGCTTGTGCTTGATTACCTTGAAGGCAGGCTCATATGAGGGCATTTTTAGCTATTGAGATTTCTGATGATATCAAAAAACACCTTAAAACAGTAATAAAATCTATGGCTGCGCAAATTGACGGGGTGAGGTGGGTAAATGAGACGGGCCAGCATATAACACTCAAATTCTTCGGTGAGATCGAAGATAGAAAGGCATGGCAGATAAAAGAATCGCTATTGTACATAGAAGAGAAATACAGCCCTTTTACTGTAACGATCGGGGCTATAGATGCTTTTCCGGACATGAGGAAGGCGCGGGTTATCGTCATCACATTAGAAAATGGGGTTGACAACATAAAAAACATATACAATGATATAGAGGAAAGTATTTTTACTCTCGGCATTGAAAAGGAAAAAAGGCTGTTCACACCCCATATCACGCTTGGGAGGAGGAAAATACCCGGGCCCTTGCCTGATAAGGCGATTAAAGACATGGTGAAGTTAAGTTTTGTTGCAGGCTCAATAGTGCTTTTTAAAAGCACCCTGAGACCTGAAGGTGCACTTTATACGCCCGTATGGGAGTTAAATCTAAGGGGCAGCAAAGAATAAGCGGCAAGATGGAGAATATAAGAAGGATAGGGAACACTTTTTTAATACGTTCTGATGAGTAAAAGAAAAGTGCACCCGGGCAACACTGCAAATTAAGGGATAAAAATCGTCCCTTCCCTGCCGAAGGCGGAATGGGCGTCTAACTGAAACAAAGGGAGGTATTAAGAGGTGAGAGAAGAGGAAAATAAGACAAAGGCCGTAGATATGGCGGTATCCCATATTGAGAAGCTTTTCGGGAAAGGCTCCATCATGAAGCTGGGGGAGAAGCCCATAGAGGCCGTCCCTGTCATACCCACGGGTTCTATTGCATTGGATATAGCACTCGGAGTAGGAGGCCTGCCCAGGGGCAGGGTCATAGAAATATTCGGCCCGGAGGCATCCGGCAAAACAACACTTGCCTTGCAGGTTGTCGGGGAAATCCAGAAAATCAACGGAACGGCTGCATTTATAGACGCCGAGCATGCGCTGGATGTTGCCTATGCAAAAAAGATCGGTGTAAAAACAGACGAACTCCTCATTTCTCAACCGGATACCGGCGAGCAAGCTCTTGAAATTACAGAGATTCTTGTGAGGAGCGGAGGTATAGATATTGTTGTAGTTGACTCTGTTGCTGCCCTTGTACCAAAGGCAGAAATCGAGGGGGATATGGGCGACGCCCACATGGGTTTACAGGCGCGGCTTATGTCCCAGGCGCTGCGGAAACTCACTGCAACTATAAGCAAATCAATGACTACCGTCATATTTATAAATCAGATCAGACAGAAAATAGGTATAATGTTCGGAAATCCCGAGACCACTACCGGCGGGAACGCATTGAAATTTTATTCTTCTGTACGGCTTGATATTAGAAGAATAGCCGCTATCAAGGATGGCCAGGAGGTTGTCGGAAGCAGGACAAGGGTAAAGGTCGTAAAAAATAAGGTTGCTCCACCGTTTAAAGAAGCTGAGTTCGATATCATATTCGGACTGGGCATATCAAGAGAAGGGGACCTGGTTGACCTGGGCGTTGATGCGGGCATTCTTGAAAAGAGCGGCACATGGTATTCATACGGCGACATACGGATCGGGCAGGGCAGAGAAAATGCCAAGGATTACCTGAAAAAACACGAAGAGGCAGCGAACGAGATTTACGCAAGGATACTTGCTTATTATGAATTAAAGAAGGGTGAAGCGTGACATCAAAGGATATACGGAAGAAGTTTTTAGATTATTTTTCATCAAAGGGTCATATCGTTGTGCCCAGTTCATCTCTGGTGCCGGACAAGGATCCCACACTCCTGTTTGTTAATGCCGGCATGGTACAGTTCAAAAATACATTTCTCGGGATTGAGAAAAGACCGTACAGTACTGCAACTACATGCCAGAAGTGTGTACGCGCCGGCGGCAAACATAATGACCTTGAAAATGTGGGAAAGACATTGCGGCACCACACTTTTTTCGAGATGCTCGGGAATTTTTCCTTCGGGGATTATTTCAAAAAAGAGGCTATAGTTTATGCGTGGGAATTTTTAAAAGACGTTGTAAAACTCGACGAAAACAGGATGTGGATTACCGTATATGAAAAAGACGAAGACGCTGAAAAGCTCTGGAAAGATATGGGTGTCAGGGAGGACAGGATTGTCAGGCTCGGAGAGAAGGACAATTTCTGGTCTATGGGGGATGAAGGCCCCTGCGGTCCATGCTCGGAAATCATCTATGACCTGGGTGAAGGTGTTGGATGCGGGCAGCCCTCATGCAAGGTAGGCTGCGATTGCGACAGGTATCTCGAGATATGGAACCTCGTATTCATGGAATTCGACAGAGCAAAAGACGGCTCCATGAAGAAACTGCCACGCCCTTCTATAGATACAGGTATGGGGCTTGAAAGAATCAGCTCAATACTCCAGGGGAAGATAGGGAATTATGAAACAGACCTGTTCAGTCCCGTCCTCGCAAAGATCGGGGACATTGCAGGATGCACATACGGCAATGATAAAAAAACGGATATTGCCATGAGGGTCATAGCAGACCACATAAGGGGCGCAACCTTTATTATAAACGACGGTGTCATGCCTTCAAAAGACGGCAGAGGCTATGTCCTGAGGAGGATTATACGCCGGGCATTAAGGTACGGTAAAAAAATAGGTATTGAAAAAGAATTTCTCCACAAACTTTCCTCATCTGTTGTGGATATGATGGAGGATGTATACCCTGAGATTAAAGGCAACCATCCTTACATAGTACGTGTCCTCAAGGGCGAAGAAGAGAGGTTTATCGAAACCCTGAGTATAGGCATGAGGGTATATGAGGAAATTGCCGATGAAATAAAATCAAAAGGCGGGCATGTAATACCCGGTGATCTTGTCTATAAACTCTACGATACACACGGTTTTCCTATCGATATTACAAAAGAGATTGCCGAGGAAGACGGCCTTTCAGTGGATATGTCAGGCTTTGAAAAGGCACTGAAGGAACAGAAACAAAGGTCAAAGGCATCATCAAAGATCAAGGGTGAAACCCTGGATGAAGGACATGCTGAAATATTGAAGGCAGATACAAAAAGCATTTTTGTCGGATATGAAGACCTCGAGGCAGACAGCATGATCTTAAACATTGTGAAAGACCAGAGCATGGTTGAAAAGCTTGCCGAAGGGGAGGAGGGGAGGCTCTTTTTCGATATAACACCTTTTTATGCCCAGAGCGGCGGTCAGGTTGAGGATGAGGGGATTATTGAAACATCTGACGGAAAGGCAAGTGTTATTGACGTTGAAAAGATAAAGGAAGACCTTTTTTCACACAGAGTTATTGTTGAAGGCGGGGTGCTGAGAAAAGGCGATAGAGCCCGCTTATCGGTTGACAAAAACAGGCGTAAATCTGTTGCAAGAAACCATACTGCTACACACCTTCTTCAGTATGCATTACGGCAGGTACTGGGGACACATGTAAAACAGTCAGGCTCCCTCGTGGAAAAGGACAGGCTTAGATTCGATTTTACCCATTTTCAGGCCATAAGTAATGAAGAAATCGCAGCTGTTGAAGACATCGTTAACAAAAAAATCATGGAATGCACAGATGTCATTACTAATATTAAAACACGGGATGATGCGATCAGAGAAGGCGCAACCGCCTTATTTGAGGAAAAATACGGTCAAAACGTACGGGTCGTCGGAATAGCTGATTTCAGCAAAGAACTTTGCGGCGGAACCCATGTTAAAAACACCGGGGAGATAGGCAGTTTTTCCATTATGAGTGAAGGATCTCTTGCGTCCGGCGTAAGGAGGATAGAAGCAGTTACCGGAGAGGCGGCAGTTGCACTTAACAGGGAAAGAAAGTGCACTATCAATGCGATTGCCGAGGCATCCAATATTGAATCTGCAAAAGTTCTGGAGAGAGTTGAAGGCGTTATGGAAGATCTGAGGGAAAAAGAGAAAGAAATTGAAAATCTGAAAAACGAAATCATCATATACAGGGTCGATGAGGCGTTGGAAAATGCCTACGATAAGGAAGGGGTAAAGGTTGTATCCATCTTTACTGAAAATGCAAAGGCAGATGATCTTCGAAAAATGACCGATATAATCAGAAGCAAGGCAAAAAGCTGCATAGCACTCGTTGGAACAAAGGATGAAGAAAAAGGTATGCTCGTTGTTGCGGTGAGCAAAGATATTCAGGGCACATACAGTGCAGGAAAGATTGTCAAAAAGCTCGCCGAAAAATATAATGGGAAGGGCGGCGGCGGACCCCAGATCGCACAGGGCGGCGTTCCCGCAGAGGCGCTCGCAAATGCGATAAAAGACATACAAACGGTACTGGACAGCCGGATATGAAGCAATATATTGACAACATCAAGACCGTTAACCTTTTCTCAGGATTGAAATATGATGAAATAGAGGCAATCTCGAGGATAACGGCGCTTAAACACTACCCAAAAGGTTATGTGGTCTTTCAGGAGGGGGAAGAAGGGGATGCGCTGTACATTATCGTTGACGGCAGGGTGAAGGTATCAATATATGATGAGGACGGCAGGGAATATATCCTTGATATAATAGGAAAAGACGGCTTTTTCGGAGAACTTTCTCTTATTGATGAACTGCCGCGTTCGGCAGATATCATAACGACTGAGGATTCGACTTTTTTAGTCATAAAGAGGGTTGAATTCTCAAAACTCCTCGTGGACAACCCTGTGATCACCATAAGCATACTGAAAACCCTTTCAAAAAGATTGAGGGCCGCAGATGAAAGGATCAGAGGATTTGCTTTTTTAAGTGTTGAAGGAAGAATCCTTAAATACCTGTTAGATATCGGCAAAAAAACGGGCATTAAAATAAAAAATTATCTGATAATAGAAAACGCTCCCTCGCAGATTGAAATAGCAAGCTCGTGCGGGTGTTCGCGCGAAACCGTTTCAAGGATGATAAAAAATCTTGTCGAAAAAGGCATCTTAAGCTTTGGAAAAAGGCGCTATACCATACATCTCCCCGAAACGTCTTTCTAATACATATATCAGTCTGTTTTCTTGCGCAAACACCCTAAAAAGCTTGACAAAAAGAATCCTTTAAAATATTATGTGAAAATCCTGTTATGAACAAAATCAACGTATTCTGGATAATTCTCATTATTATCATACCGTTTTCTGTATACGCGGAAGAACCTCTAATTAAAAACGGTGAACAGTTAAGCATGGAAAGATGCATAGAGATAGCGCTTAAGGTGCAACCCACCCTTATGCGTGACAGGTATATGATCATGCAGAAAGAAGCGCTCCTCGGCCAGGCAAAGTCGTCTTACTATCCGAAGGTTGATGTGTCTGCCGGGGTTACGCGAAACTTTATTGAAAAACAAACAAACGATCCGGTCTTCATGGGCGCATACCCCTATAATGCATATAATCAAAACAACGGTACTGCCTCTCTTAATCAAATGATCTATGACTTCGGCAGAACACCGTCTGATGTAAAAACAAAGAAGTTTGATCTTGAATCGTCAAAGTTCGATCTTGACAGCACGATAACCACGGTATCGAACAACGTAAGATCAGCCTATTATGAAGTATTAAGGACAAAAAGATCAAGGGACGTAAACCTTGAGGCAGTCAACCAGAATAAACAGCATCTCGAACAGGCAAAAACACTTTTTACAGCCGGGAAAAAGCCGAAGTATGATGTAACAAAGGCTGAACTTGATTTGAGTAATGCCGGACTTAAATTGATTGGTGCTGAAAATGATCTGAAAATTGCACAGGTTAAACTCAACAATGCCATGGGCATTGTTGAGACGGCGGGATACAGTATAGATGATACGCTCTCCTTTCTGGAATATACCATAACCCTTGAGGACGCCCTGGAAAAGGCTTACCGGAACAGGCCTGATTTCAAATCTCTCATGGCGCAGAAAAATGCTGCTTCAATGGCTGTCAAGCGGGCAACTAAAGATTATTTGCCAAGCATAAACGGAAAGGCAGGATACAACTTTACAGGCAGTGAATATCCGCTCGGGCAGGGTTGGAATGCCGGCGTGGTGATGACGCTGAATCTCTTTGAAGGCAATCTGACCAGAAATAAGGTTGAGGAATCTATCGCAAAGGCACGGGCAATCGAAGCAAATATAGAGTCTAAACGACTTGACATCCTGCTTGATGTAAAACAGGCATATTTAAATCTGCTAAAAGCCAAAGACGCAATTGCCAATACTGAAATACAGGTAAAACAGGCAACGGAAAATCTTGAGCTTGCAACCCTCAGATACAGCGCCGGAATTGCAGAACCCCTTGAAGTTACTGATGCCACCGTCTCATACAGTCAGGCAAAATTATCAAATATAAGCTCGCTCTATGATTACAAGATTGCTCAGGCAAATATCGAAAAAGCCATGGGGAATAAATAATGAAAAGCAAAAAAGTCACAATAATTGTAATTGTCATTGTTTTAATTATCGCCGGTTACTTTGTTTTATCGAAAAAGAAGTCTCCGCCGCAGGCACAACACAATGTGCCTGTCCTTGCAGGAAAAGCTGTTCAGAAAACAATGCCTTTAATAATCGAGGCAATCGGATCAGTTGAAGCGTATAAGAGCGTTACCATGTATTCCCGCGTAGTAGGACAACTTCAAAAAATCCATTTTAAAGAAGGGCAGGATGTTCAGAAAGGTGATCTGATTTTTACGTTGGATCCTGCGCCCTTCAAGGAAAAACTCAGGAATGCCGAGGCAAAGCTTGCACAGGATACAGCCCAGTTAAAATATAATGAATCAGAGGCAAAACGCTACGCCTTTCTCATGGAGAAGGGTGCTGTTTCCAAATCCGATTTTGAGAACAAACAGACGCTCGCTGCTACCCAGGAAGCAATTGTCAACGCAGATAAGGCCGATGCAGACAATGCCCGTCTAAATGTAGATTTTTGTTATATCCGCGCCCCCCTTTCCGGGAAAACCGGGACACACATTGTCAACGAAGGAACAATGATAAAAGACAATGATACAAAACTTGCAGTTATTAACCAGATAATCCCCATATACGTGAAATTTTCCGTTGCCGAAAAACAGCTTTCTGAAATACGGACATACATGACATCAAATACATTGAAAGTAAGAGCCTCTATACCGGGCTTTCAAAACAAAACACAGGAAGGCACCCTGTCATTTATTGACAATACCGTAGACCCCGCAACAGGGATGATCATGCTTAAAGCAACCTTTGCCAATAAGGATAAATTTCTCTGGCCGGGGCAATTTGTAAATATAGCCCTTCAGCTTATCGAGGAACCAAATTCAATTGTAGTTCCTTCAGCGGCTGTACAGATAAGCCAGAGCGGATCATACATATTTGTTATCAAGCCGGACAAAAAAGTTGAATACAGGCTTGTCACAGTATCGAGGGTTATGGGCAATGAAGCAGTCATCAGCAAGGGCATCCTTGCAGGCGAAACTGTCGTTACTGACGGTCAATTAAAACTTCGTGACGGTTTCCCTGTAGAAATCAGGGATTCTCTGGCACCGCCTGCCACATCCGGCGCACCTGCCAAACCTGTTAATGCAACTAATAAAAAATAAAAGGTATTTATAAGTGAATTTTTCGGAAATATGGATTAAAAGACCGGTCATGACCATTCTGGTCATGTTCGGCATACTTTTTTTCGGTATTTTGAGTTATACATCGCTGCCGATTAATGATCTTCCGGCTACGGATTTTCCGACCATACAGGTTTCCGCTTCATTGCCGGGGGCAAGCCCTGAGACCATGGCATCTTCCGTTGCCAAGCCTCTGGAAAAATCCTTTTCAAGCATAGCAGGGTTGACATCCATGTCATCCCAGAGTTTTCAAGGGAGCACAAGCATCACGCTTCAGTTTACACTGGACCGCAACATTGACAACTGCGCCCAGGATGTAAACGCCAAGATCAATGCTGCCCAGGGCGATCTTCCGCAGAACATGCCGAGCCCCCCTACCTATGACAAAGTAAACCCTTCTGATCAGCCGATCATTTACCTCGCCCTTACTTCAGATAACATGCCGCTTAATAAGCTGAACGATTACGCTGAAAATATTCTTGCACAGAATTTCTCTACTGTTAACGGTGTATCACAGGTCACCGTATACGGGCAAAAATATGCGGTACGCGTCCAGGTTAACCCTAAGCTTCTTGCCAATAAGGGTATCGGGATAAACGATGTACAAAACGCTGTAAGCAAAGGCAATGTGAACCTGCCCGGCGGAACACTGGATGGTCAGTTTCAATCCTTTACTGTTGATTCCAACGGTCAGCTTCTTGCTGCCGAGCCATACCGGCAGATGATTGTTGCTTATAACAAAGGCAACCCCGTGAGAGTGAAAGATGTAGGTGATGCAATTGACGGCGTTGAAAAAGATAAACAGTTTGCCGCCTGGTACGGGACGAAAGATAAATACCAATACGCGATTGTCCTCGCCATTAAGAAACAGCCCGGTGCAAATGCCGTAAAGGTATCAGAAGGCGTAAAAGAGGTTATCCCGAAGCTGAAAACAATGATACCTGAATCAATAGAATGGCACACGATTTACGATTCTTCGGAATACATTGAAGAATCGATTGCGGATGTGCAGTTTACCCTGATCCTGACGATTTTCATCGTTCTCATTGTCATATTCCTGTTTTTGAGGTCATTTCGGTCTACCATAATACCGAATATCGCGATTCCTCTTTCAATTATTGCAACCTTTTCCGCAATGAATATGCTTGGCTACAGCCTGAACAACCTTTCCCTCATGGCGCTTGTGCTTGCCGTGGGCCTTGTTGTAGACGATGCCATTGTTATGCTCGAAAATGTGGTCCGCCGCATGGAAATGGGTGAGGATGCGATGACGGCATCTCTGAACGGCTCAAAGGAAATCGGGTTTACAATCATTTCAATGACATTGTCTCTTGTTGTGGTGTTTATACCAATCCTTTTAATGCCGGGTATTATAGGAAGACTTTTTCGTGAATTTGCTGTAAGCATTGCCGTGTCTATATTGCTTTCCGGCTTCATATCCATCACATTGACCCCTATGCTCTGCAGCCGGCTTTTGAAGGGTTTTTCTGAAAAGAAGGAAAGTAAAGGGAAGTTCTATCATAGCATTGAAAGCATAATCAGTAAATCAACAATGCATTACGGCTCAACCTTGAAGTTTGTTCTCGGACACCGGTTTATAACACTTATGTTTACAGTGCTTGTTATGCTTGGTACAGCTTTCATGTTTATGAAAATACCGAAAGGATTTTTACCGAGCCAGGATCAGAATTTCTTTAGCGCCTATGTTCAGGCAGCAGACAGAATTTCTTTTAAAGACATGGTCAAACACCAGACAGCAATAAACGATATAGTGCAAAAAGAACCTGATATCGATAAATTTGTATCCGTTGCAGGTCTAAATACTTACAGCCAGGGCGTTTTATTTGTTAAAACAAAAAATCTGAAGGAACGGAAAAGATCTATAGACCAGATCATTGATGATATAAGACCTAAGTTGAACAGTGTCCCCGGGTTGATTGTATTCCCGCAAAACCCCCCGCCCATCCAGATAGGCGCCGGTTCTTCCCTTGCCCAGTATCAGTTTACTTTACAGGGTTCGAATCTTGATGAACTTTACAAGTTTGCCGGAACCTTTGAAATCAAAATGAAGGCCCTTCCGGGATTGACAGATGTAAATACCGACGTGAAGCTGAATAACCCGAAGATATATATAAACATAGACAGGGATAAGGCGTCGGCACTCGGACTTTCTCTTGATCAGGTGCAGAACACTTTTTTTTCCGCTTACGCGTCGCGCAAAATATCCACTATATATGCCACGCTCAATGAATACTATGTGATACTTGAAGTACAACCGGAATTCAAAGAGGACCCGAACGCGCTTTCATACCTTTACATTCAGTCCAATACCGGAAAGCTTATCCCGCTAAGCACTGTCGCACGCCTTGAGCAAACCACGGGCCCGACAAGCGTCAACCATACAGGCCAGCTAACATCCGCAACGGTTTCGTTTAACCTGAAACCGGGTTATTCTATAGGAAGTGCCGTTGAAGGCACAAAAAAGATTGCCGCCGACGTAAATCTTCCTACAAGCCTGTCCTACAGTTTTCAAGGGTCTGCGGAAGAATTTCAGAAGTCATTCGGAAGTATGGGTTTTTTACTGGCTTTAACTATTCTTATACTTTATATGATCCTCGGCATCCTTTATGAAAGTTTTATACACCCCATCACCATACTTACAGCCCTTCCCCTTGCAGGATTCGGCGCGATTCTTACGCTGCTGATCTTCGGCAGGGAGCTTGATATGTACGGCATGGTCGGAATCATACTTCTAATCGGTATCGTGAAGAAGAACGGTATTATGATGGTTGACTTTGCCCTTGAGGCTGAAAAAACCGAGGGGCTGAATTCCGAGGATTCGATTCACAGGGCATGTATGATACGTTTCCGTCCGATCATGATGACCACGCTGGCAGCTCTTTTCGGTTCCATGCCGCTTGCGCTCGGCATAGGCGCCGGAGGAGATGCCCGTCAGCCCATGGGTCTTGCTGTAGTGGGCGGCCTTTTATTCTCACAGCTTATGACGCTCTATGTAACACCGGTGTTTTACGTTTATTTCGACGAACTGAACAAGTGGCTCACCACGGGAAGACACAAAAAAGCAAGTCTACCTGAATAACTCCCTTTTGAAGCTGATGCTGCGTGGTTTTTGCCTTAGATACAA
>Ga0351919_10151_pt2 | contig 18972 bp, 17 predicted proteins | sample TotcelHT113001N6_FD_206845 | JGI IMG/M metagenome (GOLD analysis project Ga0351919, IMG submission 206845) | Enriched cells from coal bed in the Powder River Basin, Montana, United States - Total cells T11 rep1 HSBNCT.T11.300.1.N6 ...
CTGCTGATCGACGGCATGCCGAGCAATCCGTTCTCGCTCCAGACGCTGCCGCCGCGGGGCGAGGCGTTCGATCCGGAGCGGGCGGAAATCATCCGGCGGGTGGTGCGACGGCGGTTCGCGCAAGGCGAACAATCGCTGGCGTAGTAACACCTGCTCGGCGCGTCAAGTGTCGCACCCAGCATCGCGGGCGGAACTGCCGCAAGAAAAGGTAATCGGCTGGCGTGCAAGCAATTTCGATGCCTTAGTCCAAATACAACTACGTCGCGGCTGGCTGATTGGATGGCCGGTGTTGTCACTGCTCGCATTTGATTCGACAAGGCGTGGCCGTCGCCGTTTGTGTGGCTCTTGCGGTTGCACCCACATCGAGTGGGAAAAATAGGAAAAGAAGCTTGCATGGGGTGAACAATCGGGTACAATCATCCGATGGCGGATTCGCTGGTCCCAAGACCCAAGTCGGCGACGGCTTTCTGGGATTTTGTTTTGTGAGATGGGTTTTTGGGACTGGGATAATTGTGTAATCTTCGGACATGTTCCGTTTCGTGCTTGGGAGACCGAAAAAGGAACGATTACGGGGCACGACTCGCGTGTCGTGGCGCGCTCAGGTGGGCGCGACCTCTGCGCGCAGGGCACATCGCGTTTCCTGCTTGGGTGAGTTTCACCTGAGTGCGCAACGGCCTCACCTGAGCGCGCAACGACAATCGGCCAAACTGAGGCGGGCGCGAGCCCACTCGGCCTGAGAGGGGCGGTTCTGGTTCTGCCAACCGAACGGCGAACGGGCACCTGGGCCTAGCCCTCGGCGCGAGATGACATCATGAAGCTACACTTATCCCTTTCATGCCACTTGCGGATTCGGTAGCCCGTCCGGGCCATGTGCCGCCACCGACCGACCTACCGAAACCCAACCGCGTTTTCGGAACGTCGCAGAACGCGCGCGAAACTCGACCGCTACTTGACACCGGGCCCCTGGCCGCTAGATTGGCGAGAAGGCGGACAGAGCGTGCGTCGGGAAGGGAACATTTTGAAGACTCCGCGGGCTGGCATTTTGACCAAGCATGCGGGGATTGCGATGGAGATAGCAAATGTCGAGGTCCACACCACGACACAACCTATCTGCAGCCTGCCGACTGTTCCAAGAACGACAGGTTGTACCCGTCTACCGCAACCAAAGGAAGCCAGTCTTATGTCAGGCACAAGTCTCATCGGAAAAGACCATAATGCTCATCTGCACTGGCTGTCGGATTCTTGGTTGAGCAGCAGCTCCCCAGTCTGCTTCCTCGAGGGTTTCCCCGGAACAGGCAAGACGACTATTGCACGACAACTCCTTGAGCAAGCACTGAACTCAAGACTAACTGCTGTACTGATAACTGCGCCAGAAACGGAAGGAGACCCTACTGATGACCTGCTGCTCGACCTCGCCATGGAGCTCAACAGTGCCGGAAGAACCGAGCTGGCGCAGGCAATAGACAACAACCGTCCCCTTCTCGATGTGCTAAGCACCTTGGTGAACGACCCGATCTTAATCATTATTGATGAGTTTCAGCGCTCTATGCTAGGTATGAGAGCGATTACCCTGGGAGGCTTTGCAAAAGTCCTAAGCACGCTAGCAAATCGAAAATGGTTGAGAGGGCGAATCCTTCTCATAACAAATCGTCTCGTAGAGCGAGCTAGATGGTCGGAGCCATACGCGATACGGACCCTGGGAGGAATGTCTCCCGATGATGGCGTAGAGTTATTACAGCACTTTGCACAAGAAGGAGGAAGGCTTGATGAAATCGCTGGCATCCCTCCTGAGCGCCGCCGCGACGTCGTAAAATCGCTAGGCGGAAACCCCCGAGCAATTCGATTGCTGGTGCGGAATTTGGCCTACGATTCGCTCGATGATCTGATAGGTGAACGGCCGGAGATGTGGGAGATGCGAGACAGGGAAGTGTCTGCGGAGCTGGTGCAGGATTTAGAGCGGCACTTGCTCGAAAAGACGTTACGTCAGCTTTCTGATGATTACAGTCTCCAATTGCATCGTCTTTCCATCCTTCGCAAACCTTTCAAGCGTCAGGCAATAGAGCGGATTTTCGATAATAAGTCACAATACGTACCGTTCAGGGAAGAAATGGTAGATCGCTTTCTAATGGAACAGCATAAGAGCTGGTTCACCTTGCATCCCATCGTCCGTGAAATCAGCTTACAAAAGCTGGCGCTATCTCCCCAGGACCTTCAACACGCGCATACTATCGTTGCACCTTACTACACCCGTCATTTTCATGGTGAACGGATAGTCGGCTGGGGGGCTTTGGGTGGCCACTTTGTTGAAGCACGCTATCATCTAACAAGGGCGGGAAAGATCGAGGACTTAAAGGAAATCGCTTCTCGATTTCAAACTCATATCTTCTCGACATTGAACGCGACGTCTTCTATCCCTCGAAATGCTGAAGAACTAGACGAACGTATCGCGGTTCTTTCGGCCTTGCTAGAGACCCCTGGACCCAAGACCCTAGAATACCATCTCGCCCGCCTATTTAAAGCGCGCAATCAGCGCAATGATCTCCGAAGAGGTCTTCACCATGTTCGCCGAGCAATCTTCAACAGCGATTTCATTCCAGCGTGGCTTTTGTGTAGTGAGTTGCTCACTCAGATTGAACGGCACGACGAAGCAATTTCGGTCCTGAAACAAGGCTTGAACGAGATACCACGAAAGACAACACTCGTCGCCCTATATGATCGATGTGCTCGATTGCTGACTCAAGCTGGACGACGGGAGGAAGCAATTGACCTTTTGAAGCAAGCCGTTGATTCCATACCTCCTGACAAGGCACTCGCCATATTGTACGACAACCTTGCCAGAATGATGGCCCAGGGGGAGACTCCTGATCAAGCGATTGCGATATTGAAGCAAGGAATTGCGCGCATCCCTCCCGATAAGGCAGCCGTTGATCTGTACAACACAGGTGCGCATTTGTTGGCGCAAGTGGGAAGGCATGAGGAGGCAATAGCTATCCTAAGGCAAGGTATTGATCGCGTACCTGCTGATAAAGCGCTTGCGGTCTTGTACGTTAGTTGTTCTGAGTTGCTCACTCAGCGCGACAGGTATGACGAATCTCTTGCTATATTGAAACAAGGGCTCGTCCACATTCCTCCGAGTAAGAGTGCTGTAGATATCTATTACCGCTACGGAGAACTGCTCGCGCAGAAGGGAGAATATTCAAGTGCAATTGCCGCTCTGAGGCAAGGTATTTCACGCATCCCGTCGAATAAAGGTGTCGCGCCTATTTACGTTCTTTGTGGCGAACTTCTCTTTCACCTTAGGCGGCTGGAAGAGTTGAATGCGCTATTGAAGGATGGGATTGGACGAGTTCCCGCAGATCAATCGGCTTCGTTTCTATACGTAAGCTATGCAAACTCGTTGGTCGCCTCAAAGCAGCCAAAAAGGGCGACTGAGATCTTGTGGGACGGCCTAGCAAGAATACCGGTTTACCAAAGGGCGCAGTTAGTTGAGTTGTTGCTACTGCTGTACGGAACGCTCGGTGATGAGCAGGCATTTGTCGATTTTGCTGAAAAGCGAGGGAGCATGGAGGCGCAACAACTGGCTCTAGCAAGAACTCTGCTATACCAAGCGCGAGGTTGCTGGCGAGAGGCGGCACAGTGTGCGGAGCAAGGTAAGAGGGGCCTTGCGAGATATCCGATACTAGAGAGTATTGAAGCATTTTCGTGGTTATGTGTTGGGGAGTTGGAACGCGCATTGCATACGATTTCGGGCGACGTACACGAAGGATCTGCGCCAAGTCGGTGGTTGCGAGCTTTTATTCAGTTACGATTGGGTAATACTGAAGCTGTAAGGCGTGAAGTGGCGGCTTATGACGGGGGCAACGCATTTGGCGAGGTTGACGAAGGAATGCTAATTCGTTTATGGAACCAGCCTTGCAAGAGCTTGAAGGAGTTTGATCTCGCCTATTATTTTCCTGTATTGCCTGCTGAGCTGACGGGGTTTCTAGGGCCCGTTAGAAGGGTGCCTTACCAGACGTGCATGATGCTACCTTATGAGGTTGGATCGGTGGGTGGCGTAGTCGCTGACACTAGCGATAGCGTGAAGAACATCGCGGAGAATGAACGGGTGGGTGAACCTGGCGCTTGCGCAGGAGGATACGAGCGATACATTGATTTCGACGTGCATATCGGATCTGATGGGCATATTATCGCGTCTTCGCCGGAAGGGCAGGCGACGAGCCATATTTCGACACAACTCCCGAGTGGCATTCGATTGTCCTTGGAGCTTATTAGGCGACGTCAGACAGACGCTGAGTTGTTGAAGGAGGTGGGGAGCCTGCTGTACGATTGGCTGTTCCCCAACGCGATACACACACATCTTCAACAAACCGAGGCTGTGGGCAGGCGGGATAGGGCCAAACTGCGTTTGCGCATGCGAATTGAATGTGCAGCGATCGGCAGCTTACCGTTAGAGTTCATGTTTCGAGAAGCAGGCGGCTACTTCTTTGCGACTAATCCGGATACAGTTTTTTCCCGCTACTTAAACTTACCCTTGCCCCCAGAGCGTGTGCGGCGTCGTGCGGGCTCTTTGCACATGTTAGCCATTATAGCTGATCCCATTGATCAGGTGCGCCTTGATCCTGATGAATGGGAGTCGCTTATCTTGCAGGCCATAGCCAAGCCTGTGGCCAACCGTGAGATGACAATGCGTGCGGTGAAGAGGGCGACTCGCAGGGAAATCCGCGATGCGTTGCTGGAGCAAAAGCCCGATATCATCCAGTTTGTGGGTCATGGGGTTTATCAGAATGGTAGAGGGTACTTGGCGTTGGTTGATGATGATACGGGCGGGACTTGGACGGTTGATGACGAGCGTTTTGCGAATTTGTTCATGGGGTCTGACGACCATCTAGGTCTCGTTCTCATGGCAACGTGCGGCAGTGCCGAAAGTGACGATCCGCAGGGGTTCGTTGGGATTGCGCCGCAATTAGTTCAGCGCGGCACTCCGGCGGTGGTTGCGATGCAGTATTCGGTTTACATTAAGACCGCCAAGGTGTTCTTGGAGGACTTTTTTTCCGCTGTCGGGGCTCGCAGGCCGATAGACTGGGCTGTGCAGTCAGCTCGGAACGGTGTGTCTTTGCAGTTTGGGCTTGACAATCGAGAATTCGCGACACCGGTTCTGTACATGCGTGCAAAGGATGGAGACGTGTTCTGAGCGACTCGTCGCTTTTTCCGCGCAAATGGTCGCTCCCGTAACAACGGTTATCCGCGGCGACCCGAGAGGTACTCCCAGTCCGTACGAAAACGGACGGGATCCCCTTCGCCGGCATTTCTATCACTCCATCTTGCGCTCGTTGGAGGGGCCGTGGTTCGTGGTTGCGCGATTGGGTCTCCATGACCCAAGTAAGAATTGGCAAGTCCGTTGCGCGCACGGGTGGCGCACACCTCCGCGCGCAAGATAGCTGGGAGTGGCCTACCGGTCACCGGTAGTCCCAGTTACCCGTCGCGCTGGACACATGCCGAAAAACCACCCGTTTTCGAAACGCAACGAGCAAGATTCGGCTCCCCCGCGAATTTTCGCCGTCGAGGCAGAGACAGAATCCGCTGCTGCCGGGTGAATTACTCCCCGATCGGAGCACTTGAGGTTGCGTCGTTAGCCCTGAGTCCAATCCCAATGTCAACGTGACATCTGTTGCGGTGATGCATGGCTTGCTGCAATCTCCAGCGGCTTGATGCCGCTTCCCGAAAAAATATCCGACGCGTGCCCGCTCGATGAAAGCCAGCGGCGACGCATCCTCGACCGCGTGCTGGCGGGCCCTGTGACGGAGTTGCTTGCGGAAGTCGCTCGCCGGTTGCCGAACGGTTCCCGCCGGCGGGGGGATGACACGGATTGTCAACGGACGATTGATCGCCGGTTGCAGCCGATGCAGATCGACATCGCTATGCGGGACGAGACGGGGCGGGCCGGTTTCAGCTGGCCGGGAACTGGGTTGACCCACGACGACCGACGCCGGTTGGCGACGATGGGAAATACGACCCGTCTGAGCACGACGCGGCTGCTGCATCATTCCGTACAGGTTGCGCACCATCTGTTCCAAGCCATCCTGCTGGAAATCATGGCGACGAGCGAACGGACGGGCGTAGCGGTCCGGGACCTTTTGACGAACAAAACCGACGGCAACGGGCATCCGGTGAGTAATGCTGCGTCGCTGCCGCGAGAGGACGCGCCCAGCCAGCCGGACGTCGGGCATCCCAGTCTCGAAACGCCCGAAGCCCCGGTATCTGGCACAAGCGGCGATGGGGTGGAAGCCTCCGCAGACGATCGCAGCTCACTCGCCGCCGACGCGGCCGACGAATTCTGCACAAATCTTTCCATTCCCCCACAGCCTATGGCTAAACGCACCCAAACCACACCAACCCGCGAGAGCGTCACAGAAGATCGCGTTGAAGAACTTGAAGACCGGATCGACCGGCTCCAGGAGACGATGCAGGTGCTGATCGACGCGATCGACGGACTACGCGACGACTTGGTCCACACGCTCCGCAACCTGCCCGACCGGCTGCCGCCGCCGTTGCACATTCACAGTCTGCCGCTCGACCCGACGGATCCGGAGTGCGGGGAGCGGGTCAATGCAATACCGCAGGACGTGATGGACCGCTTGCGGCACGACGCAGGACGCGGCGGAGGAGGGGAGTCCGTTGGCGCGGCAGCGGCCGAGGGCAATCCGTCACCCGCCGCCGTGATCGACGACCGTCCGCCACGTGAACACCGGCAGGCTCGGCGACAGCCGAGGCTGTTCGTCTGATTACGTAACGCCCGCTTCCATGCCCCGCGAGCAATTCCTCTACGACGGCTCCCAGCAATTGTGCGATCTGCTCGATGAAGCGGGACGCCGCGCCGGGGTGAGCCGGGGGCAAGTGTTCGAGGATTGGTTGACCTGCTCGGTGTGCGCGCTGTCGAACCGGCAGATGGAGCAGGAATACTTGGCGGTCGTCCGCAAGGGCTATGGGGAAGGGGAGCCGGGACGCAGGGGAATCGACACGCTGACGCAGGCGTTCGGTACGCTGATCGACTCGATGGAAAAGACGCGAAAGGACGTGCTCGGGGATTTGTTCCAGGGCGGTATCACCTACGGCGAGGCCGGCCAGTTCCTGACGCCGCAGGAACTGTGCCGCCTCATGGCGGCGATGAACGTGGACGAAACCCGACCGGCGGCCACAGTTTTCGACCCGTGTTGTGGCAGCGGCCGGATGCTGCTGGCCTACGCGGACGAGCCGCGCGGCGGCGAACTGGTCGGGCAGGATATCGACCTGCGGTGCGTCCGGATGACGACGATCAATCTGGCGCTGCGGAATCTGTACGGGTACGTGCTGTGGGGCAACAGTCTGAGCGGCGAGGTGAAGCTGGCCTATCGGACAGGAATGAACGCCAACGGGGGATTCGTCCGTTACGCACATCCGGGAGAACTGGCCGCCAAGTTCACGGCTTCGGACGCGCCGGATGCATCGCCGGCGACGAATCCCGTGATCCAACCAGCGGATGGGCCGGACGAGCCTGCCGAAGCTGCGGTCGTGCCGCCGCGGCAGGAACTGCCGCCGGGTCGCACGCCGGGGGGGCTGCCGAAGCAACTTCCGCTGTTCTAAGCTGCCCCTTTCTGTGCATCGCTGTGTCATCGCTTTCCTCGAATACATCCATGAATACGCCACCGAACCGCACACCGGAACCGGACGAAGGCCGAACGACCTTCTACGATTCGGTGTTCGCGTATTGCGACCGCTGCCAAAATCCGATCGACGACGGGGCCGACGAGATCGCGCTTCGGCTGCTGGAACTCCGCCATCCGGATGGGGATATTGCGATCTACGATCGGGCGGGAAATTTTCTGGCCTGCGAAGAGGGGAGGGAACAGGCGGTGCGCGAAGCGAACTTCGTCGTCTCGGCGTTCATCCACGGGGCCTCGTGGTCCGTCGCAGAACTGATGGCCGGACGCGGGCATTTCCAGCGGTGTTTCCCGGAACTTGCCAGACAACACGGGATTCCTCCCAGCGAACCGGAGAAAGACGTGCCCCACCGCTCCTGAATTGTGCGGCATGGTATCCGTCCGCATCGGGCTGCACGCGGGGCGACACGAGGGCGTCTTTCGGCCGCCGTCCGCGCCTTGCGACGGGAACGGGAACGGTTGCCGCTGTTTGCCGAGGAAGTGGCGGCCGAGCAGGAGACGCCGGAGGACCGAATCTCACGCCTCGACCGGGATTTCCTGGATTACGAAGCCCGCCAGCGCGGGCTTGAAGCTAGGCAGTGGCGGATCGGGCGACGGCTGCTTCACGACGTCAACGGGCGCATCCGCACCGTGCTTCTCCAGCAGTGGAATGCAAGCAGCGTGCCGGCCGAGGCCGCCTACTTCGCCGATCATGTCCGCACGCGGCTTCGGCGGTGGGGGATCATCGAGGGCAAGTTCAATCGCCACGGAAGCCGGCATCCGGGGTTGCTGGACGAGGCGGATTTCTTGGATGCGGACGAACTTCGTCGGGCGTGGATGTCGCCCTACTTCGACGCGGCGGGTGTTCAGATTGCCAGCAGCCGGACGAGGCCCGCCAGCTATCCGGACGTGCCGCTCGGTGCGTGGAAAATCGACCGCAGTTTTCGGGGGATTCACGGTCGGTTCATCGACCAGTTGGTGGCCCTTGATCCAGGCGGACTGTTGCTGCCGGAAGGGGACTACAGCAAACCCGGCTACAATCCGGAGGGGCGGGCGTGGGACGCGGAACGCTACGCGCAGTGGATGCGGGACGGGCAGGAGCCGCCGCCGATTACGGTGATCGAAATGGAATCCGGCGCACTGTCCGTCAGCGACGGGCATCGCCGGACCGCGGCCGCGAAAATGATCGGGCGAACCATCCGGGCGTGGATCTCGTGGACCGTCGATACCGATCGGCGGGATTGCGCAGGCCAGCCGATCAAGACGGGTCTGACGTATGAACTGGTGAAGGCGATGCTCGACCAGGCGCTGGAGCAGGGGAGCGGCGGAAGTCGGTCCGGCGCCACGACGCCATCAGGTTCGGCATGACCGCATCACGCACAGTGCCGACACTGGCCGTGGTTGGCCGGTGTTTCGAGGGTCAGATCGTGTTCCATCCGCATCACATTGTCGCACGCACCGCGGGCGATGTCGCGGATGCATTGCACCGCCTCCGCCGCACCCATCCAGCTGAAGGTTACGCCTTCGATCTGGATGAACTTCCCGGAAGTCTCTGGTTCTTTGCGGAAGACCGCGTACTCCTGAGCCCCGTCCGGGCTCGTCGAATCGTTCAGGAACACGTAGCCCGCGTGCTCGAAACCCGTGCAAGCTGTCCAGGTTTGTTGGGTCAGCCTGCGGGCAAGCTCTTCGGGGTCTTGCACGGGCGTGACGGCGAAGCGGCGATTGGGATGAAACATGACGCGGGAGGTGTGCTGCCGAGAATGCCGGATGCACGGCGATGCGGCAAGTGCGTAGTCGAATTTTGACTATTCCAAGACGCACTATAAGCTTTCCCCTTACCGATTCGGATACAGGGGGCAGGCGTGGAAAAATCAACCTTCTCGGATGAATACGCGGTCTTTCTTCGGCTTCTTCGCCAGTCGCGAACGGCGGCTGGAGTGACGCAAGAACAGCTGGCGGAACGGATCGGCAACACCCAGTCGTTCGTCAGCAAGTGCGAGCGCGGGGAGCGTCGGCTGGACATTGTCGAAGTGCGGGCGTTTTGCCGGGCGATCGGCGTCCCGTTCGGCAGGTTCATCCTCGACTTCGACAAGGCGGTGGACCGGTAGCGTGGTCCGCCGGACGGCGGTCGGTTCTGCGGCGGCGCGTTGCGCCGACGGCCCTTGCTGGGCTATCGTGTCAGGTGAACTGGTCGAGCGTCAGGCTCGCCGGTCGCTCGGGAGCGGCCGGGTTATCGCTCAGTTCGGCCAGATTTCATCCCGCATGAAGGAACTATCCGTCGCCAATTTCGGCATCCTGATCGCCTACGTGCTGCCGGGGTTCACGGCGCTGTGGGGCGTGAGCTACTTCTCGGAAACCGTCCAGGTGTGGCTGGGCTCGTCACCGGGCGACGCGCCGACGATCGGCGGTTTTCTGTACGTGACGCTGGCGGCGGTCGGAGCCGGGATGACCGTCAGCACGGTGCGGTGGATGATCGTCGATACGATCCACGCGCTGACCGGACTGCCGCATCCCCGCTGGGATTTCTCGCGGCTGCAAGACAACGTGGACGGCTACGACGTGCTGGTGAGAATTCACTATCACTTCTATCAATTCAACGCGAACATGCTGGTTGCCGCGGCTTTTCTGTTCGTCGCCCGTTGCATTTCCCTCGGCTGGTCATCCTTTTTCGATGTGCCGGTCGTTCTCGGTTTTCTCGCCCTGGAGGTCATCTTCTTCGTCGGTTCCCGTGACACCATTCGGAAATACTACAGCCGCGTCGCCAAACTGCTGGGAACCGAAAGGGGACAACCGACTCGATAACTACGATACCGCGGGGAAACGCTCCCGATCGGCAGACGTCTTTTTTCTGCATTCCCCCCGAGCGTCGGATTTTCCGCGCGGCATTATTTCGATATAGTCTAAATTAGAATAGTCGATTACAGGCTATTCCTGGAATATGTTGTTGGTTCGAGGTTCTACAATAAGGAGGAGAAAAGTCATGTCGAACGGTGGAACGAAGACTCACGGGACGCAGAAGCCGGCGTCCACCAAGGACCAGGCCAAGGGTCAAGGCTCGAAGAAGCCGGTCAAGGCCCAGAAATGACTTGGTGCCGGAAGACGGTTGCCCGTATCGGCACCGCCACCGGCAGACGGTCGAAGTCGTCGTCAAGCAAGGGGACGCTGCGTGCGGTGTCCCCTTGTGCGTTTTGGTGGATTCCGTTTCCTGTCATTGGCTCGATACATCTTCCCCGAAGTCGAATTCCCGCTGGACGAGCCGCGGTGGAAGGTCCAGGAATTCTCGGGCCTGCGATGCCCGCCAGAACTGTTCCGGTCCAATGCTCAAAATGCGGCGAATGGCATCGGCTTGTTCCTGTGTGAGGTGTTCGAGGAACACGGTTTTCGTCCGGCGTTTGGCGGCTGCGACCAGCGGACGCCAACGGCGGCCCAGCAGTTCCTTGAGTCGCTGACGCTGCTCGAAACGTCGGTTGTACACGCTACTTGACCGGTAGACGTATGTTACGCGATCAGGATCGAATTCATCATCGGGCTCCAGCGGCGTGACCCACGGCCCGTCGCCCCAGTGCTTGGTCTGTGTCGCCGATAGGCAGCTGCCGAGGTCGCCGATGGCGATCGCTTGCTCGTATTCGACCCGGACGGTCGGGCTGACGCGGACGCTTTCCGCCGTCCATGTTGGAAAGGCCGGATCGGCCACGTACGCCTGGACGCACCCGTTGGCGAGGCAAGCCTCGACCAACAGCTTGGCGATGTGCCCGGCCTGGATCGCCCGTGCCTGGAATTCAGCATCCGACTCGCCGACGAACCGAAGGCTCCGCACCAGGCCAGCCTATCAGACCCCCGATGATGTTTGTGCCACAGGCCGTGGCACAAATTCCTGGTCCGGAATAATTGCCACAGGCTGTGGCAAAAAATGGCGGGCGATACCAATTCGCTGCCTTGATCCATTCCCTCTAAGTGTTCCCCGAGTGGCGGCTACCGATCTACTCCCAGAAATACCGGCTTCGGGTATTCAAAAGCCCCTCGACATTCTACAATTCTCCCCATATCGTTCTGCCAACTTCAACATGCCAAACAGCATTAGACGATCGGCCGACGCGGAGAAGGATATGCCTCGAACGAGGACTGGGAAAAAATCCGGCAACGGCGCCAATCTGGGCTTCGAGGAAAAGCTCTGGGCGGCGGCCGACAAGATGCGCGGCCACATGGACGCGGCCGAATACAAGCACATCGTGCTGGGCCTGATCTTCCTGAAGTACATCTCCGATGCGTTCGAGGAACGCCGGGCGACGCTCGAAAAACTTGCCGGTGATCCGAAAAGCGAGTGGTACGTCGAAGAACCATCGCAGCGGTACGAAGTCCTGGAGGACCGCGACGAGTACAGTGCCGAAAGCGTGTTCTGGGTGCCCAAGGTGGCACGCTGGGAACACCTGCAGGCCAGCGCACCGCAGCCGACGATCGGCAAGCTGATCGACGAGGCGATGGTCGCCATCGAGAAGGACAACCCGGTACTGAAGGGCGTGTTGCCCAAAGACTACGCCCGGCCGTCGCTCGACAAACAACGGCTCGGCGAGCTGATCAACCTGATCGGGACCATCGGGCTCGGGGACGCCGAGAGCCGCAGCAAGGACGTCCTGGGCCGCGTCTACGAATACTTCCTCGGCAAATTCGCCAGCGCAGAAGGTAAAGGCGGCGGCGAATTCTACACCCCGCGGTGTGCCGTCAAGTTGCTGGTCGAGATGATCGAGCCGTACAAAGGCCGTATCTACGACCCATGCTGTGGATCGGGCGGAATGTTCGTCCAGAGCGAAAAATTCGTCTTGGCCCACGGGGGCCGCGTGGGCGACTTGTCCATCTATGGGCAGGAATCGAACAACACGACGTGGCGGCTGTGCAAGATGAATCTGGCGATTCGCGGCATCGAAGGCAACATCGGACCGCACCAGGCCGACACGTTCCACAATGACGTACACAAGGATCTGAAGGCCGACTTCATCCTGGCCAACCCGCCGTTCAACGTCAGCGATTGGGGCGGCGACCGGTTGCGGGAAGACGCACGCTGGAAATACGGCACGCCGCCCGCCGGCAACGCCAACTTCGCGTGGGTGCAGCACATGGTCCACCACCTGGCGCCCGGGGGCATTGCGGGTTTTGTTCTGGCCAACGGCTCGATGTCCGGCAACCAGTCTGGGGAAGGCGATATCCGCCGGAAGCTGATCGAGGCCGATTTGGTCGATTGCATGATCTCGTTGCCCGGTCAGCTGTTCTACACCACCCAGATTCCCGCCTGCCTCTGGTTTCTAGCCCGATCGAAGAAGAACGGTACACGCTCCCTTGGGGGAGCCGGAGCCGGAGGGGGAGAACGCTTCCGGGACCGCCGGGGCCAGACCCTGTTCATCGATGCTCGGAAGATGGCCACGCTGGTGGATCGTACCCACCGCGACCTATCCGATGACGAGATCCAACGCATCGCCCAAACGTACCATGCGTGGCGCGGCGAGAAAGGCGCCGGAAAGTACGCCGATGTCCCCGGCTTCTGCAAGAGCGCCACGCTGGAGGAGATCTCCAGTCACGGCCATGTCCTGACGCCCGGCCGCTACGTGGGCGCAGCGGAATTGGAGGAGGACGACGAGCCGTTCGACGAGAAGATGCAGCGGCTGACGAACACGCTGGCAGGTCAGTTCAAGGACGGGGCGAAGCTAGAGAAGGCCATTCTGAAGAACCTCGCCAGCCTGGGCTTTTCCCCGAAGGAGCCGAAATGAGCAAGCGTCTCCCCGTACCGGCTCGCAAGAGTGGCTTGAGCCTTCCCTCCGATTTCTCTGCCTTGGTCGAGGACATCAAGGTTCGCATTCGGACCGCGCAGGTCAGAGCCGTGTTGGCGGCCAACCGCGAACTGGTTTTGCTGTACTGGGGAATCGGCCGAGACATCCTCAAGCGGCAGGGTAGCGAAGGCTGGGGCGCAAAGGTTATTGACCGGCTGGGGGAAGAACTGCGGCGGGCGTTTCCGGGCATGAAGGGTTTATCCCCGCGAAACCTCAAGTACATGCGGTCGTTTGGCGAAGCGTACCCAGAAGAGGCATTTGTGCAGCAGGTTGCTGCACAAATCCCCTGGTTCCACAACTGCGTGATCCTCGACAGGATCAAAGACACTCCGACGCGCGAGTGGTATATCCGCAGCACGGTCGAGCACGGCTGGTCACGCAGCGTGCTGACGATGCAGCTCGACAGCCGTCTGCACGAGCGCACGGGCAAGGCGATTACGAACTTCGAGCGGACGCTGCCCAAACCCCAGTCCGATCTCGCCCGCGAAATGCTCAAAGATCCCTACCAGCTCGATTTCCTGCAACTCCGCGAGGACGTGGAGGAGCGCATCTTGGAAGATCAGCTCGTGACGCACATCACCAAGTTCCTCCTCGAACTGGGCCAGGGGTTCGCCTTCGTCGGCCGGCAGGTTCGGCTCGACGTTGACGGGCAAGAGTTCTACGTCGACCTGCTCTTCTACCACTTGCGTCTGCGGTGCTTTGTCGTCATCGACCTCAAGATCGAAGAGTTCCAACCCGAACACGCTGGCAAGATGGACTTCTATCTCTCAGCGGTTGACGACCAGTTTCGCCACGCCGACGACCAGCCGACCATCGGCCTGATCCTCTGCAGGAAGAAGAGCCGGGTGATCGTGGAATACACGCTCCGCCGCAGCACCAGTCCCCTCGGCGTGTCCAGCTACCAGCTCACCCGGGCGCTGCCGCCCAGCCTGAAATCCGCCTTGCCGACCGTTGAGGAGATTGAAGCCGAACTGGCGGTGGTGGAACCATCGGCAGGTGAGCAGAAAGCCATCGGAAAAAAGAAATCCAAACCGAACCATACGAAGAAGCCGAATCCACCACATTCCAGGGGGAAAGCATGACAGACGGACGTATTCCCCCAGGCTGGCGTTCCATGACCATCGACGAGTTGAAATCTGACGCGGACGCTGCTATTGCCATTGGTCCATTCGGTTCGAGAATGAAGGCGAATTGCTACGTCGTGTCCGGTGTACCTGTCATTCGTGGTAACAACCTCTCCGACACACGATCTTTTCGTGGCGATTTCGTCTGCATCAGCGAGGCCACAGCAGACAGTATGCGCTCGTCCAATGTTTTCGCGGATGACCTCGTCTTCCCTCACCGCGGGGCGATTGGCGAAGTCGGAATCGTCCCACAAGACGGCAAGCGTTACATGCTCTCGACGAGTTTGATGAAGCTTTCCTGTAATCGCAGACTGGTCAGCCCTCAATTCTTGTTTTACTTCTTCCGTTCCGTCTCCGGCCGTCACGAACTCCTCAAGTACGCATCCACCGTCGGAACGCCCGGAATCGGCCAGCCGCTTACCTCGCTGCGGTCAATCCGCGTTCAACTACCGCCGCGTGCGGAGCAAGACCGAATCGCGGATATTCTTGGCTCCCTCGACGACAAGATCGAATTGAACCGCCGAACGAACGAGACGCTTGAGGCGACGGCCCGAGCCTTGTTCAAGTCGTGGTTTGTCGATTTCGACCCCGTGCAGGCCAAGCTGGAAGGCCGCCAGATCGCTGGCATGGACAAGGCCGCCGCTGCCATCTTCCCCGGCTCCTTGCAGGATTCGCCGCTTGGCAAGATTCCAAAGGGTTGGCGAGTGGCTACCATGCCCGAAGTCCTCGAAATAAATCCTGTACGTTCTCTTCGGAAGGGGGCAATCGCTCCTTACCTGGAGATGTCGAACTTGCCGACTAGGTTGCCGCGTGCCGTCGCGTGGGAAAACCGACCATTCGGTTCGGGTACCAAGTTCATGAACGGTGATACGCTCGTCGCCCGCATCACACCGTGTCTGGAAAACGGGAAAACCGCCTACGTGGACTTCCTTGGAGACGGGCAAGTGGGAGCCGGATCAACGGAATACATCATTCTTCGGCCCAAGCCACCACTCCCGACGACGTTTGCCTATTACCTGGCGCGCAATGAAGACTTCCGGCAACACCTGATCACCAACATGACCGGGACATCGGGGCGGCAGCGGGCGCCGGCCGACTCGCTGAATTCGTTCCGCATCGTTGTTCCGCCCGAGAACCTCGCACGTCACTTTGGCGAATTCACTGCCAACGTTTTAGCCCAGATAAAAACCAATGACGAGGAAGCGAAGGAACTTGCCACGGCCCGTGACTCACTGTTGCCACGGCTGCTCTCGGGCGAACTTTCGCCACAAAGTTAATGTCATGGAGTCATCCAGATCCTCCACTGCAATCCAATGACCGCTGCACAGACCACATCGCTTACCGAAATCACTCGCCGCGACGTTCGCCGTGCCCTCACTCGCGAGGGCATCTGGTGGGCCGGAGACCTTGAGGAAACTGAATTTCTCAACCGACTTTATACCTTGTCGGCTCTACCCTCAACCGACTCTCGTTTCGAGAACGCGGAGGGTGACATTTGGCAGCACCGAGTCAACAACAACGACTGGGACGACCAATGGGTCTTCTCCGACGAGCGACTTCAATTGGCGGACGGGGCCGACGAAGTCTTCCTGAATTTTCTGGCCGAAACAGTCCATCCGGCCGTGCGAGCCGATCGCGAACAGGCGAGAAAGATCGTGGACATGCTCAACGAGCTTCTGGCTCCGGATGGATGGGCACTCGTTGAGACATCGACGATTTCCGGGCGTCCAATCTACGGTCCGCGACGCCTCACGACCTCGCAGCACGCGATCAACGCAGCGAAATCAGTTGCTGAGATCGTCGATGCCGATTACATCCATCGACAGATCAATCGCATGACATCCGCACTCGACAGCGACCCCGATCTTGCGATTGGCACTGCCAAGGAACTCATCGAAACCTGTTGCCGGACAATTCTCGCCGCACGAGGGAAGCCCGTAAGCGACAAACCCGAGGTCCTGCCGCTTGTCCGACGCGCCCTCGAAGAGTTGAGGCTCGTTCCGGATGGCGTGCCCGACGCGCAGAAGGGGGCAAAGGCAATCAAGTCACTCTTGGGCAACCTCGCCACGGTCACACAGAGTCTTGCGGAACTTCGCAATCTTTACGGCACAGGCCACGGAAAAGACGGCAAGACGAAAGGCCTTTCAACACGACACGCTCGCTTGGCGGTGGGCGCAGCAACGTCGCTCGCGGTGTTCCTCTTTGATACGCACCAGGAACGAGGTGGTGTATCATGATACTGCTGATTGCTAAATGCCTCCGAACATGCCGCCCGCTTAGACCTGTCTCTAACAGGGCAACTTTCATAAATTCGTTTTCTGCCAAAGGCTAGGCATGATCGAAGTCTTTCCAGGATTATTTGTCGGCAGCGAGCACGATTATGAATGCGTTGTCTGCCGTCAATTCGATTGGTCCGTCGTCCATGCCTGCAAGGAGCCCTACCATCGCTCCGCACTCGGATATTCCGGGCGTGCAGCACCCAAGACGCATCCTGAATACCTCGTCGCCAGGCGAGGTGGTCGCCTGATCCTCAATCTCGTTGATGCACCCAACCCGGCGTACATCCCCAAGGAGGTGATCGATGCGGCCCTGGAATTCATCGACTCCAAGCTGACCAACGGCAAACGAGTTCTCGTTCACTGTAATGAGGGATATTCCCGTGCTCCCTCGATCGCATTGCTCTATCTTGTGTCCCGAACGGACCGCCTTGCAGGCCATGACGTGGACACGGCGCTTACGGCCTTTCAATCACTTTATCCCCCCTACAATCCGGCTTTGGGCATGAGTGGCTTTGTTCGTGCTCACTTCGGGTTTTATTGCCGACGCAACACACAATGACGCGTTACAGACAACTTCAGGACCATATGACGTTCAAAATCAGCATTCCAACCGACGGGAATGGACTGACCGGCCGAGAATGTCCCGTCAAGGATTGTCTTGGGTACTTCAAGGTCAAATTCGGGACAGGACTTAAAGGTGATAACATCCCCTGCGTCTGCCCATACTGCGGGCATCGTGGCCACCACGACACCTTCTGGACCCAAGAGCAGCTGCAATATGCGCAGTCCATCGCGATGAGGGAGGTCTCTGACCTCATGGTTCAGGAACTGAAAAAAATGGAGTTCAACATCCCGGCACGCGGAGCTTTCGGAATCGGCATCAGCATGAAAGTCGAACCGGGCTTGCAGCATCCGATTCGCTGCTACCGCGAGAAGAAGCTTGAAACAGAGGTGACCTGCTCCTCCTGCACGTTGGAATACGCCATCTACGGAGTATTCGGTTACTGTCCCGACTGCGGCATGCACAACTCTTTCCAGATTCTCGAGAAGAACTTGGAGTTGGCAGAGAAGGAGTTACGGTTGGCGGCGGATATGCGTGACGGCGATCTCCGAACGCATCTGATTGGCGATGCGCTCGAAAACGCGGTGTCTGCATTCGACGGATTCGGACGCAAAGCGGCGGAATCGCATAAGAGTCTGTCGTCACACTCGCAGAAGGCATCCACCCTCTCGTTTCAGAATCTCACCAACGCTGACGGCAACGTTCGCGCCCTCTTCGGCTTCGGCTTGAGCGACGGCGTCACCGCCGACGAATGGAAACTCCTCGTACGCTGCTTTCAGAAACGCCATTTGCTCGCGCACAGAATGGGCGTCATTGACGAAAAATACGTTGCTGCGGTCAATGACCCCGCTGCCCGTGTAGGCAGAAAGATTACGATTGAGTCATCGGAAGTTTCGTCGCTCTTGTCGGCCGTAAACAAGCTCGGGGAGCACTTGAGCGGCAGACTAGCGAACCTGGCGCAGGCAGCGGTCAAGTCACCTGGCACCTTGAAATAGGCGGAGGACGTAGCAGTGCCCATGCCTGAGACAGTACGCGACAGACTTCGGACGCAGTTCGACGTCCTCATCGATGAAGCCGAGGCAATTCATCGAGCCATTGAGGTCATTCCCGGCAAATGGCATGAACCTTGGGTTCGATCCCAAGATCCATACCAAGATCCGGATCGACGTGTCGTTAACTGGCCACGTTTCGTAGCTTGGCGAACGAGGGCCGTGTCGCTGCTTGCCCAGGTTGTCTCCTCATCTGCGGCACATGCTGATATCCCCAACACGTTCAAGATGCTCCGGGATTCAGAATCACAGCTTGAGTTTGGCATTGCGACTCTCAAGGCGTTGCGTGCGGACTTCACCGAAGGGTTCTTGGACGACCTTGCACTGCAAGTCGAGTCAGCAATTGCTGGGGACTACCTTCTCCAAGCCGATGAATTGGTTGCTGGCGAGCCGGCGGGCGTCTATGGTTACGTCCCCGCAGCAGTGCTGGCGGGCGCAGTTCTCGAAAGAACACTACGAACCG
>Ga0351919_10081_pt2 | contig 18370 bp, 19 predicted proteins | sample TotcelHT113001N6_FD_206845 | JGI IMG/M metagenome (GOLD analysis project Ga0351919, IMG submission 206845) | Enriched cells from coal bed in the Powder River Basin, Montana, United States - Total cells T11 rep1 HSBNCT.T11.300.1.N6 ...
TCTCTTATCTCTTATCTCTTATCTCTTATCTCTTATCTCTTATCTCTTATCTCTTATCTCTTATCTCTTATCTCTTATCTCTTATCTCTTATCTCTTATCTCGTCCCTGCCGGTCTATAAGCTTATATCTAATTCTTTTTCACAATCGGTAACCAGATTTCACTTTGGTAATCTGCCGCCTGCTGATCCCCTTCAGAATAGATCTCGATATCCGGCGCGTCCGCGTATTCATAGCCTGAGCCGGGCAACCATTCCGAAACAATCCGTTTTTGCAGCGACTGGATGGCCTCCGGCATAGGGCCGATACAAGTAAAAATGGCCCAGGTACAGGCGGGCACTGTGTATTCCGCCAAATCCTCCGGTGTCTCCTTGTTTGTCGCAGCGGCGATATAGTATTCAAAATCCTTGCCGTTCATACAGGTGCTAACCCCTAAAATACCCATGGGCTGCGCGTCCATTAGAGCGCAAAGCCGGGGGATTATGCCCGCTTGAACCGATCGTTGCCAAAACAGGGGGATGTCGGTGAAATTCTCCTCGATATTTAGATCGTAATGTGCTTTTACCCCCACAATTTTAAACGACGGTTTTTTCTCAATGCGATAATTCATAGCCGCTTCTCCTTTGATTAAAATTTGGAAGCAGATGGGTGGAAAAGCTTTGAGCGCCGCGCCGGGCCGTTTAGCCGCAGACGGCGCTATCCCGTGAACGCTGCGAAAAGCGCGGTTGAATGCCGTCGGTGAATCGTAACCGTATTTTAAGGCCACGTCGATTACTTTAACCGAGCCGGTTTGCAGATCGATCGCGGCGCGCGTCATCTTGCGGCGACGGATATATTCAAAAAGGGGTATCTCCGCTAAATAAGAGAACATCCGCTGGAAATGAAACGCGGAACAACAGGCGATCTGCGCTACGCGATTTAGATCGAGGGTATCCGTCAGATGTTCTTCCATATAGTTAATCGCCGCATTTAATTGCTTAAGCCACTCCATGCCAAAACCTCCATGATCAAAGTATAGCTTAATCCAAAACAAGAAACCTCTCTTTTTACTGCACCGTTTGGAGAGCTTTTTAGCTGCCGGGAAATATGTAACGCCTCTTACGAGATGTAAGATGAAGACTTTATCAGCCGCATGATGTCCCGCAGTCCGATGTTTCCTTTAAAGTATCCGTGTTGGACGTTGATGGCTTCAACCGCCCGACACAGCGATTCGGCATCCGCCGCGGCGATAGACGGCGCATCCGGGTATCCCGCCTCGAAGAGCATCTTGGCGAAAAGCGGGCTGACCCATTGGATGCGGGTGAGGCCGGAGAGCATAAACAGCGTATCGAGAAAATCCTTGTCTAAACCGGTGGCGGAAGGAACGAAAGCCTGAATCCCACCCGCCGCTTCCACGGCGTCAAAAAACTGCTCCGTGTTTTTATAGCCCAGAATGGCAAGTTGAGCGATCTTGCTTTGCTCCAGCCAGGCAAAATCACGCAAAGACACGGCTTTGGAAAAATAGCTCTCTACTTCCCTGCGCAGCAAAGTCAGGTAATCGCGACCCAAGCCGGTTTGCTCCACCAGGGCGATGTTCTTGGCATTTTTCACCGTTTTCCGCAAATCCGCCAGGGTTTGAATGCCGCTTGCTTTCAGCTTGGCGAAATTTTCATCGATGTTGTCCCGCAATACCGCGCGGCTCGGCACGAGATCGGATTCCATAATCCGCGCCGCGAGGTCGTCCAGGCTTATTTGTTTATCATTGATGTAGTAGGGCATGGTGGAAACCTCCTTACTAGATTCAAAAAAATATATACTGATAAGATTAAAGTAATAAGCGCACCGTCGCTCAAAAGCACCTCCTCTACCCCAGCGAATATGATGGTAATAGAGAATACAAAAGAGGAGTGAGAAACATGTATAAAGCGTACCCGTCTTATCCATGGTCACACAATAATAGCGCAACGAATAACCCGGACACCGGGTATACCCGGTTCAAAGATTACGGACCGGAACCGTTTGTGGTAAATATCGAAGAGGCAACCATGCGTAACAATACGTTTCGTACCGCTTTATGGACGGGAGACTATTTGCAACTGACCCTCATGTGCATCAATCCCAAAGAGGACATCGGACTGGAGATGCATCCCGACCTGGATCAATTTATTCGTATCGAAGCAGGGCAAGGACTTGTAAAAATGGGAGACAGAAAAGATTACCTCAATTTTCAGGAAATGGTTTACCCGGATTACGCCTTCATCATCCCTGCCGGTAAATGGCATAATCTCATCAATACGGGAAAAGAACCGATCAAACTCTACTCAATTTACGCGCCGCCTCAGCATCCCTTCGGGACAGTGCATGAAACTAAAGCAGCCGCCGAGGCGGCAGAAGAACATCATGGATGAATTGCAGACAGAGTCATCGAAAGATTTCCGTAAAACAACTTATTTGAAGTAGATTTACTTTTTTGGCAAACTCCGGTCCAAGAATGTTCCGTATGCCTGCGCATTTCGTGTCTTATCTTTCGCTATATAAATGGTAATATACGAATATACGGTTAAAAAACCCTTTATTGTTTATTCACCCCATAAAGAAACGGCCCAAGCCTTTATTTCGGCTAGGGCGGCCGTCAGTTACCACTAAAAAACAGTTTATCCTCCGGCCAATATAGCTATCCGATTGTCCTATGCTTAAACCGCTATCACGCCATCGCTTAACCACTTTGTCTTTAATCTTCCGGATTAAAACTCCTGATTATCATGCGGTCGTTTCTTTGATGCCGTTTATATAATTAAGCCTATACGTTTAACGATATAAACAAATCCCAAAGCAATTTCAAAAATAGAAGCGCCACAACGCCGATAAATACCGGGCGGATGATACGGGATTTGTTTTTCACTGCAAACCCTGCGCCCAGCCAACCCCCGAGCATTCCGCACAGTGCGGCAGGAACACCGACAGCAAACACCACCGCATCGTTATTGATAAATACAACTAAAGCGGCGACGTTTGAAGCAAGGTTGATTATTTTGGCATTTCCCGAAGCCGTGGTAAGATCGAAGCCGACCAATCCGGTTAAAATCAAGATCAGAAAAGTTCCCGTGCCGGGTCCGAAAAATCCGTCATAGGCGCCGAGCAACAATCCCGCGCCCACGGATAGGGCTATAACCCTTCTATCAGAAAAGTTTAGGGCCTTGTTTTCCTCGCCAAACTTTTTATTGACCAAAGTAAAGACGGCGACCATAGGCAAGAGCACGACGAGAAGGATGCTTAGAAATATCTCGTTGATAGACAAGGCCAGCCATGCTCCCAGATATGAACCAACCAACGCTGCGATCGCCGCCGAAAAAGCCGATTTATAGTGGATTTGCTTGCCTTTTGCGTATCTTGTGGCCGCGATCAAGGTCCCAAAAGACGAAGAAAATTTGTTCGTGCCCAGGGCGCAATGCGGCGGCAGTCCGATGAATAAATATGAGGGAAGGGAAATAAGTCCTCCCCCGCCCGCGATAGAGTCAACAAAGCCGGCCAGGAAAACAAGCGGACATATGGTCAAAAGCATGGTCATCGTAATCTGCATAGCTATAGTATATTCTTTTTTGTTTAATTTTTAAATGCAGTTAGTCAATTTTTTCAAGGAAAGTATTAGTCGCGTCACAAATCTCTTCGATTTTGGTTTGATACATGAAATGGCTACTATCGATCATTCTGGATTCAGCCATTGCACCCAGCCGATTCAAGTGATCCGTTTGGTATTTCCAGCCCACTTTTTTCTCCGTTTGAGTGGAAACGAGTTTCAATACCGGGATATCTTGCGGGAAAGGGATGGCGTTGACCTCGTTGATATTATCGATCAGGGTAAAGGACTGATTGATGATCGTATCGTTCAAAACATGATAAGCAAACAACTTATAGTCGCCGATTTCTTTTTTGGTATAGCCGTTTTCAGCTTTTTGAGCAGGCGGTACCAATCCGTATGTAACGCGGGTTAAGCCGCAGGCTTGCTGTAACTTACCAAAGGTATATAAGATTTTGGGGGGATTCTTCGATCCAGTTATGGCTGTTGACGTTGTATCCAGCATAATGATTGCCGACACTTCGTCGGGGTATTTGGCGGCATAGTATTCGCTGTAAACGCCGGATGCGGAGTGGGGCATCAAGACATAAGGCGCCTTAAAACCGGACAAAGCCAATGCGGTTCTGGTTTCTTCCGTATAGTTTTCATTTGTGCGCGGCGTATCTGTGGGATCGCTAAAACCGATGCCGAAGTATTCAAGGCTAACCACACAATAATCTTGCGAAAGGGCCCTCATCAGCGGGCCAAAGTCCGCACTGGGCAAGGACACCCCAAAGCCAGGCAATAAGACGACGGTTTGGTCGCCGGCTCCCATCGAATACACATGCATCTTTTGTCCGTTAACTTCTACCATTTGGCCATAAGGCAAAACTGTTTCAAGCTCATTGGCAAAAAATATTTTATTGATGGCAAAACCGATTATATTTAAACAAACAATGACGCCAAGGATGATTGCTAAAACTGCCATAATCCTTTTTCCTCTTTTCTTTTTATTCTTTTTGATTTTGGCCATTTTTACTCCCCGCTTTCTGGCGGCGCGGATATCACGGAAATATCCCTGGCCCTTCTGCCGTCTGCAACTTCAAAACTGTATTTGATGAGAAGATTACGCAGTTCAGTTAAAAATTGGTCGAACTCGTTATCGTCCATCATCATCACCGTATCATTCAAAAAAATTTTATCTTTTCCGGGATCCGGATTTTTACCGTTGAAATAATTATAAAACCTTGCATATCTGTTCATCAAAAATGCCCATGCGTTCTGAGGGGCATTTTCAAGGGTGTTATGCTTTGATAATTCCCCGACATTCAAGGCAAGGGTTCGCTCCAGGCTCCCCCGAACCTTATTTTCAGAAACAACCGATAAAATGGCGTGATCCAATAAAATTTTAATATGACGATACATGGTGGTCCGCGGAACGTCGCTAAGCTTTTCGCAAAGCTCCGTCGCCGTCATACTTGGCCGCACGGCCAGCTGTTGAATGATTCTCATTCTCACTGAATTTAACATAACATCGTTGATATCTGTCATCAATATTTCACCCCCACTAATTCCAATATTGATTATAATACCAATAATGGAACTAGTCAAGCAAAAAATAATAACCGGTATTATAAACTTATATGTGCCAATGTATTATTTATGCTCTTTTTTCTTTTTCGGTTTGGGAATAGGGATAACCGGTAAAAGCAACTCGATAACTTCTTTGCTGAGCTTCGTATTATCAATATCTAAAATATAATGTTCTTTTGCGCCCTGATATGGAAAACCCTTCTCGGCATCTTTCATCTTTTCACTGATAGCGTCAAGTATTTTGACATAAGCCGTATTATCACAGACAAGAAGAATCGGTTTATCGTTCACATAAACCATATACTCCCCAAACATTTTTCTGTATCGGACCGCACCGACCCCTGCGATTTGTTCGCATACATACAGGATAAATTCTAAACTTGTCGCCATACCACACCGCCTCTCCATTAAAACGAAGAATTGCCCCTGTTTTACCGTGGCTTGATTTTGTTTCTCATATGCTTCAATCGTTCCAACGCCGCGTAGAGCGTTTTGTCGTCTTTGGCAAAATGCAGCCGGATCAGATGATTGACGTCTTCCCTGAAGAAGCTGGAGCCGGGCACCGCGCCGATACCGACCTCGCGGGCCAAAACTTCACAGAATTCAAGGTCGTTTTGATAGCCAAACTCCGAAATATCCAGCAAAACGTAGTAAGCGCCTTGCGGAACATTATGCGCGATGCCGATATCGTCCAGTCCCTGCAAAAACAGTTGCCGCTTTCGGGTGTATTTTTGCTGCAACTGTTGGTAATACCCGTCGCCGAACTTCAGACCGACCACCGCAGCTTCTTGCAGTGGCGCCGGCGCACCGACGGTGAGAAAATCGTGAACCTTCTTAGCGACGTCGATGACAAATTCGGGGGCGATAATATAGCCCAGTCGCCAGCCGGTGATGCAATACGTTTTGGAGAGCGAGCTGCAACAAATCGTCCGCTCAAACATGCCGGGCAGCGAGGCGAAGTAGGTGTGCTGATGCGGCGCAAAGATAATATGCTCGTACACCTCGTCGGTAATCACAAAAGTATCGTACTTTTCCGCCAGGTCGGCGATGATTTTCAATTCCTCATAGGTAAACACCTTGCCGCTGGGATTGGACGGGTTGCATAGGATCAGCGCTTTAGGACGCCGGGCAAACGCGGCCTCTAATTCATCAGGATCGAATTGAAAAGTTGGCGGGTAAAGGGGCACGTAAATCGGTTCGGCCCCGCTTAAAATTGTATCCGCGCCGTAGTTTTCGTAAAAAGGCGAGAACACAATCACCTTATCTTTGGGATTGGTAACGGTCAGCATGGCGGCCATCATCGCCTCCGTACTACCGCAGGTCACAACGATTTCCCCGTCCGGGTTGATCGTGCGCCCCATCAACCGGGTCTGCTTCTTTGCCAAAGCCTCTCTGAAATTCTGCGCTCCCCAGGTGAGGGCGTATTGATGCGGCCCTGCGTGCGACACCTCTGCCAAGCGGTCTAATATTTCTTTGGGCGGATCAAAATTAGGAAACCCCTGGGATAAATTAAGCGCGTTATATTGTAGCGAGATACGGGTCATTCTCCGGATGACGGAATCGGTAAAAGTTTCGGTTCTATTCGATAATTGTGGCATAGCGTTTGTCCTTTTATTTTATGATTATAGTTTGTAACGGCAATATTCCAACTTACAAATCTATTAAAACATTATCCAACATATCAAATCTTTCAAGACATTGGATGTATTCGGCAACCAAATAGACGTTATCCAGATCATCCGCGTCCAAACCACGGAAAGCAAACAATTCGTCCCATAATAAACTGCTTCCTTCGACATGCAAGAAGGCGGTCTCAAGCTCGATGCCGACATGGATGGTTAATCCCCGGAAAACTTCATCCTGTCGATCATATAGCGTCTTCCCGGCGCCGACGTTTGGGATGGAAAATACTATAGCTGCTGGCGTTTTTCCGGCGGGCAGCTTCTGGGCGGCGTGAGCGTTTTGGAGCACGTTATCGATAACGATTTGCTGCCAGGCCGCGTCTTTGATGTGTGTCAGCGGATACTTTTGTTTCAGGCATTCGATAACTTCCGTTGCTGTTTTTCTGTTTGGCTTTAGCCGCGGCTGATACGCGTCATAGATACGGCGCCATTCTTCCAGCATTTGCGGCGTTGCTTCCCGCATTAACATAGCACTACCTCCTACTGAACCGGATTGACAAGCGATCCGATCTTTTCAACATAGATTTCTACCGTATCGCCCTTTTTCAAAAATTTCGGCGGGTTGAAGCCCATCCCTACCCCTTTGGGCGTACCGCTGGCTATGACGTCCCCGACTTCCAAGGTCATACCGCGGGAGAGGACTTCGATCAAGGCGGCGACGTCGTGGATCATCAGACGGGTATTGCTGTCTTGCCGCACTTCCCCGTTGACGATGCTCTTTATATCCAGACTTTGCGGATCAGGGATTTCATCTGCTGTGACCAGCCAGGGGCCGATGGGGCAATGGGTGTCGAGACTTTTACCCTTAAGCCATTGCTGATGGATCTTTTGTAAATCTCTCGCCGTGACGTCGTTTAAGATGGTGTAGCCGTAGACGTGCGCCAGGGCGTTTTCTTTTGAAATATTGATGCCCTTCTTGCCAATTACCACGGCCAACTCGGCCTCGTAGTCCACTGCGTCGGTGACGCCCGTGTGGAGGAGGATGGGTGAAAAAGGACCAGTGATGCTGCTGATGGCCTTGGAGAAAAAGATGGGATTTTCCTTGACGTTTTCCGCGTCTTTAGCGGAGCCGTCGAATTCGAGAATATGGTCGTAGTAATTTTTGCCGATGCAAAGGATGTTTTTTGTCGGCAGAACAGGAGCCAGCAGCGCCACATCCCTTTGGGGAATCACATCCGTATATATTGGGCTGGATCGTTCTGCATCGGCAAAGAAGTCGATCACAGCCGGGAACGTATTCAGATTTTCCGTGGTTTCTAAGGAAGTATAAATCCTTTCTGACGCTGCATCATACTTTCCCCAATACGTTTTTTGCTTATATAAAAACCGTAACAATTTCATGATGTCACCTCGTAAATTTATATATGCAGCCGATTGATGTCTTCAACCAACAACTTGACATGCTCGGTCTTGGTCGCCCAGCTGGTGCAAAAGCGGACCGCGCAGTTTTGCTCGTCAATCTTTTGCCAGACAAGAACAGCGTACTTTTGCTTTAGCTTTTCGATGACGCGGTTGGGCAGGATGGGAAACTGCTGATTCGTCATGGAATTGTATAAAAAAGAATATCCCTGCTTGGCGAAGGCATCTTTTATCATCAAGGCGCATTTGACGGCGTGGGTCGCGATCTCGAAATACAATCCGTCTTCAAACAATGTTTCAAACTGGATTCCGAGCAGTCTCCCCTTGGCCAACATACCGCCCTTTTGTTTGATATGGTAGCGGAAATCCTTTTTAAGCACGGGATTTGTGATCACGACCGCCTCGCCGAACAAGGCGCCCACCTTGGTGCCGCCGATATAAAAAACGTCGCAAAGCCGGGCGATATCTTCGATCAGCAGATCGTTGTTTTCCGCTGCCAGCGCATATCCCAAGCGGGCGCCGTCCAGAAAAAGCGGCAAATTGCATTCGCGGCAAACCGCGCTCAACCTTTGTAATTCATCTTTTGTGTAGGTGGTGCCGTTTTCGCTCGGATGGGAGATATAGACTATTCCCGGCTGCACGGTATGCTCGTGGTTGGTATCGCGCCAATGCTCGTCATAAACTGTTTTGATTTGCGCTGCGGTGATTTTCCCGTCAGCGCTCTCAAGCACGATGACTTTATGTCCGGTGGCCTCGATCGCCCCGGTTTCATGGACGTTGATATGCCCGGTCTGGGCGGCCAAAACCCCCTGATGGGGCCGCAATACGGAGGATATGACGGTCAGATTGGCCTGGGTGCCGCCCACCAGAAAATGAACGTCCGCGTTATCGTTATTGCACAGTTTTTTTATCAGCCGCCTGGCATTCTCGCAGTGGATATCCACGCCGTAGCCCGGAGTTTGCTCTTCGTTGGTGGCCATTAACCGCTCCAGTATTTTTGGGTGCGCGCCTTCGGCGTAGTCGTTTTCAAATCTGATCATACTCTGTCTCCAATCAATTTTCAACCCTCTTCGAACGACATGATACCGGCTGAACAGCGATACTGCTCACTTCCCGATCAACCTTCTATTTCAGCCGATTTTCATATTATATCCCTCGAGTATTGAAATTTTCTCTAACCCACTGCAAATCTTACATTATAATTGCATTAATCTAATTGCATATGTTCGTTAATCCCAGCTTTGTAGTTCAAGGATGTTGCCCTCGATGTCCATGGCATACACAAAAGTTGCTTTGCGACCATCCTCATAATCCGCATGAACCAGTTCACCAATTATTCCGCCGCCTTTTGCAAGCACTTTTTCAAGCGTTTCGGCTATGTTATTCACTTCAAAAGCAATGTGAGCAATGCCATATGCGTTTATTTGATGCCTTAAATCGCCCGTCATTTGATCATAGGAGAAAATTTCAAGTGTCGGATGGTTATCATCATATCCTGGCATAACCAAGTGCTCGCCCACAATATGGGCATCGGGGATTCCGGTTAATTTATCAAGCCACGTTCCACGCAAATCCCGCTTCTCACCTATGCTGCGGCATCCAAAAACGTCTTTATAAAACTCAATCAGCTTTTTGCTGTCTTTGGCGATAATGTTAGTGTGTACATAACGGGTCATCTCATGACACCCTTTCTGTAAAGCCTACTCAACATCATGTCGGAATTATTTACTAACATTCTTTCTCCAGCAGCACCACCGTCTCTACGTGTCCGGTCTGGGGGAACATGTCCACAGGCTGGACAGCGGTGGTCACAAAGCCGCCCTCGCAAAGGATACGCATGTCGCGGGCTAAAGTGGCCGGATCGCAGGAGACGTAGATGATCTTCGCGGGGCCAAGAGCGCACAGGGTATAGAGCACCGCGGTGTCGCAGCCCGCGCGGGGCGGGTCCAACACCGCTACGTCCGCCTTGACCCCATCCGCCGCGAGCTCCGGTAAAATCCGCTCAGCCGCGCCGCAGATAAAGCGGCAGTTAGCCGCGTCGTTTAGCTCGGCGTTGCGCTCCGCATTTTCCACCGCGGGGGGATAATTTTCCACCCCGATCACCTGCGCGGCCTGATCGGCGAGACACAGGGAGATTGTTCCCGCGCCACAATAAAGATCCAGCACCGTTTCGCTGCCAGTCAGCGCTGCGTAATCGCAAACTAGCTGATAAAGTATCTGGGTTTGCGCCGGGTTGACCTGGATGAAGGTCGCCGGGGAAAGCAGTAGCTGTCTGCCGCAGAGGGTATCTGGAAAAAATTTTTCTCCCTGCAAAAGCCGCCACTGTTCGCCGTAGATGCCGTAGACGGGTTGTCCCGCGCATTCCCAAACGGATTTAAGACGCGGCTCCGCCGCCATCAAATCCGCCGCCAAAGACGTCCCCGCCTGCAACGGTTTGTCAGCGACCAAGGTGAGCAGCAGCACCGATTCGTCACTATTACAGCGCACGACTACATCCCGTAAACCTTCCAATCCCGCTGCATGCCCACCCAGAGATCGGGGCAGGCACATCGCCAGCTTTTGGATGGACGTTGCCGCGAGCATACAATCCTCCGCTTCGATAAACCGCTTGCTTTGCCGGACAAAAAAGCCAAGCTTGAAGCTGTCCCCCTCCCGGGCGACATGATAGCCCATCCGGTTGCGGTAATGATACGGACTTTCGGCCCCGAGGGTCGGCTTCACCTCGGTTTCTATCTTACCGATGCGGCGCAAGGCTTCGCGGACGATGGCCGTTTTCAGTCCGAGTTGATTAAGATAGTTCGTATGCTGCAGATTGCAACCGCCGCAATGCTCGAAGGTGGGACAAGGCGGCTTGATCCGTCCGGGATGGGCTTTGATCAATTTGACCATCCGCGCCAGGGTAAAATTCTTGCGTATCGCAACGACCCGTGCCGCCACCGTTTCTCCGGGCAACGCGCCCGGCACGAACACCGCCATCCCTTGATATCGGCCAACGCCCGCGCCCTCCGCGGTAAAGCCGACAATTTCCATTTCGATCAAAACATCCTTGCTCAATTCGGTCATGGTTTCACCTGTTCCCATTTATTTTTCCTTAAATTCCCAGATAACTTTACAGTCATATGTGTTTATGATACTATATATCTGCTTATTTTACAAATTTGGAGGGCGCCATGAAAATTTGCGTGATCGGTCTGGGCTATATCGGTTTGCCAACCGCTTCCATGTTCGCTAAAAGCGGCCATGAGGTGGTAGGCGTGGATAAAAACGAGAAAATCGTGGATGCCCTTAACTTGGGAAAAATCATTATCGAAGAAGATTGTTTGGATGGGCTGGTCAAAGAGGTCGTGGCCACGGGCCGACTCCGCGGTAGCCTGGTCCCGGAGGCTGCGGACGCCTTCATCATCGCCGTTCCCACCCCGATCACCGAGGAGAAAAAGGCGGATATGCGTTATGTCGTCTCGGCGGCGGAAGATATTGTCCCCTATCTGCGCAAAGGTAATACGGTGATCCTCGAATCCACCTCCCCCGCGGGCACGGTGGACGAGCTTCTCATGCCCATCCTCGCCAAATCCGGCCTTGCCGTGGGCAGCGAGCTATATCTGGGCCATTCTCCGGAGCGGGTCATACCCGGAAAGATCCTCTACGAGCTGGTGCATAACAGCCGCATTGCCGGCGGGGTGAACAGAAAATCCGCGGAAAAAATTGCCGATATCTACCGTTGCTTCGTCGAAGGCGAGATCTATCTTGCCGACGCCCGCACCGCCGAACTATGCAAGCTTGCGGAAAATACCTTCCGTGATATCAATATTGCCTATGCCAACGAGCTGGCAAAAATCTGTGAAAAGAGCGGGATCAATGTCTGGGACCTGATCAGCCTTTGCAATAAACACCCGCGGGTCAATATCCACCAGCCCGGCCCCGGCGTGGGCGGGCATTGCATCGCCGTCGACCCCTGGTTCATCGTGGAAAGCGATCCTGGGACCGCCCGGCTGATCAACCAGGCCCGGCTAATCAACGATTCCATGCCGGAATATGTAGCGGAAAAGATCGCCCGTATCGTCGCCGATATCTGCTCCCCCAAAATCACCGTGCTCGGCGTGACCTATAAGCCGGACGTAGACGATACCCGTGAAAGCCCGATATTGGAACTGATCGCCCGGCTTAAGGCGCAAGGCTATAGCGTTACAGCACATGACCCCTTTGCCACGGGCTTTGAAGGCGATATTTACGAATCCGCAAAAGGCGGCGACCTGCTCGTCCTCGGGGTCAACCATAAGCAATATATTTCCCTCGATCTGCTCCGCCTGGCCCGGCTGATGCGCCAACCCCGGCTCCTGGATACGCGAAACTTCTTCGAACGGGAAACTGCGGAGAAAGCTGGATTCACCTATTTTCTCCTGGGCCAGAGATAGATAGGACATATCGAATAATATGAAAAGGAAGCCGTCACGGCTTCCTTTTATTGTATAAAATATTAATCCAGATTGGCTTCTATTTGACCAAATCAAACTGTTTACCATTCTTTAAGGCAGTTTTTTGTCTGCATAACAATTTTTATATCCCAACACCACCCGCTCGAAATTATCCGCGAGAATGGCTCGGTTGATATCTTCGGGCAAGCCTAAGGCTAAAAAACGGCGCAGCTCATCCGCATGGTTCCACATGGGAAAATCCGTACCGAAAAAAAAGCGCTCCGGGCCGTAGCGGTTGATGAATTTCCATACCTGCTTACGGGGAAGCGTATACAGGGAGCTGCAGGTGTCCATGTAGACATTCGGGGTATTATCATAAGCCGTCAGCGCTTCTTCCCACTCGCTCCAGCCGCCGAAATGGGCGCCGATGCAGGTTAAGCGCGGAAAACGCTCCGCGACCTTTGCCAGCCTCCCGGGCTTGGAATAATCATAACGGAAATCTCCGGTATGAAAGAGGATCGGCAGCCGTCCTTCCGCGATTTCATATATTTTCATCGCCTCATCACTGTCGAGATAAAACTGCTGAAAATCGGGATGGAGCTTGATCCCGCTAAAGCCGCGGGCGATGATTTTGCCCATCTGTTCCTCAAGATCGGGCTGGCCGGGCTGAATCGTGGCAAAGCCGATAAATTCACTATGCCGCGCGCAGCTTTCAAAGATAAAATCATTGATGCTCTCCACCTGGTCCGCCCTGGTCGCCGTAGAGCATATTAAATATTTATCCACGCCGATTTGGCGTCCGCTGGCAAGGAGCGCTTTTGCCGTGCCCTGGCCGTACATCGCCATGTCATAAAAGCGGTTGATTGATTCGACGGCCTTATCCGCCACCTTCCCGGGGAAGATGTGGCTATGGGCGTCTATGATCCTGTAGTCTTTCAAGGGATTACCTCTTTTTCGATAATTAATTACCCAAAGAGGTATTATAGACCGATTTGTCAATATTGTCAAAGGGGCGGAAAGATCAGTTTTAGCGCGATTTAAGATGAATAAGTGGCTGTGTATAGTATCAAGGCTTCCTAATTTCCCTAAATTTTAATGCTTCTCGTCGCGTAGAACGAGGGAATATTAAAATCGTGGAGTTTGCCGCTGCCGTTGGTATCGTGGTAAATATCCGTGAGGATGAATCCCGCCTGCAATTGCCCACCGATCTGTTCCTCGATCGTATGGGAAAACTGGATACCCCAATCGCCTTTGAGCGATTCCTCATAAAGCGTGGGGTCCTTCAAGGGATTAAACGGCAGCTTATGGACAAGCGTGGTTTCTTCGTCGTCGAATACGTAATTGATCCCGTTTTCCAGCCCCGCCAACAAGATGCCGTTACGTTTCAACACCCGGTAGCATTCCAGCCACAAGGGGCGCACGTCTTCAATATAACTGTTGGAAACCGGGTGAAAGATCAGGTCGAATGTCTCGTCGGCGAAAGGCAGAGGTTGGCTCATATCCGCCCGCACGATCTCGATGGTATAGCCTTCCCTGGCCGCAACTTCTTTCTCACTTGCCAGTTGCTTCTGCGAGTAATCGAGCACCGTACAATGCGCCCCAAGGGCGGTAAAGACAGGCATCTGTTGGCCGCCGCCGGAAGCCAGACCTAAAATACGCGCGCCTTTAAACGGGCAGAACCATTCCCTCGGCACCGGCCTGGTCGGGGTAAGCACCACGAACCAATCGTCTTCGTTTTTGGCTTTTTCAAAAAGCTCATGGCTGACCGGCCGGCCCCATTCCCAACCGTTCTCGATCCATTTGTCAAAAAGCTGCGAATTGATATCCGTATAGGTTTTATCCATAGCTAACCTCCCTATAACTGCCCGTTCAGGCCCCGTTCTTTCGCTTTCGAAAATAACCCAGATAAAAGAGGACTGCCGCCAGGCCCCAGAAATAGGCGGACATATAGGGCTCTTCGAAAATGTTTTCAAAAAAGCAATGGGCTAATACGCCGCAAAGCCCGGCATAAATAGCCACAGCGAGAATGCGGTAATTGCCGATGGCCCTAATCAGCGGGTCGCCGCCCGCTCCGGCAAAAGGATTATCGCTGCGCTGGATCGCCCGCAGTCCCAGGACAATGAGGGCTATCAACAGCAAAATATAGACGGCGATCCCCAAATAGCCCATTTCCACCATGGTTTTGAGATAATAGTTATCCATATAAAAATAGCTAAATTCATCCGTTTTATCGAGAAGCTGGTTTTGCATGGCTACCGCGCCGCCGAAGCGGCCCAGGCCAAAACCGAGCCAAGGATTATGCTCGTGGAGTAGCTGCCGGCCCAGTTCCCAGCGTAGGGCCCTGCCGCCGATCGCCGAGGCCACGGCGAAATCTTCGGTGAAAAGATAAGTCAAGCGACTGGTGATCGACGGGACGAAAACCAACACGGCAGCCACGCCGACACCCATCAGGGCTAATAGTCGTTTATCGACAAAAAAAGCAAAGATCACCACCGCCACGGCCATGCCGATCCAGGCGCCCCGGGAAAAGGTAAAGAGCAGCGATAACAGGCAACAACCGGTGATACCGATGGCCAACACTTTCATCCAGGTTTGTTTACAAAAATAAATGAGCGCGGCCCAAAGCGGCGTGGTCAGCACTAAGAGGGAGCCGAGGATATTAGGGCTGCCGGTCAAAGAAAATACCCTGGTGCGCACACCCATCTCCGTCTGGGAAACCCAGGATACCGGAATCTCTACCCCGATTAGATACTGGTAGATGCCGTGGAGAGCCAAAAACCCCGACATCAGGAGGAAGGAAACATAAACCGCCTTAAGATCCCTGTCGTCCTCAACCAGGCGGACGATCAAGAAAAACCACAGCAGGTATTCGACCACGATCCGGTAGCCCGGCAGCGCCACCTCGGGATACGGGCGCACCACGGACATGAGGAAAAAGCCCATCGCGAAGAAGAGCAGCAACCAGACGTCGAGCGGCGTTTCCCGACGGATTGCCTCTGTTTGGCGCAAGGCGCGCCGCCAGACGATAAGGATCGCCGCAGCGAGGAGAAACAATTCTTCCCAAACCGAGGAAAGCACCGGAAGAGAAAGCGTATCGCGGATGATGAATTCCAGCGGCAAATAGAGGCCGAAGGCGACCAATAACCACTGCCGCATGGAGAGGCGGTTGATCAGGCCAAGCGTCCGGCTATGTGCGCTTAAACGTAAATAACCGCTTTTGATTACCCGCATCAACCGGTTAAATAAACTGGCTTCAAGCCAGGCGCCGACGGTCTGTGTCAAAGCCCGCAGTCCGTTCATCATATACAGATATAAACTTTTATCCAGATAATCCGGGCCATCGCCCCAGGCCAACCAAAGCCTGCGAACAATTGATTTAGCGTAGCTACGGTGCAAAGCTGCGATACCTTTGGCCAGCGCGCCCTCGCGCCACCAGCCATACAAAGTCCGCGCTACAAAAGCACAACGGCGGCCGATAAAACTGTTACGAATCAATTCGCTCATTTATGCCACCTAGTCCGCGTCGCCGATCTGTACGTAGTAAATGGTTCCCGAGCATTCAAAAGTCTGGGTCTTAACGATATAGGTTTTGCCCGCCCGAATTTCCTGGGAACCGATCTTGGGGCTCGCGGTATCGGTGGCGACCGTGCTCTTGATCTCTACGAAAATATCCTTTTTAGTCGGGTCGATAGCGTCGACCAGCCGGCCGTCGGCGGTTTCGATCTGCTCTACATAATCGTCCAGCCAGACGTCGCTAATATAGGCGTCCAGATATTCGTTGCCGGATACCACTTTCGCGCCGACCAAATCCTGACGCAAGACTTCCGCCACCAGGTCCGGATGGGCGCCGGCAATCGACACCACCGTGGTCAGCTCAGCCTGCGGAGAGATGGCGTCGCTAACTTTATCCCCCAGCAACTGCCAAACGATCGCCCCCGCCACCAAAATAACCGCCGCCAGGATCAACAGATCGACGATATTGATGATTCCAAACAGCTTGCCTTTTTCATTCACGATTTTCATGTGTTCCCTCCGTTTTTCCAAATATCCCGGCCTCACCCAAATAGTTTTCCATTTGTTTTACCCGGTTATCCCATGATGCGGCTTTGGCTGCCGCCATCCGTTTTTTTCTTTTTTCCGCATCATCTTCATCAAGCGCCAGCCGACATTTGGCAATAAAATCTTCTACGCCGTCCGCGATATAGACGATATCGGCAAAATCCATCACCTGGCGCGGCTCCGGCGTACTGACCACAGGCTTGCCGGTCGCGAGGTATTCGTAAAATTTGAGCGGACTGACGTCCTTTGACAACCGCCCCGGACAAAAAAGATTGAGGCAAACGTCGAAATTACGCATCTGCGCGGGCAGCTTATCCTGAGGCATCAATCCCAGTAGCTTGATATTAGCTTTCTCTTTGAGTAGAGTGATATCCACCCCCGGCATCACCCGCCCAATCAGGCGAATCTCCCCTTGCGGAAAAGCGTCCGCAAGTGCCAGCAATAATTCGTAGGCGATGCAATCCTGGAGCATCCCTACAAAGCCGAAAACCGGACGTTTCGGGTCTCTTGCCGGATTCTCCCCGGCGGCTTGGGAAAATAGTTCATAAGCCGCGCCGTTGGGGATGAGGTAGGTGCGCGGATTATAGCGGCTCAGGGTCTCGAACAAGCCTTGGGCGGTGCAAAACACCATGTCCGCGGCAGTGGCCAAATCCTTTTCCATCACATCCACCACCTGCGGATTGATCAAACCGGTATAGGCGCTATGCCTGTCCACGCAGTCGTAAATCAGCCCTTTGCAGGGAATATGGGGCAAAATATCTGCCGAAGAGGGCGAATAACACCACAAATGCGGCTGAACAAATCCGTGCGCCGCGAGACGAGCCTTAATATAGCGGGATAATTTTTTTTGATTGACCCGGTTGATCCAGCGAAATTTATTAGCAAAGGGTAACACCGGCGGCAGGGCGTAAACCGTAAGATTAGCCCGTACTTGCTCCCCCGGCTTTTTGTAGGCCGAAAGTCGGGTACCAGCCGATTTATCCTTAAACGGCGCCAGATAGGTGATCGGCGGGTCGAAATAAAGGATTTCAGCATCGCTTAGCCGGTTCATAACGTTTTGCTTGCGGGTGGGATACGGATGATAATTGGAGGTGGATAAACAGACGATTTTTTCCATGCGTTCCCCCTTAGGCCGGAGCATTCAGAAGCGCTCTGACGGAATCGATATTAATCTGCTCGCCAAGCCGCAGCCGGGAAGCTGCCTCGGGTGACTGGCGAAAGCCTGTCTGCGCGGCGATGTCGATTTGCACCTTCAATTTTTCCGCGGTCATCGCAGGCAAAGGAATGCAGGCCGTAGAACCGATATCGCGGATGAAGCTCTCCACCTTGATATCGTAAGAGATCCCCATCACCGGCGCGCCGCCCACGGTAGCGAAGATCAGCGAATGGAGGCGCATCCCCACCACTAATTCCATCGAACCGAGCATGCCGATCAATTCTTCCGCTTTATGGCGGCCCACACAGGCAAAATAGGGCGCTTTCATCAGCGCTGCGACTCTTTCGGCGGCTTCGATATCACGGGGCAACTCGATCGGGACAAAAACGGGTGTCAGCCCGTATCGGTCATAAGCGTAATCTGCCGCCTCGGCCAAATACTCGGGATGGGAAAATCCCGGCCAGTTACGCAGGCAAAAGCCGATTTTCGCCACCTCCGGCGGCACGCCCTCTTCGTAAAAGGCCGCCGTCACCAGTTCCGGTTTTGGTTTGGCGATATTGACCGTGGGGTCGGCGG
>Ga0351919_10193_pt1 | contig 16701 bp, 11 predicted proteins | sample TotcelHT113001N6_FD_206845 | JGI IMG/M metagenome (GOLD analysis project Ga0351919, IMG submission 206845) | Enriched cells from coal bed in the Powder River Basin, Montana, United States - Total cells T11 rep1 HSBNCT.T11.300.1.N6 ...
CCGCTGACCACATGGAGTTTGCCTCTTGTTTCCACACCTTCGATATAGCCGCGGCGGGAATTCAAATCGCCGATCACATCCCCTAAGTATTCCTCAGGGGTAATCACTTCGATTTTAAATACCGGCTCCATAATCACGGGGTTACCGCGTTTCGCACCGTCGCGGAAAGCCATGGAACCCGCGATCTTGAAAGCAATCTCCGAGCTGTCCACCTCATGATAACTACCGTCGATCAAAGTGGCTTTAATATCTACCGCCTGGTATCCGGCGATGATGCCGGTTTCCATCGCTTCTTTGATCCCGGCCTGTACCGAAGAAATAAATTCGCGGGGGATCACGCCGCCTACGATCTTATCGACAAACACAAAGCCTTCGCCTGGCGTGGCCGGCTCAAATGCGACCACACAATGACCGTATTGCCCGTGTCCACCGGATTGCTTGACAAAACGCCCCGTCCCTTTGCACGGATTCTTGATCGTTTCTTTATAAGACACCTGGGGCCTGCCCACGTTGGCGTCGATTCTAAACTCGCGGAGCAGACGGTCGACAATGATCTCCAGATGCAGCTCGCCCATGCCGGCGATAATCATTTGCCCGGTTTCGGGATTGGTATGCATGCGGAAAGTGGGATCTTCCTCCGATAGTTTGTGCAAAGCCATAGTCATTTTTTCCTGATCCGCGGTGGTTTTGGGCTCAATCGCCACGTTGATCACCGGCTCGGGGAATTCGATGGACTCCAGAATAACCTGATGTTTTTCATCGCAGAGAGTGTCTCCGGTCATGGTATGCTTCAATCCGCCGACGGCGAGAATATCGCCGGCCATGGCTTCGCAGATTTCTTCGCGATGATTGGCGTGCATGAGCAAAAATTTACCGACCCGCTCTTTTTTCTCTTTATTGCTGTTATAGGTAGTGGTACCCGACTTCAGTACCCCTGAATACACCCGGAAAAAAGTTAATCTCCCCTGGAAAGGATCGGTGATAATTTTAAACGCCAGGGCGGAAAAAGGTTCCTCGTCCGACGATTTACGTTCCACTTCGTTGCCGTTCCAATCCTTGCCGACAATAGGCGGGACATCGGCGGGGGAAGGGAGAAAATCGATAACCGCGTCCAACAATTGCTGTACGCCTTTATTTTTAAACGACGAACCGCAAAGAACAGGATTGATATGCGCGGAAAGGGTAGCGTTGCGCACCGCGCGGATTATCGCGGCCTCTTCGAGCTCCTGACCTTCAAGATAGGCTTCCATCAATTCGTCGTCATATTCCGCAACCGCTTCCAGGAGGAGATGGCGGTAATGATCCGCTTTTTCCGCATATTCCGCGGGGATATCGCCCACTTCAAAAGTACGGCCTTCCACATCATGATAAACATTGGCTTTCATCCGGATCAGGTCGATGATACCGTTGAAATTATCCTCCGCTCCGAGGGGAAGTTGAATCGCCACCGGATTCGCGCCGAGGCGTTCTTCCATCATGGTCAAAGCGCGCTCAAAATCCGCGCCCACCCGGTCCATTTTATTGATATAAGCGATCCGGGGAACGCCGTAACGGTCGGCCTGTCGCCAAACCGTCTCGCTTTGAGGTTCCACGCCGCCCACGGAGCAGAACACGGCCACAGCACCGTCCAATACGCGCAGAGACCGTTCCACCTCCATGGTGAAGTCAACATGGCCGGGCGTGTCGATAATGTTGATTCGATGTTCCCGCCAAAAACACGTGGTAGCGGCGGAGGTAATCGTAATCCCCCGCTCCTGTTCCTGAATCATATAATCCATGGTAGCCGCGCCATCGTGCACCTCGCCCATCCTGTGCACCTTACCCGTATAATAAAGAATTCGTTCGGTTGTGGTGGTTTTGCCGGCGTCGATATGGGCCATGATTCCAATATTTCTGATTTTTTCGAGCGAATATGCTCTGGTCATAAAATACTCCAAACTTTTAAGTTACAAGGAAAATAGTGATTAATAAATCGGGGCGTGCCCGGTAATCTTTACGTAAATACTACCACCTATAATGCGCAAAAGCGCGGTTCGCTTCAGCCATCTTATGGGTGTCTTCACGTTTTTTCACTGCGGCGCCGGTATTATTGGCCGCATCCATCAGCTCTCCCGCTAATTTCTCTTCCATGCTCTTGCCACCGCGTTTTCTCGAATAATCCACCAACCAACGTATGGCTAAAGCTTGTTTGCGGTCTGTGCGCACCTCGATCGGCACCTGATAGTTGGCGCCGCCGACCCTGCGGGCCTTGACTTCCAGCACCGGCATCACGTTTTTCATGGCATTGTTGAAAATATCCATAGGATACTCGCCGGTTTTTTCTTTAATAATATCGAAAGCACCGTAAACGATTTTTTCCGCGGTGCCCTTTTTACCATCCAGCATAATCTGGTTGATAAACTTGGTTAGCACCTTGCTGCTATATACCGGATCCGGCAGCACTTCTATTTTTGCTACATTGCCGCGACGGGGCATTGACTTTCCTCCTTTACAAACACCAAGAGTAGACTTTCGGGACAAACAGTTTTTCGCCGTCTACCCTTTTGCTCGGTTTCCGAGATTATGATTTCGCTTTGGTTTTGGGTTTCTTGGCGCCGTATTTGCTTCTGGCCTGGTTGCGGTTGGCAACGCCGGCCGTATCCAAAGCGCCCCTAATAATATGATAACGAACGCCCGGAAGATCCTTGACACGACCGCCGCGAACCAGGGTCACAGAGTGCTCCTGGAGATTATGGCCGATACCGGGGATATATGCGGTGACTTCGATACCATGAGTCAGACGTACACGGGCGACTTTACGCAGAGCCGAATTCGGCTTCTTCGGTGTGGTCGTATAAACTCTGGTGCAGACACCTCGTTTTTGAGGACATTCCTTAAGCGCCGGAGCATTAGTCTTTTTGATTGTTACTTCTCTTTGGTTCCTCACCAATTGATTAATGGTGGACAAAACGTACACCTCCTTCCCATATTGAATATATTTTTAATTAAATAATGTAAAAATGGGAAAAACGGAGGGGAGAAGGCAATCGGGCAATTTGTCGATTCTTGCCATAATCCCCTGCATAATCCATATTTTTTACTAAACCAGAAAGAACATGCCTTATTATTCTATCATTGATAGTATTGCCTGTCAATAATTAAACCATAATTATTTTTATGCTTGTTGCGGGTCTGATTCTTCATCTACGGCATCTTCTTCAACCGGCTCGTCGATAACGTCGTCTCGAATATCGTCATCCGTATCTTTACCTATAATATTCGAAAGGATATCGAAAGCCTCTTCGTTAAAATCAATATCCGCCAATCCTTCGCCTTCAAACAAATCTTGCTCATGATCTTCGGAGAAAAACGTCGTATCCGAAAAAGTCTGGGAATCAGCCTGGGTAATCACGTCATCGTAGCGGGTTTTGCATTTCTCGATTTCCGCCATTACCTTCAGATTACGATAACGGGAAAGTCCGGTGCCCGCGGGGATCAGTTTACCGATAATCACGTTTTCTTTCAGGCCCATCAAATTGTCAATTTTACCTTTGATCGCGGCGTCCGTCAGCACCCGAGTCGTTTCCTGGAAAGAAGCCGCCGAAAGGAAGGATTCTGTGACCAAAGAAGCCTTGGTGATACCCAATAGCATCGGTTTCGCGGTAGCGGGTTCAAGTCCCTCCGCCAACGTCTTCCGATTGATATTCTCAAACTCGAAACTGTCGATCATGGCACCAGGCAGCAATGTGGTGGAACCATTATCCTCTACCTTGACTTTTTTCAGCATCTGCCGCACCATGATTTCGATATGCTTATCGTTGATATCGACGCCCTGCAAGCGGTAAACACGCTGAACCTCGCGTAGTAAATACATCTGTACGCCCCGGATACCTTTAACCGCCAGCATATCATGGGGGTTGATCGAGCCCTCGGTAATTTCGTCGCCGGCTTCGATGATTTGACCGTCTGTTACTTTGAGGGAAGAACCGTAAGAAGCCTGATATTCAGCCAATACCTGTCCCTCTTCAGTCCCGGTACCAAGTATCTTTATCTCGCGCTTACCTTTAATTTCGCCAATCTGCACTTTACCGTCATATTCGGAAATCAGCCCCTGGCCTTTCGGCTTACGCGCCTCGAATAATTCCTCGACGCGAGGCAAACCTTGGGTGATATCGTCGCCGGCCACACCGCCGGTATGGAAGGTGCGCATCGTGAGCTGCGTGCCGGGTTCGCCGATAGATTGAGCGGCGATCGTGCCCACAGCTTCGCCGATATCGACCATGTCGCCGTTGGCTAAATTGCGGCCATAGCAAGCGCGGCAAATACCGTATTTGCAGCGGCAGGCCAGCACCGAACGGATATTGACCCGTCTTTCATGCTTGGGCTTGGTCTCAAGATAAGCGTCGATATTCTGGGCCATCTGTTCGGTGATGAATTGACTGGTATCGCCCAGTACTTCACCGGTAGCCTCGTTGATAACGGGAGAGCAAAGCACCCGTCCCTCAATACGTTCTACCAGGGGTTCGATATTGGGAATTTCTTCGACCCAGATACCTCTGGTATCGCCGCAGTCGTCTTCGCGGACGATGACCTCCTGGGCCACGTCCACCAAACGGCGGGTCAGATAACCGGAGTCCGCGGTACGCAGCGCTGTATCCGCCAAACCTTTACGGGCACCGTGGGTGGAAATGAAGAATTCGAGAACGGTCAGGCCTTCGCGGAAATTGGCCTTAATCGGAAGATCGATGATCCGGCCGGAGGGGTCGGCCATCAGGCCGCGGGTACCTGCCAGCTGACGAATCTGTTGGACGTTACCACGGGCACCGGAATTGGCCATCATATAAATTGGATTAAACGGATCCAGCGTACGCATCAATTCCTGGGTCACGTCGTCGGTTGCTTTCTGCCAAATCTTGATCGTCTCGGTATAGCGGTCATTCTCACTGACCATACCTTGCTGGAAGAAGTTATCCACTTCCAAAACCTTTGTTTCCGCATCGGCCATGATCTGTTTCTTGGCCGCAGGCACCTTAATATCGTCGATACCCACGGTAATTCCCGCCTTAGTGGAATATTTAAAGCCCAATGCCTTTATCCCATCCAAAAGCGTGGCGGCATAAGAGATTCCCTGGCGTCGGTAGCAGCGGTCAACAATCAAACCTAAAACCTTTTTATCCACGCCGCAGTTATAATAGCCCATTTCCCGCGCCATGGGGATCTCATAATTGAAAATTAGTCGTCCTATCGTAGTTTTAAGACGTTTCCGCTTGCCGCGTTCATCGGTTTCAAAGGGAACCTCTTCGTTTTTATCGATCCATTGGGTATCCCATTCCTCCGGGCAGCGCACTTCAATCAATGCTTGAAGCGCCAAGTTGCCGTTAACATAAGCCCGGTAGGCCTCATTATAATCAACGAATACTTTTCCTTCTCCCTTAGCGCCCGCTTTGGGCACGGTCAAATAATAGGAACCCAAAACCATATCCTGAGTCGGCGTGGCTACCGGACGGCCGTCCTTGGGATTCAAAATATTATTGGAAGCGAGCATCAATATTCTCGCTTCCGCCTGCGCTTCCACGGAAAGCGGCACATGGACCGCCATCTGGTCGCCGTCGAAGTCGGCGTTGTAGGCGGTACAGACCAAAGGATGGATCTGTAGCGCCTTGCCTTCCACCAGCACCGGCTCAAAGGCCTGTATTCCCAAGCGGTGCAGGGTCGGCGCGCGGTTCAACAACACCGGATGCTCCTTGATTACGTCCTCCAACACATCCCACACTTCGGGACGCGCCCGTTCCACCATTCTTTTAGCGTTCTTGATATTGTGGGCATGGCCTTCTCTGACCAGTCTCTTCATGACAAAAGGCTTGAACAACTCCAAGGCCATTTCTTTGGGCAAGCCGCACTGATGCATTTTTAGTTCCGGACCGACCACGATAACCGAACGGCCGGAATAGTCGACACGTTTACCGAGGAGGTTCTGACGGAAGCGCCCCTGTTTACCTTTGAGCATATCGGAAAGCGATTTAAGCGGACGGTTACCGGGTCCGGTAACCGGTCTGCCCCGGCGGCCGTTATCGATTAAAGCGTCTACCGCCTCTTGGAGCATTCTTTTTTCATTGCGGACAATGATATCCGGCGCGCCCAGATCGAGTAACCTTTTCAAGCGGTTATTACGATTGATCACCCGGCGGTACAGGTCGTTTAAGTCGGAGGTCGCAAAACGACCCCCGTCCAACTGAACCATGGGACGAAGCTCGGGAGGAATGACCGGGATGACGTCGAGAATCATCCATTCGGGTTTATTCCCGGAGGAAAGAAAAGCCTCCACCACTTCAAGGCGGCGGATATCGCGTACCTTACGCTGCCCGGAAACTTCCTTAAGCTCTCCGCGGAGTTCAACCTCCAGCGCTTGCAGATCAAGGGCCTGTAACATTTCCTTGACCGCTTGAGCACCCATGCCGGCGCGGAAGGTATCGCCGTATTTCTCCCTGGCTTCCCGGTATTCGCTCTCGGTGAGAAGCTGATGTAAAGTCAGCTCCGTTTCCCCGGGATCCAAGACAATATATGATACAAAATAGAGCACTTTTTCCAAATTGCGCGGCGAGACATCAAGGAGCAACCCCATGCGACTGGGGATACCCTTGAAATACCAGATATGGGATACCGGTGTTGCCAACTTGATATGGCCCAAGCGTTCCCGGCGGACTTTAGCGCGGGTCACTTCCACACCGCAGCGGTCACAGATGATCCCCTTATAGCGGATCCGCTTATATTTACCGCAATGGCATTCCCAATCCTTGGTGGGACCGAAAATCCTTTCGCAAAACAGGCCGTCCCGCTCGGGTTTTAAGGTACGGTAATTGATGGTCTCCGGCTTCTTGACTTCGCCGTGAGACCAGGCTTCCATTTGCTCGGAAGAAGCCAAACCGACACGCATCCGATCAAAATTGCTGACGTCCAACAATTATATCAACTCCCGTAGAATATTTTTTTAGATAAACTCGTCGTCGATAGCCAGCGCGACGTCCTCATCCTCCGGATTGATGCTCGCTATCTGAAGATGGCTCAAATCAAGCTCCAGATCATCTTCTCCATCCAGATCGTCGTCGCTTACCACATCGTCTTCCGCATATTCCTTCTCATCGGGCGGCATCACCGGCTTGATATCGCCAAGGTCGATACCCAGACCGTTGGCGTCACCAATATCGTCGTCGTCCTCTTTGATATCAATCACTTCATAGTTCTCATTGAGCATGGAAACGTCGAGACACAGACTCTGCAATTCCTTGACGAAAACCTTGAAGGACTCGGGCACGCCCGCATCCGGTACGTTTTCGCCTTTGACAATGGCTTCATAAGTCTTAACCCGTCCGACGATATCGTCGGATTTGACGGTAATGATTTCCTGGAGGGTATAGGCCGCGCCGTAAGCCTCCAGCGCCCAAACCTCCATCTCGCCGAAACGCTGCCCGCCGAATTGGGCTTTGCCGCCCAAGGGCTGCTGCGTCACTAAAGAATAGGGGCCGGTAGAACGGGCGTGAATCTTATCGTCTACCAAGTGATGGAGTTTTAGCATATACACATAGCCTACGGTGATCTTATTATCGAAAGGCTCGCCGGTTCGCCCGTCGTAAAGCACGGTTTTGCCGTCTTCGGGCAACCCGGCCTCCTTAAGGGCATTGATGATATCGTTCTCGGTGGCGCCGTCGAAAACCGGCGTGGCCATATACTGATCGAGATTTTTCGCAGCCCAGCCCAAATGGCATTCAAGCACCTGCCCGATATTCATTCGCGACGGCACGCCCAGCGGATTCAAAACGATTTGTACCGGAGTACCGTCAGGAAGGAAAGGCATATCCTCTTCAGGCAAAATCCGGGAGACGACGCCCTTGTTCCCGTGGCGGCCGGCCATTTTATCGCCGACGCTGATCTTACGCTTCTGGGCGACATAGATCCGCACCAATTTATTGACGCCCGGACTAAGCTCGTCCCCTTTATCACGATAGAAAATTTTCACGTCCACGACTTTACCGTTTTCGCCGTGAGGAACGCGCAGGGAGGTATCTCTGACTTCCCTCACCTTTTCACCAAAGATCGCGCGCAGCAATCGCTCCTCCGCCGTCAGCTCGGTTTCCCCCTTTGGGGTCACCTTGCCAACCAGGATGTCGCCCGGCTGCACTTCCGCGCCGATACGGATAATCCCGTCCTCGTCCAAGTCTTTTAAAATATCTTCGCCCACGTTGGGAATATCCCGGGTAATCTCCTCGGGGCCTAACTTGGTATCGCGGGCGTCACATTCGTATTCCTCGATATGAATCGAAGTAAAGAAATCTTCTTTGACCATCTTTTCCGAAAGAAGGATAGCATCTTCGTAATTGTACCCTTCCCAAGTCATAAAGGCTATCAAGACATTGCGACCTAGAGCTAATTCGCCCAAATCAGTGGAGGCTCCGTCTGCAATCGGCTCGCCCTTCTTAACCTTATTTCCTTTATATACAATAGGCCTTTCATTGATGCAGGTTCCCTGGTTGGAACGCTGGAATTTCAGGAGCTTATGCTTTTCCAAAGTTCCGTCGTCCGCTCTGAGGATGATCTCGTCGCCAACAACTCTTTCGATAACGCCGTCGTGTTCGGCGATCTCGCCGACGAAACTGTCGATAGCGGCTTTATATTCCATGCCAGTGCCGATATACGGCGCCTCGGTGACGAGAAGCGGCACCGCTTGCCGCTGCATGTTGGCGCCCATCAAGGCGCGGTTGGCGTCGTCGTGCTCCAAAAAAGGAATCAAAGCCGTAGCCACAGAAACGAGCTGCTTAGGGCTCACATCCATATAACGTACTTGTTCCGCGGGGCGGACACCGATCAAAGCACCGTAGCGGATATTAATACGTTTATTAATAAAACTGCTGTTTTCATCCAGCGGCTCATTCGCCTGCGCCACCACGTATTTATCTTCTTCGTCGGCAGAGAGAAAATCGATCTGATCCAACACATGTTTATCTTCTACCCGACGGTAAGGCGTTTCGATAAAACCGAATTCGTTGATTCTGGCATACGTGGAGAGCGAACCGATCAACCCGATATTCGGTCCCTCGGGCGTCTCGATCGGACACATTCTCCCGTAATGGCTGTGATGGACGTCGCGGACTTCGAAACCCGCTCTCTCGCGGGACAGGCCGCCTGGTCCAAGCGCCGAGAGACGCCGTTTATGGGTCAACTCTGCCAAAGGATTGGTCTGATCCATAAACTGGGACAACTGGGAACTGCCGAAGAATTCCTTGATCGCCGCCACCACCGGACGGATATTGACCAAAACCTGCGGAGTAATGGATTCCACGTCCTGAATGGTCATACGTTCACGCACCACCCGCTCCATCCGGGATAGGCCGATACGGAATTGATTTTGCAGCAGTTCGCCCACACAGCGAAGCCGACGGTTGCCCAGATGGTCGATATCGTCCGCTCCAAATTCCCCGTCGATCAAGCGCAGGAACATCCGCACCGTTTCAATGATATCGGGTTTGGTCAGATAACGAAGATAATCGTTGTAAGGGGGAACATCGTCTGTCTTAATGTAGCTCTGCGCCTCATCGTTCCAGACCTTGCCCTGCTCGTCGATACGTTTCAAGATACCGTGCTCGAGCTTCTTGTTGATTTTATAGCGGCCCACATTGCCCAAATCATAGCGTTTGGGGTCAAAGAAAAAACCGTGCAGCAGGGAACGGGCCGAATCCACGGTAGGCGGCTCACCCGGACGCAAGCGTTTATATATCTCAACCAAAGCCTTCTCAGTATTTTCCGAACTGTCTTTAGCTAAAGTCAGAACGATCGACGGATGATGATTAAATAGCTCTAAAACATCCTCATCCGAAGAATACCCTAAAGCGCGAATCAAAACGGTGGCCGGGATTTTTCGCATCCTGTCCACCCGCACGTAAACATTACCCAGTATATCTGTTTCCAGTTCCAGCCATGCCCCGCGATTGGGAATTATGGTCGCCCCGTAGAGAACCTCACCCCCCGGTTCCGGGCTGGCATGAAAATATACCCCAGGCGAACGAACCAACTGGGATACAATAACGCGCTTGGCGCCGTTGATGATAAAGGTCCCCTTTCTGGTCATCAAGGGGAAATCCCCCATGAAAACCTCCTGTTCCTTTACCTCGCCGGACTCTTTGTTAATCAGGCGGACCTTCACTCTGAGCGGCGCAGCATAGGTCGCGTCTCTCTCGCGGCATTCTTCCACGTCATATTTGGGTTCGCCAAAACTATAATCCACAAACTCTAAAATCAAATTGCCAGTAAAATCTGTAATCGGCGAAACATCCTGGAATATTTCTTTTAGACCAACCTCCACAAAATGCCTGTAAGACTCCTTCTGTACCTCGATCAGATTAGGCATTTCCAATACTTCAGCAATACGGGCGTAGCTACGACGTTGCCTTAATTCGGAACTTGCGGGATATCTCATTAAAATTATCACTCCCCAAATTATTCAATCCCTGCCGATATAAAATCAAAGCGCGCTGTTTTAAAATTATCAAACAAATTTTTAAGGTGATTAAAAAAGTGTTTTATTAATAAGGAAAAATACGATATTATCCCATAATAACAGCAATTTACATCATAACATAATAAAAAAAACGATGTCAAGAAAAAAATTAGTTATTTCATCCAATTTTCATTCCAATTTTCATCATGTAATGAAAATATACTTGACAACTTTTACATGATATACTATAATCACAGCGTCGTCAAGGAAAAATACTTGATAGTGAAACGGGGATGAAACAAATCGAACCGTCCAAGGAACAGGTAGCGCATAGTGCGGATAAGGTTATTATCAGGACGGTGACGACCGCCATGCTTCTCGATGCCTACGGCGATCTGCTTACCGACAGACAAAGGGACTACCTCTCTCTTTTTTATGAGGAAGATTTATCTTTAGCCGAGATCGGGGAAAAATTTTCCATTACCCGGCAGGCGGTTCATGATACAATTCGTCACGGGGAGGCGCAACTTTTAGAATATGAAAGCGCGCTTCGTCTGGTTGAAAAGAATCAAACCCGCCAAAAAATCATCCTGCAACTGCAGGCGCTCACCGGAAATAACCGTCAAATCGCCGACCTTTTGGAACAACTGCTGTAATTTGAGCGTAAAACCGGCCCGGTTCGGATAGGCCTATAGCATTTTGACCATAAATACAGGGGGATAGTTCCCTTTTCCAGGAGAGTGAATTATGTCAACACTCAGCGACAGATTACAAGATATTTTTGCCAAGCTCAAAGGCAAGGGCAAACTCAGCGAGGCGGATGTCAGCGCGGCCCTACGCGAAGTACGGGTAGCCCTTCTCGAAGCGGACGTTAATTATAAAATCGCCAAAGATTTCTGCGCCAAGGTCAAAGAACGCGCCGTCGGCGAAGAGGTCATGAAAAGCCTCACTCCCGGACAACAGGTGGTCAAAATCGTCCACGACGAGCTGACCGAGCTGATGGGAGGGACTTCTACAAAAAGCAACAGCACCAGGCTCCTGGTGAACGCCATGCCCCCGACCGTCGTTCTGATGGCGGGCTTGCAGGGTTCGGGCAAAACCACCTCCGCCGCTAAAATTGCCCTTTATCTCAAAAGCCAGGGAAAACGTCCCTTGCTCGCAGCGGGTGATATTTACCGCCCGGCGGCCATCGAACAATTGGAGGTTTTGGGCGAACGCATCGGCGTGCCGGTGTTCTCTTTGGGCGACAAGGTCGACCCGGTAAAAATAGCCAAAGACGCCGTGGCGCATGCCAAGAAGCACGGCAACGATTATCTGATCGTAGATACCGCTGGTAGACTTGCTATCGACGAAACGATGATGAAAGAAATCAGCGATATCCGCGCCGCGGTCACGCCTACGGAAATCTTGCTGGTCATTGACGCCATGCAGGGCCAAGATGCGGTTAACGTAGCCGCGGCTTTCCATGAGCAGCTTCATCTTACCGGTATCGTCCTTACCAAGTTGGACGGCGACAGCCGCGGCGGCGCTGCGCTTTCCGTTAAGGCAGTAACCGGCCAACCGATAAAATTTATCGGCTCAGGAGAAGATATCAAAGCGCTTGAACCGTTCTATCCCGAACGTTTGGCTTCGCGGATTCTTGGGATGGGCGATGTGTTGACCCTAATCGAGCGGGCCGAAGCGAATATGGACGAAGAAAAAATGGCGCAAATGGAAGAACATTTGCGTAAAAACCGTTTTACCCTGGATGATTTCCTTAAACAAAGCCAGGAATTACGCAAAATGGGGGATCTGAAAGACATGCTTTCCATGGTGCCCGGGCTTGGCAAACAAGTGAAAAATCTGGAAATCGACGAAAAACAATTCGTCGTCGCCGAATCGATTATCCACAGCATGACCCCTGCGGAACGCAATAATCCCGCGATCATCAGCAGCAGCCGGAAAAAAAGGATTGCGGCGGGCTGCGGCAGACAGGTCCAAGAGATCAATCGACTGCTCAAGCAATTTGAACAAATGCAACAGTTGATGAAACGAATCAACACGGCGGGCGGCAAAAAGGGAAAAAAGGGCGGGCGGGGCGCGTTTCCCGGAATGCCGGGCGGGGGCTTTCCCGGATTTTAAGTACGAACGGAACGGGAGACCGACTGCATCGGCGCTCAATGATACGGTTAATAAATCCTAAAACCTGCTTTTGCGAAAACAACGCTATTTTAAACGGTACGGTTTTATGGTTGTTAATAAAATTAATTCATTTTTTTAGGAGGAGTTTATTATGTCGACAAAAATTAGGCTGAAAAGAATGGGCGCAAAGAAAAAACCCTTTTATAGGGTAGTGGTCGCGGACAGCCGTTATCCCAGAGACGGACGTTTCATTGAAGAGATCGGATATTATGACCCCTGTTGCGATCCTGCCGTGATTAAAATCAATGAAGAAAAAATTAAAGCCTGGACCGCAACCGGCGCAACGCTTTCGGATACGGTCAAATCGTTGATCAAAAAGGCCGGGGTGAAATAACTACGCCTGCGAACGGGCGGGCCAATCAACCGTCCGGGCAAGCGTTCATGAGAGGTGTACATTATGAAAGAATTAGTGGAACACATCGCTAAAGCTTTGGTTAACAACCCCGATGCCGCCCAGGTCAGCGAAACCGAAACCGACGACGGCTGGGATATGATACTCCAGGTCGCGCCGGAAGATATGGGTAAAATCATCGGCAAACAGGGTCGCATTGCCAAGGCGATGCGGACCGTACTCAAAGCAGCGGCGGCCAAAGACGGTAAGAAAGTCAATCTGGAGATCAAATAATGCCGGAAGCCTTTAACGAAGAAAATACTGTATTGGTTGCGGTTATAATTTTCCCCCACGGCGTAGGAGGAACCGTATCCGCGGAAAAACTGTCAGATAACCCGCGGCGTTTTAGCGCGGGTGAGCAGTATTTCGACGATTCCGGCAATCTCTACACCCTTGAACAAGCAACCCCCCACAAAAACCGGCTGCTGCTGCGCTTTCAAGGCGTTTACGACCGGGATGCCGCAGATAAGCTCCGGGGGAAAAAGCTCTATATCCATGAGAGCCAAAGCGATCCCCTACCCGAGGATGAATATTACCACTATCAACTGGTCGGTATGGAAGTCAAAGAAGACGGGGAATCGCTCGGTAAAATCAGGGATATCCTGACCTACAGCGCCAACGACGTATTTATTGTCAAGACGCCGGACGGTAAAGAAATTCTTATTCCGGCGCTTAAAGACGTGGTAAAAAAGGTGGATGTTTCCGCCGGGGTTATGGAAGTCGAATTGCCGGAAGGCCTAAGATGAAGCAATGCAAACAAGAATACGCGCCGGTGAACTATGAAAATTGATATCTTAACATTATTTCCGGAAATGTTTGCGCCGTTGGATCATTCAATGATCCAACGAGCGCGGGAAGCGGGCATCGCGGATATTGAGGTCATAAATATCCGCGATTATGCCACGGACAAACATCAAACCACCGACGAACGCCTATATGGCGGCGGTAGCGGTATGGTAATGAAACCCGAACCGCTTTTTGCGGCGGTGGCGGATTGTTGCCGCACTGCCGCGCCGCGTATCGTCGTCACCTCTCCCGCCGGACGGCCCTACAGCCAGGAAATGGCCCGGGAACTGGCGCAAGAAGAGCAAATTATTATCGTCTGCGGCCATTACGAAGGCATCGACCAGCGTTTTATCGACCAATGCGCCACCGATTTGCTTTCTTTGGGCGATTTTATCCTCACCGGCGGAGAAATTGCCGCCCTGGCGATTTGCGATAGCGTGGTTCGGCTCCTGCCGGGCGCATTGGGAGACGAACGGGCGACTGTGGAGGAAAGTTTTTCCGAAGGGTTATTGGAATACCCCCAATATACCCGACCTCCTCTTTTCGAGAATATGGCTGTGCCCGAAGTTTTACAAAGCGGCAATCATGCCCGGATTGAAGCATGGCGACGCGAACGCGCTTTGGAGTTGACCTATCATAACCGGCCCGATCTGTTGAAAACCGCGTCGCTAACAGATGCCGACGCCGTTTACCTGGGGCGATTGCGGGCCAAAGAAGAAAAACCTTTCCGCCTCCATGCGGCCTTGCTCCATTACCCGGTATATAATAAAAAGAGGCAGGTCATCAATACCTCGTTGACCAACCTTGATCTCCATGATATCGCCCGGGCGGCGAGAACTTATGCGCTGGCCGGATACTATCTGATTCAACCGATCGAAAACCAACGGAATCTAATGGCGGCGTTGATCGCCCATTGGCAAAGCGGTTTCGGCGCGGTGTATAACCCCGACCGGGAAGAAGCACTGTCTCTGGTGCATATCCTCCCCGGCCTCAAGGACGCGATTGACGATATCGCGCACACCTATGGCGCGCCTCCCCGGATTATCGTTACCGGAGCCAACTTAAAAGGCCAAATCATTAGTTACGAGGCAATGCGCCGGCAGATGAAAATTGATGGCGGGGATTATTTGCTGATTTTCGGCACCGGCTACGGCCTGACCGAAGAGATCACCGATAACGCCGATTTCAGGCTTAGCCCCATTTACGGCCGCGACGGCTATAATCATCTCTCCGTCCGCTGCGCCGCGGCGATTATTTTTGACAGACTTTTAGGAGAATGACCATGAACATGACAAATCAAAGAGAAAAAATGAAACTTTACGGTTTTAATAATCTTACCAAATCCCTTTGTTTTAATATGTTCGATATTTGCTACACCAAGACCGTAGAGGATCGCGTGGCTTATCTCGAATATATCGACGAAGAGTATAATGCGGAGCGGCTGACCAGCATCCTTAAAGAAGTCAGCAATATCATCGGCGCCAATATCCTCAATATCTCGGTACAGGACTACGAACCCCAGGGCAGTTCCGTGACCATCCTTATTTGCGAAGAGGGAAAGCGAATTGAAAATCCGGAACTGGGACAAACCCCCCAGGACGCACTAATCCTGGCTCATCTGGATAAAAGCCATCTTGCGGTTCACACTTATCCCGAATATCATCCCGACGGCGGCGTATGCACTTTCCGGGTTGACATAGACGTTTCTACGTGCGGAGAAATCTCTCCGCTGAACGCCCTCAATTATCTGATTAATAAATTCGACGCGGATATTATCACCATGGATTACCGGGTACGCGGTTTCACCAGAAATATCTACGGTAAAAAACTATTTATCGATCACGACCTGGTCTCGATTCAGGATTATATCGATTCGGAGCTCAAAGATAAGTATCAGATGATCGATGTCAACGTTTATCAGGAACATATTTTCCATACCAAATGCAAAGTCAAAGAAGCGGATATCGACGAATATCTCTTCCATTTCACCAAAGACGATATCAGCCCCAAGGAGGTGGCCTCCATTTCCGCCAAAATCACCAAGGAGCGTGACGAGATTTTCTATGGGCGGAATATGGGAGTACAGGAAATATAGATATTACCTGATCAAACGAACCACTGGATCGAAGATGAAAAAGATGGGGGAATACCCTGCGCCGGATCAGGAAAGGAACCCGCTATGAATGCGCTTGATGAATTACGGCAAATCGTCCGGGACAGCGGCAATATCGTCTTCTTCGGGGGCGCCGGCGTTTCCACGGAAAGCAATATTCCCGATTTTCGCAGCGAGAAAGGGCTATATCATACCTTGAACCATTACGGGTACCCGCCGGAGATCATCCTTTCCCACGCTTTCTTCGAGAATCATCCCCAAGAATTTTTCGCTTACTACAAGAAAGAGATGATCTATGCGAACGCCCGGCCTAATAAGGCGCATCTGGCTTTGGCGAAGCTGGAATCGCAAGGCCGTCTCAAAGCGGTGATCACCCAAAATATTGACGGGCTGCATCAATGGGCCGGGAGCAAAAAAGTACTGGAACTCCACGGCTCGGTGCGGCGCAATTATTGCCTGAACTGTGGGGCAAAATACGGCCTCGATTTTATCCTTGAACAAGGAAAAGACATCCCCCATTGTTTGGATTGCGGCAGTATCGTCCGCCCCGACGTGGTGCTCTACGGGGAAGGATTATCCCCGGCTATCGTCGCGGCCAGTCAAAAATACATCCAAAAGACAGCGGTTCTGATCGTTGGCGGCACGTCTTTGGTCGTATATCCTGCGGCCGGATTGCTCCGTTATTTTCAAGGGAATAAGCTGGTCTTGATCAATAACTCATCCACTGATTACGACAGCAAGGCCGATCTGGTGATCCGCGGC
>Ga0351919_10195_pt1 | contig 16551 bp, 14 predicted proteins | sample TotcelHT113001N6_FD_206845 | JGI IMG/M metagenome (GOLD analysis project Ga0351919, IMG submission 206845) | Enriched cells from coal bed in the Powder River Basin, Montana, United States - Total cells T11 rep1 HSBNCT.T11.300.1.N6 ...
AGCGCGGGCCTCCTCACTCTGGGAGATTGGTGGACCGGCTGTCCAGGCAAGTCCACTGTTCAACGTCGTTTGTACAATCGCAATACGCAGTTGATTTCGGAAGTCTGTTGGCATTAGGGTTCACGTCGTCGTTTCGGATTAGGACTCGACATCAACATCTTGCTCCCACTCTGCACGCGTGCGCTGCGTCAAACTCAACGGGATCAGTTGACGCGGTTCGTGGTTTTGAACCGTCAAGTGATACCTTTCAAGGACGCTCTTTGCTTTTCGAATGTACCTTTCGAGAGTGGAGAGGTTGTAAATGAACGGTGGGTCCGTGGCTGTATCGTCTGCCCCAGACGGCTGATTCCACTTTCTCAAAACCAGCGTCTCCCGGGGACGCGGAAACAGACACGCCTGCAAAATGGCGGACGTCCAAGAGGAACAGGCAACGTTGTGCAGTTCATGAAACCGAGGATGCGCTCGGCTGCGAAACATGCTCGGCACGTTCCATTGCGCAGGCCATTCAAAGGATCGACGGAGCAACGCAAGTAGGACCATCCCAAGCCCATGCACCGGCGCCAACTGACGCGTGTCAGGATCGCCATTGTCAATACCCGGGGTAAATCGCGGATCGCGAATTAGGGGAGCCGTGCGAGATACTATCTCCCGTGGGTACTCTCGCTTCCATTTTTCCCACGTGAGCACACCCTCACACGGCTCTGTCCATTTTCTTGGCACAATGTAGTTCGCCGGATGGATGCTTTCCAATCGAGACTGTTCGAACTCGGAGAAGTCGCGCAAGCGAAGTGCGATCTGTTCGACAATATCCAGAGCAGTCCATTCCGACACACGCGGATCGTGAGGCGCTTCTTGAAATCGTCTTGACTGCCACTTGAGCCAGTCGTACAGAACCAAACCTCGTGTCCCATCCCTTTGGTCCAACAATACTCCCTTGATGGCCGCAGGCAAACGGCTTTCGAAAGGGATGCGATGACGCCAGGCAGGCTGTGCCGTAATAGCGTCTAACAGCCAGCCTTGATTCAGAGATTGCAAAAGTGCGTTGCTCTTGCCGAGAGACTCAAGTACAACGTCAGGCAAGTGGAACGGATGCCGTTGCCAAAACGGCCAAGCGGCGGCGTCCGACGGCAGAAGGACCGGCGCCACCGTTCGCCAGACAACTCCCGGCTCCGAGGTCACGCCGCCGTTTGTCCTTTCTTCGCTCAACCAAGCCCACGTCGCCAATGAGTAGGGAGTGCATGACGCCCAACCTGCTGGATCGCTTTTCCAGTCGATCGCCCCCAGCCTTTTGGCGCAACTTTTCAGCTGATCGGTCAGTTTCTTATCGCCTGAATCTCGACTGAGTGCCTCTTCGAGCACGAGCAGGGCAGTGCCTCCGGCCCAACGAGCCAGATCAAGGGACGAAGCGACATAGTACTTGGGCGATGTCGTAGCTACCCGTTCCTTCGACAGTTTTTCGAGAAGCCCCATTGCCGCAGGCAGAAAAGACATAGCAGTGTCACGCCGTTGGCTCAAAGAGCTTCGGCTGGCTACTTCCACGCAGCAATCCACTACTTGGTTGGCAAGGAACTGACGCACAAAGGCAAAGAGGCATTCCGCAGTCAGAGGATTCTGCTTCGTCTGGCGTTTCAACGCCGTAAACAATTGCTTAAGCTTACCGATACCGGCATCACGGCAAAACTGAAGGACGCGAATCCATAGACGCAACTGGTCTGGATGCTCTTCACATGCTTTCAGTAGCAATTGAAAGCTCTGATGCTGTTGCGAGACGCGTTCATTGGCAAGCCTTTCGGCGCACTCGCTTCGCGTCTTTTCCAGCCGCTCGAGTTCTCGTTCCTGTGTGGTACACAGGACCCTCAGCTTTTCCAGAGCGTCAGTTCCTTCGCTCGAATTCGACCTGCCCTGAAGTTCCCGAAGTTTCACTTCAGCCCGCTTCATTGCGAACCTGCGGTCGCCGATCTCCCGATCCAAAGACGCCACTTCCTCACTCCATTGCGACAGACGAGGCGCTAACCGAGAAATCATGCGAGCTGCGAACGTGACACGCGTGTTCTCCCTGAGTTCATGTTCGGGGAAGTCAGCAATAAGCAGGTGCTCAGCCTCTTGCAGAAGGTGCCTCTGTTCACTGACATCCAGTACGTCGAACTCGACAGCGTTTAATGCAGAGACCTTCGCAATTGTCTTGGTCATCAGCGGGGTAGGAAACCTCGGGTCAAGACGAGTTGCTTCTAGCGCGTCTTTTCGTGACACCGCGGTTGCGACATTTTCGGACGGCCCACCATCACGTCTTTGGCCGAGGTATTGACCGAGCGTTTTCGGTTCCACCTTCTGGTAGTTGATCACGGCGCCAATACATTGCTGCTTTAGGAGCCCCTCGTATGCCTGAATCCACTTGACAAGTGAATCGAAGGTCGTCGCAACAAAGGTGTGATCGTCCACAAAACGAAAATGGGCGACCTGTCCGGTCTTCAATCCTCGCGCAACCTCAATGTCCGTATCGAGAAGGGCCACGTTTGCGAGAAATCCAGCCACGAACAGCCCCGTCGGCAAGCCCTGGAATAATGTATTTTCGCTTGGCAGCCCCAGAGCCACGAGCTCATCCGGTAGCCAGCCATCTTTGTCGACTGAAAACGCAAATAAGGAGACTACAAGTTGACGGATCTGATCAACGTCGAATTCGACTGGGTAGATCTTCGGCAGATCCGTCAGATTGGCTAGTACCTTGTCCAGTCGAATATTCGGGTAGAATTTTTTGAGATCGATTGTGCCCCAGTAGAGGCTCTCTGATCGCCGCGACCAGTATCCGGGTTGCAAGTAGGGCAGACGTTCCGCTTGGGGCAGTTCGTTTTCCGTACGGCTGACCCGTTCGTCGCCCTCGTCTAGCGAAAGCAGGCTGCCGCCGCGAGCCATCTGCCGCACGGTCAGATAGATATGCCTTCGGTAGAGCGGCCAGCCTTGGGACCACGTTCTATACAGGTGGCCCGAAGCGTGACGGTAACGGCCGATGCGAAGCGGCCGTACCCCCGCATCATCGTCTACCCACACTGAACGATACAGACGATGGCCGTAGCTCCAGGGCGGCATCTTCTGATCCAGCCAGGGCCCGATGACGTTGACGAGTGCAATCCAAGCAACCTGGTCGCGGACAGGCACCCAAAAATACTGTCTCGCCTCGTATTTCCTGTTCTTTCCCCCGCCTTTCGGCCTCGCAATGGGCATCAGCGGCGACGGCTGATACGAGAGTTCCTCGAACTGATCCCGAATAGCCTCGAGTTCTTTGTCGAGGTTTGCCTCAAAGCGTGCGATCGCCCCCTCGTCAAACCAACCGTCGCCCGGGTAGTAGCACCGTTTGGCCTTTTCCCAGGCCCAGTGAAGATTCTCCGGAAGGGTTAGCTGTTGAAGAAAATCCATAATGGGCAGAATTTCGGATTAAACTGATTTATGAGCAACAAGTCGAAGGTAATCGGAAAGATCCTTGCCCATGGGAAGACGGAGGATTTCAGCGACCTTCCCTTTTGACATCAACATATCCTGGATTTTTCGCGCAATTCTGGCTCCTGCCTCGTCCCGATCAGGCACGATGTAGACGCGCAGATGATCGAACTCCCGAACGACCCCTTCATCCAACTGCCCGGCGCCAAGCACAGCTACGGCGTCCAGGCCCTCCTGTGTCGCGCTGATTGCGTCGGGAATTCCTTCACATATGTAGATAGCATCCCCCGGCTTGAGTGCCTTGAGACACTGTCGGTTAAACAGGGATGGCCGCTTTACTCCGTGAAGGTTCACGTATTTTGGTGGTGAGTCGCTTAACCGGCGTCCCTGGATGTACACAACCTCGCCGTCCTGTACGAAAGGAAACAAGATCGTATTGTCCCACCAAACGAAGCGACGGCCCCAGGTTCGGGGCCCTGGGCCGTCTTGCTGTTTGACCAAACCACACTGCAGTAACCGGCTCTCCCCCCACTTGCGAACGGCGTGCGCGAGAGCACCCTCCGGTCGATGGAACTGGCCAACACCAAAATGTTTAATGATATCGCCTCGGAATCCTCGCAATCGAAGGTAGGAGACCCCATCATCGCGCAGCGGGTTCATCTTCATCAGCCAACTGTACACATCGGGGTCCGGTTGTATCTCCGCTTGCAATTTCCGCGTCTTCTCGGCTTCGCCTGCCTTCCCGACGTACGTCCTCCACCGACCCGGACGGCTTGCGCGCGACGTCCCAGCCGCCAACTGATCCTCAAGCCACTTCACAGCTTCCTTGAATCCGACCCCCTGCCGCTTCATTACCAAATCGATGGTTGTCCCGCCAATTTGACACCCGAAGCAGTAGAAGCTGTTCTTCGCCGCGTCTGGATAGAACGTCAGGCTGGGCTTCGAGTCGTGTCCTGTGAAACACATGGCCCTGTTTCGGTGCACGTCGATATCCAACGCCGCCGCAACATTGAGGATCGGAATACGTTTTACTGCGTCAAGCCCCCCCTGCATTTCGCGGCTCCTCGATCAAACGCCATCGCCGACAAACCGAACGCCGACCCGATTATACTTAGAATCGCTCGCTTAGTCGCCATCCCATATATCCCGAACCGGAGTTCGGTGGCGACGGCCACGGGGCATGGTGTTCGTTGGTGGCTTGTGATCGATCGAGCCAGATCGAATGCGCATCCGTCGCGCGCTGGCGGACTGGCCAGCGGTGGACCTAATCGATGATCGGGACGCATGCGCCTTTACAACCGCTCGTCGGGCTGGAGCCGGCTCGAAATGCACCTACAAATGCACCTTTGACGGACGTGCATCGGAGCATCTTGGCCCTGATCGCGGCCGACCTGAGCATCGCGTACGACACGCTGGCGGCCACCCTGGGCTGCGATCGTACCACCGTGATTGCGCAACATCCGCGTATTGAAGACAATCGGCGTGCTTCGGCGGGAAGGTTCTCGTAAAACAGGGCGTTGGGTGGTTGTATCCTGAACACCCGAGCCAAACCAACCAACCGACCTGGCCCGGACAGCAGTGACCGTCTGCAATTGCTCCGCCCGAGTTCACCGAACGGCAGCAGTCCCACCACGAAAAGCCCCCTCCACAATGTGGAAGGGGCATGCTGCTCCCATGAAAACCTGTGCCATCGGTCAGGTGGCTTGCACGGGGATCCCGTACCCGCCGCCGATCAATTTCTGCAGGGTGATCGTCTCGTGGGCGGCCCGCGAGGCCTGCCGCTGCTGACGATCCTTGAGCACTTCCGTGAACGCGTTCAAGAGGCTCCATGCCGTCCTCTCCTTGAACTCAGGATGTTTGGGCTGCCGCCATTCCCGTATCACATCGGGCAGCAGGCGTGCCCCGATGATCCCGCCTTCGTAGGCTTGCAGGATCAAGGAGTTCGCCTTGTCCGGCGGCAGTTCCGTGTTCCTGAGCCATTCAATCCGCTTCGCCTCGGCCAGCTGGTACTGTCCCAGTCCCGAGACTGTCGTCGCAATCGCTTCATTGAAACGCGACTCGCCGAAGCGAGTGTGCTTCCTCGTGATGACCACTTCCGAAGTGAATCCGAGGTTGTCGCAGACGAACACGGACTGCCCGCAGCAAAAGCCGATGGGCATGGATTTGTCCGTGCTATTGCGAACCCCGATGGCCAGCCCGACGCCCGGCAAGATTTCAGCCTGTAGCTGAAGCGTGCCGAAGAACCTGGCATCGTCCGGAGTGACCGCGAGCGCCAAGGCCTTCACCCCGAACCCCGCCGCATCCAGCGTCTGCACAACCGAGCCCAGGACTTGGCTGTGCGACAGCGGAAACCACGTCTCCGTGGCTGGCGGGGTAGGGATTTGGTCCAAGTCGCCCCAGGTCACCTGACGCGCGCCGCAATGCGTAATCAGTGACATGCTATACCTCCAATGTGTTGCAAAAGAACAGGAGCAGCGGCAGGAGCGTAGCGCGGCCACACCACACGCGCAATTGAGATCGAACGGATTCCAGCACCATTCCGCGGATGTTTCAGAGGATGTCCGAACTTGGCCTATCGCTCAGATTCGGCACCTATTGAAGGAACTGCGTGCGGAGCAGCAGATCACGCTACGCGGAAAAGGACCGGCTAGCCGCTGGTACCCCCAGGATGTACGTGAACCGTCTCCACGGACATGAACACGAGCTTCGCGGTCACTACCGCATTGCCGCATTCCGGCCAGTTTTCGTGATTCGATTCAGCAACGGACCAGGCGTAAACCGTTTCTGGGAGTCATGATGCGCTATTGTGCTGGTTGTTGGCATTGCCGCATTTTGTTCTAATCGTGGCCAACTTTGAGCACTTACCGTATGGAGACGGTGGACGCAATCGCTTCGTTGAAGCGCGACTCGCCAAAGCGAATGTGCTTCCTCGGGATAACCACTTCGGAGCTGAACCCGAGGTTAACCGCCAACACCATCAGGGCGTCGTGATCAGGTTCTGTTTGCAAAATTGCGCCGCCAGTCCGTGCCGCCGGCACAGGTCCAGGAAGGGTTGAACCACATGGAGATTGGCGACCTCCGGCGGTAATCGCCAGCTGCCACCTCGAAAGACGAGCTTGTTTGGTGGGGCCGCGAGTTGCTCGTACACCCGCTTTAGGTTTCGCATCAGCGGCGACAACGCCCGCGGTCGAGGCAGAACGATCTTGGCGGGCGAGTAGACGACGTGCATGACACCGACCTCGGCGGCAAATGCCAACAGGCGATCCAAGTCTTCCAGCGGCTGGGCTTCCGGAAACTGGAAGTCGTCCAACGACTTTCCGTCGATCGGACTTCGGGGGAAGAGCGGATCGATGCGGAGCACCACAGGAATGCCTGCCTGCCGGAGCAGGCGGATCCCGTTCAGGCGGTCCTCGACCGAAGGAGCTCCGGGATCGAGCAAGGCCCGCACGTCTTCCCGCCAGAATGCCACGCTGACTTCCACGCGAAGGCCGGGCAGCCCCTGGTGGGCGAAGATATCCCGGCTGGCATGACCTGCGGGCAGTTCGTTCAACATCTGGAGCAGCTCCAGGTACTCGGGTTTTGCTGCGAGACCGGGGTTCTTGGTCAGAATCACCACCGACGTGAAATGGCGGCGGTAACGCAGGATCTGTTCCAGCGCAAAACGCGTCTGCCCGGATTCAGCCTCCAGACGTTGAAAAGGGTCGGTGCTGTTGGACAGGTGTACCGGCGCGGCCGGCACTTCGTAGGCTTCCAGTTCTTCCAGATCCCGCCGGAGCGACCGCGTGAAGTGCGTCTTACAGCTGGCGTGGCCGGGCTCGTAGGCTTTCGCGTAGCAGTATTCGCAGTTGTGCTCGCAGCCGGTGAACACGTTGATGCAGTAGCGGTGGCCGGTGGGAAATTCAGCCTGGTCAGCAAACGGGCAGTACCACTTGATCATCCTGGGCCGAGTCGGCCCCAGTTCCAGCTTGGCGGATCGATGCGGCAGGAAATACAGTCCCAGCGCAGCGGCCTCGCTGGGCTCGCGGCCGTCCCAGACGGGCTTGTACTTCTTATGCACTCGGGCGGCCAAAGCCAGCCCTTCTTGGATGGTCGTAGTTGACAGCGACATAGTTCTTCCTTTGTACAGCCTCTCCGCAGGTTTCGCCATTCCGTGTTTTCCGGATCCAAACCTGCCCTCGGTCCGCGCTCGGATGGCTGGATCAGTTCGTGCCTGGCGACTTGTAACTCGCCGAACCATGTAAACGTCGCTTTGCAGGGCACTCTTGGATCACAAAACACACCCGCGTCAATCACGCCGCAACCGTTTCCGTTGACTTCGGCAACTGACTTCCGCTAATATGCTTTATCAGAAGTCCTTTTACCACCATAACTTGGGTTCTGACTCGCACCATTCCAAACGTAACAACGGAGCAAAATCCCAGGCTGTCAACGGCTTGCTGGTCCGCCGAACCGACGGAGCAACAATTGACCCGACGCGTCAACTTGCCCGGGCAAGGAATCGTCCTCCCCTTCCGGTGCTGCGGACCTCCGACCTCGACCACTCAGAAAAAGTGGCGGGGGCACTTGGCCGGCTGTTCCGGCACGCCGGCAACAACGACGCTGCGGCCGCGCTCGTGCCGTGGGTCTGCGATGCCCTCCCTTCTTCTTTGAGTCGAAAAGCGTACCACGACGACCTGAAGGCCTTCGTGGGGCACATGGCCAGCATCGGCGTCCGCCCTTTTTTGGTCACCGGCGATCATGTCCGTATATATAAGGAGGCGATGGTGCAGGCAGGCCGAAAGTCGGCGACGATCGCCAGAGCGTTATCCGTGATCCGTGGAGCCTACGAGCAATTCGGCAAGAAAGGGCTCGTCGCATGGAACTTCGTCGGCGACATCCAGGCGGTCACCTCGCCGCGAGTGGATAAGAACACGACACCAGGGCTTTCGGAACGCGAAGCCTGCCGGCTGTTGCACGCGCCGGACACGGGCACGATGCTGGGGCTGCGGGACCACGCGCTGCTGTTCGTCTACTTCAAGACCGCGTGCCGCTCCCGCGCCATCGCCCAAGCCAAGGTCGGCGATCTGGAACGCACCGACTTCGACTGGTACCTGGTCGTCCGCGAAAAAGGCAGCAAACGCCAACGCAAGCCGCTGCTTGAATCAGCCCCGGCCGTCCTCGCGTGGCTGCAGCAATGCGGCATTGCAGCCGACGACGCGCAGGCTCCGCTGTTCTCGGCCCTCGCCAGCGACAAACGCACGCTGACCCGGCGGCACTTGACCCAACGGGCCATCCTCAACATCGTGAAGAAATACGCCCGGCAGGCCGGACTGCACGCCGAACGCCTGGGCCGGCGAGGACTTTGCACCCACAGCCTGCGAAAAGCCGCACTCACGAACGCACTGGAGCACGGAGCCAAGATGGAGCAGGTCCAGGCCTGGGCCGGCCACAGCGACATCCGCACGACCCAGGGCTACTACATGACCAAGGAATCTGACGCCGAAGCCGCCGCCCGACATAATCAGATTCGATAATTCAATCCGGCCCCTGTTGACAGCGGCGGATCGGAATCGGACAAATGGATGGGTTGGCGCCTCGATCCGGGGTGGCGTGGGTGCGATGATTGCGTGATCAGAAACGGGAAACGGCAACGAATCCAGCCACGATGAGGGGGTTTGTCATGCGTTTAATACCGACTGTCTGCTTCGGCGTCTTGCTTTGCTGTGTACAAGCTTTCGAACTCACGGCCTCGGCCGCGGACGAGTTCTGGCGTCAGCATGCGTCTGGTTCTCTGGTATCCGCACGACAAGGGTGCTACATGATCGAGGAATCCGATGCCATAACGCCTGCGATCATCTGTCCCAGTATGCCGAACCATCCACCACGAAAGGATTGAATTGCACAGGTCGCCGACAATGGCAGCATTCGTCTGTGAGTCTAGGGTCATCCCACGCATCTATCGGCAGTTGCAGAGAAGGCGCTAATCCTCCATCCAGCGCCCCCGTCGCGTAAACACATTCTAACACTGAAATCCTTGGCTCGAATCGAACGGCACACCAAGGACAAACAGCAGTCACTCTTTCGTCGTAGTTACCTGGAATAGCCTCTCCCACCTCAAAGCACGGTGCGTCTAAAGTGCTTCCACGCTCCTCAAAGATAGCCCCGGCTGCCACTCTCCAGGGCCGTTCAGCCGTGGCAAGAGGAGTGGCCATAGGGGATCCTGAAAGCCTCAGGAAATGAAGATGGCCATCGGAGGTCCCCAAGACAACCCGCCCATCGGCTCGGGGATTGGTTAAATGGGCTTCGCGTCTGAACATCCACTTGTACCGGGGAGAGTAAGTGAAGTATGACGCAAGCAAACTGCCATCTCGAAGATCCCAGACTCGAAGTATTTGGTCCTCTCCGACCGAAATCGCCAACTTGCCATCACAGGATACGCGTATGTCAGTCACGGCTCCTTCATGCCCAGAGATAGTACTTTCGCACGTTCCCGATCTGATATCCCACACGTCGATTTCACCATCCGCACAGGCGCTGAGCACTCGCTGCCCGTCAGGCGTCCACACTATGTTCAGCACTTCTCCCCCACCAGTGTCCAGATGTGCCACACGTCGCCCAGTGGGGAGTCCTATCACGCAAATCCCCCGCCCTTCCCCAATCGTAGCGGCGACCGTTTGGTCGGGTGATATTTCAAGCCAAGTGTTCGACAGCCTGTTCCCCGATATCTCCCGCAAACGTCGCCCCGTAACAAAATCCCAGACGTGTAAATTGTGCTCCCCATCGCACGCAACGATCATTCGACCGTCGGACAGGAACTGAAGATCACTAATGCCGCGACGATGTCCCTTTAATCCTACGTTCCGCAGGTCGTCGATCCAATATCTCCGGGGTTTTCGCCGGGGGCGTGGGGCGGGTCACCGGCCGTAGTCAGCAGGTGAGAGGCCCAGAAGCGTGATGATTTCACGCTGCAGGGCCGTGAGTTCCGTGACCAGGAATTGCGGTTCGTTATCGCCGACGATGAGAGAGTGTCGCTGAATCGGCTCGAAGACTTCGATGACCCGCGCCGTCGTGGGCCGTGAGCAGGGACGACCCTCCGGATATAGCGGCAGAGAGGCCATGCCTTTGCGTGCCATGGCGTGACGCAGTTCGCGTTCCAGTAAGGTCTGTACCAGCAAGACGAAGAAGTAGATCGCCAGCAGCCCCTGAATCCGTCCCACATCTTTCAGGTAGACGGGGGCGACGTGGAAGTCCGTCTTCAATTGGGAAAACCGCTTCTCGATGATCGGCTGCCGTTTGTACGCTCGCAGCACCTCCTCGGCCGTCAGTTGCCGGTCGTTGGTCAGCAAGGGAAAGATACCATCCTCCCGCTCGGCGTCTGCGAAGGCGGCGACATCCAGTTCCCACGTCAGATGGTAGCGAGGACGGGTCTCCTTCTTGTACTTGGTATGCTCGCTCGGCCGGCCCGGCTGAGCCTGCCGATACTTGACGTCTTCCCGTTCCTCAATACTGACCCGGACCAAGGATTCGACCTCGTAGTGGGTCAGTAGATCGTCCACGGTCTGCTGCACCTTACCGCGTTCACGGAAACGAGTCCGCGGGCTCAACAGCCGCTCGCGCAGTTCCGTCAAAGCCGCCAACGCTCGTTGCACGCGGCGAGCCCGCGTGGTTTGATCCAGTTCGGCTTTCCTCGTGCTGCGGTACCACAGCAACCGATAGCCATCGGAACTGAGCGACTCGTCGGCGCAGACGAACAGGCGATCGGTCACCTGCCCCTGCTCGTCGGTCACCTCGTACAAGGGCTCCCAACGAATCGCCTGAGGAGACTGCCGCAGTCGCTTGCGAAACGTCTTGTCTTCGCCATGAGTGCGAGGCATCACAGTCACGAAGCGTCCTGTGCGAGCGATGTAGCGGAGGTTCTCCCGGCTGGCCAGCTTGCAGTCGGCCACGTAGAGGAAATCCGGGCCACCCACCAGCTGACACAACAGGTCCCATGTGGCGCAATGCGTTTTGTCGTCGACCACGTTGCCGCTGTGGCTGGTGAAATACACCGGCACGCCTCCATCGTGGCTGACCGTCAGGGTGTACAAGAGTTGCTTCAGATCCGGCCGATGGTCCTTATTGTGTCCCCAGGTGATGGCGTGCGTCGCTCGGCCCAGACGGTGTCCTTCCTCACTTGCCTCCTGGTATGCTCCGAAGAAAGTCACCGTGGTCGAGTCGTTGTGCAGTTCGTCCAGACTGATCTGAAACTCGGCGATCACATGACGCACGACGGCCAGGATCAACTCGGGACCGGTGCCGGCAAACAGCTTTGTCAGACAACGCCCCAGCCGGTCGTCATGAAGCAGCGACACCTGTTGCGGCCGGAGGTCGAAGAGGTCAGGAGCAAAGCGGGCGGCCCATTCTGCGACCGCATAGACCGGTTCTCGGGAGATCAACACATTCTGCACCAGCACCAGCAGCGCCTTACTGGTAGGAAACTCACAACGCACGTCATCCGGCGGCAGGTACGTCTCAAAGAACTGTGGCAATCGTATCCGCTCCAAGATTCGGTTGATAAGAGGCATCGCGCCAATCTCATAGGATTGCAGCATCAGCCCGGAAACTTGCGCTCGGTGTCCCGGTTCACGCGGTTTCTGAGCCTGCTCAGATCGGCCTCGACGGGATCGAGTAGAGGAGGCCTGTTTGCGAGCTACGTTCGACTTTTTACGTTGAGACATTGCCAATCTCCTAAAGCGACAGAATTCCAAAAACACGTTCCATGTGATAGTCAGGATTACAGTCTCTCGCGGTTTTGGCAAGGAGGAAAAACTTGTGAAAACGACTTACGTCGAATGCCTTTGACGTAAGTCGAGTGCCACACGATTTACGTCAATGCGATTTTTCCTAAGTTTTTTTCGCGCGATTGCGCACCCCGTTGGCCCCCTTGTCATTCTCCCCGCAGACCGAACAATCTTGCGGCAGGCGAGTCCGACCTGCGTTGCTCTTACGGAGCAGAACACGTGAGCGTGCGAAGTGAAAGCGCGCAGGCGAACTCGCACGATAACGGCTGCCTCCGCTACGAACGGCGGAAAGAGGTAGGGTATGAGACCGCGATTCGTCCTCACTAGCAATCTCACAAAGTGAGGCTCTTGCCGTGTTTGCGTAGGGCTCTCTCAAGCCTGGTCTGGTGTATCGCTGGTCTTACTTGAACTTAGGAAATCCAGCAGAAATGGAGGCGAGGACTTGCGGAACGTAGGTTTAATCGGCGCAGCCACCGTCCATTTCGTAAATCCCAAACGGACACACAACTCAAATAGTTCCGGCTGTCGTAAGCAAAACTCATTCGATCCTCATCGCCGGCAATGACCAGATCATCGCAAGGACTTAGGCATACTCGTTGAACTGGAAGCTCATGGCCAGCAAGCTCTCTTGTGCTGTAGTTATTCCTTGTGTTCACCACTTGCAGAGTGTTGTCCACCGTGCATACTAACATCTCCCCATCGCACGACAACGCTATGTCAGGAATATTGATCATATAGCCGTTTGCCCGCTTCCATCTGCAGGTCTCCCTTAACTCCCCAGTCACTCCGTCCCAAAACGCTAAGGGACTGTCATCGCCTAGTGCCACAACCAGCGCCCCGTCCCTGCTACTGGCTACCTTCCTCACCTGTCCAGCATACCGTGGCAGCGACGTGGCAGGCGCACTTGAACCTATGTCCCACACTCGAAGATTTTCACTAGAAGCAGTAACTGCCACTTTCCCCGTTGCGGTCGTAGCTAGACAATTCGCCGATGAACCGTCCTCCCGCAAAATGCAATTACATTCCCCCGAAGCCAAATCCCAAAAGCGGACATGTTTTGAATCCGCTGATACAGCACCCGCTACCCTGCCGTCCCAGGACAAACACAAATGCTTAATGCCTTCACAACCCTGAATTTTCAAGCCGGACGGAATACCATCCCGCGGCGTTACTACAACACGTAGGCATCGACCAGTCATCGCATCCCAAAGCCGAATCGCGTCGTCCTGTCCTGCCGAGGCTATCACCTTTCCATCCGCCGAACAAGCGACTGCATTAACGATGTGACGATGCCCAACAAGCGCTCGCAGAACTCGTCCATGCCCCAAGTCCCAAATGACTACGTCCTCGCCTGCCGCGGTATACCCCAGCTTCCCGTCCGGAGTGATCGCGAGCGACCCTTCCGGCACATGTCCGGTGCTTCGGATTGTTCTGACAAGCGTCCCCCATGTAGCATCCCACACTCGTAAACAGGCGTGCGAGCCGAGACTAACGACCATCTTTCCATCCGCGCTGACTGCAAGGCTATCGATTATTTCATCTTCCACTCCACCCTGTCGCAGGCAAATTCCTGTGTCGAGATCCCAGATACGCCAGGACACATCTCGCCCGTGCTCCCGAGCACACGAGACCGCCCGTGTGCCGTCCGGAGTAATCGCTAACCTCTCTACGGGAGCACGGTGCCCCTCAAGAACATGCACGCAGCCCCCAGAGCTTACGTCCCACACTCGGATCGTCCGATCCTCCGATCCAGACACAACGAGCGAGCCGTCAGCGCTGAGCGCTGCCGCTAACACGTTCTCGGTGTGACCAAGCAAAGTTCGCATCAGGCAGGAGCTGTCCTGCTCGGTAAGGGGACGAGGATCGCGAGCAATCCACAAATGGTCCAACTGGCAAAGGAGCTTCTCAGCCCTCTCGGTAACTAAACCTGAGGCGGCTCTGTTCCGCGCAAGCGGTATTGTCTCGTCTGGCCGATATGCCAGAAAGTGCACATTTGATCCAACGAAGAACGCGAATGCAGCCACCTGAGCGAACGGATCCTTCGTGTCTGTTCCCATAGGGTTTGAGGGGCTCGTATCTCGCGAAGCCACAGTCGGGTAAATCGCATCTACGGCCTCCTTGTCCCTACCGAAATGATGATCGGGGACACGCTGCTTTGCCGTGTATTGCGGAGCGATCGACAGATTCAGTTGCCTTCGCTCGTGGCGTTGTCTCCTACGTCTTTCTTTCTTCGGTATCAGGTGACGCTCGCTGGGATTCATCGTCTTGTGCATCGTCTGCGGAGTGGGCGACCCCTCTCGGACGTCCAGTAACCCAGCAAGTACGATCCCAGCGCCCTCACCAGGATTGGGATCGCACTCCCCTGCCAGCACCGCCGAAACCGACAGGTTCAACCACGAAGCGGGTTTATATGATGGACCGACAGATGCTGCGACCCTCCGGGTGCTACGCCAGGATGAGAGGACTCGCTGGTAATTGGCTGCTAACTCAAAGACGAGGCCCAGCCTTGCGTGAGTTTCTATGAAGACCAAATCGGTAAGACGTTCGCTCAGGTTCACCAGCTCTTCGCCTTCCAGGATGTCGCCGTCGCCTAGGCGAGCTTTCCACCAGGCTCGCAGAGTTGCGGCAGTCATTCGCGCATACCTTTTTGCCATCATAAACTCCGCTTTGGCTCTCAAGCCGTCTCACGTCGGCGATGCCAGAATCCATCTGCTCAAGTACGACTACTTATCGCGACACCTTTTCCCTGGCGCATTTAAGCGCCTCGTCCACATCTTTTGCGGTGGTGTTCCCCAGACCTTCTTGCTTGCAGCCGTGGATCGCGTTATGTTTCAACGCTATCCATGTCACGCTCAATTGCCTCCCAAATTCTGCGCCTGGTGTCCCGAAATTTGTCGTCAACTTCTGGACTAGACAAAAACTCGCGAAACGCGTTGTGATAGAGCCGGTAGCGAACCTCTTGATCAGAAGACCCGTCGACCTCGAGGTACTCTCGCCACTGGTCCAACACATGACGCACTTGATCTGGAGCGAGCTTCATTTCAGCCTTGGCTGTGTACGCCACGATTTCCGGTACGGAAAGCGGCTCAGCTAAGAAGGCGAGAACGCAAATCACGGGCTTGTACAATTCATCAAATGAGTCACGATTCGCGCCGAGCATATGCCGCCAATGGTCGCGATAATAGGACTGAAGTCCTTGAGGCAGGAATTGGACTTCCAGGCCGCGCAACCAGCCCGCAGATATTGCTGTCATCACATGACGCAAGTACATGAAGTTCCCTTCGCTCTTGGTCAGCAACTCTTCGATAAACGCCTGCCTGGTCAGATGCCTCGTGATCATCCATTCACGCACGCCCGGTGTATCGATTTGGGACTCGATATACTCTCGCGCATCCTGCCGGTTCTCGAACGAGTCGGTCTTCAAGACGAGTGTCTGTGAGTGTACTACACGTAGCGGCAAATCGTCCAATGGAAGACGTGTCGTCGCTAGGACGTACACTCGATCCGGAAGGACATCCGGCAGGTACAGTAAGTTCGCACGTGGATGGAGCGTCGAACGGTCAACTTCGTCCAAGGCGTCGATCAGAACTACAAGAAATGAATTCGGATCAAGCCTTCGACTACATTCATTCAAGAGTCTCGCGAGGAATTCGCCGTTTTCGGTAATATCATCCGGAATAGCCCGATAGTGCCCCAATCCGAATTGAACCACAAGCCGCGCGCAAATGTTCTTCAGAAATAGATCTGCCGTATTTGCCCCGACAATGGCTCTATTGAAATGATGAAGATAATACTGCCGTTCTTTTACCAAAGCAGCCATAAAGGCAGTCTTTCCGATACCTGGTACTCCCTGGAGGAATAGGTAGCCGGGAGGATTGTCTCCTCCACCGATGAACGCATCAACAGACCGGCGAAGGAACTGGCGCCCTACGAAGCCGCGTGTGCTCCGTTCAATTAGGTCATGAAAATCCAAGATCTGCAACTTAAACGTTTCAGCCGTCGGGGTGCAACGCGACGACGTAACGTGCAGAGGTGACGCAGTGTGCGGATCCTCCAATTCTCTGGAGACTCCCTCTTTCGACAGAAGCAATTGCTGCACTGGAACGTCCAGCGCGGCGGCGATGGCAGCGATCGTGGCGAGCGTTGCTGGTTGTTCACTTTCAAGTCGCTCGACCGTTTTTTTTCCGATTAGGGACTCGTTAGCCAATTTTAATTGCGACCAGCCTTTGAGGCCACGAAGGCGGACGATTTCTTTTCCATTTGCGGTGAATGCTGGTTTGCCCATAACGTCTCAAAATCTCCATTTTTGCCGTATCCGAGTGGCGAATTCCTGGCGAATAGGATGCGAGTTCGTGCGGCT
>Ga0351919_10200_pt1 | contig 16157 bp, 18 predicted proteins | sample TotcelHT113001N6_FD_206845 | JGI IMG/M metagenome (GOLD analysis project Ga0351919, IMG submission 206845) | Enriched cells from coal bed in the Powder River Basin, Montana, United States - Total cells T11 rep1 HSBNCT.T11.300.1.N6 ...
TTCGCCTTCGTCTTTAATATATTCGTTCATCTTTTTTCCTTTTCATATATCAAATATATTGCTGCGGCAGAAGGGTTGCCATCCGCTCATTGTTGTCCAGGCAATGGGCGGATTTTTCATCCGAATAAACGATACACAAAAACCTTTGCATTCTGCCCGCACGCCCTTCTGCCGAATAATATTCTTCGCGCAAAATTCCTCAAATCCTTCTTCGGTTCATTTCAAGGGCCCGCAATGGGCGGCTATCAGCTCCTCATAGGCCCGGTGAAGCGCCAAAGCGATCGGCCCGACTTTGCCGTCGCCGATCGTCTTACCGTCTATCGCAACCACCGGCCCGGGATACATAGGCGTGGCGGTCAAAAATACCTCGTCCGCGGCATACATTTCCGCAAGGGAAAAGGAACGTTCCCTTAGCGGTATACCGCAAGAGGCCGCAAGGGGGATAAAATGCTTACGAGTGACGCCCGGAAGAATCTCCCGGGAAAGGGGTGCGGTATGAATCACGCCGTCCTTTACCATAAAAACATTATAGGCAGCGCCTTCCGTAATCATACCATTTCGATGAAAAATAGCCGTATAGGCACCCGCTTTTTGGGCATGGGTCGTGGCCATCACATGAGGGATAAGATTAGTCGTTTTGATATGACAATTGGCCCAGCGGACATCCGTCTCAGTAATGGCCTTTAATCCGGTCTTCATATATGTCTGTTTACCGTCCATCGGGCGGATCACATAGGTCAGCACCGCGCCGGGAAAATCTGCGTAGCTATGAAAACGGGGGCCGGCGCCACGTGTCACCTGGAAATAAGCGCATAGCATATCGCCCTCAACCATGGCAATGCCTTTTTCCAGCTCGCTGGTCAGGGTTTTGCGCGACATCGGCATAGGCATCTCGATAAAAGCCAGACTCTCTTCCAGTCGGTCGAGATGGTCGTCAAGACCCCAAAAAATATGATTATAGGCCAAAACCGCCTCGTAAATTCCCTCGCCAAAGATAAAGCCCCTTTCTTCAAGGGGTATCCTTATCTCGGACGGCGGGCCGCATTCTCCGTTATAATAGGCAATTTCCCGATACATCATCCCAGTCCTTCCGTTGATTGATAGCAATATAAACAAAACTGATTTATATTATAACAAAAAAATGATAAAATGGAACCATAAAATTAGGATTCGCCAAAATTTCAGATTTAATCTACTATATAATTAAAAATAAATAAAACTACCAATAATAGAAACCGGTCAATATGTGACCGGTTTCTATTATTGGTAGTTTCCCTTTTTACTTTTTTCCTTGCAAATAATGCGCTTTCATACATTGAAAACTTTTATCGCTGATCGCATGTTCGATCTTACAAGCGTCGGCAGTTGCAGTTTCCTCGTCGGACGGAAAATTTGGTATGGTCGCACAAATGAACGATAGTATCCTCGCTGTAATCGGCAGCGCCAAATGGACCTGGTTCGCTATCGGCTATCAAACCGTATTCGCCTATGCGGTCGCCTTGATGATCTACCAGTTGGGCAGTCTGTTTGCCGGAAACGGCTTTAGCCTCGCTACCACCTTCGCGATCCTGGTGGCTATCACTTTTATCTATCTCTTATTCCGTCCGGCCCGTATTCGTAATCGCTTAAATCCCAGCGACATATAATGCCAGAGGAGATGTTTTTGGTGCTATCAACGATTATCATCAGTATCATTCTCGCCATGATTGTCACCGCGATCATCGTCAGGATGGTTAAGGCCAAGAAAAAAGGCAAGGCCTTTGCTTGCGGCTTCGGTTGTGATAACTGCCCGAGCGCCCGTATCTGTCATATCGAAAAAAAGCCCCGCTGATAAAGCGGGGCTTTTTTATTAGAATTTTGCGTCTTTGCTTAAGCCAAACTAAAATCAGGTTAATGAAACGCCTTTATAAATTTTCCTGAAATGGAATCCGTAAATCGAAAAGCGTACCGCCGCGGGAAACAGTTTCGGTTGTTTGAAGATTGACCAAAACAGTAATTTCCAATAATACCGCCGCTCTTTTCCCACGATACCCAAGCGAAAAACGGATTTGATAAACGCCCAGATATTTCTTGCGTTCACCTCGGCGCAGACCATTTTATCGGCGTCAAAATTTTTAAGGAAATTCAAAACGCGTTGATAATAAAATTTTGGAGAATAAATGGTGGCAATGATGCTGTGATATCCCTTCACCAGCAAGCCCTTATCCATTTTAGGGGTGAAATTCATGGTGAAATTGGTATTGTCTCCGGAAAACGCCTCTGTCATCCGGCCTTCTTTTTGCAGCCGCTGATATAGCCGGGTGCCTTTGGGAGCGTTCAAAAGACCTACCATCGCCGTGACGATCCCGCTTTCCTGAATGAAATTGATCATACGGTTGAAAATGGTTTCTTTGTCGTTGTCGAAGCCGATGATAAAGCCGCCTTGAACCTCCAGCCCGAATTGCTGGATTTTTTTGACGCAGGCAATCAGATCGCGGCCTTTATTCTGGATTTTTTTGCATTCGGCAAGGCTATCTTCATCCGGCGTCTCGATCCCGATAAAAACGGAATTAAACCCGGCTTCAACCATCATCCCCATCAGGTTTTCGTCGTCCGAAAGGTTGATGGACGCTTCCGTCAAAAACTGGAATGGATAGTTATGATCCGCCATCCAGCCGATAATGGCCGGCAGAATGTCTTCAAGCAGTTTTCTTTTGTTGCCGATAAAATTATCGTCTACGAAAAACACGCTGCCCCGCCATCCGGCTTCGTATATGGCGTCCATTTCGCGAAGCAACTGCGGAGAGTCTTTTGTCCGTTGAACATGGCCGTAAAGCGTGGTAATATCGCAAAATTCGCAATCAAAGGGGCAACCGCGGGAATACTGGATGTTCAAGGACGCGTATTTTTTGGCATCGATGAGACCCCATTGCGGAACAGGAACCTGGCTCAGGCCATTCGTCGCTGGTATATAAATGCTTGGCTTGGCCGCGCTCCAAATCTTCGACAAAAGTCGGGATAGTGATTTCGCCCTCGTTGAGCACCAGGTGGTCGACATCGGCGTAGCATTCATGTTCCGAAGTAAACAAAGGGCCGCCCGCAACCGTTTTGACGCCCAGTCTTTTGCAGCGGTCGACCACTTCTCTGACCGAATCTTTCTGGACGACCATGGCGCTAAGGAATACATAATCGGCCCATAAGATATCCTTGTCCGTGAGCTTGTCCACGTTCATATCGACCAGTTTTTTCTCATAATGTTCCGGCAGGATGCCCGCAACGGTTAATAGCCCAAGCGGCGGGAAAGCAGCCTTTTTGGAAATAAAGTTCAGCGCATATTGAAAGCCCCAATAGGTAATAGGGGTTGCGGGATAAACAAGCAGGATTTTCATATTTCCTCCATAATCTTTATCTGGTATTGTTTATAGTTTACCCCAGCTAAAGATTTCATATTCCAAAACACAAACCCCGAGTTATTATTAATTTTTTTTAATTGACAATATTCCAACTATATTATATCATATTTGCCGCCGCATTCCTATGGCGCAAATTTGCGGATATTGTTCCTTTAGCTCATTAATTCGCCTAAAATGTCGAGATAACGCCCATTGATAAGATGCAAATACGCTGCAATTTCGATTTTAGTGGGTTAACCTGGCCTTTGCCGGGATGAATCCTCAAAAATAAGAGGATTTTGTCGAATTTTAAAGAATAGTTTTGCCAGGAAGCTTATATAATCTAACTATGGAAAGATAAAGGGGGGTAATGTATTATGAATCAATGGAGATACTTATTGACCGGGACCATTCTCAGCTGGTGTCTGGGGTATTTGGGGGCGGACCGTTTCTATCGGGGCCAGATCGCCCTCGGCGTTTTAAAACTGATAACGATGGGGGCGTTTGGCATTTGGTATCTGGTTGACGCCATTATTTGGACTGTTCAATTAGGAAAATATAACATGGAAGAAAATCAACCGGCTTAATTTCATCATTCAATTATATTATTATTAAAAAAGTAAGGGGTACCAAAATTTTGGTACCCCTTACTTTAATTATTGCCGTTATCTATTTATGGTTTGACGCAATTAATTTCGTTTCTTTAATATAAAGTATGGTAATAAACGGTAAAAAATTTAGCAAAAAGCTTATAGTCTGCATAATGCTAATCGGAGTTCATAAGGAGCCCCCCATGAGAAAAATGATATCCCTCCTCGCCTGTCCGGGCTTGACGCTATGCCTTTTGACAACTTGTGACAACGACCAGCTCTCCAATTCATTGGGCATACCAGCAGTTGCAAAACGAGGTCTTATTCGTCATGGAACGGGACAACATGCTTATCCAATACAAGATCCAAGCGGCACGGTGGATGCATGTTTTTTTTTTGTCACATCCACCATTTAATTCAAATCAAATATCGTTATATTTCTTGTAAAAAAGTGCAAAATATGGTAATATATAAAACAGTTAGTCGTATTTTGGATTTTTTTGTTACTTATCTAAAAGGTCATTTTTTTATCCAAAAGGAGGAACAAAATGAAACACCGTCTTTTCTCAGTAATGCTTACATTCTTTATAGTCATATCCATCTTTTCCTTCTCTTCCTATGCGCTTGCAATCACTTCGGAGCCCATGGCGACGTTTACTGTAAACCTACCCACATCGGACGACTCCTTGTATATGGGCTCAGGAGACAGTTGGCCTCTTCATGCGCAGATACAATTTGCATATGTGGCGGATGTGGGAACAGTTACCTACCAGTGGTACCGCGCGGTGGGCGACGGCGCATTTGCACCATATGGAGACCCGGTAACAGTGGATACCATAAACAGCCCCGTTTTCTCCACGGAAAATTTTGAGCGTCCGACAACGGAAGGCGGTATATTCACATATTATGTGGTATTCTCCAACACCAAAGACAGCGTAACCACAACTTTTGAGAGCAATCACCGCACAACTTACATCGCGCCGCAGGTGCTCTCGGCCAAAGACCAGAACTATGATTACACTCAGGTTTATTATTACTTCCAGGGCAGCCCCGCCGCAGAACTGACGGTTAATCTCGGACTGCCGGATGATACCCCCGAGTTTGCCGAAACCAGCTACGGCACCATAAAGTACCAGTGGTATAAGAGCACCGAAGCCGTATCTGAATTTGTCTATGACGATTTCCCCTTCTTTGACGAAGCGACGACCCCGGCCATGACCGGCGCCAGCGGGACGATCAGTTATGCCGACGCCGCCGATGCCGATGGCGCAACGGTCTCCTACACGCCGCTAAACGACGAAGTCGGCCACTTTAATTATTTTGTGTTCGTATATGACGAACTCAACGGCGTCATTTCTTATACCCCCGACGCGATGGACGCCGTTATCGAGGTTCTGCCCGCTCCGGTAACTTCCATTAACCGATACAGAACAAGTGCGACCGTTAACCTGGCGGTGACATTACCGACCGGCAGGACGGTAGATACGGAGTTTGGATATTTGTTGGTCAATGCCGGGGTAGATCCGGGTGCTGATCCTGCGTATAACACGGGTACCCTGGACAACGCCGCGGCGACTTTGAACCTTTACGGTCTGGGACAAGGTAGATATGATCTATATTTAGTCTTCACCGACGATGAGAGTACGGAATGGAACTATGTAGCCAGTATCCCAAGCTATCACGAACGCGATAACCATGACAACAACGCGGATAACATAGACGCCCACACCGGCGACGGCACTATCCAGGCTGAAGGCACGATGACCAAGACTTCCTCCGGCGTCACCGTGACGATCACGGGCGACTCATTCGCCGACATGGCAAGCCACTCTCAGAATACGGGCAGCGGCATCCAGATCAACACCGATGAAGCAGTCATCACCTTTGACGCGGCGGCGGTCGACCACATTAACGACTTGGCCGATGAGGGCAGCGTAGTGCTTAAAATCCATGAGGCGGATACCTCCGTCCTCTCTGATGAAAACCAGGCGCTTATCGGCGACCATCCTGTATACGACTTCACCTTGACCGCCGACGGCAAGCAAGTTTCGTCCTTCGGCGGCGGAACGGCGACCATCAGCATTCCCTATAAGCTCGGCGCGAACGAACTGCCGGAGGCTGTGGTGGTCTACTATATCGACGACAAGGGGAATCTGGTCACCGTTAAGGGCGCATACAATGCCAATACAAAGAGCGTAGAATTCACGGTTGAGCACTTCTCCTATTACGCCTTCGGATACAACCTCGTAGCCTTTGCCGATGTCACGCAGGGCGACTGGTATTATGAGGCGGTTACCTTCATCGCCGCCCGGGATATTACCACCGGCACGGGCAATAATCTGTTCGCCCCGAATTCGCCGGTTACCCGCGGTCAGTTCATAACCATGCTGCTGCGCGCTTACGATATCGACCCGGATACCGCGCCCCTCAATAACTTCTCAGATGCGGGCAATACCTACTATACGGGTTATCTGGCTGCGGCCAAGCAGCTCGGCATAGCCAACGGCATCGGCGGCAACCAGTTCGCGCCGGAGAACGAAATCTCCCGCCAGGATATGTTCACGCTGCTCTACCGGGCGTTGGATACGCTCGGCGAACTGCCGGATACCAAGGCAAACGTAGCTCTATCCGTCTACGCGGACGGTGGGGCGATCGCCAATTATGCCCGCGATGCGTTTGAATGGCTGATAGCTTCCGGCATCGTAAAAGGCAACGGCGGTTATCTCTTCCCCACCCATACGGCCTCACGCGCAGAAATGGCCATGGTGTTTTACGGACTGCTATCCGAATAAATCATAGACAAAAACCCAGCTTAAATCAAAGAGGGCAGGCTAAATATTATTTAGCCTGCCCTCTTCCAATGCGGGGGGTTAATACGATACGGATATATTAAAAGTCACAACCCTTGAAATTCACATCAGGTCATTGTTTAAAAATAATAAAAGTAAGTAATAGCAATGTTACTTGCTTGGCTGAGAGCGCGCGACTGGAAATCGCGTAGGCGTCACAAGCGTCTCGAGAGTTCGAATCTCTCCTTCTCCGCCACACCCCCTCTGTATTCATATAGCAGGGGGTGTTTTTTATGTACGATATTTTAAGCATAAATCTCATACAATTTAATAAAAACTAATATATTGGTTTTTGGGGGATTCATTATGAATGATTCCATAATTAGCATGATTACAAATAGCATAAATAGTATGGAGAAAACAATAGATGATCTAATATATGTTAAGGATTCAAATACAAAAAGAAAACTTATTAATCGCCTAAAAAACCAAGTTTCAAATATTAAACTGATGGCAACAGAATTACAAACCTTGTCTAGTACAATAAATTTACAGATGGGGATGGATAACCCCCAAAGATTAAGCCGAACCGAATTGGAAAAATATACCGGAAAAGATAGTATGCCGGCATATATAGCAGTTGATAATGTCATCTATGATGTCAGTAATGTTTCAGCTTGGGGGGGTGCGACGCATTTTGGTCTTTCTGCGGGGCAAGATGTAACTGCTCAATTTAATTCATGCCATGGAGGGCAATCAATATTGCAGAAACTACCGATAGTTGGGGAGGTGGCAAATGACTAAAGATAATTTCAATTGTCCAACTTGCTTGAAGATGGAAAACGTATCATTACTTGCCCAGAAGGCAATTTTCGGGATTAATAATAAAAACATAAGAAAAATAAACTTGGTTTGGCTTGAGTTAACTGGTTGCTCTGGAAATATTATTTCTCTATTAAACGGCTCAAAACCGGGGTTCAAAAAACTTATATTAAATATGACCAATTTTGTTTATGATAATAGTCTTATGGCTGCCGAGGGTGAGGCAGCTATGGAAAAACTATTCAATATTATTGGCAGTGATTATATATTAGCTGTAGAAGGGGCGGTTTCCACAAAAGACAATGGCCTTTATAATATTATTGGAAGATGGAAAGGGGAACCGGTAACGGCTTATCGTGCAATTACTGAGTTAGGCGAAAGCGCATCATATGTCATTGCAGTAGGTACCTGCGCCTCAGATGGGGGGATTTCGGCAGCTAACCCTAATCCTGCCCAATGTGTGGGGATTGATAGAATACTACAAAAAAAAATCATAAAGCTTCCCGGTTGCCCTTGTCACCCGGATTGGTTTATAGGAACATTAGCACATATCATGCTTTTTGGTGAACCGCAACTAGATCAAAGAAATAGGCCACTTATGTTTTATAGCACTTTAATCCATGATATCTGTCCACGAAGGCCATTTTTTAATAATGGGATTTTTGCCTCAAAATTAGGCGAACCAGCCTGTATGTTTAAAATCGGCTGCCGAGGTCCAGTGACAAGAACTGATTGTCCAATAAGGAAATGGAATCAAGAGGTGAACTGGCCTATTGGTGATGATACCCCTTGTATTGGTTGTGCAATGTTAGGTTTTCCCGACCAAATGGAACCCTTTATTAGTTATGACACAATTTAAGGAGATGAAACATACGAAACGTATTGTTATTAACCCAGTTACCCGAATAAGTGGTTTCATGGAGATTGAAGCAACTATTGAACGAAACATAGTGGTAGATGTCAAAACAAAGGGACTGCTTTTCCGTGGATTTGAAAAAATGCTTCAAGGCAGAAGCCCGTTTGATGCTGTCTATTTTACAGAAAGGATCTGTGGTATATGTTCCACAGCTCATGCGATGGCATCGACACTAGCTTTGGAAGCTGCATTAAATATAAATGTGTCTTCACAAGGCCGGTATTTACGGGATATCATACATGCGTGTGAATTCTTGCAAAACCATATTCGTCATTTTTACCAATATACATTACCGGATTATGTAAGACTGCCTAATGGCAGCCCGGTGTTGGCGACGACTCATCATGATTTTCGGCTAACCAAGCCTAGAAATGATTTACTGGTTCAGCATTATTTTGATTCGTTGGATATCAGCCGTAGCGGCCATGAAATGCTGGCGGTATTGGGCGGTAAAGCGCCCCATAATCACGGCATATTTTTAGGCGGTATTACTACCCAGGCTACCCCAGAAAAAATAATAATTTTACGGTCCCTACTTAAAAAGATTAGTCAGTTTATAGACAATAAAATGATTCCCGATGCCTATCTAATCGCTGAATACTATCAAGAGTATTTTGAGTTAGGTAAAGGTTACGCTAATCTGCTAAGCTTTGGTTGCTTTGACGGTTATGATGAATTAGGCACACTTTATGTAAATCCCTTAACTTATTGTCAAGGTGAAATAACTAGACTAGATGCCGACGACATAACTGAAAGTATTAATACATCTTGGTATATAGATCAAAAAGAAAATTATGAACCATTTTCAACTATACCGGAACCCTATCTTGAAAAAAGTGAAGCATATTCATGGGTAAAGGCCCCGCGGTATAAAGGGCTCCCCTATGAGGTTGGTCCGCTTGCTAGAATGTGGTTATGTGGCGCTTACCGTAATGGTATATCGTCCATGGACAGAACTCTTGCAAGAGTTTTAGAAGCAAAAAAGATTACTCAAATTATCAATACCTTGCTGGATAACATAATTTTAGAAGTGGGATTTCAGGAAGAATTCACGCTTCCGCAATATACCTCAGGTGTCGGTTTGATTGATACCACCCGAGGGGCTTTGGGACATTGGCTAAAGATTGAAGATCGCTTAATATCTTTTTATCAAATTATTACACCTACAGCCTGGAACCTATCAACTAGAACGGCTGATAATTTGCCCGGACCAGGAGAAAAAGCTTTAATAGGTTCGCAAATAGATGATGTAAACAATCCAATTGAAATAGGAAGAATTATTCGTGCTTTTGACCCGTGTGTTTCCTGTGCCACACACATTTATTCTAAAGGTGAGCTTATTCAGTCAATACATGTAATACCATGAAAAGAATATTAGTTGTTGGCATTGGAAATCGGCTTATGAAAGATGACGGTGTAGGGTTAGATGTTGTCGATTCTGTAAAAGACAGGCTTATCAAAAGTGGAATTGATGTTATTGTGAGTGAAACAGATTTTGATTATTGTTTGTCATTAATTCAACCTAATGATTTTCTTATTTTAGTTGACGCAATATATTCGGGAGAGAAACCAGGGCATGTACAAATAATGACTTTAAATGAAGTTTTTGGGAATCAAAGCCCCTCATTGTCTTTTCATGAACAAAGCATAATTGATGGGCTAGTTACCTATTATCCAAATTTAGAAGGGTATCTTATTGGTATTGAAGTTGCACAGATTAGTTATGGTTTAGAGCTAAGTGAGATTTTAAATGCAGAATTTAATAAAATATGTGATAAGGTTTTTAGACTTATTTTTATTATTAATAACCAAGTTAATTTTTCTAATAAGAATATTTGAAAGGGATTTAACATCCGTATTAGTTTTAAATTCGATTTATAAACCAGCTAAATTAACCTATAGAAAGAAATAAAATCGTTATTAATATCATATTTCATATCTGGAAATCGCGTATGTGCCGAAAAATACCAGCTATAAAACTTCTAAAGCTCCGGTTTTTTAACCGGAGCTTTTTTTAATGTATTGAAAATTATTTTCACAAACTTGATGAGAATAAGCTGAGGATCTGAAACTACTCTGAGACATTTGCTTTAATCAAAGGGTATAGATATATGGTTTAGTAATATTAGATGATCACGTGAGCTCCGGCAACCTGATTGTTGACTCTTAGGATTATTATATATTTTCTCGTATTGTTTCTTTAAAATCAAGCCATAAAGATCTAAAGGTTATTTTACCTTTTTGTCGGTAGGAATTAACTCTAATTTGAATAGTTTCATCTTCATTATCTATGCTCTTGTCAATATAAATTTTAATATCGTGAAACTCGTATTTCTTAAAGTTATTTAGTTCTTCATTGCTAGGATCTAATACCCCCGACCAGAGGCGTACAGATTTAATTTTTCACCAAACACAATCAATTTTCTTTATGAAAAATTCACCATTTTCTTCTTTCTTGGCATTTAATATATTATCAAAGGTTTCTTTATCAATATCAAATTTCATATTCATATCCTCACTTATTTTTATCAATATTATGCAATAATTCACTTTAAATATCTATAAAAATTATAAATAATTTGGTAATTTTTTGACCTTAAAAAATATATACAAAAATTAGCAATATTATATGACAATTAATTAATAAAAACATCAAAATAATACCATACCAAAAAAATAAATCATGTTAAAATAAAACAAATCTATATATAAGGTGTGATTTGTATAAGTATCGATAATGTTAATTTGATTAATATAGTTGGTAAATATGATATTGAGAAGGCTAAAGTTATTGAAACATCGTCCATATCTGTAGGGGAATGGGTCAAATGGAAATGCCAATATGGCTGTCCTTTGTATAATAAAGACAAATCGCATCCATCTATGGCGCCATCAACCGAAGATATGAAAAAAGTTTTAAAAGAATATACTTATGCTATTTTAGTTAATGGTGTAGATGGTCCCCGCCTTTCTAAATCAGCTATAAATATAGAACATGATTTATATAAAGCGGGCTATTATAAGGCTTTTGCTTTAATAGCGTTGCCCTTTAATGAAAGTGAAACCTGAACTGGCACCCCCAAAACTCAGGGTGAGTTAAAAAGTGTTGATAAAAATGAAATTAGACCATTGATGGAAGCTTGCGGAATTGACGTTTTTAAGACTGCCAAGGATAATGGGTTTGATATTGATACAAATAAAGAAACTTACGGAAGATGGAATTATTACGCTTTAATATTAGTTGAATAGATTTTTTGTAGATATAAATTAAGCGAGGTTATTATATTTATGAATCTACTTAAGGATCAATTTAATCCACTCTTTTTCCAAGCATCCTTAGCTGCCGGAGGAGTAGCTTTAATGCCGTTTAATTTTTTAGAGTTTGCAATACCCCATAATGAAGGACTGATAAATTTTTCTGATATTATTTGGACAAGTCTAAGTAGTTTACAGATGGTATATTATTCGTTGCTAATTGTAATTATGTTTGCGGCAGTATTAATACATATTGCTTTAACTTTAGTTTTCTTTAGATATTTAGTATCGTGGATTAAAAATAGACAGGCTACTGAAGAATTGATAAATGATCCATATAGGAATGTTACTATATTTCCCATTGTAGGTTCACTTGCAATGTCTGCCAATGTAATATGGGCACCGGTAGGGTTTTTTATCCCTCAAGTGGCAGCTGGATTACAGTCCTTAATGTTGCCATCATTGATCTATTTTGGGTTATTGTGGGTTGCGCTTTATGTACTTGAATTTAGGTTAATAAGAGTATTAAGAAAAAATACAATTAATATTGAAAAATTTAATTTTATTTGGCTTCTTGATGTTTTTACATTCGGCTTGGTAAGCTTAACGGGTTCAGGAATCGCAATAACTACAAGTAATCCCAGTATAGCCACTTTTGCTGTTATTGGAACAGTAATAACATTGATAATCGGTCTTATTATGTTCTTTATCAAGTTGTTATATTTAATATCTACTCAAATAAAAGTTAGGAAATTGCCAGATGCTGCTGTTTTACCCGCTTTCTTTTTAGTTGTTCCTATAGCATGTTTATATGGGTTAAGTTTATTTAGAATATCGTCTTATTTTCAAACGTATTTATCTATAGACACTAGTGGAATGTCTATGTTTATAATGAATTCATCGTATGTAATCGCAGTTGCTTGGGTTGTTCTTACTGTATATTTACTTTGGTATTATTTTAGGAATGAATTTATTAAAAGCAAATATTCCGCTCCACAGTGGGGTATAGTCTGAGCACTTGTTGGCTCCCAAGTTTTGGGAGTATTTGTCCAAGGGTTATACATCCAGAATACATCTTTGGCTGTATTAAATTACCTGAGTATTATTTTAGCAGTAGTTATATACACTTTAATAATTGTTAAATTTATTAAATCACTTTCAGTAAAATTAAATTTATCATAAAATAGATTATATATAAGACTGAAAAAGCTTTCAGTACAGTACCCGCTGTAATATAAAATTACAGTGGCCTGTATTATTTTACTCATGTTCTATTCTCTTACCAAACCATGAAGATAATTTTTTGTTATAATATTTTTTTATTAATTTTAGTAAATAATTTTGGGGTGAGAGATTTGAATAATCATGACTATTCAAACCAGAAAAAGCTGTTGAACAACATTACTCGGTTAGCGACAACCTCACAAACGAAACACCCATAGAAATTATTCTTTTTAATTTGGCCCGAAATGCAAACCATGTAGTCTCGCTGAGACCAACGAAGAGGACTTTTGGGGGAACATGTTTCCAACATGTGGTGGATGTCTATGGAGTCAAGGGGTAATACAATTTCCATAGAACATTTAGGAGATAGGAGATTATAAAGATGAAAGCTTATATTATAAGAGAGAAATGTTTGAGTGAATCCAATATCTGTCCGCCAATGAAAAATTGCCCAAATAAATGTTTTTCATATATTGAAGATGAAGAGGAGCCACTTGGTGGAAGGATAGAAATTGATTTTGAAAAGTGTGTGGGTTGTGGTAAATGTGTAACTGATTGTTGTGGTGATTGTATTGAATTAAGATAAATTATTATATATTTACAATTTTAAAATAATTATGCTGATACATTATAATACAAAAAATAGTCCAGGTTATTTTTGGGGTACCCGGGACCGGGATCAATCCTGACGCGAGGTTACCCTCTACAGATTTTAAGCTTTTCGTTAAGCTATTATATAAATGGTATAAATACAAGGGTACCCAAAAATTACATATTGATAATTCCTAGTAATAATTAAACAGCAATAGGGGAAGACGGTCAAAAACCTCCTTCTCATATAAGAAAACCTCCAAAACAATGGAGGTTTTTCTATTAATTAAATTGTTATTATATTTTAAATTTGTCTCTGTACCTACTAACTTTCTTCTGACCCATTATAAGCTATTAGAACTACATCTTCGCCGGTCTGATCTTTAATCTCCCGTTCTGCCTCACTAATAATCTTCACCGTTGTATCTCCAATTTTGGCAATATCTCTCATTATATTGCTCCCTTCATTAATTTTCGATGCTTAATGTGAAGAGTTGGATTATTGCCTATTCTCTGCGTGTGTGACACATATCAACTCTATTTGTGAATGTTGAGCAGCAAGTTCCATCCGTTGTTTCAGCTATATCATCTCCCATGGAATTTACTTTTATGGTATTAGCGTAGCACATATTATTTTTATTATATTGGCAGTTCCAAACCCCGCATTCAACTTCCAGTCTTGGTGAATCCATTTGCTTCATCGCCTTTCTTAGTTTATAAAAATATATTTACCCTTAAATCACTTGTTATACGTTATTTTAGATTAAAATTGGGGGTTTATATTTCATGTATTGCATGTCTGGAAATCGTATATCATCTAAAATTTATTTAAAATACCAGCTATATGCCTTTAAGTAAAATAAATAAATCTCCGGTTTTTAACTAGAGCTTTTTACTGTATCGTTTTGTGTTATATTGGAAATTATTTACAAAAGTGATCTCTTTCATATATATTAAAATGTTACGCGATTACCGGCAACCTCTGGTCGGTTTCATCCTCATCATCTATTCTCTTATCAACATGGAGATAATTTTATGTTATAATATTTATATTATCGATTTTGGTAAATAATTTTTTGGAGTGAGAGATTTGAATAATAACGAATGCTGCAAGCCAGAAAAAATACCGAGTGATGATCATGCATATTGTGGAGACAAATCTAAAACAGAAGATGATAGTAGTAAGGCTTGGTTAATAGGTGAAATACAGACAGCCAAGGGCAGTGTTCCACAGATTTCAACCCAACTGCTTTTTTGTGACAAAATGGGATCCTTAAAAGCGCGTTGGGGAGTTAATAGAATGCACTATACAATAGATCCGGGTCTTTACGCCGTAGGTGCGCCTGGTGAAGATTCCCCCATTTTGGTAACTGCAAATTATAAACTGACCTTTGATAAATTGAGAAAGGAACTGGGGAGGGTTAATGTATGGATACTGGTACTGGACACAAAGGGGATCAATGTGTGGTGTGCCGCCGGTAAAGGAACATTTGGGACAAAAGAATTAATTACACGCATAAGAAACACGAATATGCATGAAATCGTTACAAATAGGATACTAATAATACCTCAATTGGGTGCAACAGGGGTAAGTGCCGCCCAAGTTGCAAAAATTACTGGGTTTAAAGTTATCTTTGGTCCCGTAAGGGCAAAGGACATAAAAGAATTTATTGATTGCGGAATGATTGCTACTAACCAGATGCGTACAGTTCGGTTTAATACTTACGATCGATTGGTTTTGACACCAATGGAGCTGGTTGGAACGTTTAAGACTTCGCTTATGATCTTTGGTGTTCTATTTATATTAAACCTACTTCATATTGGATCTTTCGGATTCATCGATTTTTACGCATATATAGGGGCTTTAATAACAGGTTGTGTTTTAACTCCAGTGTTGTTGCCCTTGATTCCAGGGAGGGCATTTGCTTGGAAGGGCTTACTATTGGGGTTAATTTGGGCGATTATTGTAAATATTTTAAACGGATGGCCGGATACACCTTCATATAGTTTGCTAAGAGCGCTGGGGTATTTATTGATTTTACCATCTATATCCGGATTCTTGGCTATGAACTTCACGGGATCCTCGACATATACTTCATTATCAGGTGTAGTAAAGGAAATGAAAATAGCTGTTCCTACATTTATTATTTCAATCAGTTTAGGCTGTATTTTGATTTTAGTAAATAGCTTCGTTAACCTTTAAGGAGAAATAATATGAGAAATAAATATTTAAAAAATGTTTCTACGTTGACATTTGATATAGACAAATGTACGGGATGCGGAAGATGTATGGAAGTTTGCCCACATAGGGTATTTGATTTAATAAATGGAAAAGCTATGATTATTGACAAGGATAGTTGTATGGAGTGTGGTGCATGTGCAAATAATTGTGCATTCAATGCCCTTGAAGTTAAATCGGGTGTCGGTTGTGCATATGCAATAATTAAGGGTTGGTTAACTGGAACCGAACCGAGTTGTGACTGTTCCGGTAGTAGCGGAAGTGGATGTTGTTAATTGTCAAATACCATTATATTTTTTAACATTTTTTTAACGTAACTAATAATCTTAACCAATTTTAACTAAGGCTAATTAAAGTATG
>Ga0351919_10206_pt1 | contig 15782 bp, 11 predicted proteins | sample TotcelHT113001N6_FD_206845 | JGI IMG/M metagenome (GOLD analysis project Ga0351919, IMG submission 206845) | Enriched cells from coal bed in the Powder River Basin, Montana, United States - Total cells T11 rep1 HSBNCT.T11.300.1.N6 ...
TGCGACGCCCTGGGGCCGGCATGTCAACGAAGGCGTGCCCGAATGGCCGCCTTCGCCCTGGCGGCTCGTGCGGGCGCTGATCGCCGTCTGGAAACGAACCTGCCCCGATTTGACTGACAACGGTGTGCAGCGACTGCTGACACCGCTCGTCGAGCCGCCGTTCTTCAGCCTGCCGCCGCACCGCGTCGCGCACACGCGCCATTACATGCCGTGGGAGAAAAAGGGCCCGCAAGACCGCACGCTGGTCTTCGACACGTTCGTGAGCGTCGGCCGCGACGATCCGCTGCTCATTGGCTGGCTCAATGCGAATCTGGACGAGGACGCCGAACGATGCCTGCGCCGGCTGTTGTCGAACATCAGCGTGCTCGGCCGCGCCGAAGCGTGGGTCGAGGCGAGTGTCGTTCCGCCCGGCGAGATTTCTTCCGTCACCTGGAATTGTGTCCCGGCGGATGAAGCTGACCCCAACCCGCTGCCGGTCTTCTGTCCCGACCCGGCGACCTGCTTCGACAGCGATCACTATCCGACTCTCGATCCGGCGAAGCTCGCCAAAGGCAAAGTCAAACCGGCCGAGTACCTGTTCGACTGCCCGCGCTGGCACTTGTGTCTCGACACCGAGACGATTCACGCCCAGCGCTGGCCGACGGTGCCGGGGTCGAGGTGGGTCAACTACAGCCGTCCCGAGGAGAACATCACCGTGGCTTTCCCGCGTCACCCGATTGTCCGGACCCAACCCACGATCGCCCGTTTCGTGCTGGATGGCCCCGTGCTGCCCCTGGTGACGGACACTTTACCGGTGGCGGAATCGGTTCGCCTAACGGCGATGGGATGTTTCCGCCGCTGGTGCGAACGGCATCCGGACGAAGCCGCAACGTTTCGCCGCGAGGATGTGCCCGAGCGCTTCGCGTCGGCCATCTTGTCCGGCAAGGACGCGGGCGGCGTTCGCTTGGCCGGACCGGGACATACGCATTACTGGCCCACGGCGGCGGAATCCGATCCACGGCGGATCGGCGGCGTGACACTCTTCGCTCGCGACGGCTTCGGTCCGGGAGAAGTCGCGGCGTTGGCGGCGATGAGAAAGCTGAAGGTCGGCGAACGCGACGAGCTACGAATTCAATTGATCGGCCTCGGACGGACGCAGGACCTAGGACAGGCGTTGGTGGGACCGTCGGCGGTGTGGCAGTCGCTGACGCCATTCCTCGGTCACGGCGAAATCGGCATCCGCGGGCGAAGCCGGTACTTGCGAAAGGGCCTGCGGCGCGAGTGGCGGCGACTGGCCGACCAGGTCCCCGACCTTCGCGGCGTCGAATTGCACGAGATCGAAGAACTCTCCGCCGCCGACGTCACTCGGGCGGGCGGGCCTCAGCCGCGCGAGTTCCGCCGCTGCCGTTCGAAGCACGGCGGCCTGGAAGCGAACCGCGCGGCGGGTATGTTTCGGCTAACCTTTTCGCACATAATTTCGGGCCCGCTGAGTCTCGGCTACGCAAATCATTTCGGAATGGGACGATTCGTGCCAGCCGCTGATCGGGAGAATGAGTAGCATGAATACGCTCCTCGAAGGACAACGCAGCCTACTCCTCCAGTTCTGCCGGCGCAATCGCGTGCAGCGGCTGGAGCTGTTCGCCTTCCGGCGAGATATCCACCTATCCCGTGTTCACGACGCGGTGAGGGATATTGCCCCGGGCCGGAAGCTACTCACAGCAGCCCGCAGCGCAAGCGAGTGGGGATTCTCTTGGGTCGCGACCGCCCCGGCGCCGAAAACCGTACGTTTTTCTGCCATTCTTTGTCCAGGTTGGGCCCCGTTTGTCCAACCCCTGCTGTAGCATAGCGAACGGCGAAGTCCGCAAGCCGCAACGAGCCGGCGGCGGCCCCTGGGGATGGACGGCAAAAATTCTCAGCCGCCCTACTTGTATCCCGAAAATCCTTACCGCAGAATAAGGCACCGACTCACCCTGGTCAGGGAAGGGGCCTGTCCCAGGACGGAGTGGCCTGCCGGGCTTTGCCGATACGTTGCGACGCGTATCGCCACGGTCCCGTTGGTGAACTGAATCGCCAACGGCACCGTTGCGGACTCGCGCGTTCGATTTGAACATAGAAAGCCTCCCATGAGCAACCCGCAAGACTTCGCAGCTTGGTTCTGTGGCTTGACAGGGCATTCGGCTTGTTGGCCTTGGCAACAGATATTGGGCACGGCCGGAAAGTGTCGAAGCCGGGTCATTCGCATTTCGACCGGTTTGGGAAAGACCGAAGGCGTACTGGGCGCGTGGAGCTTTCACCGCGTCGGCCAGGCGGATAGCCGCTGGCCACGGCGGTTGGTCTGGTGCCTACCGATGCGCGTACTCGTCGAACAAACCGAGCACGTGGCCCGGACGCTGGCCGCAAAGATGCCCGCCGCGGGTCGCCCCGACGTGCATGTGGTCATGGGCGGCGAGGATGTCGGCGAGTGGTTCCTCTATCCCGAACGCTCCGCGATCATCATTGGCACGCAGGACATGCTCCTCTCCCGTGCCCTCAACCGCGGCTATGCCAGCCCCCGCGCTCGCTGGCCCGTGGAGTTCGGCCTGCTGCATCAAGACGCACTCTGGATCATGGACGAAGTACAGCTCATGGATGTCGCCTTGGCTACGTCGGCCCAGCTTCAAGCATTCCGGGACGACGACGGCGCGAAGCATCTTCGCCCCTGCTATACGTGGTGGATGAGTGCGACGCTGCAAACCGATTGGCTCAAGACGGTCGATACCGCCGAACATCACGCCCCGTGGTGCCAAGAGCCGTGCGTTGTGCCGCCGGCACAGCGAACGGGCAAACTATGGGGCACACGAAAGACGCTCTCTTTAGTTGAAATTCCACGCGGCGACGTCCAGGCATTTGCCCAGCGAATTCTTGCAGAGCACGCCACGAGCGAGATCGCGCCGTACGGGCGAATCACGCTGGTCGTCTGCAACACGGTGGATCGAGCTTGCGACACGTTCGACGCCCTTCAGGCTGCAAACCGCCGGGGACTGGCTCATTTTGCACAGTCTTCGGAGCAGAATGTACCTGTCCCCCCACCACAACTGGAGTTGGTCCACAGCCGCTTCCGCCCGGCGGAACGCGAAGATTGGCGCGCCCGGTTTCTGTGCCGCGAGGCGTGTTCACCGGGTGCCGACCGGATCATCGTGGCGACCCAGGTGGTCGAAGCCGGCGTAGACATCTCGGCCGGCTGTCTGGTCACGGAATTGGCGCCGTGGCCCAGCTTGGTACAACGCTTCGGCCGCTGTGCGCGTTACGGCGGAGACGGGCGAGTCGTCGTTGTCGACCGGGCCCGTGATGACGCCGCGGCCGCGCCGTACTCACCGCAGGAACTCGATAGTGCATGGGAATCGCTGCAGACGCTGCAGGACGTTGGAGTCGCGAGCCTGGAATCGCATGAGGAATCGCTGAGTGCCGACGGGAGAGCCGGGCTCTACCCCTACGCCCCGACCCATCTGCTGCTGCGGCGCGAATTCGACGAATTGTTCGATACCACGCCCGACCTGACCGGTGCGGACCTGGACATCAGCCGCTTCATCCGCTCGGGTGACGAGCGCGACCTGCAAGTTTTCTGGCTCGACTTGGAGAAGTCGGAGTTGCCGCCGTCCACGCGTCGCCCGCAGCGGCGGGAACTGTGCGCGGTACCGTTTCTGAAAGCTCGCGATTGGCTGTGTGGAGAAGAAACCAAGTCCAACCGCAAACCTAGACTGCGAGGCGGCATGCGTGCTTGGGTCTGGGATTGGATCGAAGGCCAGTGGATCGAGGCCGCCCGCGCGAGTCTGTTGCCCGGCCGGATCGTGTGTGTAGCGGCCGCTTGCGGTGGTTATCGCCCGGACCGCGGATTCGATCCCGATTCACGAGCCGCGGTCCCACCCGTGCCGTTGCCAGCGATCCCCGACGATATTCAGGCGTTGGACGAAGCCGACGATCAACAGGACGGCGAAAACCTGAGCGCTACCGCCTGGAAGACGATCGCCTGCCACAGCTCGGAAGTGGCGAGCGAGGTTCGCGAAATCGTGGACCAACTGCAACTGCCCGACCGGTGGCGAGGCGAACTGCAAGACGTCCTGACGCTCGCGGCACGTTGGCACGACTACGGCAAATCGCATCCGGCGTTTCAGGGCGCGATGCGCCCCCGTAGCATGGCTCTCCGAGCCGTGCCCGGCGACCCGGATCGCCCGCATCGTTGCGACTTGGCCAAAGCGCCCGCTTGGTCCTGGCTGCGGCCACCGGGCACGTACCGTTTTCCGGACGACAGCGATACCCGTCCCGCGTTCCGTCACGAACTGGCCAGTGCCTTGGCGTTGTTCTCCGTCTTGGAGACCTTCGCCCCGCAGCACCCGGCGCTCCTGGGAACGTGGTCCGAAGCTCTCGCCGCGCTCGGGCAGCCGTCCGCGCGACCCACGGCCGCAGTGAATGGCTCGCCCGTGATTCGGCAGATCCTCGACTGCTCGGCGGAAACGTTCGACTTGTTGGTATACCTGGTCGCCAGCCACCACGGCAAGGTTCGCGTCGCGTTGCACGCGGCCCCCAAGGACCAGAACTACCGGGACCAGGACGACCGCGGCCTGCCGATTCGCGGTGTGCGAGAAGGCGACCGTCTGCCGGCCATCAGCCTCGATCCCGCCGCGCCGCCGCTACCGGAGTTTTCGCTCACCCTCGAACCCGCCACGCTCGGCCTTTCGCCCCGCACCGGCGCCAGTTGGCGTGAACGCTGCCTTGGCCTGCTCGACCGTTTCGGCCCGGCGGGATTGGCGTACTTGGAGTCGCTGTTGCGGGCTGCAGACGTTCGGGCGTCGCGGTTGAGAACCAATGATCCCGTGTTGGAATAGGGAACAAGAGAATGTCTTGTCGTTCGCGTCAGTGAGTAACGAGAGGAGGTGCGATATGAAGTCACATCTGCCCGAAGACCTGATTCTACTCGTGGGGTCGAATCCGTTGCCTAACTTTGTTTCCGTAGCCCTCTTGCGACCGAAACGAGTGCATTTGGTCCATTCGGAAGAGACAAAAACGGTTTGCCAGCGGTTGGCGAATTGTCTCGGCAAGCAGTTGCAGTGCGAGGTGGTGGGCACCGAAAAATACCGGATTGGCAATGCCAGCGACGTTTCGGAGATTCGCCGGATTGCCGAGCGGCTGCCGATGGGTTGTGCCTTGAATTACACCGGCGGAACCAAGGTCATGGCAGCGCACGTGCTGGACGTATGGAAGCATCAAAAGGGCGGTCGCGACGACTGGGCGTCGTATCTGGATGACAAATCGGACAAGCTGCTGTTCGATGACGGAACGGAGGTGGCGATCGAGGAAAAAGTCCCGATGGCCCTCACCACGCTGACCGACGGACTGCACGGACTGCAGGTCAAGACGCGAACGCCCGTTCCTGGCGGGCCGACAGAGGACGATGCAGCCGTCGTCGCGAAAGCTGTTTGCGGGCAGGTTTCCCTGGCCAGTCAACTTTACCAGCACAGTCACAAGTCCACGGATCGCGGCGTGAAGTGGAAAACCGCCAAGGAAGTTCGCGAACAGCCGATCTCGTTGGCCAGTGTTGGGGCAGAGTTGTCGGCGAGCTTGATTCCGCGCGAAGGTTCAACCAGTGCCCAAATCGACGTCTGGCTGCGATTCCTCGGCGGTGATTGGCTCGAGGATTACGTCGCTTCGTTGCTCTACGGCGTGCAATCGAAGGCCCCTGTGGTTGAGGGTGCTCCGCCGAATTGGTTCATTCACAAGGGCGTCACCGATAACAGCCGGAGGGATTTCGAAGTGGACGTTGTCTTGCTGCGGGGCCACCGCTTATATGCCGTTTCCTGTACGACGGAGGCACAGGACCATCATCTTTGCCAGTCCAAATTGTTCGAGGTCGCCTTGCGAGCCCGGCAGTTGGGTGGTGATTTGGCACGCTTTGCGTTTGTCTGCCTGTTGAGCCGCGACTCCCAGGGCAACGAGTGGGCCGATATTTTGGAAAACAAGATCGGTTCGGCCTGGGAAGCTCACTTCCGGCCGCGAGTGTTCGGTTTGCGGCACTTGCGGGAATGGATCGGGACCAACGGAACGAACGGCAATCTCTCTTCGCTGCAAGAGTGGCTGACCCAGTAATGGAAAGGGACAATGACTCATGCCTGTCTTGACCTTAATCGACACGCTGGCCGTTCAAGGTTATATCTTCGCCACGCATCGGCTGAAGGACGCCGTTGGCGGCTCGGCATTAGTTAAGCAGTTTGAAGACCGAATTCCCGAATACTGTGGCAGCGAGGCCGTGCTTCTGTCAGCGGGCGGCAACGCGATCTTGCGGTTCGGAGATCGGGAAGAAGCGCGGACGGCGGTTATGCGGCTGTCTCGCAAGCTGTATGACGACGCACCGGGTTTGGAGTTGGCCGCCGTCCATCACGAGTATCCGTCTGGCGGGATGGCGAACGCCTTGTTGCAGGCGCAGCGCATGTTGCAGAGCGCGAAGCTCCGCCGTCAGCCCGGCATTCCGCTGTTGGGGCTGAGCGCCACGGAACCCTGCCGCGAGACGCGGCTGCCCGCCACCGAGGTCGACAAGGAAGACGATGTTGACGTTCCGCTCAGCCGGTTGGTGACATCCAGACGACAGCAAGGATTGGGCGACGTTTGGCGGAAATTCCTGCCGCCGGATTGCGACGCATTCGCGCGCGACGGGGGCGTGACGACGCGGCTTGTGTTTCCGCTGAAAGTCGAGGACCTTGGACGAAGCTTGGGTGATCGCAGTTTGTTGGGCCTCGTGCATATCGACGGAAACGACATCGGGCGGATGCTCGCGAAGTGGCTGCGAGGGAAAGCCGACGCCGAGACGGACGACGAGCAATTGATTGCCGATTTGCAGCGGGTTTCCGCCGCGATCCGAGATCTTGGCGAGGACGCCTTGAGACGCGTCGTGACTCGCGTTGTCAACGCCATACGTTGCAACGGCGAAACCGGCGAATACGAGGTGCGGAGTTCGCTGGGCGAGTCGTTTGAGTTGCGCCGTTCGGAGTATCTCGGCGACGCGTTGTGCTTGCCTATCCGCCCGCTCATTCTCGGCGGCGACGATCTGACATTCCTCTGTGACGGGCGATTGGCGCTCGACTTGGCGGAAACGGCTCTGGGCGCATTCGAGTCGGAGCCGGCCCGGTTACCGGTCTTAGAGAAGCCTGTGCGTGCCTGTGCCGGCGTGGCCATCGGACGGGCCCATACACCCGTGGCGAGATTGTTTCATTTGGCAGAAGAACTCTGCCGGTCGGCCAAACAACGCGTTCGCGATGAGGCTGCTGACGCCTGCGGCCTCGACTGGCACATCGCCTTTCAGAGCCCCGTGGAGACACTCACCCAGCTACGCCGTCGACAATACCGAGTCGGCGACGGCGCGGACCGATTAGTTCTGACTGAGCGTCCCTATTTGCTCGGCGCCCCCGAAACGCCAGCCAGGGAAACCTGGCGGTGGCTCAGCACCATCGTGCTGGGAACTGACGCGCACGGCTTTCGGGGCGAGCGCTGGTCGGCGCGGCGGTCGAAGCTCAAGATCTTGCGCGAACTGGTACGCGAGGGTCCCGATGCGGTGAAAGACGCGATGAGCGTCTGGGCCGTGACGTCGCCCGGTCTGGAATTCCCGGCCGGCGTCCCGGGCGACGGTTTTTCCGGACGCAAGACGGCGCTGTTGGACGCCGTGGAACTTCTCGACCTGCACTGGCCCTTGGAGGATCGCCGTCATGCCAACACTTGAGTATCCAGTGACACTCACCATCGAGTTGCTGTCCGAGACGACGTTCAGCCGCGGAGAGGGGACTGCGGGCGTCGTGGATGTCGAGATCGATCACGATGACGTGGGATTGCCGCGCATCGGCGGCAAGGTCGTGCATGGGCTGTTGCGAGATGCGTGGCTCTCAATGGCGCGGCATTTTCCCACGATGCTGGCCGGTGCCGCGCCGCGGGTGTTGGGACCGATCGGCGATCTGGCCGAGACGTCGATTCTGCGCATCGGCGACGCCCAGCTCCCCGAAGACGTGCGGCAGTGGGCGCGGTTCGCGGTGGAGCGCAAGGACCATCCGCTGTCGCCCGAGCAAGTTCTTTCGACCCTCACCGACATTCGCCGCCAGACGGCTCAATCCCGCATTACCGGCAGCCCGGAGGCTACCACCTTGCGGTCGTCGCGCGTGGCCTTGCGGACTCTGCGATTCGAGGCGTTCGAGGCAGCGCTGACCTGGCTGAAGCCGCCCGGCATCAACGAAATCTGGGTGCTGGCCTTGAGCGCCTTGGGCGTCCGTCATGGCGGCTTGGGGCGTAACCGCGGGCGTGGGTTCTTGCGGGTCACCTTGAACAACGACCTCGCCAAAACGCAACGCTGGGCACGCTTGCAAGGAGCCCCGAGATGATTACACGATACTTCCCTCTGACCCTGACGCTCGACGCACCCGCGTTACTGACGCAATTTGAAGACGATGCGAGCAGTTCGCGGACGCTGGACTTCATTCCCGGAGCGTCACTGCGCGGGGCGGTAGCTCGCGGTCTCTGCGAACAGGGCCTGGACCGGACGCGCCCCGATCTGTTTCGCCGGATCGTGCTCGGCGGCCACGTGCGTTACCTGAACGGGTACATCGTGGCAGCCGGGCGAAGATGCTTGCCGACGCCGGCGTCCTTTCGCCGCGAAAAGTACCACGGACGAGACCGTGACGACCAACGGCACGACTTGTCCGCCGGTTGGCCGGAAGACGACGCTCCACAACTCGAACGTTTCGACGAACTTTTCCTGACGCTGGACACCGCCGACCAGCGGCCGGGGAATCTCTCGGTCAGCGCGCGATTTCATCATCAGCGTGACCGCAGCGTCGGGCGGGCGACGAAGGAGGTCGGCGCAATTTTTCAGTTCCAATCGCTCGACGCGGGCCAGAGTTTTCGCGCCTTGGTTGCCATTTCGGCCGACGACGAGCAGAAAGTCGAGGCCCTGCGAACTCACATCGCGGCAGCCCTGGAGGGCGGCCTCTTTCTCGGCCGCTCGCGACGCGCCGGCTATGGCGGAACGGCTCGCGTCTCCTGGGAACCGCCCGAGGAGCGTGAAGCGAGCGGCGGTTGCACCCTGGCGAGTGACGTTCCCGCCGGAACGACATTCCGGGCGCTGGCCGTGTCGGACTTCCTCGGCCGCAACGTCGCCGGACAGTGCGATCCGGCCTCCTTCGAGTCCGCCCTCGCCCTTCCCCTGGCAGGCTTGGCGGAAGTCGTCGACCGCTTCTTTGAATTTCGCCGTGTGGGCGGGTTCAATCGCACGTGGGGGCTGGAGTTGCCGCAAGCATTGGCTTTGCGGGCTGGTTCGCTCGTCCTGTTGAACGCCGTTCAGGCAGTCCCTCTTTCCGCGTTCCTGAACATCGAACACGCGGGAGTGGGCGAGCGCCGTGCGGAAGGGTTCGGACGCGTGCTGTTCCTGGATTCGCCCACGCCCCGTGTGAAGCTGCAGGAAACCACGACGACCCACGCTCAGCGGCCACTCGGCGGTGCGCCGGAACTGATCGTCGAAATGCAGCAACGGCTGCTCGCCGACGCGATGGAACGCGCGCTCGCGGAATCCGCTGCAACTCTGGCGCGAGATGCAGGCGAACGGCTTCCCTCGCCGAGCCTGCTGAGCAAGTTGCGGCTGCCGCTGCGTCACCATGCCAACCATGCGGATGCACTCCGCGAATTAGCCCGCTGGCTAGACGCCGACGCGCGGGAACGACTCAAGAACACGGCTCGCCGACAGCTTGAGGACTGTCGTGTGCGTCCACCCCGTGCCCGCCCCATATCGCTGCTCGACTGGTTGGCCGTGGTCGTCGACATTCAGTCGCCGACTTTCGATGTCACTTCCCTGGTCAATTGTCGCGGGCTGGCCCAGCGGCTTCACTTCGTGCCTCGCGATGATTCGACCGACCCTGCCTTGACGTGGCTGGTGGCTGCCGAGCAGCAGCCGCGTTGGCGCGTCGTGTTGTTGGACGCATTTCTGGCGACGCTCATACGCCGAGTGAAACTACGAGAACAGGAGGCCGCGCATGCCGACACCGAATGAGACCACGCACGCTCTAGCCGGAATGGGGCCATCCGGCACGGCCAACATCCGCGAGTTCGCCGAGCGCTGGGTCATCATGGGACAATTAGTGCTGGACTCCGCAGCCCATTTCGGGAACGGAGAAGAGGGTGATGCGGTCGATATGCCGCTGGTGCGCGACCGCATCGATCGTCGCCCGTTGCTGACCGGGGCGTCGCTCGCCGGGGCTCTGCGGGACTACGTGAACGACCGCCTCCTCGCCTTCGGCAAGGCGGAAAACCACGGCTCCGTCGCCGCTCGACTGTTTGGCGGAAGTCGCGGCGACGACGAGGGCAGCCAAAGCCCACTGATCGTGTTCGACGCACGAGCGGATGCGGACTGCAGCGAGATTCGCGACGGGGTGGCGATTGACGCGAAGATGGGCACCGCCGCGAAGCGACTGAAATTCGACTGCGAAGTCATCCCTGCCGGCGTCGCCTTTTCGATTCGGTTGGAACTGCTGGTGACGGACTCCCAAGACCGCGATGCACAACTGTCATGTCTCGCGGCCGCCTTGGCCGGCCTGCAGTGTGGCGAGATTCGCCTTGGCGCGCGAAAGAACCGCGGTTGCGGCATGTCCCGTGCCCGGCAGTGGGCAGTGCGGCGGTTCGATCTATCCACGCCCAACGGATGGACCGACTGGCTGCGGAGCGACCATATGAATCCGATCCCCACAGCCACACCTCGCTTCGACTCTATCACCGAGGCGCTGCAAGACGCCTTGCCTGGCCTGCGAATCACGCCGGAGCCGGATCGGCGCCGCCGTCTGGTCGTGACCGTCCACCTGCGCTGCCCCGGGGGTTTATTGATCCGCAGCCCGGGAACGGAGGCGGATTCACCCGACGCCGTGCATCTACGTTCGGGAGCCCGGCCCGTGCTCTCCGGAACCAGCCTCGCCGGCGTGCTGCGATCACGGGCCTTACGCGTCGCACAGCTTGTCCGTGGGCGGCAGAACGACCCCGAAGCTTGGGTGGACGGCGTCTTCGGCAGCCTAACGGCGCGATCCGACAAGCAGGGACGCGACCGGCGAAAGATGCTGCGCGCCTCGCGTCTGCGGACCAGCGAACAGGCGATCGCAGGATCGTCGGCGAATTCCGAACCGGTTCGGCTGCGACCCGCTCGCATCCGCGTGGATCGCTTTACCAGCGGCGTCGTGGATGGCGCGTTGTTCGACGAAGAGCCGGTTTACGGCGGCCACGTCACATTCACGCTGGAACTTCGCGATCCGCGTCCGGGCGAGACGGGCTTGCTGCTGTTGGTGCTCAAGGACTTGTTGATTCGCGACTTGCCCCTCGGCGGTTCCAGTTCCGTCGGACGAGGCGTCGTCGAGGGCATGGCGGAAATCCTGCTGCCCGAAGCAGAGTCGCCTATCGCCTTCGATCCGTCGCGGCCGAGTGATGCGGCGACGGTCCGACACCTCAACGCGTTGACGCGTGAGTTTCACGAAGCTCCCGCACTAGCTTCGGCGGATTCCGATTCACCTCGCTCAAAGGAGACCAGGGAACCATGACGACGTTACCCGCTTTGTCGCTTGCTGATTGTGAATGCCGCGCGCTGGCGACGGCAGCGTGCCGCACGTGGCTAGGTGGCGTCATGCGCGGCGAGACACGTTCCCCAGAACAGGGCGATCTAAAATGGCTACTAGCTCACTGTGACGAAGGCGTCGTCTGGGGCTACCTCGACGCCGGCCAGTGGCGGTTGGCGACTGAGGCATTCCCTCACGTCGTGCCGCAGCTCAGCGAGGTCGGCCTGCAGCAACTGCGTTTGTTCGGCCCCCGGCGGGAGATCTTGCTGTGGCGATGCGACGACGGTTTTCAGGGGCGTGAACTCGCGGATCTTCCGACGCCATTGGCCGATGATGATCCGCTGCATCGAGACGAGGAGGAGTTCTTGGTGCTCGGCGATCACGTGCTAGACGACCGATCCGCAGGCGCGAGCACAGTTAAGTCCCGCTTCACTTTGATTGGGGACCGGCGTGGGGCTCGCCAAACCGTACCCTGCACGCTGACGCCGGACGACTTCGGCGATGATCGCCAGCGCCGTTGGCCCTTGCGGCTGCTGGTACGGCACTATTTCACTTGTGACGACACCGGACTCGTTCGTGTAGTCGCTTCCCGGCTCGTCGATTTGAAACGCGCTTAGCACCCTCAGGAAGGACAGTGCAATGTCCGACAACTTGATTCCCGTATGCTGGCCGCAGCACGCCGACCCCACCGATCTCGACGCGCGAGGTTCCGTTGCGCCTTATAACTTCGTGCCACTGCCGACGGCCGTACTGGCCGCTCCACTGCTGCCGGACGGAAGCCGTGCCTGGGAGCATCACGACCAGTACTTGCCAGGCACTCACAGTGGTTGGATCGACCTGGAGATCACGACAGAAACACCGTTGTACGTGCGCTGCGCCCCCCCCGCCGAGCACTCGACCGAGGAAGAACCGCGTCGCAATCGGCACCGTCAGAACTTTTTCCACCACGGCGATCCCAATGTCCCTGTCCTGCCGGGCAGCAGCCTCCGCGGCATGATCCGCTCGCTGGTGGAAATCCTGGCACACGCCGCCCTGCCCGACGGCTGGTTCTCGGATGGACGCTTAGTTTACCGCGCCGTCGGCGATCCTACGTCGCTGGGCATTGAGTACCGCGGTCAAACCCTGGGGCCCAACCAGGCACAGTCGTCGATGCTGTTCGATTACCCAAGCCCGAATCTCAAGGGCGGTTACCTGCTTCGTCGCGGTTCGGACTGGTTGGTCCAGCCCGCGCGCGAAATTCACGGCGAGACTTTCGTGCATGTAGAATACGCCGCCGCGAATTGCGGCCAGCACGACCCGCGACAAGCGTACGGTCCCGACGACATCGTCGAAGTCTACGTCCGGCCGCCTACCGCTCGTACAACCCCCGACCGCCGGAACCTGCAACTCGCCTTGCGCATGGCCTATGTCGAACAGGCCAGCGACGTAATAGTCTACGAGGCCGGCGCTGCCGGGCCCCCCGGGTTCGAACGCGCGTTCCTCGTCCGAAGCGGCCACATGACCGGTGGTCCGCGGGGGTCGGACAAGCACATGCACTGCGCGATTTACGCACCGGACGACTCCGTGCCAGAGATGGCTTGGATTCACGTGCCGCCGGAGAAGCGTCGCCTGTACGAGGACGACCGTGAGTTGCCGCGCGGTCTGCGGACCCGCGAACTTCGCCCTGGATCCGAAGCCCTGCCCATCTTCTACCTGCTCGATAGCCAGGGCAATCTAGGGTTCTTTGGACCCACCATGATGTTCCGCCTGCCCTATCCTCATCCCATCCGCGACTTCCTTCCCCGGCCCATCCGGGAGTCGCCGGTCGTGGACTTGGCCCAGGCAATCTTCGGGTCCATCAACCGCAAGCCAGCTATTAAAGGGCGGGTCTTTTTCGAGGATGCCGCTTGGAACCGAATTGGCGATCCGTTTCTTGGCCCTCAAGATAGCGGCCTCCGAACACCTGCGATCCTCGGCAGTCCCAAGCCGACCGCCTTTCAGCACTACCTCGTCCAGCCCGAACTGCAAAGGCACGAGCAGGATCGAACTCGCCAACGGCCCGCCAGCGACAATTGGACAACGCTCTGCCATTACCACCATCCTGCAAACGGAAATCAGTATGAACTCAAAGACCACCGTGAGGAGACGCTCGCCGAAACGGAGGGCACCGTCATTCGTGGTTACAAACGCTACTGGCACAAGCGGGAGGCCAAGCCGGAAGCCATGTTCCTCCCCTTGCTTGTTCGCGACACAGATCGACGGCGAGAGCACCGAGCATGGAAGCAAATGACAATCGTTCGACCTGTTCGCGACCAAGCCGTTTTCCTCGGCCGCGTCCGCTTCGAAAACCTGACCGACGTGGAACTTGGTGCTTTGTGGACGGCCCTTCAACTGGCGCCGCACCAGCGGCATCATCTCGGCATGGGCAAGTCGCTGGGCATGGGCAGTATCCGCATCGAGCCGCGGTTGTACGTGATCGACCGGGCCGCTCGTTACGCCAGTCTGTTTCAGCTGGATGGACTCGGCTCCACAGGCGAAGCACCGGTCTCGGACACGGACGCTCTCCGCGACCGCTGTGTCCGTGACTTCCAGCAGCTCGTCGTCGCCCATCACAACTCGCACAGCTCGCCGAACGCCCAGGTGAACGATTTGTGGCAGATTCCGCGACTGCTCGACCTGGCCATTTTATTGGAGTGGGACCAGGCCCCGCCTCCCGACCTGACGGGCTTCGCGCCGCCGGGCAATCCACTGAACAACTTGAGATGGTGGAAAGATCGTCTCGTGCTTCCGACGCCGCAAGGCGTGGTTGGTGTCCCCGCACGCCCATCGGCTAGACCGCCGCACCCCGTGCCACAAAGACCCGCCGTTTCTCACCCTCCAGCGGCGACGCAGGGTCCGTCTGGACCGCCGAGTCCGCCTGCTTCCGCGCATCGCCGGGTTACTGCCCCATCCAAGCGCGCCTTCAACACGCCCACGACGGTGAAGTTCCTCGGCCCTCGTCCCGTCGGGAAGAAAGGCTATCGGGTACAAGAGCCGGGCAGACCCGAAGGAACGCTGACGCTGGGTATTCCTCCCGCTACCTTGCCGGCGGAAGGCGACGACATCCCCGTGCTCGTCCATATCGACGACCCCAAGACACCGCAGTACAAGTGGCCCAGTTGAGAGGCGTCTATGTGCCGTACATTCCTTTGTTGCACGACCACGAGTGCGGCCAAGCTCGTGTGCTCCGCCGCAGGAGCGGATGGGTGTCAAACCTCATTCATGGAGCTATGGTCATGACGCCACGCGCCGTCTTTTACTCGATCGGCGTCGATCGTCCGATCACGCCCGACGAGCCCTTGCCGCCTCTGCCGGAGATCCCGCGCGGCAGCGTGGTGGTTGTCGAGGGACGCGCTCCGCTTTGGCGATACGGCATGGCGTTTCACAAGCTGCACGGTTCGCCAGCGGGCGCGATTGCCGTGTACGACCCGCGGCTCGGGGCGGTCGTCGTGGCGTCCCACCGTTCGGAGTTTCGCGAAGGCCAGATTCTCGATGTTGCTCCGCCTGGAGAAGCGACAAAAGAATCAGTTCCATGATTTTGTATTCGGTGAGGAGCACATAGCCGTGACTCTGCACGTCCATCACTTGAAAGGCTGTTCGCCTGCGCCGCTGGCGAATTATCTGAAGGCGCTCGGCATCTTGCGACTGGTCGTCGAGCAGCAGGCGGACGCCGACGCCCGCGGCTGGTGGCAGGGGGAACAGTTCTGCCTGCTGTCCAAGTTCTCGCGGGAAGAGCTGCAGAGTTTCTTTCTGGACAAGTACGAGCCGACGCCGCTGCTCTCGCCGTGGAATAAGGGCTGCGGGTTCTTCAAGGCCGATGACCCCGGTTTGGCACCGCTGGAGAATTCTAAGTCCGATCGTTTCGCCCGGTTTCGCTCGGGAATTGCCGAATCACGACGATTGCTCGACGCGGTGGCCGAGGCCGATGCCGTGATCCGCGCCATCAAGGCCCGGACGAAAACGAACAAGACGTTCCAGTCCGAAGCACAACGCGAACTGCTGGCAAATAGCCCCACGTTCCGAACCGCCCTCGATCAAATGCGGACTCCGTTGGCCAAGCCCGATCTGACGCCATCAAAACGCACGGAACTGGACGCGGACATCGCAACCATCGAATCGCTCGCCTCGCCCGCGAAGGGACCGCCGACCAAGGTGCAGGCGGATCGCCTGAAGGCCAGTTCGGGATAC
>Ga0351919_10208_pt1 | contig 15747 bp, 6 predicted proteins | sample TotcelHT113001N6_FD_206845 | JGI IMG/M metagenome (GOLD analysis project Ga0351919, IMG submission 206845) | Enriched cells from coal bed in the Powder River Basin, Montana, United States - Total cells T11 rep1 HSBNCT.T11.300.1.N6 ...
TTCTCCTCCCTCTTTGCGGAAGGCCGACAACTTGCCGCCTTCCAGGGCTCGCTTCGCATCCAGATGCCCATAAAGCTGAATGAGCTTGGCCACCAGCCCGGTCCAACCCGTCTGATGGCTGGCTCCCAGCCCGGCACCGTTGTCGCCGTGGAAGTATTCGTGGAACAGGAGTTGATCGCACCAGTGGGGATCGGACTGGAATCTCTCCATACCGCCATACACGGGTCGCCGACCCTGCTCATCACGCAGGAAGATCCGGGTGAGCCGGTCGGAAATCTCTTTGCTCACCTGGAACAGGTTCATCATCGTTCCCGACCCCGTGGGGCATTCGATCTTGAAGCTATCGCCGTAGTAGAGATAGAAATTCAGGAGGGCCCGGATGATCATCGCGTTCACGGGCATCCAGATCGGCCCCCGCCAGTTGGAATTTCCGCCGAACATGCCGGTGTTCGACTCGGCCGGCAGGTAGTCCACCCGATATTCCTGGCCATGAACATGGAAGACATAGGGATGCTGCTGGTGGAACTTCGAGATCGAGCGGATCCCGTAGGGACTGAGGAACTCGCTTTCGTCGAGCATCTTGGAGAGAACGCGACGGAGCCGTTCCGGGTTGACCAGGGCAAACAGGCCTCGTTCGGCCACACCCAAGTGGCCAGGCCCCATGGGATGCATGGAATCGCGGAGTTCCGGCATCCGCTGCAGGCGAGCCTGCAACTCGGCCGTCACTCGCGGTGCCAATTCCCGTTGCCAGGGTTCGGTCACCGTGGCGGCGCAGAGGGGCAGGAGACCGACCATCGAACGCACCTTGAGCCGCGTCGCCGTCCCGTCGGGCAACCGCAGCAGGTCGTAGTAGAAGCCATCCTCCTCGTCCCACATGCCGTCATCGCCGGGCCTGTTCATCGCCCGGGCGATGTAGTAGAAGTGCTCCGCGAACTTGACCGCCATGTCCTCGTAGGTAGGGTCATGCGCGGCCAACTCGATCGCCAGCTCCAGCATGTTCTGCGCGAACAGTGCCATCCACGCCGTGCCGTCCGCCTGCTCCAGACGGCCGCCCGTGGGCAGTGGGGCGCTGCGGTCGAAGACGCCGATATTGTCCAGGCCAAGAAACCCCCCCTCGAAGACGTTCTTGCCGAACCGATCTTTTTGGTTCACCCACCAAGTGAAGTTCATCACCAGTTTATTGAACGTCGCCTTGAGAAAATCGACATCCGTATCGCCCCCCAGAGCCTGCTCGGTACGGTGCAGGAAGAGTGTTGCCCAGGCATGCACCGGTGGATTCACGTCGCTGAAATTCCACTCGTAGGCGGGGATCTGGCCGTTGGGATGCAAATACACGCCCTTGAGCATCAGCGCCATCTGCTCCTTGGCGAAGTCGGGGTCCACGATCGCCAGCGGGAGCGTGTGGAAGGCCAGATCCCATGCCGCGTACCAGGGATACTCCCACTTGTCGGGCATCGAGATGATGTCCTTGTTCAGCAGGTGAAACCACTCCGAGTTCCGGGAACTGCGATACCCGGTATGCAACGGGTTGGAGTGATGCTCGTCCAGCCAGTTGTCGCCGTCGAAGAAAAAGAACTGCTTGCTCCACAACATGCCCGCCAGTGCCTGACGCATCACGTTCGCTGCGTCGGCACTCACCGAGGGAGGCGTGACCGACTTGTAAAACTCGTCGGCCTCGCGCAGCCGATCCGCGAAAACAGCATCAAACGCCTTTCCAAAGGTCGTGGCCGATTGGCCTGGTGGACTCGAGGAGAGCCGCAGGCGAATCACTTCCGTCTGGCCCGCACCGACGTTGATTTGGTAGTGCGCCGCGACCTTGGTGCCCTGCTGCGCCGGATTCACCGCGTACAGATTGCCCTGGACCACACAGTCGTTAATGCCATCCTTGGCGTAGGGGCTCTCGTTCGTCTGCCCGGGAAACAGACGCTCATGGTTGGTCTCGTTCTCGGTGAACAGCAGCGGGACGTCGCCTTCGCAGCACAGCGTGAATTCACCGAGCACAGGATGCGCGGCTGCGACCGCACGCGTACCGGCCGCTGCCTTCAACTGCTTCAGGCTCGGCTTCGTGGCAGCCCGGTTCGATTCGGCAATCCACGCCGACCAGTCGTTCCGGAACCACAGCGTGGGCAAGAGATGCAGATCTGCCGCATCCGGTCCCCGGTTGGCCGCCGTAATCCGCACCAGGATGTCTTCCGGACCGGCTTTGGCGTACTCGACGAAGACGTCGAAGTATCGGTTGTCTTGGAACACGCCGGTGTCGAGCAATTCATACTCCAGCTCGTCGCGGCTACGCCCGCGGTTCGTGTCGACGAGGTTAGCATAAGGGAAGGCGGCCTGCGGATACTTGTACAAATACTTCATGTACGAGTGGGTCGGCGTACTGTCGAGGTAGAAATAGTACTCCTTCACATCCTCGCCGTGGTTCCCCTCGCCGTTGGTCAAGCCGAACAGCCGTTCTTTCAGAATGGCATCGTTTCCATTCCACAGGGCCAGCGCAAAACAGAGTTGCTGCTGGTCGTCGGAAATGCCCGCCAGACCGTCTTCACCCCAGCGATACGCCCGCGAGCGCGCGTGGTCGTGGGTGAAGAAGTTCCAGGCGTCGCCGTTGGTGCTGTAGTCTTCGCGCACGGTGCCCCACTGCCGCTCGCTGAGGTACGGTCCCCACTTCTTCCAAGGGGTCTTCTTTTCCCGGGTTGCCTCAAGTCGCAAATGTTCAGCCGTCATGGGACACCTTTCGTTTTTCTTGCACTAAGACGACGCAGCATGAGAGCGTGCCAGCATGCCTCCGGCGATGTTTCGCGCCTGGAAGCCGTTCTGCAACAGGATCCGCGTCGCGTAGTAGGCGCGCGTGGCAGAGCGGCAGATGACCAGGATCTCCCGGTCGCGAGGAAGTTCCTCGAGGCGTGAGCGGAGTTGCGGCAACGGGATATTGACCGCGCCCGGAACCGACTCGACGTCCAGTTCCGGAGGATTGCGCACATCGAGCAGCAGCGCGCCGTCCACCGAATCCCAGTGGCTCAGCGGCATGTCGCCGCGCAGGACATTCGCCGCGACCATCCCGGCGAAGTTGACCGGATCCTTCGCGCTGCCGAACGGAGGCGCGTAGCACAGTTCGGCCTCTTCCAGATCGTAGACCGTGCAGCCCATCTGGATGGCCATCGCAAAGGCATCGATCCGCTTGGGAACCCCGTCCTCGCCCAGCACCTGTGCGCCGAGCAGACGCCCGTCCGATTTCCGGAACAGAACCTTGATGGCCAGCATCTTGGCTCCAGGGTAGTAACCCGCGTGTGAATTCGGGTAGAGGTAGATCTTCTCGAAATCCTGGTCGCCAAGCTGCACCAGGACTTTCTCGCTGGGGCCGGTCTGAGCGATCGCGCCTTCGAAGATCTGACAGATCGAAGTGCCCTGAGTTCCGCGGTAACGCGAGTCGCGCCCGGCAATCACATCGGCCGCAATCCGACCCTGCCGGTTGGCCGGCCCGGCCAGCGGGATGAGCGTCCACTGGCCCGTGACGAAATCCCGGACTTCGACCGCGTCGCCGACGGCGAAGATGTCCGGGTTGCTGGTACGCATCTGCTCGTCGACGCGGATTCCGCCGCGCTGGCCGAGTTCGATGCCGGCCATCTTCGCCAACGCGGTTTCGGGACGCACGCCGATGGCGAGGATCACGATATCCGCCGGATGGATCTTGCCGGAACTCGTCTGGACCTCCAGCGATCCATCCGCGGCCTGCTGGAATCCGGCCACGCCGTCATTCAGCTCCAGGTGGACACCGTGCTTAACCAAGTAGCGCTCCACCAGGCGCGCCATTTCCGGATCGAGCGGCGGCATGACCTGATTGAGCTTCTCGATCAGCGTCACTTCGAGCCCGCGGTGGACCAGATTCTCCACCATCTCCAGGCCGATGAATCCGCCGCCGACCACCACCGCGCGCCTCGGCTTCGTCACGGTCTGGAATCCCGTGTAGTTGTCCATTCCAGAGCGATCCGCCCGGTCCTCCCGGTCCAGCCACTCACGCATGTTCCTGGCATCCGGCACCGTTCGCACCGAAAAGATTCCGGGCAGGTCGATGCCGGGCAGCGGTGGCCGGATCGGCGCCGCTCCGGGCGAGAGCACGAGCTTGTCGTATTTCTCGGTGGTCACCTCGCCGGTCGCGTGATTCTTCAGTTCGACGGTCTTTTCTGCCGCCGAGATGCCAACCACCTCGCACCGTGTCCGACAATCGACCGCGAACAGTCCGCGAAACATCTGTTCGGTCGCCACCAGCAGGCTCGACTCCTGTTCGATCGAGCCGCCGACATGGTACGGCAGTCCGCAGTTCGCGTACGAGACGTACGGACCGCGTTCGACCATCAGGATTTCGGCTTTTTCATCTAACCTGCGCAAGCGTGCCGCACACGACGCGCCGCCAGCCACTCCGCCAACAATAATGACTTTCACGGATTTCCCTTTCATGCGGGGGTTTGCGTATCGAGCACCTGGACCATGAATTCGATTCCCCGGACCTGGTCGATGGTGCTGAAACTGACTTCCGGTGGCAATTGAGACATCTCGATATAGGGCAGCAGCCGCCGAAATCGATCGGAGCGGAGGTGCTGTTCGAGATCCTCCTGCTTCTCCCACGTGACGACGTAGGTGAACACGTTCTCGTCTTCCGCGTCCTGAAGAACCTGGCAGGCCAGGCACTCCGCCAACGCCTCGGTCGGCCCCTTCAAACACATCAGCACGCGGAGGAACTCCTGGCGTTTTTCCTCGGGCGCCACCAACCGGAAGGAAGCTTGGATCATCGAACGGTCCTTGTCTCGCGCCGCCTGCGGGCGGCAAGCGGCGAATTGGTGAATCGACACGGGCAGCAGCGTCAGCGTTGCCTTGCAGCGAGAGGCGTCTGGCCGCTACCGGCCGTAGCACAGAGCAAGGGGCGTACCGCAGCAGAAGACAGGCTGGAAGAAATTTCTTAAAGTGTTGGCAAGAAAGAGCTTGCGCAACATGTAGCCGGCCTGAGACGTCAAAGCGTAGCACTCCATTTCATAGAGATACTACGAAATATTGGAGGAACCTCGTGGTCGCTTGATGCCCAGCTTGGCCATGCGCGCTTCCAAAGTCGTCGGCTTGATGCCAAGTACCTCCGCTGCACCGCCGACACCTCGGATTCGCCAGCCCGTATCCTGGAGAACGCGGAGAATCTGTTCCTTCATACCTTCGCTCAGCGTCATGCGGGACCGCGAACTGCCCGAGTCGAGAGCCGGTATCTCCACCAGCAGCGAGTCGTCTGTGGCAAGAATCATCGCGCGTTCGAGGACGTTGCTCAATTCGCGGATATTGCCGGGCCAGGAATACTGTTGCAACTGCTCCATCATCTTACGCGGAATGCTGCTAATCGTCTTGCCCATGCGACGGCCGAAGACTTCGACAAAGGTCCAAACCAGCAGGGGAATATCTTCACGGCGGTCCCGCAGCGGGGGAACACGGATCGGGAACACGTTCAGCCGGTGGTACAAATCCGCGCGGAACTTGCCGTCCCGCACGGCCTGTTCCAGATCCCGATTGGTCGCGGCGATAATCCGCACGTCGACTTTGATGCTCGCCGGACTGCCCAGCCGTTCGAACCGGCCGTCCTGAAGCACGCGCAGCAGCTTTGCCTGCAGCTCGATAGGAAACTCGCCGATCTCGTCCAGGAACAGTGTCGAGCCGTCCGCGACGGTGAAGCGGCCGACCTGTGCCGAGGCGGCCCCCGTATAGGCGCCCGCCTCGCGTCCGAACAACTCGCTCTCGATCAGGGTCGCCGGCAACGAGGCACAGTTCACGATCACCATGGCCCGGTTTTTGCGGGCGCTCAGTTCATGAATGGCCTGTGCGAGCAGCTCCTTGCCGGTGCCGGTTTCCCCGAGCAGGAGCACCGGCGTCTCCACGTCCGCCACTCGCTCCGCCTCGGAAAGCACTTTCTTGAGTGCCCGGCTCTTGCCGATGATTTGCCCGTGGTGGTGTTTTACGGTAATCTGCTCGCGAAGGTAGAGATTTTCCCGTTCAAGACGCTCGCGAAGTCGCTCGTTCTCGGCCAGCGCGGCCCGGATCGCCTCGTCGGACTGCTTGCGCATCAGCGCATTGGCAAAGATCTCCCCGATCATCTGCAGACGCGAGACGACCTCGGGTTGCCATTCGCAGTGTCGTCGCAGGAAAGAGAAGCTGATGATGCCCAGCACCGAGCCACCGACACGGAGCGGAACGGCCACGCTGGACTTGATGCCTTGCGCCAGGCAGACTTGCCGCTCCTTGACCGCTTCGGGCGGGAAGTCGTCCGGCAGGTTCTTCAAGAACAGCGTGTTGCCGCTGCGGACCGCCGCTACGTACCAGGGAAGCCGATCGTCTGCAGCGATTCCTACCGGGAACGGCTCCACCCCGGAAACGGCACACGAATGCGTCACGATAGCCTGCCCCGTGCCTTGGCTGAATTGGGCCAGGCTGCTGCGGTCGTTTCCCAACGTTTCCAAGAGTCTCTGCAGACTGTCGTGGATCACGCCATCGATCCGTTCGGGAGGCTGATTGATGAAGGCCGCCGAGAGGTCGCTCAGTAACCGCTCGAACCGGACGCGTTCCTCCAAGGCCCGTTCCGCCCGTTTGCGGTCGGTGATATCGACCGACACGCCCAGCACCTTGGTTGGCGTCCCGGTCGAACCCAAACGCGCCCGGCCCCGAGCGGCGATCCAGCGTTCGATGCCGTCCGGCAATACCACACGGTATTCGGTGACGATATCGGCCCGCTCCGCGATCGCCTGCCGCACGACACGAGCTACGGCCTCGCGATCCTGCGGATGAATCCGCTGCATGACCGCCCCGTACTGAATACTTGCCTCGGGCGTGAACCCGAACATCCGCCGCCAATTCTCGGTGGCCCAAATCTCGTCACGAGAGACGTCCCAAATCCACACCCCCAAGCCAGCCGCCACGGTCGCCAGGCTCAGACGCTCCTTGCTCTCGTACAGCACCTGGTCCGATCGCTTCCGGGTAATGGCGTTGGCGAAGATCTCCGCAATGATTCTCAGCCGCTTGACGAGTGCTTCCGGCCAAACTCGCTCCTCTTTCGTGGCATTGAAGCCCAACGCGCCGATGAGCGGTCCACCTCCGGCCGAGAGCGGAATGACCAAAGTGCTCTGGATGCCGAAATGGGAAAAGACGACCTTGTCGCGAGCAGCCTCGGGCGGCATTCCCTGCACGGAGGAAACGGCAATCACCTTGCCGGCAAGTAGTTGGTCCAAGCACCAGGGAAAATACTCCAGGGCATCCATCGGCTCGGGGGTCGGCGGACCCTTCTCGGATCGGTACAGATGGGTCAGCGCAAGGAATCCAGGAGACTCGGCTGACCATTGCCAAAGCCCACATAGATCGACCCCGAGGCACTGGCACACGCGGCGCTGGGCGTCTTTGATCTCGGCGTCAACCTCCATCGCGGGAAGGTTGATGAACTTCAAAGAAAGATCGGCGATCAGCGTCTCGAATTGCAGGCGGGCTTCGAATTCCTCGCGGATCTCACGTGGCCCGTCCGGGACCGGTCTGGACTCGACGATACCGCGATCCTCCTCCGCGTTGTCGATCGTAATTCCGTTCGCTTTGTCGCTCATACCGCCCCTCCGGACCCTGATTCAACGATCAGAATCACCCGCGGGCATCCTTGTTGCACGGCGCCGCTGTCAGTTCGCCTTGATGTCGTAACACATCAGCACTTCCTGGTCGCGCACCAGCAGTTTGCCGCCGGCGATCACGGGGTGCGGCCAGCTTTCGGCTCGGACGGACGCCAGTTTGAAGGAACTCTTCAGGTTGTATCTCTGGGGCGTCGCTTCGATCAGCGCCATCACGCCGTTCTGGTAGCGGAAGTATAGATGTCCGTCGGCGTACAGCACGGCGGCGGAACCCGAGCCGGCGCCCCGCTGGTCGCCGCCCCAGCGGATTTGGCCGCTGTTCATCTCGACGCAAATCGGAAACCCTTCGTTGTGCCGGTGGCCGCAGTAGATATGGCCGTCCAGCAGGACCATTCCGCCGTGGTGATTCTGCAGCTTGTTGGCATCCAGGAAGTACTGTTCGACGGCCTCGACGCCCCGTCCGGAACGAGTCAGTTTCAGCAGCGCGGCTCCGGTGCCGTAGCCGGTCGAGCAGAACACGAAATCGCCGCTGACGATCGGTGTCGGGATGTTGGCCGTCCCGTTGGCGATCCGGTCGTAGCGCCACAACAACTGGCCGCTGTCTGCCGCGACCCCGATCACGCCGCGGCCGACCAGTTGCACGTACTGTTTGACCCCCGCTCCGCGGCTGATGACGATCGACGAGTAGCCCGCGCCGTCGCCACCGTGGGAACCGCCGTACGGCATCGCGGTCGTCCACACGGGGCGGCCGGTTTTCTTGTCCAGCGCAGCCATTGCGGCTTGCGCCCCGCCGGGCGTGCAGAGCAACAGGTTGCCATCGACCAGCGGCGATTCACTGAAGCCCCAGCTGGACATCATCTTGCCGCCGAAATCCCGGGCAAAGTTCTTCCGCCAAACGGTCTCCCCGTTGTCGGTGCGGGCGCACAGCAAGTCGCCTTCGATCGAAATCGCGTACACCAGATCGCCGTCCACGGTGGGCGTGCAGTTCGAGCCACGCTGGTTGCGGCCCGGACCGAGCGGTGTGGACCACAGTGGCGAGCCGTCCGCGGCATTCAAGGCCATTAGATGCTCTTCACTGCTCTTGCGGCCCATGGTGAAGATCTTGCTCCCCGCGACGGAAACGCCGGCATAGCCCGTGCCCAGGCCTTCGACTTGCCACAACAGCGGCGGCCCGCCGTCAGGCCATTGTTGCATCAGCCCGGTTTCCGGGCAGTGAGCGTCGAGATTCGGGCCTCGCCATCGCGGCCACGATCCGGCGGCCGATGCCGGCGCGGTCCCGGCCGCAGTTTTCTTCTCGGCGGGCCCCGCGGCCTCTTGCCGGCGCCGCTGCAGCTCGGCTTGCACATACTCGCGATCCTTGGCGGACAGGGATGACGAGCGCACCGAGACCTCCTTGCCATCGGCTCGGCGGAGTTGGACTTGGCCATCCTTGAAGCCCAGCAACGCCGCTTGCGTGGTGTGCCGGCCATCGGCCGATGTCCAGGTTCGCAGGTCCTCGTCGGCCGCGACGCAAATCACGCCGGCGGCGAAAAAGGCGATCACGGTCGTAAAGCAAGTTGCAACTCGAAAGACGGTTTTCATCCGGGTGTTCCTTGTCCATCCAATGAGACACATCGCATTGTTTGCGACCAGTTTGATCGCTCGTGACGCCTTGACAAAGCCATCGGTTGTCCAGTGTACTAGGCTCAGGCGTATACAATGCGTTGTTCGCGGTTGATTCGTCAGCGACATGGAATGTCTGGCCGCCGCGAAAAATGACTACGGTACGTCGGAGCCCGTATCTTACACAACGACGGGACGATACGTAAAGTCCGCGAACGAAAGGCATTGCGATGCGTTTGTTTTTAGCCATGCGCGCGTTTTGGGTAGTTTTATTCGGTGGAGCGGCCGCTGGACGAGTCAAATCGGCACTCGCACAGCCAGCGTTGCCAGCTCCCGAGCCGGCCAAGGCGGCGGCGGCCACGGTTCGTATCGAGAAGCCGAAACCGCCGTCGCGGAGCGAGGCGATCACGCTGCTAGCAGCCCTGCAGCGCGAGGCGCGGTTTGTGGATTTGGTTCAGGAGTCGCTGGACGCCTATACGGACGCGCAAGTCGGGGCTGCCGCACGGGATGTGTTGCGGGACTGCCGTAAAGTCTTGGAGCGGTTGTTTGCCCTGAAGCCGGTCGTGGATCAGGAAGAGGGCGCGGCCATCGAAGTGTCGGCCGCGTGCGACGCCGCCCGCTTTCGGCTAGCCGGAAACGTCGTCGGCCAGCCGCCGTTTCGCGGACGCCTGGTCCATCCCGGCTGGGAGGCGGCGCGGTGCGAGTTGCCCGCCTGGTCCGGCAGCGAAGCGTCGGCTCGCGTGGTGGCACCGGCGGAAGTGGAATTGTAGGCGAGGGTTCTTCAGGCGGGTTTGACCGCAAACGTTGGACGGGCTCAGACGTACAGAATTCAGTTTTGCCGAGCAATCCGCTGTGCCTGTGGCGTGGCCTACGCCCGGCAAAATTGAATTCTGTACGTCTGAGCCGAGAGGAGCAAACCGATGACCGCACGTTACGTTTTAGGTATCGACTTGGGCACGACGAACAGCGTGATTGCTTACACGCCGCTGGATGTCGAGCAACCGGCCGTCCAGTTGCTGCCCATTCCCCAGTTGGTGGCTGCCGGCACGGTCGAGTCGCTGGGCTCGTTGGCGTCGTTCTTGTACTTGGCTCGCGAGCATGAGATCGGCCAGGGAGTGTTCGATCTGTCTTGGGCCGCAGGCCGCGATTTTGCTGTCGGCGAATTGGCTCGCCGCCAGTCGGCCGAAGTCGCCGAGCGGACGGTGGGTGCGGCCAAGTCGTGGCTGTGTCATGCACGAGTCGATCGCCGCGGCGAGATCTTGCCGTGGAACGCGCCGGCGGGCGTCCCCAAGATCTCGCCGGTGACCGCCACACGCCGCTACCTGGAACATCTGATCGCCACGTGGGAGCAAGCGTTTCCCGATGTGCCGCTGGCGGACCAGTTCATCGTGCTGACGGTGCCCGCATCGTTCGACGCGGCGGCTCGCGATCTGACCCGCGAAGCGGCCCTGGCTGCCGGCTTGCCAGGCAGCCTGCTGCTGTTGGAAGAACCGCAGGCAGCCGTCTATGCTTGGCTCGATTCGCTGGGCAACCGCTGGCGTCGCGCGCTGAAATTGGACGACATGCTGCTGGTCTGTGACGTCGGCGGCGGGACGTCGGATTTTACGCTGGTCAAAGTCGCCGAGGAAAAAGGGGAATTGATCCTGCAGCGCGAGGCCGTGGGCAACCATCTGCTGGTTGGCGGCGACAACATGGACCTGGCGCTGGCTTATCAGGCGGCGGAGACGTTCGGCAACAAGGGCGTCAAACTGGATCCATGGCAGTCGGTTTCGCTGTGGCACGCCTGCCGCGCGGCGAAAGAGACGCTGTTGAGCGCCGACGGGCCCAACGCACACACGATTTCCGTGTTGGGGCGGGGCACGAAGTTGATTGGCGGCACGGTCTCGATCGAGATGAAGCGCAAGCAAGCGTTGGAGGTGCTGGTCGAGGGGTTCTTCCCGCCGTGCGAGATCGGCGAGCGTCCGGTGCGGCGGCGGGCTTCGGGTTTTCAGGATATCGGGCTGCCATTCGAACAGGACACGGCGGTGACTCGGCATTTGGCCGCGTTCCTGGTCGATCACGGGGCAGGGCAGGGGGGGGCGGTTCAGCCGACCCACGTGCTGCTCAACGGTGGTGTCTTCAAGGCCAAGGCGCTGTCGGACCGGCTGTTGGACGTCTTGGGCCAGTGGGCCGGCGGCGAGAAACCCAGATTTCTGGAAGGCCAGCCGGACCTGGACAACGCGGTTGCTCGCGGAGCGGCGTACTATGGCTGGGCCAAAGAACGCGGCGGCGTGCGAATCCGCGGCGGCACGGCGCGGGCTTACTACGTCGGCATCGAGACCGCCGGATTGGCCATCCCCGGCGCTCCGCGGCCGTTGCGGGCACTGTGCGTCGCGCCGCTGGGTATGGAGGAAGGCGACCAGGCCGATGTGCCGTCGCAGGAGATCGGTTTGGTCGTTGGCGAACCGGCCCATTTCCGTTTCTTCAGTTCCTCGACGCGCAAACAGGACAGGGCAGGGGAGGTGCTGCCTTTCTGGACCGACGACGAACTCGCCGAAACCGATTCGATGGAAGCCACCCTGGACGCGGACGAAGCGATCGAGGAACCGTACGTGCCGGTCAAGTTCCAGTCCCGCGTCACCGAGTTAGGCATGTTCGAACTGTGGTGTGTCAGCACCAAGAGCAAGAAGAAATGGAAGCTGGAGTTCAGCGTCCGCGACGAGGATTGACGCGATGATGACAGGAAACACAAGAGCGGGTTAACGAGGGAGGGTGATACATGGGCGGTACTTGTGGGTGGGGCGTGCAAGTAGCTTGCCCCATTTGCAGTCCGCCCTGCAACGAGGCTTGGCCGCATCGCGGCCAGAGACGCTCGAGTATCGCTTGCGTCTCTTGACGGTGCGAGTTTTCCGGCGGACATCGCCCGATCACCGGACCGGATCATCGCGAGTGGGCAGCAAGAGGATCCGACTTAGTCGGCTTTAGCCGACTTCCTGTCTGCCAGCAGTTTGAACTGGTGGTTGGAAGGTCAAAGAGAACCCCGCTTGAGCCGGCTTCAGCCGGGCTTCTCGATCGTGGTTTTCACCGAGGGCTTCGGGCTGGTGTGATTTCTTGCCTAGGGCGAAGAATGCCGCAAATCCCAATACTGTTCGGCACAGCGGTTGCTAATGGTACGCATCCTCGACGCTTGCCGTCGGGTCATTGAGGAAAACGGGCCACGAGGGCAACTCTCAGAGAGCACCCTTTAATCCTCGCCGCTTGCCGGCGAGTGCGTCAGGCTAATTGGCGGTAGCACGATGTCAGCCATCTATCCTGAATCTCCCGACGGCAAGCGTCGGGGATCACGGTCGTTCGAGATGGACGCTTGTTCGTAGCCACGTAACCTGAAACACTCGCCGGCGAGCGGCGAGGATGCCTACCCAAGCACGAAGCGTGCCGAACAAGATTGCGCAAATCCCGTTTGGTCGCCAGTTCAACGAGGGTGTGAGCGTAGCTGCGTCGGCAGACGGCCTCGTGTCCCTCCTGGAACGAACGCAGAATATCGGTATCCAGAACGAACCGCGTCAAAAGGAATCTGCGCCAACGGTGTCGCACGGTCTCGAAGGCTGGAGCGGCTCTCCATCCTGCTTGCGCTGCATGGGGCGGCGTGTTATAATTCCGCGGGCCGATTTGGCCGCTTGGATGACCACGAACGGCGGTCGACCAACAGGTGCCCCGATTCTCGCAGCGATGCAACCGTTTGACCTTGGCTCTCAGGTAACCCTATGCCGACCGGACCGACCTTTGCCGACGACCTGCCGCAACCCAGCCGCTATATTGTTGGCATCGATCTGGGCACGACGAATTCGGCGGTGGGCTATGTCGATACCCGTCGTGAGCCCTGGCAGGTCCAGACGTGTCGTATTCCGCAACTGGTCGATGTGGGACAGGTCGAGGCGTTGGAGTCGTTGCCTTCGTTTCACTATCAGCCGGTGGCCGACCAGGCGACGGCTGCCGGATTGCGGCTGCCTTGGAATCGCCAGCCGCCGGAATACGCAGTTGGCGTGTTCGCCCGCGAACAGGGCAGCCGCGTGCCCTCGCGGCTGATCGCCTCGGCCAAGTCCTGGCTCTGCCACTCAGGTGTGGACCGCACGGCGGACCTGTTGCCGTGGCAGGGCGCCGCCGATGTCGAGCGGCTCAGTCCCGTCGCCGCCAGCGCCCGCTACCTGCAACATATCCGCGACGCCTGGAATGCCCAATTCCCGAGCGACCCGCTGCCAGACCAGGATCTCGTGCTCACGCTGCCGGCTTCGTTTGACGAAGTGGCTCGCGAACTGACCGTGCAAGCGGCCGCGGCGGCGGGGCTGCCGCGAGTTGTGCTGATCGAAGAACCGCAAGCCGCGTTTTACGCCTGGCTCGACGCCCATCACGAGGATTGGGAACAGCGCGTGGAACCGGGCCAGAAGATCCTGGTCTGCGACATCGGCGGCGGAACGACGGATTTTACCTTGATCTGCGTTCGCCGCGGCGAAGGGGAGAAGGTCCAGTTCCACCGCGTGGCCGTGGGCGATCATCTGATCCTGGGAGGGGACAATCAGGATTTGGCATTGGCCAAGCAGTTGGAAGACCAACTGGGCGGCAACTTGCAGCCGCATCAATGGGCCGTGCTGGTGCGGATCTGCCGGCGGCTGAAGGAGGAAGTGTTGACCGACAGCTGTCCACCGCAGCTGACGTTCAACTTGCCGGGCAGCGGCGCCAAGTTGATTGGCGGCGGGGTGCGAGTCGAGGTCGACCGCGACCAGACGCGGCCGTTGTTGTTGGACGGGTTCTTTCCGTTCGTCGCGTTGGACGACAAGCCGCAGAAACTGCAATCGGGGTTTCGCGAGTTCGGCTTGCCGTACGCGCCCGATCCGGCGGTCACGCGGTATCTGGCCGCGTTTCTGACCGCGCATCGGCATGCAGGCGACCGTGTGGCTCCCGACGACCCGGCGGGGGGCGCTGGCGAATCGGACGAAGCTTCAGGACCGCCGCTTGGCGCTCGGCGGCCCGCGGAGCAGGGCAGGGCAGGGGGGGCCGATCCGGCTCGGCCCGATATCGTGTTGTTCAACGGTGGCGTGTTTAATTCGCCGCAGATCCGTCAGCGTTTGCTGGAGGTGTTGCAGTCCTGGTTCCGCGGGGACGATTCCACTTGGTCGCCGATCATCTTGGACAACGACCGCCTGGATTTGGCGGTGGCTCACGGCGCCGCCTACTATGGGACCGTGCGGCGGGGCAGGGGGGTGCGAATCGCGGCCGGACTGGCGCGCACGTATTATATCGGCGTGGAAAGCGATCCGCCTTCGGCCGTGTGCCTGGTTCCCGGCAACGCCGAACCCGGGCAAGCGATCGACTTGATTCAGCGGCGATTCGAACTGCTCGTCCATCAGCCGGCCGAGTTTCCGTTATATGTGTCCAGCACGCGACTGACCGACGTGCCCGGCGAGCTGCTACCGGTGGACCGCGAGCAGATGAAACCGCTGCCGCCGATCCGCACGGTGCTGCGGACTCGCGGCAAGAAGCAGGCCGGTACGCTGGCCGTCCACTTACACGCCCGGCTGACCGAAATCGGCACGCTGGACTTGTGGTGCAGCGAAGCCGGCTCGGACCGCCGCTGGCGACTGCAGTTCGATGTCCGCTCGGCCACCCAGACCGACAAGGACGCCCGAGAGACGGTGGGCGAGGCCGAGGGCGTGATCGAAGAGCAGGCTTGGCAGCGGTGTGAACAGGTGATTGCCGCGACGTTCGGATCAACGGGGCGCGACAAGCCCGACGGCTTGGTCAAACGCATGGTTGCAGCGCTGGATTTGGAGCGGCACGAATGGCCCATGTCGCTGTTGCGAAGGATCTGGGAGACCTTGTTGGACCACCATTCCGGCCGGCGGAAGACTGCCGAGCACGAAGCCCGCTGGCTGAACCTGCTGGGGTATGCCTTGCGGCCCGGATACGGAATGGCGGTGGACGACTGGCGGGTCTCGGAGACGTGGCGGATGGTACAAGGCAAATTGGTGCATAACGCCGCGGGCGTTCGCAGCGAATCGTGGATCCTGTGGCGGCGGATCGCCGGGGGGTTGTCGTCCGGCCAGCAGCGGTCGATTGCGGATCCGTTATTGGCCGCCGCCCGCTCGCTGCACCGCCGCACGGCGGCCGGCAAGGGCAGCGGCGACGTGGGCTTCACGCCGCAGCAGTCCGTCGAGATGTGGCGCCTGCTGGCGGGACTCGAGTTGCTACCGGTCGGCGACAAGACGGAGCTGGGCGCGATGCTGGTGGATTTGCGGTCCAAAAAGTCGATGCAGCCGGCGCGACCGGCCATGATCTGGGCCCTGGGCCGCATCGGTGCTCGGCAACCGCTGTACGGGCCGCTGAATACGGTCGTGGCGCCCGAGACAGCTGAACACTGGCTGAAGAAACTGATGGCGAACCGCGAGCCGGGCGAGGTCGAAGCCTTTTCGGCGATGCAGCTCGCCCGCCGCACGGGCGACCGCTATCGGGATTTGAGTGACAGCATGCGCCGCGA
>Ga0351919_10209_pt1 | contig 15720 bp, 15 predicted proteins | sample TotcelHT113001N6_FD_206845 | JGI IMG/M metagenome (GOLD analysis project Ga0351919, IMG submission 206845) | Enriched cells from coal bed in the Powder River Basin, Montana, United States - Total cells T11 rep1 HSBNCT.T11.300.1.N6 ...
GTACAAGATAAACCCTTGCCTTTTCTCCCATATAGGCGAAAAAGCAGGAAGGTTTTTCAGAAGAAGTAGCAGTTTTCATTAATAGTGCAAGCCTCTCAACGCCGGCCCCAAAGCCTATACCGGGTGTAGAAGGACCGCCCATCTCTTCGACAAGGTTGTCATATCTCCCGCCCGCAAGGAATGCTTTCTGTGCACCAAGCTCATCAGACGTTACTTCAAAAACGGTTTTTGTGTAGTAGTCAAGCCCTCTGACAAGCCTTTTGTTGATAACAACATCTATACCAAAACCATTTATATATCCCAGAAATGCATCAAAATGTACCCCGCATTCATCGCACAGGTGGTTATAAAGCAGGGGCGAATTCTGGCTTATTTCAATACACTGGGAGTTTTTACAATCAAATATCCTCAAAGGGTTCCGTTGGAGGCGCCTGGCGCAATCCTCGCACAACCTGTCCTTTTTCTCTTCAAAATATGAAACGAGCATATCCCTGAAGGTTTCCCTGCATGTTTTGCAGCCGACGCTGTTTACTTCCATACGGTAATCATGGATGTCGAGTTCATGCAGTATCAGCGAGATCATCCATAAAAGTTCTGCGTCTATCAATGGTTCGCTTACCCCGAAAACCTCTACGTCAACCTGGTGGAATTCACGGAACCTGCCTTTCTGGGGTCTTTCATGCCGGAACATGGGCCCTATGGTAAAGACTTTGCTCATCCTTTCCTTAACGTACATACCTTCCTGCAAATATGACCTTACCATGCCCGCTGTAGCTTCAGGGCGCAGGGTAAGGGAATCGCCTCCGATATCCGTGAAGGTAAACATCTCCTTTTCTACGATATCCGTCGTGTCTCCGATACTCCTTACAAAAAGCTCGGTTTTTTCGAGAACGGGGATTTCAATCTCCTTAAAACCCAGGAGGCCAAAATATTTTCTTGATATGTTTTCTATGAGCCTGAATTTATGGATTTCCTCACCCAGGATATCCCTGAATCCTCTTAATGTTTTGATCTTTTCCATTGTTCCTCGCAAAATATAGTGTAAATACAACTCATTAGTAACATATATCAGGCCTCAATTCAAAGTTTATTTGAGGTTAAAGCCGGAGCACTTTTTCCTGATTCAAATAACAGTCCCTTATCATTTAAGGAATGTGTTTAACCCCGGTTCATCCTGTTCCGGGAGAATTGCCGTCTTGTTCTTTACTGTAGACGTAAAAAGTGGTATATTTCGATAAGTGTGTTGGTTGTTCAGCCGGCAGGGCTAACAGGAAAGGTTAAAGATGGATCATTACGATATAGTATTTATAGGCAACATGGGTACAGGTAAAATTATTCCTTTCGAGGGACCCCCTTTTATCGAACGTGGTAGTCCGGTACTCTTTGCTGCAATAGCGGCCACCTGTTCGGGAAAAAGGATTGCTGCCGTAACGCAGGTCTCTGAGAAAGAAGAATACCTCCTGGAACCGCTGAAAAATGCCGGTATCAATCTCTTTATAAAGCCAGGAGAGATCGCAAAATACCGTATCGTTTTCCCTACCGCAAATGTCGATGAAAGGCAGGCCTTTCGCGTAGAGAGCGGAGACAACCTTTCCATCAGAGATGTACCTCCTTTTGAGCCTTGCCTGATCCACCTTTGCTGTATGGGTACTCGCGAGTTTCAACTGGACCTGATGCGAGAGCTGAAAGGTCGTGGATACCTTTTGTCAGTGGACATGCAGGGCTTCATACTCCAGGCGGACGGCGAGACGGGAGCCATCAGGCATAAAGATGTTCCGGAGAAGAAAGAAATTCTCAGTATGGCTAGTTTTGTAAAACTTGACGCTGTGGAGGCGCAAACCCTGACCGGTACCGACGTTCTGCATGATCAGGCGGACATGCTGGAAGACTGGGGAAGTTCAGAGACTGTAATAACTTCCTCCGAGGGTGTGCTGGCCCGGAGAAAGGGAAAAACCGCATTCATGAAATTTACAAACAGAATCACACTGGGCAGAATGGGTCGCGGCGACACTGTTATGGGGTCATATCTGGCACGAAGACTGGATCATTCTGTTGAAGACTCGCTTCGGTTTGCCGCAACAGTCGCATCGATCAAGATGGAGTCCGCCGGTCCATTTGTAGGTTCCCTTGATGATGTTGTTAAAAGAATGGATAACCCTTTTCCCGTATGACTTTTTTCCCGTATTCTTCCTTCTTTGTATTTGGATTATCAATAAAGACTCTTCTTTAAATTAATAATCAACCCATATTTTCCATTAAGATAAATTTCGGTGTCGGACAGTCCCCGGCAAATATGGTCATCACCCTCCGCCGGCTTCATTTACTCGCGCTCGGCTTCGGAACTTTTGCTTATGCAACGGTTTAATCGCGAAGGAAGTGTTGAGCGACAAAAACCAGGCTTCTATATCCGGGGCTTGCGCCTGTCCTCCGCAGGTGGGTCGCCCCCTCCGTCAGCGAAGCTGTCATAGCCTCCTCCTCTCGCTCACTGTGTGAGCTAAATTAGATAGCTACCTTACGACGGTTTGCTCAGAACAATCCGGCACCATTGGCAATGACATATCCGGGGTTAATCATTTTGATTACCCCATGAAGCCCGGCATATTTTGCTTATTTGTAAGAAATTGTTTTTATCAGGTAAGCAAGGGGCTGTGATTGTCACCTGTTTATCGAGTATATGGTTTTTCAACTTCGATTATAAATTACCGGAAGAAATGTTGGTTTTATGAACAGCATCATGGGTGCGAAAACAAGGACTGACCCCTGACATTTTTGGGCGATTGACTGCAGCACTGGATTAGGCGACGTTTCCATTCCCGAGAGCCGAAATGAGTTTTTCTCTCTCAACACCTTTATGCACTAAGTCACGCCACAGCTTCTCTGTTTCCTCTATGTTGCTGCTTGCCGCTGCAATTGCAGTCTCCAAGGCAACTACTCTTTTACCCAGTTCCAGGATGCCGCAGCATGTTGCTTGTACGCAGTATTCGAGCGCTATGCCGGCTACATAAACAGTACGTACCTGTGGATTCGAGACCACCAAATCAAGAGCGATGTTCTCCAGAGGGGAATAGCCGAGGCTTTCAGGATGTACCCCAAACTCGAAAACAACACTGGCTGGCGGCCTCCAAATATCTGAAAGCAGTTCGGCCCCCATAGTGCCCATTACACAGTGAGTCGGCCACGGACCTCCGTTTTCTTTAAAAGAACAATGATTTTGAGGATGCCAGTCCTTTGTAAATATGATCAGCATTTCTTTAGATTCTGCAATGCTGATGGCGGTGTTCAAGGGTTGTATGATCTTTGCGGTATCGTGTGCCTTAAGGGGGCCCGAGATGAAGTCGCACTGGACGTCAACTACTATCAAGACATCGCGTTTTTCATCCAACTCCGGTTCTTCGGAAGCCGCCTTCATGACCTCGTCCGGAATAAACTGCATGAACTGTTCACGGGAATCGGACGTGCTGTTTTCCCCGGATTGTGATAGATGAGTCTTCAATTGTCACTTCCTTTTTTGTATAGTCTTTTATTTTATTCTTATATTATATGCAAAGTATGTGTCAAGAAGAATACTATATTACTATTTTAAAGATTGCATAAATTGCTTATTTTTAAAACTCTCGATTTCGGCAGGCAACATTATTGTACACCATATAATAAGTGTGAAACCTTAATTCAGGTAGAAACCGCGCAACCTTAGGAGGAGCAAAATAGGGTCCCGGCCGCATCCAACAAAAAGTCGGGAAACTCCCGGGATAATTATGTTGACATTACCCCATGTAAATTAGTAGAATCCTTATCCTTAAGCAACATGAATTGGAGGAAAGATGGCACGAGTATGTGATTTATGTGGAAAAGGCAAACAGATTGGCTTCAATGTAAGCCATGCCAACAACAAAACTAAAAAGCAGTGGCTCCCGAATTTACAAACTATTAAAATTGTAAAGGATGGGGCAACAAAAAGAGTAAAAGCTTGTACAAGGTGCATCAAGAAAGGCAACTTCCAGAAAGCAGCATAGAACGGTAAACCTTCCTTTTTTCCTGATCAGGCATTAAAATTCAAAGCATAGAGTGCTGTACCGAATACAATGAATATTTTTCTATGCTGTTAATTTAATATTTTGTTATTTTATTATGATGTTCCCCGCATCCTTTCTACAGACCTTACCCCTTTAATCTTTTGCATAGATTTCATGATTTTTTGGAGCTGCGGCATGTTTCCAATTTCAATTTCAAAGATGCCCGCTGCTGACCTGTCCGGATAAGTCATGGCGCTGGCGCTGAGTATGTTTACCTTGTTTGCTGCCATGACTGCACTGATATCGGATATGAGACCCTTTCTGTCATCTCCTGATATTTTGAGCTTTACCGGATATGTGAAGTTTTTGTTGAGTTCCCATGAAACTTCAACCTTTCTCTGTTCATCATATGAGTGAGTGTTTGAGCAATCCTCTGTATGCACTGTTATTCCCCTGCCACGGGTGATGAAACCGAAGATTTTATCTCCGGGTATAGGGTTGCAGCATTTTGCGAACCTTACAACCATACCGTCATCAATGCCTTTAATCTTAATGGACGTGTCTTTAGGCCGCTTTATTGAACCGATCAATTGTTTTAATTTGCCGGGTTTTTCTTTTTCAGGGATAAGCTTACCGAGCACCTGCAGTGGTGTATGCAAGCCGTAACCTATGCTCGCAAAAAAATCGTCCAGTGTTTCAAAGCCGAAATCCTTGGCGCTGGTCAAAAGATCCCCGGTTTTCAATGTCTTGGAAAAGCTCAAATCATGTTTTGACAACTCTTTTTCTATCAGGACCTTGCCGAGTTCTATACTTTGCTCTCTCTGCTCTGTTTTTATCCATTGCCGTATCTTGGTTTTTGCCTTTGAAGTTTTTACAAAGCCAAGCCAGTCCTTGCTTGGCTTATGGGTAGGATTCGAAAGGATTTCAACGGTATCACCGCTTTTCAGAGCATATCTCAAAGGTACGAGCTTACCGTTTATCTTTGCCCCGATGCATTTATTCCCAAGCTCTGTATGTATCGCATATGCAAAATCCACCGGAGTTGCATCTTTCGGGAGTTCCCTTACTTCTCCTCTCGGGGTAAAAATATAAATTTCATCAGGGAAAAGGTCTATCTTGAAAACCTCCATGAACTCTTTATTGCTTTTTAATTCCTGCTGCGATTCAATTATTCTTCTCAGCCAGGCAAAAACCTTATCTTCTTTCGGGTCAAATACCTTACCTTCCTTGTACTTCCAGTGGGCTGCAATACCTTCCTCTGCAATGCGGTGCATTTCATGAGTTCTTATCTGGATTTCTATTTTTTCACCATGAGGCCCGATTACTTTAGTATGAAGAGACTGGTACATGTTTGCCTTGGGAATGCCAATAAAATCACTGAACTTGCCCGGTATAGGCTTAAAGAAGGCATGAATTAGCCCGAGGGCTAAATAGCACTCCTTGATGCTTTCCACAGTAACCCTGAAAGCGGTAAGGTCGTATATATCGTCTAATTCCAGCTTTTCATGCTGCATCTTCCTGTATATACTGTATAGCCGCTTTGCCCTGCCCGATATATCAGCCTCCAATTTATACTGTTCAAATTTCTCCTTCAGCAGTTCTATTACATCGTGGATATAGGCATCCCTTTCTTTTTTCTTTTTTGCGAGTTTATCCGATATGGTTTTGTATTCTAAGGCATAGAGATATTTAAAGGCTTCGTCTTCAAGCTCTCCTTTTATCCATTCTATCCCGAGCCGGTGGGCAAGGGGGGTGTAGATTTCAAGGGTCTCTCTGGCAATTACAACCTGTTTTTCAGAAGGGAGAAAGTTTAACGTCAGCATATTATGGTACCTGTCCGCCAACTTTATCAGTATTACCCTGATGTCTTTGCTCATTGCAAGGATCATTTTCCGTAAATTATCAACCCTTGAATCTTCCGATGTTTTCAACTGAATTTGGCTGATTTTTGTTACGCCGTCTACAAGTTCTGCGACTTCCTGTCCAAAGTGTTCTTCTATGTCTTTTTTGCTCACGTATGAGTCTTCCATGGTGTCATGGAGCAATCCTGAGACGACGCTCGGTACGTCGAGGGACATTTTTGTTAATGTATATGCAACTTCAAGAGGATGTATCAGGTAAGGTTCTCCGGATAACCTGGTTTGACCTTTATGTGCCTGTGCAGAGAAAATGTATGCTTTTTCCAGCGTCCTTACATCTGCCTGCGGATTGTATTTCAGTATTTCTTCTACAATGTCGTTAAATCTGACCATTTCCGGTCCATTTGTAGTATACGGTTGGCATATATTGCGGGGCAAGCGTGAGCGAACCAATCTTTTCAAATGGCAATGTGCTGCCTAATCTTGCCTTCGTTTCTTCTGAAATGATTATTTCACCGGGGGCAGCAAGTTTTTGAAGCCTGGCAGCTACATTCACCGGCATTCCAAGGGCTGTATACTCTCTTTTGTTAATTGAACCCAGAATGCCTGTAACAACGTAGCCCGTGCTTATTCCTATGCCCATATGGAATCCCTGTTCCTGTCCTTCCATTATTTTTATCATTTCAACAGCACACTTCACCGCGTTCTCTTCGTGTTTATCATAGTATACAGGTGCTCCAAACAAAGCCATGATGCTGTCGCCGATATATTTGTCGACAATCCCTCTGTGCCGTACTACTACTTCACTCATAGGCTGGAAATAGTACCTGTTCAGTAAAGAAGCAAGCTCGCCGGGCGGTATTTTGGATGAAAGCTGCGTAAAGCCCCTTATATCTGAAAAAAGAATTGTTAAATGGGAAACCTTTGGTTCAAGGTGCGCAGGCTCGTCAATAAGTTCATTGAATATATCGGGCGATATAAACTGCCTCATCCTCCGCTTTATATAGTATTCCTTTACCTTCCATTTGATTTCTTTATTTTCAAAAGGTTTTGTGATAAACCCGTCTATTCCGTTTTCTATCGCCTTTATTGATGATTCGAGCGTTCCGTAGCCTGTAAGGATTATCTTTGTAAGACCCTGATGAAGATTGTTTAACTGTTCTATAGTTTTTATGCCGTCGATACCGGGCATGATAAGGTCGCAAATAACAATGTCGAAATTATGCGGGTTTTGCCCGACTAGCTCTAATGCTTCCTCTCCGTTATTTGCTGATTGAACCGAGTAGCCGTCTTCTCTGAGTATCCTTGTAAGTGATCTCCTTATACCCTCCTCGTCGTCTACAATAAGGATTCCCAAGTGCATGTTGTTGTTTACCCCTTTTTTATAATATCTTAACGAGGAAAAAATGACAAGAATTAATATCGGTGATTTTTCATTGTTATCAGCAAAACATGCCTCAGGTATTTATAACTTTCATTTCTTTACGGTTTTGGATATGATTAATCTATGCACAATGATAAAGCCCAACTGGAGTTAAAAGGACAGATAGAGCGCATTACATACTACAACGAGGAAAACGGCTACACAATTGCAAAAATGAAGGTACAGGGCAGGACGGATATGGTTGCCATAGTTGGTACGCTCTTTTCCGTGATACCCGGTGAAGTGGTGAAGCTTTCGGGTTATTGGGACAGACATCCTAAATACGGCGAGCAGTTCAAAATAGTATCTTATGAAACAATCATGCCTGCAACCGTAAAAGGCATAGAAAAGTACCTCGGATCGGGCATGATCAAGGGCATAGGTCCTGTTATGGCAAAGAGGCTCGTGACAAAATTCGGGGATGAAACCCTTGTTGTTATAGAAGATGATATCGAGAGACTTCATGATGTTCAGGGCATAGGCGAAAAGAGAATTGAAATGATTAAAATGGCATGGGAGGAGCAAAAGGATATACGGGATGTCATGGTTTTTCTCCAGGGAAACGGGGTGAGTCCAGCCTATGCAATGAAAATCTATAAACAGTACGGAAAAGACTCTGTAAAAATTGTAAGTGAAAACCCATACAGACTTGCCATGGATATATTCGGCATCGGTTTTATGACGGCCGACAGAATAGCGGAAAAGCTCGGTGTCCCGAAGGATTCACAGATCAGGGCAGAGGCAGGTATCCTTTATGTGCTGCATGAGCTGTCGGATGAAGGCCACGTCTTTTATCCTTGCGATCCTCTTATCAGAAAATGCAGTGAGATTTTGACTATCGAAGAGCCCGGTATTGCCTTCGCTCTTGATGCCGTTAATTCAGAGAAGAAAGTAATTATAGAGGACCGTGAAACGAATGAAAAACATGTTTATTTGACAAAATACCATGTGTCGGAATGCGGTGCAGCGCAGCGATTTAAAAGTCTCCTTGCATTTCCCAAACAGTTAAGGCTTGTAAATATTGATCAGGCGATTGAGTGGGTGCAGAAGATATTGAAAATATCCTTTTCCGAGAAGCAGATAGATGCGCTCCGGGATTCGATAAACAGCAAGGTCATGGTGATAACGGGCGGTCCCGGAACAGGTAAGACTACGATCATCAATGCCATTATCAAAATTTATCAACGAATGGGTCAGAAGGTACTGCTTGCGGCGCCGACAGGCAGGGCTGCAAAGAGAATGACCGAGGCAACAGGGCATGAAGCAAAAACAATACACAGACTTCTTGAATACAGCCCGGGCAGCGGGTCATTTAAGAAGAACGAATCAAATACCCTTGAAGCCGATCTGATAATAATAGATGAGGCGTCAATGGTGGATACCATTCTCATGTATCATTTTCTCAAGGCAGTGCCGCTGAAGGCAACCCTGATCCTTGTGGGAGATGTGGACCAGCTGCCTTCTGTAGGTGCAGGAAACGTATTAAGGGATATTATTGATTCTTGTTGTTTTCCTGTGGTTAAACTGAAGGAGATATTCAGACAGTCCAGAGAGAGTATGATCATCGTGAATGCGCACAGGATAAACAGCGGCGAGATGCCTCTATTCAGAGGCGGCGAGGGCTATTTTCACGATTTCTTTTTTTTCATAATTGAGGAGCCCGAAAAAGTACTGGAAAAGATTGTATATCTCTGCAAAGAAGGTGTTCCTTCGCGATTCGGATACGATCCCCTGGATGCTATCCAGATACTAACCCCGATGCACAAAGGGATTGTAGGGGTTTCAAACCTTAATACAGAGCTTCAGAAAGAATTGAATCCGGGAAGAGATGAACTTATCCGCGGCGGCAGGATATTCAGAGCCGGAGACAAGGTGCTCCAGATAAGGAATAATTACGACAAAGATGTGTATAACGGCGACATTGGCAGGGTCAGAGAAATAGACAGGGAAACGCAGGAAGTGCTGGTTGATTTTGACGGCAGACTTGTTTCATATGAGTACGCGGAACTGGATGAAATTGTCCTTGCTTATGCAATATCAGTACATAAGTCTCAGGGCAGCGAATACCCTGTGGTTATCATGCCGTTGCTTACCCAGCACTATATACTCCTGCAGAGGAACCTCTTATATACAGGTATTACACGGGGCAAAAAACTCGTTATACTTGTCGGCACAAGGAAGGCGCTTGCGATAGCCATAAATAACAACAAACCGCAGATGCGATACACGATGCTTAAAGAACGACTGATGTCGGATATTAATCGATAACAGGCTTTCAACAGCAATCGTACTTATCCGAACATGCGCAATCAGGGGCGGTGCCTTTCAGGGTGCCGCGGATAACGGCATAGGCACAGCCCACACCAGCCGCAACCGTCATCGCTTCAAATGGACAGTTTCGGCTGCAAGCGCCGCATTCAATACAGGCATCCCGGTCGCTTATGGAAATTTTACCGTCATTCAAACTTAAAACAGCGCGAGGGCATACTTCCTCACATTTGCCGCATCCGGTGCACCTTGATATGTCGAGTTCGAGTGTGACCACATTTTTCAGATATCTCATAGCGCTGATCATATTGCCCTCCATAAACCAATTACATGTAATACAATGCCGGAGGCTGCTGTAAAAACGATAAGCGGTATGGCAAACTTCATCTCCTTTTTCACACCGGAGAGTGATGTGTACGGTGTGGCACCCGTATAATTCAATGCAAGGAAAGAAGAGATTGCCGGCAGGATAAGAAGGTATACCATATTCTCTGCCAGCTGATCTGTGTTGAACAGGGTATAGATAATAGTGGCGACAATGCACACAAGCCACCCGTTAAAGGCCAGGGATGGGCCTGGAATCCAGGGGAGCAGAGCAGGGACAAAGAGGCAGCCGATGAGGATTGCGCCCACGTAAGGAAGGAACCGGAAAAAGGTTGACCATGAGATCATATCACCTGAAGGATAGCTGGACAGCAACACAAACAGAAAGGCTGCAAAAGCTATTTTCCATGACTTGACAAATTCTACAGGTACCACTGCAAGCCGTTCCCTTAAAGTAAATGATACGGTACGCATCTCCCTGCCCGCCTTCAACCCGTTTTCAACAAAATAGGGAAGATCGGCAGCACGTACAGGACCATAGACAACTTTAAAGCCTGTCATACGCGTTACTTCATGTGCCGCTACCCCTGGTGCACCAAGCTGGGGAAGAATAAGAGTCCTGTGGCGGACAACGGAAGAAAGATTTACAGCACTTATTTGCTTGATAACCTCTTCGGTGCCGAAAGTGCCTTTTCCTGCAGCACACCAGACATTTACCCCTTTGGTGTCCAGCACCAGGACCCATGCGTTTATATGCTGAAGGTTTTTTCTAAGATTGTCAAAGGACAGCTTATAATTTGCCGTGACCAGAACCGGCGAATCGGCATCAGGCGCTCCGACAGCATAAAGGCCGGGGTTTATCATATAGCGCATCCTCCCTATTCCCCAACGGGCACGAGAGCCGCCGAGTCTGTCCTGAAATACAAGGCGTGTACTGATCACAGGGACGAATCCTGCTCCTGAAGGATGCCAGCTATTTATCCACCATGGTGATTTATATCTTTTTTTCATATTTTATTTCCTTCATTGTTTTTGTCTCTCCCTCTTATTTCTTGTTGTAAATCTTTGTATTCCACTGTTTCACAGCAACATCCGGATGAGGGGATTACCTCAGATAATATAGCTATGCTTTCTATTACAGCTTGATGTTTGGACTCGGGGATGCGGGCAAAAAGAGAAGTAAAATAAAGATTCCACTGTGCGTTAATGCCATCAGCAACCTTCTTGCCTTGAGGAGTCAGAGAAATATGCTGGCTTCTCCGGTTACCCGTGTCGGTTGTTCTGTTGATGAGACCGGTTGTAACAAGGCCGTCTATTGTCCTGCTTAAAGTGCTTTTATCGAGTTCAAGCTTAGTTGCAAGCTCAGTGACTGTTGTAGTCCCTTTCGCTTCAACGGCCAGAAGAGTATGGCATTGAGCCATGGTAACACCGCAGCAGGACGAATCGTCTTTAAGCTGTACGGCAAGTTTTTTTTCGAGAATGCGCAGTTTTTTTCTGAATTGTTGAATTATTAATTCATCCATGTTGCCTACCTTTTAGTTGCATAATACAACTATTGTATAGCACAACATAAAATATGTCAAGTTTTTATCTGAGATTTGGCATTTTGTTTCATTATGTGATAAAATACTTAAAAATTATTTTAGGAGGTATGAGAATGTTTAAAGGACGTATTTTTTACAGCTTTTTCATTGCAATACTTATTCTGTCTTTCGGAATCTTTACAGGATGTGCAAAACCGCCTGCAGAAGAAATGGCAAAGGCTGATAAGGCTATAGGAGACGCACAGCAAAAAGAAGCACCTTTATATGTGCCGGACCTTTTTGCAAAAGCGGAAGCATCATTTAAAACGGCGAAAGACTATGTAGAAGGGAAGAAATATAAAGAAGCAAAACAGGCTGCCATAGAGGCTGAGGCCAATGCTCAGCAGGCAATCGCAGGGATTGAAGCTGCCAAGGCAAAAATAAAGGCAGATGCTGATAAGCTTGTTCAGGATATCCAAAAATCGATTGATGACCTTAAGGCTGCAATAGCAACTGTTGCAAAAAAGAAGGCTCTTGCGAAAACGCTCGAACCTACAAAGGAAATCATCTCAAAATGGGAAACAGACCTTGCAGGCGTCAAAGAAAAGCTCCAGGGCCAGAAGATAAAGGAAGCAAGCGACGAACTTAAGGCATTGAATGATCAGGTTAATGTGAAAAAAGATGAAACGACAAACCTTATATCACCTGCACCGGCATCGCCTGCTCCGGCGCCTAAGAAGCCTTAATAACCTTAACAAATAAAACATAATATCAAAAAAGGCGGGTTGTCAAAAAAACCCGCCTTTTTTGATAGAAAAATAAGTGTTGCATTCCTCTTTGTTTAATGAGATAATAGAACCGGAGTTTCGGAAGTATTTGTTAGTTGTAACCGCAGAATTTATTTTTTGTAGTCCCTTCGTAACACAGTTCCGTATTCTTCCACATTCTAAAAAGGAGGTAAGTCAATATGGCAAAAGGAACTGTGAAATGGTTTAATGAGTCAAAAGGTTTTGGTTTTATTACCAAAGACGATGGCGCAGATGTGTTTGTTCACTACTCATCCATTCAGGACAGTGGTTTCAAATCCCTATCCGAAGGCGAGACAGTGACCTTTGATGTAGTAAGTGGCCCTAAGGGTCCAGCTGCATCAAATGTAACAAAAGGCTAAGCCCAACCAGGCAGGTCCGGTTATCCGGGCCTGCCTTTTTTTTAAAAACTTCCCGATTAATATTAATTTAAAAACTTTCGCTGTTGTATTTATTCCCAACTATCAGGAACAATATTCTGATGTTGTAGTAAAATAACAAGCAGTTGTGATGCGTGACGCTCATGTTTGAAGACTTCTTCAGATTTGACATGTTTAACATGGAAGTGATAGAAAAAATAAAGGATATAATTAAAGAAAATTTAATGAAAGGGGTTTTTTGATGCCGCGAATAAAATTGAATGAACAACGGGAGTATGCATTTCATTACACGTTAGTACTTGATCCGCGGGACATCAATTACGGAGGACATTTGGGCAACGATGCCCTTGTTTCCATCGTGGGTTCGGCGCGGGTCAACATGTTTCGCTCTATGCGTCTCAGCGAAATGGATCTTGGCGACGGGAAAACAGGTATAATAATGTCGGATTTGGCAGTGAACTACAAATCTGAAGCTTTCATGTTCGATGAACTTTTGATTGATACGCATGTCGGAGAAATAAGCCGAAGCAGCTTTAGGTTGTTTCATCGTATAAAAAAGGGACTGATCGTTGTTGCCCTTGTGGAAACAGGCCTGACCACATTCAACTACGCATTAAGAAAAGTTGTTCCGGTGCCGGAGACATTCCTGAAAATATTGGCTGAGCGGGGGATTCAAGAATAATATGGGCATGTTCCTGATTGAAAATTGAAGATGTTTATCATTGAAAACTCTCTATTGCAATGTGTACAATAGAAATTATGGACGAACTGCTTAACTTTGCAATACATTGTGCTCTTGAATCCGGAAAAATTCAGCGAAAATATTTTGAAAAAAGTATCAATATCCGCCACAAAGGCGAAATAGACCTTGTTACAGATGTGGACATGGCCTGTCAGGAAAGAATTATCAAGCTTATAAAAGAAGAATTTCCCGATGATGATATTATAAGCGAAGAAAAAAAGAACGATTTTGACGGGGATAAGAACAGGTGGATTATAGACCCCCTTGACGGTACGACAAATTACGCCCATGGATATCCCTTTTTTTGCACTTCGATTGCCTACGAAGCGGGTGGGCAGATTACATGCGGGGTAGTTTATAATCCAATATTCAACGAATTGTTTTTCGGAAGAAAAGGGACAGGAGCCTATCTTAATGGCGAAAAGATAAAGGTATCACCTGTCCACGATATTAGACAGGCCCTGCTGAGTACTGGTTTTCCATATAATATTGCAACAATTGAGAAAAACAATATCAATCATTTTTTAAATTTTCTTTTTAAGGCTCAAGCGGTAAGGAGGGATGGATCGGCTGCGCTTAATCTCTGTTATGTGGCCTGCGGCAGATTCGATGCCTTTTGGGAGTTGAGCCTTAATTCCTGGGATATGGCAGCAGGGTCTCTTATGATAGACGAGGCAGGCGGTATGCTGACGAACCTTCAGGGTCGGGAATTTAGTGTGTATAAGGACACCATAGTTGCATCGAACGGTGTTTTGCACAAAGACATGCTGATGGTCTTAAATGAGAAATAAAATCTGGGACTGCTAACTGTCATCAAAACATACTTGACAGCTTGATATCCAACTATACTGCAATAAAAAGGCGGGGTTATGAAAGAATATACCATTGAAGACCTTAAACAAATTGTAAGGCCGGAGCTTGGTGAAGAAATTCCACTAACTTTGTTCCGAATTTTGCGGATTATAGGTATGAGAAGCATTCTGGGTGAAAGTTCAGGCTCAACGCTCTATATGATGGGTAAGCATGTAGGGAATATGATAGGTTCAGGAGATATTGCCGAATTCAAAAACAGAATAAGAGAATTAAAAATTGGCATACCCGAAGTAGAGATTGTTGACGAAGACCATATAACTGTGAAGCTTTACGAGTGTATTACCTGTGCCGGCTTCAGCAACACCGGAGAAATGTTTTGTGATATGGAGAGTGGCATAATAGCTGGGCTTATGGAAAAAGTTTACGGCAAAAAAGCAAAGTCGACCCAGACAAAGAGCTGGTCTGTCGGATATAAATATTGCGAGTTTGAAGTATTTATATATTAGCTTGCTTGCCTGACGACAGGATAATAAATCTATGTCAGATGACCGGGAACAACTGAAGAAAAGATTGATGGAACTTGAGATGGAGATCGAAGAGGTGAAGAATCTCTCACAGGCAAGGAATAAACTTCTTGAGGCAAACATTGCAGAACTTAATGATTTGTATAAGGCTCTCAATGAGAAACTAAAGGAAATCAGAGGCAGGGATGAAAGGATTAAGGCCTTCGAGGATGAGTTCAGAAGGGCAAACAAGCTTTCCACGCTGGGAGAACTTGCCGGTTCTATTGCGCATGAGATAAAAAACCCGCTTATTTCCATACAGGGTTTCGCGAAGAGGATAGAGAAAGCTGAAGATGAAAGCAAAATAATGGAATATGCCGGTTTGATTGACAAAGAATCGGGCAGGTTGTCGAATGTATTGGCGAAGCTGCTGGACTTTTCAAGAATGGATGAGCCGAAGCAAGAACTGGTCGATATAAACAGTGTTGTTGACGATACCGTGCTGTTTCTGGAACATCACCTGACAAGGTTTAAAAATGTTGTACTTTTTGTTGAAAAAGATAAAACCCTGGCACAGGTTGAGATGGACAGGATAAATGTTCAGCAGTCCCTTGTGAATATTGTAATGAATGCGGCACAGGCAATGCCTGACGGTGGGGACATACACATAAAGACAGGAAGAGCCGGTGGTTATATCTATATTTCTGTTATCGATCAGGGGACAGGTATCAGCCCTGAGCATCTGGATAAGATTTTCGAACCCTTTTTTACTACGAAGAAGAAAGGCGAGGGGACAGGGCTCGGACTTTCTCTTTCGAAAAGGCTTGTTGAAGCAAGTAACGGCAAAATTGATGTGGAAAGTGTGCCGGGGCAGGGCAGCACCTTCAAGATATTAATACCCGTAAGGGATATATAGGGCTTTCACATGGTCCGGGGAAATACCCCTTCCGCTCTCTCGGTTTCATTGCGAACAGATGTGAGCAATAAAGTTCTTCCGGTTACATTGTCGAGGGTAAAGTCTTTTCTGTCTTCAATTTTCTTATATTATTACTGAAAATCTGCTTCT
>Ga0351919_10202_pt3 | contig 14676 bp, 15 predicted proteins | sample TotcelHT113001N6_FD_206845 | JGI IMG/M metagenome (GOLD analysis project Ga0351919, IMG submission 206845) | Enriched cells from coal bed in the Powder River Basin, Montana, United States - Total cells T11 rep1 HSBNCT.T11.300.1.N6 ...
CGCCGGAGGTTATGACGCCGATGTTGGCGGCAAAAATTGGCAGGGGCTTTTTGCGTTCCGGGGCGAAGAGGCCTTCCGCCTGCAGCGAGGGTAGGAGAATCAGATTATGGACTTTACGCACCTTACCTTTATCTTTGTAGATGGAACTGATTTCTCCGGAGACGATAAAACGGGGACGCTTTTGATCGAGAGGGAGGCCGGCGTCCGCGATCCGGTATTCTTCTTTGAGGGCGTAGAGCCCCTCGCCGCAGCAAAAGAGCTTCCGGCGGAGGTCTTCCCGGTAAACCGCATGGGTAAAATCACCGCTTGCGATCAGCTGCAGGCCTTTGCGTCGCGCCCAATAATCCAATTGCACCGGTTCTGCATGCGGGCTGGTGGCGCGGGAATAGCGGGAGTGGATATGTAGATCGGCAATGAACATGTTTTTCCTCGTTATTTAAATAAATTTAATTATAGCACAGCTTGTAAAAAAAAGGAAAAATTTTTGGGCGCATGACCAAAATAAGCATTTTAATATTTACTTAAGCGGTTGACCGTGATATTATTAAGCGAAAATGTATAGTTTAATTTTAAAATATGTAAGTTCATTAATGGGTATTATTTTAGTAGGAATTGCTTGCATGATTATGATTAATATATTATTAAGTATAATTAAAAGCATATATATGTCATATATACGAACGTTAATCCATATAAAATTTCCATTTCGTAAGTTATATTGCTCAACAAAAAGCAGTATAATTATATAATTCTATTTAATAATGAAAGGGGCCGATATTATGGGATGTTCGATGGTTGATTCTGAATTAATGAGGGCTTGGTGCAGTTCTGAACGCGCCAGGGAGATTTGGTGCGACGAAAACATGATACGAAACTGGATAAAATATTGGGTGGCGCTGGCTCAGGCGGAAGAGGAACAAGGTATCGTACCCAAGGGTACTGCCGAAGCGATCAGGGAAGTTAGCGATCCAAAACTGTATGATTTTAATTTGCTGAGGCAACAGATGGAAGAAACGACGCATCCTTGTATCCCCCTGATTTGGCAAATTGAAAAAAAGGCCAAAAACGGGCTTGGTAAATGGGTCCACTGGGGAGCGACGCTTCAAGATATGAGCGATACCGCATTCATTATGTCCATGAAGGAAACCGCCGAATACCATGAAGAATTGCTGGAAAAATTGATTGCCAGACTGCTTGAACGCGCCGAAGAAGAGAAGAAATCGGTGATGGCGGGCCGTACCCATATGATGCATGCGATTCCAATGACCATGGGGATGAAATTTGCGATTTATGCGGATGAGATGTCCCGTTGCCTGATTCGTTTAAGAGAAAGTAAATCCAGAATTTTGAAAGGCATGTTTGTCGGCGGCGGTGGTACGGTGGCTAGCCTTTATGCAGAGGGCTTTGACGGTCGGGCTGTGGAAAAACGGCTATGCGAACTCCTCGGCCTATCCGTGCCGACCGCCCCGTGGCCGAGCGCCCGGGATCATATGACTGAATGGGCATACAACCTGAGCATTATGTGCGGTAGTATCGGCAGAATGTGCGGCGACCTGCAGTTGCTGCACAAACAAGAAGTCGGAGAAGTCGAGGAGGATTTCCCCCGCGGCCGGATCGGTTCTTCAACTTTACCACATAAACGCAACCCGGATACTTATGAGAACATTTGGGGGATGTGCTGGGTCGTGGAAGCCTTGTCGTCCGTGGCCTGGAGTTCTATGCATGTCTTCCATGAACGCGACACCTCGACGATGATGGCCGATTGGTATTACACCCCCTTAATCAATATCACCGCCACTTACTGCCTGGAAACGTTCAACTGGTGCATCGATACCGTACATATTTATAGGGATAGAATGGTGAAGAATATCGATTCCTCTTTGGGCGCGCTCAATGCCGAGCATATGCTGATTGCCCTTGGCCGTAAGATCGGCCGCATGGACGCCCATCACATCATTTACGAAGACGCCATGGATTCCTATGAACAAAAGCGGCATCTAACCGATATATTCTTGCAAGATACGCGTGTTACGGCTCATTTCTCCGAGAAAGAAATCAGGGAGATCATGGATCCAATGCATTATATCGGACGGGCTGAAGGAATCGTCGATTGCGTTAAAAAGAGCGCAGGCTCGCTTCTTAAGAAATAGGCGATTAATAAGTTAATATTAATATGACAGTTTCATATATAAAATTGACGCTATTTTAAGAAGCCTACATTAAGAAAAAAACTGACGCCGTCTAGACGGCGTCAGTTTTTTTCTTAAAACTAAACCCACAAGGGTTAAAACAAAGACAAACTATTTTTTGAGGATGGCGCCGACAGTCTTTTGAACGTCGTCGACGATTGCGTCGGCTCTGCCGACATAATGCATTGGATCCATAATTTCTCTAACTTCTTTCTCGGAGAAGACGGCGGTTACGCGCGGGTCGTCAAGGAGTACGTCGGCCAGTTCGCGTTTTTGTTCGTAGGAATTCATCGCAGCTTCATAGACGATATGATGGGCGTCCATGCGGCCGATTTTGTGGCCCAGTTCGATCATCATCGTTTCGGCATTCAAAGCGCCGCGGTTGACGGAGAGGTTTTGTTTCATCTTTTCAGGATAAACATGGATGGTGTCGACCAACCACTGGAACATTTCCAGGCAGAAGCTGGCGGTGATGTTGATGCAGGGGGTGTAATACCAGTCGGCCATCATGGTCGCGGTATCGCGTTCGCCGTTGACCTGCATGCAGTTCCAGGCCACGCCTTCCATGGCGTTGACACACCAAGCCATGCCCATAATGGTTTCATAGTTGTCCGGATTACGCTTATGCGGCATGGTGGAGCTACCAAGGCGGCCGCGCGGGAAATCTTCTTCGATTTCGCCGACTTCTTGCTTATGCATGAGTTTCAGGTCTGCGCACATTCTCGAGATACTGCCGCACATGGTATTCAAGAGGGCAGCCCATTCAGCCATATTGTCTCTGGCATTATGCCAGGGAGCGACGGACGAGGCGATGTCGAGAATTTCCGCCATCCTGTTGTGGACAGCCTGTCCGTCATAACCATCGACATACAAGGATGCGAGGTTACCGGCAGCACCGGAGAATTGGAGCTTTAAGATTCTGCCTTTGTCTTCGCGCAAACGGATGAGGGCGCGGGACAGTTCGTCGGCATAGATGGATACTTTCTGTCCGAAAGTGATCGGAACCGCGTGCATCTGGTGAGTACGGCCGGCCATCACGGAATTCTTATGTTCCAGAGCCAGCTCGAGGAGCCTCTTAATAATGGCTTCCAGCACTTCTTCGTGGTATTCGGCGGTATCTTTCATCGCAAGGATGAATGCGGTGTCAGTCAGATCCTGCAGGGTCATGCCCCAATGGGCCCATTTGCCTAAATCGTTTTTCGCCCGTTTTTCAATTTCCCAGAGGAGCGGGATGCACGGATGCGTGGTCTCTTCGACTTTCTGTCTCATTTCTTCGAGATCGTATGTTGAGATATCGCTTACTTCTTTGATGGCTTCGGCAGTACCTTTGGGTACGATACCTTGTTCTTCTTCAGCCTGGGCGAGAGCGATCCATATCTTGAACCAATAGCCAAGCATCGCCTCGTCGCACCAAATATTCCTGGCGCGTTCAGTACCGCAGAAATTCTTAAAAATTGCGGAATCAACCATTGTACTTCCCATAATTTTGCCTCCAATTCATAATTAAATAAATTTGTGTTATATAATATTATATCGCATAATCTGCAATATAATTTGCTAAAAGGTAATCCTGATAGAATTCTCCTTAAAAGCCGCACAAAATGAATAATACCATGAATTGCGCTTGAAGTAAACACAAAGAAGATAACTATTTAGTTAAATAAATTAAAATTAATCTTAATAAGAATTGACATTAAGTTATTCCACATTAAATTACTATGTTTTCCGATACTTCGCATTGTAGCACAAAAAAAAATGAAAGTAAAGGGAATCGGCTGGGAATTTTCTTTGCTTTTAATTTGGCGCGTCGATTGATAAGCGATTAGCGCGTCTTATGGAAATCGGTTCTAAAAGGGACGTGCCCGCCCATAGAATGAAGCAATAGCCTGACGATTAAAGTAGGGTGAAAACGATGCGCGCCGACAAAACGCAAGCGGATAAGCTGGCCCGGGAGATACAGCTGTATCTCAATAGCCGGCTTTTTAAAGAGGGCGCCGTGAGCGAAGAAACGCACCGGCGGGCTAAAGAATATATTTTAAAGCGGACGGGGAGGGCCGGGCATGGATCTGTATGCGATCCGCAATGAATTGGCAAAGGGGCGCTCAATCTATGATCTGGCGCTTCGGGTTACATATTACGCACGCGTTTCCAGCGATAGTGCGGAGCAGCTTCATTCCCTTGCGGCCCAATCCGATTATTATCGGGATTTCATCAATGCCAACAGCCACTGGCAATATGTTCCTGGCTATATCGACGAAGGGATCAGCGGTACCAGCGTTAAAAAGCGGGAGAGCTTTTTGCGGATGATCGCGGACGCCCGCGCGGGCGGCTTCGATTTTATCGTCACCAAAGAGGTATCGAGATTCGCCCGCAATACTTTAGACAGCATCAAATATACCCAGGAACTCCTCTCTCAGGGGATCGGCGTGCTATTTCAGTCGGACAATATCAATACCTTGTTGCCTGATTCGGAACTGCGGTTGACCATCATGGCGTCTGTTGCCCAAGACGAGGTGCGCAAGACCTCAGAGCGGGTACGTTTCGGCTTCAAGCGGGCGATCGAAAAAGGGGTGGTTCTCGGCAGCAACCGGATTTGGGGCTATAAGAAAGATCACGGCCGGTTGGTGATCGTGGAAGAAGAAGCGGTCTTGGTACAAAAAATTTTTGAAATGTTTGCCCTGGAGCGAATGGGAGTACGCACCATCGCCAATACGCTCAGCGAATCGGGATACCGCAATACGAACGATCAGCCTTTCGGTTTCAGTACCATCGCCGGGATTCTCGCCAATCCCAAATACAAGGGCTATTATTGCGGCAATAAAAGCCATAAGGTCGATTATAAGCTGGATCAGGTCAAATATCTGCCCGAATCGGAATGGCGCGTCTATCCGGACGAAGCAAACGTCCCCCCCCATCGTCAGCGAAGAATTGTGGGAAAAGGCGCGGGAGCTGCGGGAACAACGGAGTAAAAAATACGGGAAAAGCAGCGCCAACCAGCGATATCCCTATAGCGGAAAGATCGTATGCATGACCCATCAACTGCCATTCTACCGGGCGCTTTATAAATATAAATCCGGAGAAAAAGAAGTATGGCAATGCAAAATGTACGGGCAAAAGGGACGTGCCGGCTGTTCCGCGCCGGTTATCTATACCAGCGAACTGGACGCTATCGTCCGGGAGGCGGCGGGACGCGTCGCCGCCTCCCCGGAAAAACTCATTGACGATATGGTGGAAATATACCGTGATATCGGCGAAGATGCGGCGCTGCGGGAAGATATGGCGCGGTTAAAAGAGGAGATCGGCGTGATCCGCCGCCGCAAAGATAAGCTGCTCGATTTATGCCTTAGCGTCCAGATCAGCGACGGGGAATTCAAGCTGCGTAACGAGGCGTTCAATCAGCAGCTCGTAGGGTTGGCGCAAAGGCTGGAGAATCTGGCCGCCGAAGAAACGCGGCGGCAGACCCTGGCTGTTTCAAGCGAAACGTTGCGCCCCTTGCTCGCCCGGGCCTTGACTTTTCCCGAGGGGTTCACTTGCGGCATTGTCGACGCTGTGCTGGACCGTATCGAAGTGGGCGAGGAAGACTGCGGAAAAACGCCTCTGCGTATCTTTCTCAAAGGCGGCGCGGCGCCGCCTTTGGATTACACGGCGATATTAATTTGCAAACCCCGTGCACTTCTTTTTGATCCGGAGCATCCATATCATCCGCGCCAATGTCAGCACGGAGATCACCCCCTTGATCGGCACGGAAAAGCAATGTGAGGAGCTGGTACGATATATTATGGAAGAGTTCGAGGATGATCCGCAGAAGATCTGGACGACCAACGTCTTTGGCAAGAGCCTCCACGAACTGGTGACCGAAAGCATCAGCGGCAAGCTGTATCAGATACCGGACAACGCCAGGCATAAACTGGCCTATACCCTGCAGCGGATCGTCAACGAAAGCGGCGGCGGGATCATTTGTATTATTCTTTGATTTAAGTATTAAGCTTCCGGCATGCATAAATTTTTCTTAGGCGAAGAAAGCCGTCGGCAATGGTCCGTGGCTTTCTTCGCCGTATTTCTTTAATCCGTACGGGCGAGGCGGGCAGGAAAATTTTTATATTTGGGGAACAATGAATGTATGGCGGAAACGATAAAACCGCGCGTTTACGGCGTGGCGGAAATTAATTTTTATTTAAAGGAATACCTTGCTGAGGACGCTTTTCTCAGTCATTTGGCGGTGCAGGGCGAGATCGGCGGCTTTAAGCCCCACAGCTCCGGCCATATTTATTTTTCCCTGAAGGATAAGGACTGTACCATGAACACGGTAATGTTCCGCAGCGCGGCCTCGCGCTTGGCCTGGCGGCCCAAGGACGGCGACCGGGTCGTGGTGCTCGGGCGGATCTCCCTCTACGAGCGGGACGGCGCTTGCCAGCTATATGCGGAAAATATTTTCCCCGACGGCGGGGGAGAGCAGGCTAAGGCGCTGGCGGAGCTAAGGGAGAAATTGACGGCGGAAGGCCTCTTCGCCCCGGAACGCAAAAAGCCCCTGCCAATTTTTGCCGCCAACATCGGCGTCATAACCTCCGGCGAGGGCGCGGCTTGGGCGGATATTCAGCGAATCGCCTATACCCGCAACCCCCGTCTCAATATGACCCTTTATGCCACCTCCGTTCAGGGAGAACGGGCGCCTTATGAGCTGGCAGCCGCAGCGGCTAAGGCGGATCGGGGAAATCACGATATTTTGATCATCGGCCGGGGCGGCGGCGCGGAAGCGGATCTGGCTGCTTTCAACAGCGAGCCCGTGGTCCGGGCGGTGGCCGGGACAAAAACCCCGATTATTTCCGCGGTGGGGCATGAAAGCGACTTCAGCCTTTGCGATTTGGCGGCGGATGTGCGCGCAGCGACGCCCACCCATGCCGCGGCGCTGGCAGTCACCGATTTCAAGGAGACGGCAAAGGCTTTAAACGACAGCGAGTCCGCTTTGACCCGGGCCATGTCGCGTTATCTTCGTCGCTTGGAAGACAAATTGGCCGCATACGATCCGGCAAAAGCGACGGCGGCGGGATTGCGCCGTCATAACCAGCGCCTGGCTTTAGCCGCGGCCCGGCTCGAGGCCTTGAGTCCTCTGGCCACTTTAAACCGGGGCTATGCTTTGGCGGAACAAGAAGACGGGACGATCATCCGCCGCGCGGATCAAGTCAGGACAGGCGATCGAATCAACGTATATCCGGCGCAAGGAAAAATTCGCGCCGTGGTGGAGGGTACGGAAAATGACTAAAACCAAACAAAGCTTTGAGGCGATGACCAACGAGCTGGAAGAAATTCTCCTGACCTTGGAGCGGGGCGAAAAACCTTTGGAAGAAATGCTCAAACTTTACGCCCGGGGCGTGGAGTTGACCGGCTTATGCCGCGCTAAGCTCAACGCGGCGGAAGAGGTGCTTCAAGCGGGCGCGTCGGCTCAAACGGATGGTAAAGGCTCCGGGCAACGAAGCGACGAGGTCTGCCAAGAGAGCGGCGACACCCTTTTCTAAGCCCGGCGACAAGACCGGTTCTGGGTAAAACCCGGCAATAACGATCAAAACGGAGAAAAACAATGACGCTAAACGAATATTTGACGGTCATTTCCAAAGCCGTGGGAAAAACATTGGACGAGATGTTGCCCCCGCCGGAGGGTTCGGCGCGCTTGCTCGCCGAAGCCATGCGTTACAGCGTTTTCAATGGCGGCAAAAGGTTGCGGCCTGCACTTTTTTGCGCCACCTTGGAGATATTTGACCGCGACTATACGCCTTATCTACCCTATGCGGCGGCGATAGAAATGATCCATTGCTATTCGCTGATCCATGACGATTTGCCGGCCATGGACGACGATTTGCTACGCCGCGGCCAGCCAACCTGCCATATTGCCTTTAGCGAAGCCATGGCGATCCTCGCCGGCGACGGTCTTTTGTCCCTGGCGGGGGAGATCCTCGCCCGGCCTTTGTCCAACGTCCCACCCGCACGGCAAATGGCGGCGGCGGCGGAGATCATGGCCGACGCCGGGCATATGGTCCGGGGACAAGCCATCGAATTATCCACGGGGGACGGCGGTATTGATTGCCGTCGGCTGGAAGAGATTTACGAAGGAAAAACCGCCGCCCTTTTCCGGGCTGCGGTCATGGGCGCGGCTTGTTTGGCCGGAGCGGACGCACGGCAAATGGCGGCTCTTGGCGAATACAGTTCCGCCCTGGGGCTTGCTTTTCAGATCACCGATGATATTTTGGATATTAAAGGGCAGACGGCATTGGTGGGAAAACCGACCGGCAGTGACGCAAAAAACGACAAACTGACCTATGCTGCGCTGCTCGGTTGCGAGGAAGCGGCTATCGAAGCCCGGGCGGCGGCGGACAAAGCCCTGACCGCTTTGGCATACTTTGGGCAAGAGGCCGGAATGCTTCGGCTTTATCCCGGATTTTTCGTGTCGCGGCAGACATAGGAACATCTCCCCGATCTTTTTCGTCAAAATAATATAAATATTGTAATCGTATAGGTTAAGTGCTATAATCGCGATATATGGAGAATATCCGTATAAATATATTTTTTAGCGAATTATTAAGGCATTATAAGATTTTGAGGTGGATGAAGATGGTGGCTATCAAAAAATTACTACCGTTCTTAATGGTTTTAATGACCCTGTTTCTCTTTTCCGCCTGCGCTGCCGATGAAGTGGATTCCGATACTGTAATCATAGAACCCGGCCTTTTAGATGAGGGGACGCCGGATACCAATGATCCTGATAATACGGGAAACGACAATGGTACGCCGACCAATGAATTTGTGGATAAAGGCGAGCAGACTACCGTCGAGGATTTGGCCGCCGCCCAAGCGATGATCCAGTCCTATTATTTCGAGCAGACCATACCCTATACCGACGCTTCGATGTTCTTCCAAGTATGGTATTGCAACCATAAGATGAAGGTTATCACCAGCGTGGACGGTTACGGTACGACCGAGTTTTATTATGATTATGACACGCAGACCATGATCTCTTATTCACCGGCGGACAGCGACACCGCGCTCCAAATGTATTTCGATCCGGAGAGCGAAGATGCGCCGGATAATCCGCTGCGCGACGATTACACGGCTTGCACCCTTCTGGGCAACGAGGCGGTGGACAACCAACTTTGTTATATCCTCGAGACGGCAACCGGGGATAAATTATGGATCAGCACCAAATATGGATTCCCCTACCAGGTGGAATTCATCGATCATTTCGGAAACAAATATACGGTGGCGTACCGGAATATAAAGATCAATACATTAACAGAAGAAGCGGTGCAGGTTCCTGCGGATCTACCGATCTATAATCTGGATACCGGTGCCGGGGTATAAACGACAGGGCCATGGCAAAAAATCTTGTTCGGGCGGCAGGTCTGCTGCTTGTGATCAATATATGCGTCAAACTGTTGGGCTTTGGCCGGGAGATGGCCATCGCCGACGGTTTTGGCGCATCTTTTCTTACCGACGCTTATCTGGCCGCCTATACCTTTCCCTATTTTTTTCAGGCAATATTGGGTTATGCCTTTGTTTCGGCGGTCTTGCCCATGCTGAGCGAATGCTGGGCGGAGGTCGGCGATAACAGCCGGGCCTGCCGTTTGGGCAGCACCCTGATCAATGTGACCGCAGCCGGGATGCTGGCGCTTTCTCTGATAGGGGTACTGGCGGCACCGGCCCTGGTTTGGCTGACCGCGCCCGGCCTACCGCCGGATACGGCGGAACTCGCCGCGGATTTGGCCCGAATTATCTTTCCCTCTATGATGTTCATGTCTGTGGGCATGGTGATCTCGGGGATATTGAACAGCCGCTACCGTTTCGCCGCGGCGGCTTTAGCGCCGGGGGTATGCAGCCTGGCGATCATCATTTCCGTGGTCTGGCTGGCCCGCGGCAATATCTATATTCTAGCCTGGGGCACTTTGGCCGGGTTCGTGGCATTTTTCCTCATCCAACTGATCGACCTGCCGCGCACCGGCTTTAAATACAGTTTTTCATGGGATATGAAAGACCCGGCGGTCAAACGGGTAATGGCGAATATTCTCCCCATCGTTCTCGGCTTGTCGGTCAACCAGATATATATCGTGGTCAACCGGATTTTTGCCTCCTCGCTCGCAGAGGGGAGCATTTCCGCCTTAAATTACGCCTCCAAACTGATGAACCTGCCTTTGGGTATTTTTGTCGCGGCAATCATTACCGCGGTGTTTCCCGCTTTGGCGGAAAAAGCCCAACTTATCGATAAATCAGCGCTCAAAAATACGCTCAAGCGGGGGTTATCGATGGTACTGGTGATCTCTGTCCCTGCCGCGGCCGGGTTGATGCTGCTGGACAATGAAATTATCCGCCTCCTGTTTGAGCGGGGTAGTTTTAGCGCCACCGATACCAAAATTACCACCTTGGCCTTGACGCCCATGGCGCCGGGGCTCGTCTTCCTGGCGGTCAGCATGTTGCTGATGCGCGTCTATTATGCCTTGAACGAAGTGCGTATTCCCCTGATCACTGGCGCCGTTTCCATCGCGGTTAATGTGATCTTCAGTTTAATCCTGGTCGGCCCCATGGCCCACGGGGGACTGAGTCTTGCCAATACCCTTGCCGCGGCGACCAACGCCGTATTGCTTCTTTATTTTCTTAATAAGCGGATCCGTTTTGTTAGCGGTGATTATTTTAAAAGCGGCCTATACCCTTCCTTGGCCGCTGCCGCCGCGATGTCCCTGCCGGTATGGCTGGGAAAGACGCTTTGGCCCCATGTCAGCACCAAAGCCGGGGCGAGCCTGGAAATCGTGGTTTTGATTGCCTTGGCGGTCGCGGTATATTTTTTAGCCTTGAAACTACTTCATTGTTCGCTTTTGCAGGAAATTTTAACCGGTTTGCGGAAAAAGAAATGATGCGCTAAATTTGAAGTTTTTCTGATAGTTGAATAAAATCATTGACAAACTCACTCAATAAGTGAGAAAATATATGAAATAAAGATTGGTATGTGCTCACCGGGTGTGCCCGTTTACGGAGGTAAATATGCTGACATGGATCGGAGTGGCGATCGCTTTCATCGCAGCCTTAGCCCTTACTCCGCTGGCCATAAAATTGGCCAAGAAATTTAACATTGTGGATATCCCCAATCAGCGCAAGGTGCATACGCAGGCCACGCCGCGCCTGGGCGGGATTGCCATTTACGCGGCTTTTGTCCTCGGCGCATTGGCTTTGGCGGTTTATACCCGCGAAGTCGCCGCGCTTTTGATCGCCGGCACCATCGTGATGGTAACCGGTCTGGTGGACGATATCCGGGGCATCTCCCCCAAGGCCAAGCTGATTGGACAGGTTGTCGCATCCTTGGTACTGGTGCAGGCCGGATTTTATGTCCAATTTATCACCAATCCCTTTACCGGCGGGATCATCTCCCTCGGCTTTTGGGGCATACCCCTGACCGTGTTTTGGCTCGTCGGCATCTCCAATACCGTCAATCTTATTGACGGATTGGACGGGCTTTCCGCCGGGGTTTCCGCGATCGCGGCGCTCGCGACCACCATTGTCTGCCTTTCCCAGGGGGCCATTCTCCCTGCGGCTTTGGCCGCTGTGCTCGCCGCATCCGCGCTCGGTTTTCTTCCCTGGAATTTTCACCCGGCCAAAACCTTTATGGGAGATTGCGGCTCGCTGCTGCTCGGTTTTCTTTTAGGGGCTTTTGCTTTGATGGGCCTCTCCAAGGGCGCTACGGTCATTTCCATATTTATCCCCTTTATCATTATGGGGGTGCCTTTCTTCGATACCAGCTTTGCGGTAATCCGCCGCCTTTTCCTCAAGAAACCGATCTTTGAGGCGGATAAGATGCATTTGCACCATAGCCTCCTTTCTTTAGGTATGAGCCATAGCCAGACCGTTCTCACCATTTATGCCCTGTCCTTGGTAATGGGGCTCGCCGCGGTGCTGATGGCGATTTTGACCAGTTCCCAGGCAGTGGTGGTGTTGATCATCATTACCATCGCCACCTTTGCCGGCGCGGAGTTTCTGGGCGTATTGCGCGGTAAACGCCCCGCAATCGCGAGAAACAGGCGTCAACATAAACATATCGGCTAACTTTATTTTAATTATTTTGGTACGCCGAAATATTATCATACAGTTTTTTCATTTACATAAAAAGGAGCGTTGAACAATGAGTAAAAGCAGTGTGATAATCCTTATCATCGCAGCGGTGGTATTCACCGGATTGGGTTTTGTGGTGGGTCAGGTGATGGCCTCGGGGAATAATCCTGGAAGCGCGGACGACCCCGTGGTATCCCAAACCTATGTGGACGAGTTGGTGGGGGTAAAGGTGACGGCGCTTCAAAACCAGATCGACGAGATTATGGCGCTCCTGGGTGACGACGGTACGGTCACAGCGGGCGATACGGATAATACCGGCGATACGGATAATACGGATAACGACAACACCAGCTCCGCCACCACCAAGACCGTCAGCGTGACCGCGGATTCGGTCAATATCCGTGCTACCGCCTCGACTTCGGCCTCGGTCGTGACCACGGTAAGCAAAGGTACGGTGATGACCTATCTGAGCCAGACCACCGCTTCGGATGGCGTTTGGTATAATATTAAAACCAGTGGCGGTTCGGAGGGCTGGATTCGTAGCGACCTGTGTAGTTCGCCGGAATAAGGGCAAAGAACCTGTCGGAGCGAGCAAATAATTGGCTTTAAAACGGGGAATATTTCTTTAGGCACATGACAGTATGCGGCAGAAACTGCCGCATACTTTTGTTATGATGGGCCTAATCAATAATGGCGCCAAGCCGCAAAGGAACCCCTTATGCCATATAAAACCTGCCCTGCCTGCCGGCAGATATCATATTGCGCGGCAGATAACCGTATCTGGTTTTGCCCGTGTTGCGGCGAAGATATCAGCGCCATCGCCTCGGTTTACGACAGCCGCCGGCTGACGGGACTTGCGGCACGAAAAAAAGGCGTGTTATACGATTTGACAAAAAGAAGGACGGTTTAGAGCCTTCTTTTTTTATGGACCTTTATCTTAAGAAATCTGAAGTTTTTCCGATATTTACGGTAATATTTCAAAAATTGTTTGCAATTATAATATATATATGGTATAAACGAATTAATTTCTTTAATAAGGGATAATTTTAGCGGCCCGAGGCGCCTATGCAAAAGAGTATCGCGGGGTTACACATCAATTATGAGGTTGCGGGCGTAGGGGACGATCTGTTGCTCCTCCACGGTTGGGGGGTTGACAGCGCGGTGATGCAGCCCATGCAGGCGCATTTCTCCGAACGTATGCGGGTGACCGCGCTTGATCTGCCCGGTTTCGGCCAAAGCGAGACGCCTGCCCAACCCTGGAGCATTTACGACTACGCCGATTTTGTTGAAGCCGCTATTCGCGAACTGGGCCTTGTTTGCCCGGTGATCCTGGGCCACAGTTTCGGCGGACGGATCGCGATTATTCTCGGCTCCCGACATATTGGCAAAAAACTGATTTTTACCGACGCCGCAGGGATCAAACCCCATCGTAGCGTCGGCTATTATTTGCGGGTGTACAGTTATAAAGCGGCCAAAAAGGTGATGTGTCTGCCGGGGCTAAAAGCCTACCGGGAAAAAGCGCTGGATTTTTGGCGTAAAAACAACCCCAGCTCCGATTATGCGGCGGCCCAAGGGGTGATGAGGCAAATTTTTGTTAATGTGGTCAACGAGGATCTTCGCTCCCTGTTACCGTCCGTTTCCGCGCCGACGCTTCTGATTTGGGGCGCGGACGACGCGGCAACCCCGCTTAGCGACGGACAATTGATGGAAAAACTGATCCCGGACGCGGGTTTGGTAGTATTTGACCATTGCGGTCATTATAGCTTTTTGGATGATCCCCCCCGTTTTTATGCAGTGGCGGATTATTTTCTTACTCATCCGTAATCGTTCAGTTTTATAAGCACTTAGCATAATCTGATAACGAGGAGACACTATGTCGGGATTGATTGCGATTGCCCTTATTTGCGGCGCGGCCTATATCATCGTTTCCCCCCTGCGCCATCATCTTCATATGTTTCAGCAACATAGCTACCGTATCGACCGTTACTGGGATTGGTTCAAGCCGCGCTGGTTCAAGGAATACCGGTGGGGCGAAGCATTGCTGATTATCCCGCTGATCCTGGCATTTTTCAATACCACGGCTTTTGCGATAGGGGAGATCGCAATCTTTGCGCTGCTCCTGCTCGTCTATTGGCCCCGCCCCGCCAAAGATAAAAAACCTTTGGTGCTGACCAAAAGAGCGGTCCGTCTCTATGCAGTCGCAGCGTTGCTGGCGATTTTGGATACGCTTTTGTATGTTATTTTCCCCTAATCGGCGGCGGCTTCATCGTCATGTGCGCGCTTTCCTGGGTGTATATGATTGTCGGCGCCTGGATTCTTACCCCGGTGGAAAAAAAGATCAACGATGGGTATTTGGCCGACGCTTCGGCCAAAATCGAGGCGTTGCCGGATCTGACCCGCATCG
>Ga0351919_10229_pt1 | contig 14545 bp, 5 predicted proteins | sample TotcelHT113001N6_FD_206845 | JGI IMG/M metagenome (GOLD analysis project Ga0351919, IMG submission 206845) | Enriched cells from coal bed in the Powder River Basin, Montana, United States - Total cells T11 rep1 HSBNCT.T11.300.1.N6 ...
CGATCGGCTGTGGCTTGCACGTTTCGTCGAGCCAAGCGACGGACGAGTAACTCGTGCCCAGGTCGATCCCTATTCGTGGACGATTCATGACACTCTTGGTGAAACGATCAAAAGCCCCGTCTGCTGCGGCTTGCAATCCTAACTGCCACTCGGTTTCGGCGCCACTTGTCTCCAGCCAGCCGGCGACAACAGCGCCTCTTGTCAGCGGCCGAGCAATCCCAACGGACGAGGCAACAATCGAACGATCCATGACGCGCGGGCGTCCAGTCTGGCGCATTCTATAACGCCGTAATGCTGCCTGCAATCCACCCGACACATGCCGCCTGATTCTACTTGGGCGGCCTGGAGCCCCACGCCCTCAAGAATGGTAAGATTGATGCCGACGGGATTCTGCGTGTTCCTGTCCCGCAAGTCTGCTCGGCTTGCACCGCCGCGTCGCGCACAAGGTTGATCTTGTCAGCGAGGCAACGTCGGCTGCAGAGGAATGCGAATCAAGAAGAAGCGGGAGTTCACAAAGGGTCGGCCATGCGGCTGGCATGCGCGCGTTCTCGCGGACGCGCGCAAGCGGGGCTGAACCGAGTCCGCGAAGAAGACTCCGATCTGGGGGCGCGCGGCTTGATGATTGGTTCACAGGGGCGGGCGAGGGGGCGCTCAAAGTGTACACCGGTCGCCCTTCGAGCAGCGCCGGCAACGGCTCGCTGGAGAGTATTGGTTGGCCATCGCTCACGACGCCGATCTGTTGGACCTGGTAGGGGCCCGCCGGGGCAGAACGATGGATGACCAACAGCGGCCCGTTGGGATAGGCGGCGGCTGCCGGGCTCAGGCACTGCCACACACCGGTGGGAGTGCGGCTCAGGCGGCCGGACCAAACGTAGCGGGAGGGGGCGGGAAAGGTCTGCAGGGAACGCTGTGCGGCCACGGCGGGGGTCACCGCCTCCAACAGGTTCGGCAGGTTCCAGAGGAATTGTCGGGCCTGTTCTCGGGCACGCTGCGCGGCGGGATCGTTCGGATCCAGCCAGTTCAAATCGAGACTGAATCCCAGCTGCCGGAGCGATCCCAATTGCGGTCCGAGGGCGTCCTGCAGTGGCTGGCTTCCGCGGCAGGCGACGGTCAATACCTGCTCGAGCCACAGCGTCTGCAACCGCGGATCCACACGCTGTTCGGCACGCACGATCTCGATCAGACGACAAAACTTCTGTTCCCAGTTGCTGTGGTCGAGTTGGGCCAGGATATCGAGTGCATTCTGGGCCAGCTTGCCTTCCGCGGCGGCGCCACTGTACTGCGGATCGATGTCCTTGTTGGGCACTTCCACCGTCTTGCGGGTACAGTTCAGGTCCGCCAAGTACTCGCCGATTCGAAGTTCGCCGCGCCGCAGGGGTGCGCCGGTCAGGTAATACCGCTGGCCGCTGTTGGTCTGCAGCACGAATTTTGCCGACAGGGCCGGATGCCGAAACAGTTCCAGCAGTTGCGTCTGGATCGGTTGCCCTTGGTCGTCGGTGCGAGCGGCCACCGCGGACAGGGACACACACCGCTGCCGCACGGCGGAGGCTGCGGGAAAGGCCTCACAGTCGGCCAGCCACGTGCGTGCGTTGCCGAGCAGTTCGGCAGCGGTCGTCGGCGTGATGCTGCGCATGTCCGTGGCCGCCCAACGGTCGAGCATTTGACTCCAGGCGGCGACCGCTGCCAGGGCCGGCAGATCCGACTGGATCACGCGGCGATAGGCGTCGCTGGGTGAACCGGCGGGAAACTCTGCCAGGTAGTCGTTCAGTCGCCGCGCGTAGGCAGGGCAGTCACCGACGGCTGCGGAGATCTGGCGTTCGAGATTCGCCCGCAGGACGGTCGCCTCGGCGACAGGGTCCGACGTCTCGGCAGCCGGCGCCGCGTTCGGTCCCGCATCAGCCGGTCGGGGTGTCGGGGGGCTGGTGGCCGCTGCATCCTGCGACGATTGCGGGGGGGGGCCGGAGACTCGGCTGCGGCGTCTGTCCCGGGCGACGCAGGGGCGAGTTCTGGCATGTCGCCTGTTTGGGCGGTCTCAGACGGTGGTGGGGATGCCGGCGTTGGGAATCTCTTCGCTTCCGTCGGAGAACCCGCGGCGATCTGCCGTTCGCCCACCGCAGGCGGTTGGCTTTGCTCTTCCAAATGCGCCCAGTAGCCGCCCCCTGCCGCGAGAGTCAGGAAGACCAAAACGGGAATCGCCAACCAGGGCCAGCGTCTTCGGGATGGAACCTGGAAGTAGCTGATCTCGCCGTCATCCTCAGCGGTGTTCGAACGGTTCCGCGAGATGGCTATTGCCTCGCCATCCTCCGCCTTCCAGAGCTGGCTCAGGGAGACTGTCGCCTCGTCGCTGCAGCGCTCCGGCTGGTTCCCGAATTGCGAGCCGGAAGCCCATTCGGGAATCTCGGTAAGCTCTAACCTGGGTTCCTGGTTCGCCAGCTGTGGAAGTCTGGGTGCGGACATTGGCGTACCTCTGAATTACCGGCCACGAAGCTGTTCGTCGATCGCTTTCAGCAGGGAATTAAACGCGAACGGGTTGGACATGTCCACGTTGTTGTCGCTGGCGATTCTGCCGACCTTCGACCAGTCGATATTGCGTCTGGACAGGCGGGAGAGAATCTCCTTGTTCTCCGCTTGGATTTTGTTGGCATCTTGTTCCACCTGCTCAATCTGCCCCAGAAAATTCTTCTTCAGTTCCTTTAATTCACTTGGCTGGTCAGGCAGTTGACGGATGATGTCCTTCGCCTCGCGGAACTTGCCTTTCCCCACCAGCTTCTTCGATTCCTCCACTGCCGCTTCGATCCGCTTTTGGACTTGGCAGTGTTGCTCGGCCTCGTCGATTTGGCCGAGCAGATTGCGTTTCAAGTCCTTCAGATCCTGTGGTTCGTCGGGCAGGCGACGAACGACGTCCTTCGCCTCGCGGAACTTGCCCTTCCCCACCAACTTCTTCGATTCCTCCACGGCCGCTTCGATCCGCTTGTGGAGTTGCTTCTGCTGCTCCGCTTCGTCGATCTGGCCGAGTAGGTTGCGTTTCAGGTCCTCCAAATCGGCGGGCTCACTAGGCAGACGGTGGACGACATCCTTTGCCTCCCGAAATTTCCCCTCGCCCACGAGTTTCTTCGACTGCTCGATGGCGTGTTCGATCCGCTTGTGAAGCTCGGCAGATTTTCTGGCTTCCGCGACTTGTTCCAGGAGGGAGGCTTTTAGTTTCTGCAGGTCTTCGGGTTCATTTGGTAGTTCGCGGATCGTGCGCACTGCCTCGTCGAAATTGTTCTGCTTGACAAGTTCCTTGGAGCGTTTGACGGCCCGGTCGACCTGTTCGTGGATGCGAGCCGTCTGCTCTGCGTCGCGGACCAGCTTCAGACAGTCCTGCCGGAACTGCTTTTGGGGGCCCTCGACAGAAATGGCCTCGATCTGTTTGGTCAACCGAGCGAAAGCCTCCTGGCGTTGGGCTTCCTTGCCCTCCATGATCGCCTGCAGATTGGCGTGCAAGACGTTCTTCCAGAGTTGCCCGTTTTGAGCTTCCTCTTCAAAATCATCCGGTTCCATGTCCGGCAGGGTTTCACAGGCGATCTGCATCGCGCGGGCCGTGGCGTTCTGGTGGCAACAAGCCAACGCCAGAAACAAACGCAGATCCGGCGTGAGGCAGTCGAACAGATCGGCATCCCCGAAGCAGGCCAGCAGCCCCAGCCAATTCGGCTTCTTTCCCTCCAGAAACTTGCCGAGCCGGAACCGGAGCGGCAGGCTGCAGGCTTCCCGCACGGCGCGGCGGTACGGTGGCGGGTTGAGCTCCTCGTGTGCGAAAATCGCGGCCAGTTTGCGCGCATAGGGTCGGTGGGGAACGCGGGCGACCAAACCTGCCAGGGCGGTCACCGTCTCCGCATGGGCGTCGTGATTGTTTCTCAGGCCGAAGTGGAACTTGAACCACTGGGCAAACCGGGTCCACAGCCGTTCGGCGGGGTCGAATGGCAGGGCACTACCGCGGTGCCGGGACTTCGGCTTTCCGTCGGTACCCGCCGTCGACGGGCTGCCGTCCTCTTCCGCAGTTACCGGGTCGGGAGCGCGGTACAACTCTGGGTCGAATACGCAATGGGGCTGGGCATCGACGGTGCTGCTGCCCAGATCCAAGAACGGGTAGAACTCCGGATAGAAGACTTGGCACCAGAACTGAAGGACGGCCAATCGCCCCAGACGCCCGGCTTTCAACTCCTCGGCGCCCAACTGCGCCTGCTGGTCGCGGTGCGGACGATGCCAGGAATCGAGCCAGACCAGACCAGCGTGGGCCTCCAGCCAGCGGGCCAATAGCCCGGGTGTGCGCAGCCGTTCCGGAGTCTTCTGCGGTGATTCATTGAATTCCCGATCCGTGATGGTGGCCACCCGCACGTAGAAATGGCACAAATCGTCGTACGCAGCGGCAGCGTGATCACCGCGCATGATGCGCCACAGCAGGAGTTTCACGTACCGCCGCCAGTAGCGGCAGTAAGCTTCCATGTCGTGCTGTTCGCTGGTGATGGTAATCAGGTTGCGCAGGGCCTCCGGTTGGTCGCCATCGCACAGCAGGATGTTCTCCAAGGCGCGTCGCGCCTCGGACACCTGGCCAGCCTCATAGTGGCGGGTGGCCTCCTGTGCGCCGCGCTGGACCTCCGTCGTCAGGTTGCCGTTGCCATTCGTGGGTGCCGCGAACTCCTGCCACAGCTGATGGCTGCAGTACCGTTCGACCAGCTGCAAAAGCCGGGGGGGGGAACCGGCCAGTAATCGACCCTGGGCATCACCGCCCACCAGGTGCAGGATGCGCGTCAGATGCGGTGAAGCAGCGGCCAATTGGCGCAGCTCCTCCAGCACTATCTCGCGTTTGGCAGGCTCCACAACGCCGAGGTAAAGGAGTCCCACGGGAAAGAAGGCTGGTGCCGGCCGACCGTCCTCGTGGAGCAAGGTGCTCAGCGGATCGAGAAACCGGCAGGCCAGCGCGTTCAGACCTAGCGAAGCCGCATAGCGCCCTCCCAGGTACAGCAGTTCGGGGTCCTGCAGACCGCGGGCCAGGCACTCGGCCAGACGGGCGAGCAGTCGATGCCGGTCGTGCAGCTCGAAGCGTTCCGCCACCAGGTGGGACTGCGCCGGTTGGAAAGGCGGTCGGGCGCGGACCGGCGGGGCGGCCACGGCAACCTGCTTGGCCGCTCCTGCGGTCTTCGTCGGGGCGGCCGCCGGCGGCCGCCCCATCTTGTGCTCTTTTTGCTTGCTCATGGCCCTCACCCTCTGTGCCCCGTCTGGCGGCGGGCAATCAAGGTCTTCTCCATACTCGCTGGCGGGCACTCTGGTTGGCGAAGCGAATGCCAGGACTGCACAACGGCAACGATCCCTGCACGCGGAACCTGACCATCGGACCCGTCGGCCGATTCGCCAGCTGGCTGCAGCAAGGTCCGCGGCAGCCAACGTTGAACTCGCCAAAACGCTTGCTAGGCTTCCTCGGAATGAACATCGAACTGTATTGTTGCGGGCGACGGAAGGGGGCCGCCCTCGTCGGCTAGATCGAGTTTCAGCTCCAACCGCAAATCGCCCGGGACTTTGACGCGAACGGAGAAATCCAAGTCGACGCACCGGCCAGGCAGCAAGGGCTCACGCAAGTTTGCGGAAGCCTTCCGTGACTCGATGACCCCACCGGCTACAAGTTCTCCTTCGATGCGTTGGATGGGAATGACTCCGGAGTTCTCCAACTTGACTACCAAACGCCGGTAATTATTAACCTTCAGCGAACCCACGACGCCATCTAATTCCATCCGGCACGCCGTCGCCTTTACTACCGGATTTCGATAGACCTCGATTCTTCGTCCGAACAGAGAATAGAGAAATCTTCCTGTAGGATCCGGGAACAACTGTCGGATACCCACGGGATCTTCGGGGTGTTCGTAGCGGCGGACGGAGAGTTCTTCGAGCGTGAAGAGGCGTCCTTCCTCGGTCAATCCTACCGCCATCGGACAGTCCTCCTTTTGGAGGTCTGCAACGACAGCGATCTGCCGAATGGGGAAGTCGATCTGCAAGCCTTCTAGCTTGGTAAACGGCCGAAGGGAGAGCCATTCGAACCGGCCACCCTCACAGACGACCGCGGTCCATTGGGCTCCGCCCTGCTGGGGTCGCCGCGCGATGAATCGCAGCGGAGTCGGGAAGCCGATTTCGTCGGTCAATCGCCCCTGGACCAGCTTGACCAGCCGGCAAGTTCCAATCTGGGCCGCCAACGCGCTTTCGCTGTCCTCCTCGCACGCCCACAACCGGTGGATGTCGTCGTCCGCCGGCCAACTCCACAGCTCCTCGCCCGACGATGCGTACACGTGGACCCTACGAGCCTGATCGGCGACCGCCAAGCCGCCATCGGCCAGGGGGGCCAGTAACACCGGCAGGGCGGGCAATACGATGGGCTTGGCCCCGGTGTGCGGACGCCCTTCTGCGTCCCAGATGCGAATCTTCCCGTCCCACGCGGCCGCAAACAGCCGCCCCGTCGGTCCCGCAGCCAGGCAGTGGATCGGTGCATCATCGTGCTTCGCTTCGTAAAAAGGCCGTTCCCGAGTCTTGGCCTGTCCGTCGAACTGGTAGATCGTGCCGCTCCAATCCGCGAGAACTAGGCGTCCGCGCCAAATCTCCTGCAGATTTGGTTTCCAGGGCCGATTGGGCAGCATTTCGCGGCCTCGCAGGGTGTCGTGACCGGCATGGAAGATCTTGACTTGCTGCCCCTCCGTGACCCACAACTGTCCGACCGCATCCATCAGAGAGGGAGCGGATTCCAGGGGACGCACCGTAAATGTGCGGAGCGGGGGGGGCAGATTCGGCTTCGCCTTCCGCCTTCGTTCCGCTCCCCTTCCTCCCGTTTCCTCATTCCCGTCGTCATCGCCAAGTTCCAACGAGGCCTTGATTTTCTTACAGATGTCAGCAAACGCCTGTTCCCTTTCTCCGATCGACTGCATCGTGGAAATCGGCTTCTCGATGTCGTTCAAAGCCTGCTCACTGACGAAGTCTTTCAGGTCATTAGAACCGAAGTCGGCTGGTCCCAACGCGATCCATAGAACGCGAAGCGCGCCGGCATCCCGCGCCGCGCGAAGCAGCTTTAGTTCCTCTTTAATGATGAATGTGGAGGCGAGGAAATCCGGGCTAATGAGCAGGATCGCCCGGCGCGACTGGTCGATCGCACCTCGAATCTCCTCATACCATTTGTCCCCCGGCTTGATCTGCCGATCAACCCAGATTCTCACGCCGGACCGTTCGAGTGGTGAAAGGTGGACGAGAAAACGTTCCAACAAATCTTGGTCCTCATGGGCATAGCTGATGAAGACGGCATTTCGAGGATTCGGGGCCATGACGTTGGACTCCTGATGGACATCTCCCTCGTGCAACTACGTCGGCTTGCTCTGCGCGGGAGCGGTCGGGGGATTGATGTGACCGGACAATTGCTCGAGCCATTCCACGATCTTATCCGCGTTCCAGCCGATCATTTCCGGGGCCCGCTGTACCAATTTCTCGGCAGCCTCCGTGTCGCTGACGGCTTGGCTGAACTCTTCAAACTGCAGGGGCGGCAGGGCGGTTAAAGCCGCCTCGATGGCCGCTTTCAATTCGGCCATCGGCGTGCCCGCGCGTGCCCGCTGGTTGTTCTGGATGGCGATATCCAATACTTTACTCAGCAGTTCCTCGTGCGATTGGTCGTTACTCATTGTCGTGCTCCTGTCCAGACTTCGCGGGCCTGCCGTGCTCCCACCCGTGGGAACGCACGGCAAGTCAGCGGCTCCAGACTTCTCAAGGAATGGGGTGCCATTAGGTTTTTGCCGATGTCAGGTTCTGGGAACGAAGTCGCTTGGCGAGCAGGCTCAGGATCGTCTGCTCCGCCGAGTGCGATTCGTCCTCCAATTTCTTCAGACTCTTCAAGAGTTTGTCCAAGGTTTCCCGGTGGCGATGCAAGTCGGGATCACCGCTCAGATCTTCCGAGCTGACATGACTGAGCAGGTGTTGAAGTCGCTGTCGAAAGGCCGAGAGACCGACTTCTCCGTCCTCGAGCATGATGTCGCTGGGTTGATAGTTGCGATTCAGCCGGTACAGCTCCGCCAGACTATCTTGCCGGACAAGTTGATTCCGTAGCGTCGGAGGCACCGTCCCGTTGGCCAAATACACATCGAACAGATCCAGCACCTCGGCCTGCTTTTTCTGGTCCTCTTTCAACTTCTTCTGGGTCCTCATCACCAACTCGTTGAGTCGCGGCGATTGCACGCCCAAACGCATGGCCTTCTCGATTTTCGTCATGGCGGCCGGAAACTTGCCGGGCCCGCCCCAAATCAGATCGGTAACGCCCTGCAACACCAAGAGCATCGGGTCAGGGTGTTCGGGATCGCTGCTCAGCTTGTCCAACGCCGTGGTCTGGGCAACGAGGTAATCATACCACTTCGTGCCAGGGCGGCGCGCCTTGGCGTCTCGGCGCAGCTCGCGGCGGATTTCCTGACAGATCGCCAGCACCCGCAACGCACGTTCCCCCGCGTGTTGAAAAGAGGCAGGCACCTCCTCCGCACCAGACAACTCCTGCAATTGCGGCAGCAATTCGAGGAACTGCTCTCCGCCGAGTTCCTCGACATCCTCGTCCATCAGAGATCGACAGAGCCGTTCCCCCAGACCGGCCACAATTCGATGATGCACTACCAACGGCGAATCGGGAGCCTTGTCCAGCGTCTCCAGCAGCAACTTGAAGGCGTGCTGGGACCGGGTGCCTTGCCGGTCCTCGAGGCCCTTGATCCCAAAGTGGATGAACAGAGGTACCAGCTTGCTGTTGTCGGCGTCAGCCCCGCGTCGATTGAGGGAGCGCGCCAAAGCTTCGAACGCTTCCTGCTCCTTGTTCTCGGCTCCCAATAACTGCAACCCCTGGTTGAATTGCGCGGCTGCCCAATACTGGTCGGTGTCGTGCCCCAGGACTGTTGAAGTGCTGATGCGAGCCAACGCTTCGACCGCGGCCCCGAACTGCTTATTGTTGAAACGGATGTAGCCCAGCAACAGGGCCCCATAGTCGGTGACCCAGGTGTCCAGGTTCCGCGATTCGGCGATTTGAGTGGCGAAGTGCTGGGCCTCTTCGGTCCTCAGAAGCTTGTACAGGGCAAAGAGCCTGGCCACGGCGATGGGCACGGGCATGGATCCAGGTCCGCAGCCGGCCCAGAGCGTACGGTCGACCAATTCCACGACCTGCTCGAATTCCGCAGCCTCTGTGAGCCGAATGACCTGGCGGATCCTTTCGCCGTTCTGCAGGTAATCACGCACCTTGGCGATGAGTTCCGCGTTCAGGTCGGCGGCTTCGTGTTGCAGGTCGTCCAGGCGCGCCAGCAGTTCCAAGGTTGGGGCCGCCGCGTCGCTCCAGTCGGCCAGCACCATACCCAGACGGATCGAGTGGGGCGTCCGGTTCCCCAGAGCCGGCCAGAGTTCCTGGAGAAAGATCTCGCGCGCTGCGCGGAAGTCTCCCACGCCGAGATGCTGCCAGAAATCGTTGATGACCTGTCGGCGCCAACGGAGTTGAGCCATCACCCGCTCGATGAACGCCGCCCGCCCGGCCAGCGGCAGTACCTGTTGGGCCGCGTGCAGTTTATCAATGGTTTCGTCGCTGGCCACGGTATCCGTCCCCAAGAACGTCATCAGCCCACTGATCAGGTACACGTAGGGCTGGACGTGGGGCTGTTGTTCGAGTTCCGATCCCTGCGATTCCAGCGCACGCCGGACCGCACGCCAGCCGACGGCCAACTGGTCGGCCGTGTGGGTCGCCTGGGCGATTTCGGACTCGAGCCTCACCAGTCCGCACCAGCCCAACATCTGCTTGTTCTCCTGCGGCCCGCCAAAGCCGGAGTCGGCCGGCGGCGGGGCGCCGGTCAGCTGGACGGCCAGGTCGCTACAGACCGTATACTGGGCCAGTTGGGCCGCGACCAGGCACTCCAGTACCTGGCAGGTCCACGCCCAGGGCGGCCGGTCCGGGGCGGTTGCGTCTCCCGACCTGGATAACCCGTGTTCCCCTAGGCGTGCGCGGTTCAAGAGCATCCGGGCCTGTTGCGATTGGCCACCTGTAATGAGCCGGGCGACCAGGCAGACCAACATCCGAGGCAACTGCGAGAGCCCCGAGTGCCGCCCCAGTTCGCAGAGCTGTTCCCAGGCCACGTCGGCTTGATCGTCCTGGAGCGCCTGGCACAAGGCTCGGGTCCGCACGGCCAGCTCGAGCTGATCAGGCCGTTTCACGAACGGGTTCTGCGCCAACTCGGACCCCAGCAGCCGGCGGCTGGCGGCGAGGTCCCCCTGGCTCCACGCCAAGTAGAAATGCAGGAAGCCAAGCAGCTGGCGGTCATCTCCCTCGCCGATCTCCGGCAAAACCTCCACCGCTGCCGGGAACTCGCCCCGGCGGGTCAGGATCAACGCGACAGCCACGCGACCGGTCCGAGCCAGACTGGGGTCCAACGCCGCCAGCGGCTCCAGCGATGGCAGTACCCCGGCTGACGTCCCCGGCCGGACGAGTTCCATCGCTAGACGGCGGAGCGTACCGGCTATCTGGACGTGACGGCTACACTCGCGAATCTGCGCCTCGTTGGACGAATCGACCGGGATCCGCCGCAGGTCGAAAGCAGGATCGTAGGTCGGGTCGGCATTCCACAGCGTTATGTAGACGGCCGCTCGCACCAGGGGCGGAATAATGTCTCCCAACGGGTCGAGGACGGAACCTTTCAACTCGCGCAACCGGCGGGCGTCGCCCGTGGCCATCAGATCCAACGCCTCGTCAGTCGCTTTGACGCGCGTCACCAAGGCGGCTTCGATGGTTTTTAGATGACTCCTGGCGGGGCGACTGTCCACGCGGTCGATGGCGGCCGAGAACTGCACCAATCGCGGCATGTCAAAGGGGGTCTCGTTATCCACGGACGCGATCAAGCCGGCCAGCAGATGGCCCTTCCAGGCCACCTCCGGTGCAAAGTCCGCGAGTTGGCGAACGAGCGGCGTGAGCTGCTCGCGCAGCGTTTTCCACAACGCCCGGCTCTGAAGGACCGCCCGATCGTTCCCCGCCTCCATTGGATCCCGGGCCCCGTCCGGAGTGGCCCAGTCTCCAGTCCCCGCGAGAACAGTCAGGGCCAGGAGAAAAACAACTTGGGCCAGCATCGTCTCGTCGGGAATTGCCTCCGACGGTGCATTTTCGGCAGTACCGATGGACGACAGGACGTGCAGCTGCTGCAGCACTTCCCGCCCTTCAGCATAACGGCCGTTTTGCAGCAACGCGACGCCGCAGGCGAAGCGGAGAGCCGCGAGCCGCGCCGGTGAATCAGCGGGCAAGCCGGCGCGGGCCTGAGCCTGAAACCATTGCACCGTGGCGTCGCCGACGCGCGTTTCCAGAGCGGCAACCCCCCATGCTAGTGCTAGTTCGCAGCGAAGTTCACGGCCGGCCACCGCGACGGCTACGTCCAGGGCAGCCTGAGTGGGGCCAAGCTCGCCACGCAGCAGCGCCGTCCGGCCCCAGGCACGCGCCGCCGCCAGCACGACGCGATCGGCCAGTTCGGGCAGCAACTCGCGAATTTGCCGTTGCTCGCCACAGATCGAGTCAAACCGGCGCAGCACCAGAGAGGCCCATACCGATAGATGAAGGCACCCGGGACGCACTTCTGGCGGCAGATCCTGCAGCGGCGGCAACTCGCGCAGCACTTGCTCCGCTACCGTGGCGGGCGGGGGCGCGTCCAGTTGGTTCACGGTCAGCGCCGTGAGGATCGCCTCGGCTAATTGCTCCAGGGCCTCCCGCGGACGATCGGCAGCCGGCCCCGGAGGGCGGGGACCGACCCCACGCAACGCCTCGGCCAACCGCGTCTGCCGCGCGCCGTCCTGCAAGTGGCAGCGAACCTGCCCGATGAGCTCCGCGCTTAGCTCGGGCGTCTCGCCCTGGAGCACGTCCAGACGCCCGAGCAGGGTCTCCGCGGGTACCGCTCCGACACCCCACTCGGCCAGCATGGCCCCTAAACGGATCGCCGGCGGCAGGCGTTCGCCCAAGGCGGGGCACAGCTCCTGCCGGTAGACCCGGTAGGCCTGGCCGAATTCGCCCATGCCCAGGTAATTCCAGAAAGCCTCCAGCGTTTGCTTGCGCCAGTGGAGTTCTCCAACCACTCGTTCGACAAAGGCCGACCGCGTCGCGAACGGCAGCACCTGTTGCACGTGCTGGAGTTGAGCGACGGCTTCCTCGTCGACCCAAGTGTCGGTGCCGAGGAAGACCATCAGTCCGCTGATCAGGTGCAAGTAAGGCAGCATGTCTGGCTGGGATCCCAGACGCGGCCCCAGCACTTCCAACGCGCGCCGGACCGCGCGCCAGCCGATGGACACAGTGTCCGCCGTATGGGCTGCCAAGGCAAGCTCGGCCTCCAGCTTCAGCACACCGCACCAACCCAACATGCGCTGATTGGCGTCCGCGTCGCCGAAGCCTGAACGGCGCGGTGCCGGCGCCGTCAGCAGTTGCGCTGCCAGGTCGCTGCAGACGGTATACTGGGTCAATTGCGCCGCCACGAGGCATTCCAGAACCTGCCCCGTCCACAGCAGTGGTTGCAGGTCCAGCGAGTCGGCGGACGTCTCGCCGCTGGACGCTTCCTGAACCTGCCGGCAGGCGGCGGCCGACGTCTGCCTTTGGGCCTGGAGAAGTTCAAACTGTCGTCTCAGCTCCGTTAGTTCGGACGTTGCCTTGGCCTGTTGGGCCTTCAGCTCCTCCTCCTGCGTCTTGTACTGGTTTTTCGTGATCCGTTTTGCGCCGCGTTGTGCCCGTAGCGTCTGATGCAGTTGTCCGAACTTCTGTTCAAGGCCCGTGCGGTACTCCTGTTCCTTGTGAGCGATTTCGCTCGGCTCCGCGTCCGGGGGCGCGCCGAGCAACGCCAAGAAGCGAGCGCCTGCCCGCGTCAGCAGGGCGGACAAGGACGCGTCCTCCCTCCGGTTCCCGACCGGCGTCCGGGCGGGCGCCACGCCACGCACTCCGCTGAGCAAGATCCTCGCGTACGCCCCCTGGCCGCGTTCGAGGAACCGGGCCACGAGGCACACCAGCAGGCGGGGCAGGCGGGACGCATCGGCGCGACCGCCGCCCAGTTCCAGGAGCACTTCCCAGGCTGCCTCGGCCTGATTCTCGTCCAATGACCGCAGCAGCGCTCGCATGCGGGCCCCGACGGCAACTTCGCCCGACTGTGCCAGGAAGCGATTCTGCTCCATGCCTGCCGCTAAGAGTCGGCGCGCGGTGGCGAGATCACCTTGGTGCCACGCCAAATAGAAGTGGAGGAAGCGGAGCAATTCGCGATCCTCGCCGTCACCGATCTCGGGCAATGCCTCCCGGGTGGCCGAAAACTCGCGGCGGTGGAGCAGCACCAAAGCCACGGCCTCGCGCCCCTGTCGGACGGCGGCCGGACCGAACACCGCCAGCGGCTCGACCGATGGCAAACGCTCCTCCCGCTGCTCCGGTCGTTGGAGATCCCGCGCCAATTGTCGGGCCGTATGGTCGGCCTGCACATGCTGGAAGCATTGCTGGAGACGCACTTCGTTCCCCGGTTGAATGGGAATACGCTGCAGTCCGGGAACGGGATCGTAAGCCGGGTTCGCATGCCAGAGGGTCATTTCCACGGCGGCCCTCACGAACGGCGGAATGGAATTGCCCAGCGGGTCCAGCAGTGTCTCTTTCAACTGGGCCAGGGCCTCTGCATCGCGGCGATGGATCAGCGCGATGGCTTCATCCGTCGCCTTGTCCTTCGCCGCCAGGACCGCTTCCAAGTTCCTCAGCCTCGTCCGCGCGGACCCGCTCTCCACGCGGTCGATGGCTGCGGAAAACCGCTCCAGGCGGGGCAGGTCCAGGAATGCCTGACTGTCCAAGGAAGCGAGGAGACCGTCCAGAAGATGCCCACGCCACGCCCACGGAGAGTCGAATTCGCCGAGCCGATGCACCCACGGCAAGAGTTGCTCGCACAGCGTCCTCCACAGCGTCCGGTGCTGGACGAGCAATTCGCGGCGACGCTCCGGCGTTAACGCTTCGTCGCGGGAGGGAGTGGCGGCCCAGTCGCGGGTTCCCGCCAGCAGGGATAATGCCGTCAGGAAACACGCCTGCGACAGCACTGCACGGCCCAGATCGCTGTCGGTTGGCGGGATCTCCGGAGTGGACGACGGAGGCAGCCCACACAGCCGCTGCAACGTTTCCCGGCCTTCCACGTACCGGCCCTCTCGCAGCAAGGCCATTCCACCGGCAAGAACCAATGCCGCTTGCCACTCCGGAGGATCGTCCGGGAGCGGCTGGTCCGCCAGCGTCAGGAACCAGTTCCCAAGCGTCGCACCATTCCCGTGGCTCAGCGCCAACAGGCCCCATTCGAGAGCCAACGCGCGGCGGACCTGAGGACCGGCCACCGCGGCCGCCACGTGCAGTGCGGTCCGAGCCTGCTCGAAATCGTTGCCCAACAACGCCGCCTGGCCCCAGCCACGCGCCGCCACGAGCAGTCGGCCGGCCAGGTCGGGCGCCAACTCGCAGATCAGCTCGTGCTGCTGACAGACCGGCTCGAACCGCCGCAGC